>Ga0153982_1000411_pt1 | contig 11832 bp, 11 predicted proteins | sample TSGA066MetaG_FD_104743 | JGI IMG/M metagenome (GOLD analysis project Ga0153982, IMG submission 104743) | Attine ant fungus gardens microbial communities from Georgia, USA - TSGA066 MetaG | ecosystem: Host-associated > Fungi > Mycelium > Unclassified | place: USA: Georgia, Alexander Wildlife...
TGCAATCCACCGAACAGCTTCGTCAGGATCGCGACAGGCTGGCGCAACAGCTCACAAGCCAGCAGCAGACGCAGCAACAGCAGGAGCGGGAACTGCGCCAGCTGCATGGTGCCTCTGCCGTCGCGCAGGAAAAACTCAACCAGCTTGACCACTGGCGTAGCGAAGCCACCCAGCTCAACAACGAACTGCGTAACCAGCTGGAGATCAACAGCGCTCAGGAAGCCGAACTGCGCGAGGTCACTATTCGGCTGGAAGAGAGCAGGCTGGCGGCGGAAGAGAAGCAGCGTCTGCTGATCAACAGCGAGCAGCGCCTTAACGCGCAGTTTGAAAATCTTGCCAACCGTATCTTCGAAAACAGCAACCGTCGTGTTGATGAACAGAACCGTCAGAGCCTGGACGGTCTGCTTTCCCCGCTGCGTGAACAGCTGGATGGTTTTCGCCGCCAGGTGCAGGAAGGCTTTGGCCAGGAAGCGCGGGAGCGCCACACGCTATCGCATGAAATCCGCAGTTTACAGCAGCTCAATGCCCAGATGGCGCAGGAAGCGATCAACCTGACCAAAGCGCTGAAAGGCGACAATAAAATGCAGGGCAACTGGGGCGAAGTGGTGCTCAGCCGCGTGCTGGAAGCCTCCGGCCTGCGCGAAGGCCATGAGTACGAAACCCAGGTCAATATTCAGCTGGAGCAAAACGGCCGCATGCAGCCGGACGTTATCGTGCGCTTGCCGCAGGGCAAAGATGTGGTGATCGACGCCAAAATGACGCTGGTGGCCTACGAGCGCTATTTCAACGGCGAAGATGAGGTCACGCGCGAAGCGGCGGTTAGCGAACATATCGCCTCCGTTCGCAGCCACATTCGCCTGCTGAGCCGTAAAGATTATCAACAATTGCCGGGTTTACGCTCGCTGGATTATGTGTTGATGTTTATCCCGGTGGAACCCGCTTTCCTGGTGGCTATCGACAGGCAGCCGGAGCTGATTAACGAGGCGCTAAGCCAGAATATCATGCTGGTTAGCCCCACGACGCTGCTGGTCGCGTTGCGCACCATTAACAATCTGTGGCGCTACGAGCACCAGAGCCGCCATGCACAGCGCATCGCTGACCGGGCGGCCAGGCTGTATGACAAAATGCGCCTGTTTGTCGACGATATGTCGGCGATGGGACAAAACCTGGATAAAGCGCAGGAAAGCTATCGCCAGGCGATGAAAAAGCTGGCGGAAGGGCGGGGCAACCTGATAGCGCAGGCCGAAGGCTTCCGTCAGATGGGCGTGCCCATCAAGCGGCCAATCAATCCCCATCTGGTAGAGCAGGCGCTGCCGGATACGCCAGAGGCGGAAGAAGAAGCGCTGGCGGCGGCGAATATCCATCGCGTTAACGAATAACCCGCAAGGCAGTGCCTGGCCTGCGGGACTCTGATACACTTGGCAGATAACTGATTGCAGAGCAGGCAAAACAAATGGCAGATGAATCAAAGGACACCACCCATTTTGGCTTTCGCACCGTAGCGAAAAGCGACAAGGCTGAAATGGTGGCTGATGTTTTCCATTCCGTTGCGGCCAAATATGACCTGATGAACGACCTGATGTCGTTCGGCATCCACCGTGTCTGGAAACGTTTTACTATCGACTGTAGCGGCGTACGTCGCGGGCAGCGCGTACTGGATCTGGCTGGTGGTACCGGCGATCTGACCGCAAAATTTTCCCGCCTGGTTGGTGAAACCGGCGAAGTGGTGCTGGCCGACATCAACAGCTCAATGCTGAAAGTAGGCCGCGAAAAACTGCGCAACAACGGTATTATCGGCAACGTGAATTACGTGCAGGCGAATGCAGAAGCCCTGCCGTTCCCCGATAACCACTTCGACTGCATCACCATTGCTTTCGGCCTGCGTAACGTCACCGAAAAAGAGAAGGCGCTGGCCTCCATGTTCCGCGTGCTGAAGCCGGGCGGACGTTTGCTGGTGCTGGAGTTTTCTAAACCGCTGCTGGAACCGTTAAGCAAAGCCTACGACGCTTACTCTTTCCACATTCTGCCGCGTATTGGCGAGCTGGTGGCGAAAGATTCCGAAAGCTATCGCTATCTGGCCGAGTCGATTCGTATGCATCCGGATCAGGATACGCTGAAGCAGATGATGGAAGATGTCGGTTTTGAAAACACTACCTATCACAATCTTACCGGTGGCATCGTTGCGCTACACCGCGGATTCAAGTTTTAAACAGGATAGCGAATGACCTTAACGCCGCTGTTAACCGCAGGGCTGGAAACGGCGCTCAACCAGATTCTCTATCGCGATCGCGGTCTGAAAGCGGCGCGTCAGCGTCTGAACGGCAAAAGCCTTACCGTTGAGCTGGCCGAGCTAAAACAGCCGCTGATTTTTATCTTCAGCGACACGCAGGTCGACGTGTTGGGCGACTGGAACGATACGCCGGACTGCAAAGTAAAAACCCGCGTGGGAACGCTGCGTAAACTGCGCGATCGCCAGCAGTTGACCAGCTTGATCCGCAGCGGCGAGCTGGAAGTTGAAGGCGATTTGCAGGTTGTGCAGCAGTTTTCCGCGCTTCTTGACCTGGCCGAACTCGATCCCGCTGAGTATCTCGCCCCCTGGACAGGCGATATTGCCGCCCAGGGCATTAGCCAGGCGGCACGTCGCGGCCTGCAGTTTTTCCGCGGCGACTTCAGCCGCAAGCAAAGCTATCTGAGCCAGGCATTAACGGAAGAGTGGCGTCTGGCCCCAGGCGGCCTGGAGCTGGCCTGGTTCAGTGAAGAAGTTGATGCCGCCGCGCGCGAACTGGATGCGCTGGAAACCCGTCTTAACCAACTGGAGGGCAAATGACCCTCGGAGAAATACGTCGTCTCTACTTCATTATCCGCATCTTTCTTAGCTACGGTCTTGATGAGCTGATCCCCAAAACCCGGCTGGCGTTGCCGCTGCGGCTATGGCGTAAGTCACTGTTCTGGATGCCCAACCTGCATAAAGATCGCCCGCTGGGCGAGCGCATCCGTCTGGCGATGGAGCAGCTGGGCCCGGTGTGGATTAAATTTGGCCAGATGATGTCCACGCGCCGCGACCTTTTTCCGCCGCATATCGCCGATCAGCTGGCGATGCTGCAGGACAAAGTGGCGCCTTTCGATGGCGTTCTGGCAAAACAGCAAATTGAGCTGTCGCTTGGCCGCAAGGTTGAAACGCTGTTTGATGATTTTATGATTAAGCCGCTCGCTTCCGCTTCTATCGCTCAGGTTCATACCGCGACTCTGAAAGAGAACGGCAAGGAAGTGGTGATCAAAGTTATCCGCCCGGATATTTTGCCGGTCATAAAAGCGGATATGAAGCTGATCAACCGCATGGCGGCCTGGGTGCCGCGCCTGTTGCCTGACGGTCGCCGTTTGCGCCCGCAGGAAGTCGTCGCTGACTATGAAAAAACGCTGATTGACGAGCTTAACCTGCTGCGCGAAGCGGCCAATGCTATACAGCTGCGCCGCAACTTTGACAGCAGCAAGATGCTCTACGTACCGGAAATCTATTCGGACTACTGTAGCGAAACCATGCTGGTCATGGAGCGCATTTACGGTATTCCTATTTCCGACGTGGTGCAGCTTGAACAGCATGGCGTCAACATGAAGCTGCTGGCCGAGCGTGGCGTACAGGTATTCTTTACCCAGGTTTTTCGCGACAGTTTCTTCCATGCCGATATGCATCCCGGCAATATTTTTGTCAGCTATGACCATCCGGAAGATCCGCAATATATCGGCATCGACTGCGGTATCGTCGGTTCACTGAACAAAGAAGATAAGCGCTATCTGGCAGAGAACTTTATCGCCTTCTTTAATCGCGATTACCGCAGGGTAGCGGAGCTGCACGTCGATTCCGGCTGGGTGCCGCCGGATACCAACGTGGAAGATTTTGAGTTCGCTATCCGTACCGTATGTGAACCTATTTTTGAGAAACCGCTGGCGGAAATCTCTTTCGGGCATGTCTTGCTGAATCTGTTTAACACCGCGCGCCGCTTCAATATGGAAGTGCAGCCGCAGCTGGTGCTGCTGCAAAAAACGCTGCTGTATGTAGAGGGCGTAGGGCGGCAGCTCTATCCACAGCTCGATTTGTGGAAAACCGCCAAGCCGTTCCTGGAAGACTGGATTAAAGATCAGATCGGTATTCCTGCTATCGTCCGCGCGCTGAAAGAGAAAGCGCCGTTCTGGGCGGAAAAACTGCCGGAGCTGCCGGAGCTGTTTTATGAAAGCATGAAACACCACAAGCATTTGAAGCACAGCGTCGATAAGCTTGCGCATGACCTGAGAAGCGATCGGACGCGGCATCATCAGTCACACTATCTGTTTGGCATTGGTGCCACGCTGCTGTTAAGCGGCACGGCCATTTTGCTGAGCAGGCCGCAGTGGGATTTGCTGTCGGCCGTTATGGTCGCTGGCGGACTGGTGAGCTGGCTGGTGGGCTGGCGTAAAACTGGCTAACCGTCATAAAAGGTAAAGAAGGCTGGCGAGGCTTTGCGCGGCGCCAGCCCGCTTATATACTGCGAAATCCGCATTAACCGATTACAGAGGCAATAACATGGGCGGTATAAGTATCTGGAAGTTATTGATTATTGTCGTACTTGTTTTTTTGATCTTCGGCTCTAAAAAATTGCGCCACCTTGGATCCGACCTGGGCGCATCGCTCAAGGGCTTCAAGAAAGCGATGAGCGACGATGACGAGAAAGAAAAAAATCACGCTAATGATGCTGACTTCCACGCCACTCTGGCCGAAAAACAGCAGGCAGAAGCTAAGAAAGAAGACATTAAGAACGACAAGGTGTAAGCCGTGTTCGACATAGGTTTTAGTGAACTGATCCTGGTGTTTGTGATCGGGCTGGTGGTATTAGGCCCGCAGCGTTTGCCCGTGGCGGTAAAAACGGTCGTTGGCTGGATGCGCGCGCTGCGTTCGCTGGCGGCTAACGTGCAAAACGAGCTGGCGCAGGAACTGAAGCTGCAGGAGCTGCAGGACAGCCTGAAGAAGGTGGAAGAGGCGAGCAAAAACAGCCTGACCCCTGAACTGAAAGCTTCCATGGAAGAGCTGAAGCAGTCTGCCGAATCGATGAAGCGCTCTTATCTGGGCGATCATGAGAAAGCCGACGACGAAGCAAACACCATTCATAACCCGCTGGTAAAAAACGCGCAGGATTCTCATGAAGGCGTGACGCCTGCGGCTGCCGATCATCTGGCAACCGCACCGGCGCAGGCGCCTTCTGGCGAGGCTGATAAAGCAGCGGCTGTTTCAGCAGCAGAGACGCCGGTGGTGCACGTCTCTCCGGCAGCCAGTGAACCCGCTGCGTCTCCGGCATCTGATGCCAGCAAGCCGACTCCAGCGACTGCTGGCGGTACGCAGACTCTAGTAGGCGCAACATCGGCATCTAATGCCAGCAAGCCGACTCTAGCGGCTGCTGGCGGTGCACAGACTCCAGCGGGCGCAACATCGGCATCTGATGGCAGCAAGCCGATTCCAGCGGCCGCAACGCCAGCCTCTGTTGCCAGCACATCCGCTCCTGCTACCGCAGCCCCCGCTGATGGCGCACGGGCCGCAACGCCGACACCTGCTACCGCAACGCAGGCTCCAGCCGCCGCACAGGATGACGCGCCGCTTTCCAGCCGTGCGCCGGTTTCCACTCAGCAACAGGATGAACGCTAAACATGGCTGTTGAAGATACCCAACCCCTGATCAGCCACTTAATTGAGCTTCGCAAACGGCTGCTGAACTGCATTATTGCCGTGCTGGCTATCTTTCTGTGCCTGGCCTTTTTCGCTAACGACATCTATCAGATGGTTTCTGCGCCGCTGATTAAACAGATGCCGGCCGGAGCCAGCATGATTGCCACCGACGTGGCTTCGCCCTTCTTTGCGCCGGTCAAGCTGACCATGATCGTTTCAGTATTTCTTGCCGTGCCGGTCATCCTCTACCAGATTTGGGCTTTTGTCGCGCCAGCGCTCTATCGGCATGAACGCAGGCTGGTCGTACCGCTGCTGATTTCCAGTTCATTCCTATTCTATATAGGCATGGCTTTCGCCTACTTTGTTGTCTTTCCGTTGGCCTTTGGCTTCTTTGCCAAAACCGCACCGCAAGGCGTACAGATCGCTACCGATATCAACAACTATCTCGATTTTGTGATGACGTTGTTTATGGCTTTCGGTATCTCTTTTGAAGTGCCGATCGCTATCGTGCTGCTGTGCTGGACGGGCGTAACGACACCGGAAGAGCTGAAAAAGAAGCGCCCTTACGTGCTGGTCGGTGCTTTTATCGTCGGCATGCTGCTGACGCCACCGGATGTGCTTTCGCAGACGCTGCTGGCTATTCCGATGTACTGCCTGTTTGAAGTCGGCGTCTTCTTCTCGCGCTTCTATACGGGACTGCGCCGTGAGGACAACGAACACGAAGAAACCGAATCGGAGTAGTCGCGAGCGCGTGCCGCTATCGGTTTCCAGTTTAATAATAACCGCCCGAAAGGGCGGTTACTGTTTGGAACAAGCTATGTTTGATATTGGGGTTAACCTGACCAGCACGCAATTCGCAAAAGATCGCGATCGGGTAGTAAAACATGCCGTTGACGCTGGCGTTACCGGCATTCTGATTACCGGCACAAACGCGCTTGAAAGCCAGCAGGCGCAAAGCCTGGCGAAACGTCGGCCGGGCTACTGCTGGTCTACCGCAGGCGTACATCCGCATCATGCCAGCGAATGGTCAGCGGAGACCTCAGCCACTTTAAAAAGGCTGGCGGAAAGCCCGGAAGTCGTCGCGATTGGTGAATGCGGGCTGGATTTTAATCGTAATATCTGCGGGCCTGAGCAGCAGGCTTATGCGTTTAACGCGCAGCTGGCGCTGGCTGCCGATCTTCAGCTTCCCGTCTTTCTTCACTGCCGCGAGGCGCACGACCGTTTTCTGGAAATATTACAGCCGTGGCTGCCAAAGCTGCCCGGCGCGGTAGTGCACTGCTTTACCGGCAGCAAAGCAGAACTGGAAGCCTGTCTGGCGGCCGGACTCTATATCGGCATTACGGGATGGGTGTGCGACGAGCGTCGCGGGACAGAACTGCGGGAACTGATGCCGCTGATTCCGGCTAACCGGCTTTTAGTGGAAACCGATGCGCCTTACCTGATACCGCGCGACATGCGGCCACGGCCAGCTTCCCGACGCAACGAGCCGTGCTTTTTACCGCACATTATTGAACAGGTTGCGCTGTTACGCGGTGAGGAAGCTACGACGCTGGCGCAACAGTGCGATAGCAACGCTCGCGAACTGTTCCGCCTGAATTAACCAATAACGGGCAGCGTCAAAGCTTTTGAAACTGCCTGTTGTCCAGACTGCGAACAATCTGCTTGTTTAGCAAATTCAGCAGCAGCATAGAGCGCGCTTCGCCATCCGGCTCGGTAAAAATCGCCTTTAACCCCTCAAAAGCGCCATCGGTAATCAACACTCTGTCGCCAGGCTGAGGCAGCTCAGGGTCGGGCAGCGTCGCGGTCGGCTGCGACTGCAAAGCCTCAATCACATCCTGCGGCACGGTGGCCGGCAGGTTGCCAAAGCGAACAAAATGACTGACGCCGCGCGTTGCGCTGATGGTCGTGGTATGAATCGCTTCCGGATCGAACTCAATAAACAGATAGTTCGGGAACAGCGGCTCGTTCACCTGAGTACGCTTGCCGCGTACCAGTTTCTCTAAGGCAATCATGGGGCTGAGGCAATGTACCGCCTGACGCTCAAGATGCTCTTTTGCGCGAATAAGCTGGCCACGTTTGCAATAAAGTAAATACCAGGATTCCATAACGTCACTTTGCAATTACAGGGTCGTTAAGAATAGCAAAAATCATGTGAGAGTTATAGCGACACGGGGGCGTGATGCGCGTTGGAAGGATTAGACGTAATATAAAGCGGTAACAGGCAATTTTTAATGACTGTAGTTATCAGCGGACCGATCGGGAATTTTCATCACCTCGTCCGGAGCCTGCCGCGAAAAACTAAGCACGCGCCTTTAATCCTCCCTATAATGGCCGATTCACTGACCGTACTGATGAGAAGTCATGAAATACCACGATCTACGCGACTTCCTTTCCCTGCTGGAGCAGCGTGGGGAATTAAAACGCATTACGCAAGAGATCGATCCCGATCTTGAAATGACCGAAATTGCCGACCGCACCCTGCGCGCTGGCGGCCCGGCGCTGCTGTTTGAAAATCCGAAAGGCTACAGCATGCCGGTACTTTGCAACCTGTTCGGCACGCCGGATCGCGTCGCGCTGGGCATGGGCCAGGAAGATGTTAAGGCGCTGCGTGAAGTAGGCCGCCTGCTGGCTTTTCTGAAAGAGCCGGAACCGCCGCGCGGCTTTCGCGACTTTTTTGACAAAATGCCGCAGTGGAAGCAGGTGCTTAACATGCCGACCAAACGTCTGCGTGATGCGCCGTGCCAGCAACAGATCTGGCAGGGAGATGAGGTCGACCTGACGCGTATTCCGGTAATGAAGTGCTGGCCGGAAGATGCCGCGCCGCTCATTACCTGGGGTTTGACGGTCACGCGCGGGCCGCACAAAGAGCGGCAGAATCTGGGCATCTATCGCCAGCAGGTAATTGGTAAAAACAAGCTGATTATGCGCTGGCTGTCGCATCGCGGCGGCGCGCTGGATTTCCAGGAGTGGTCGCAGCAGCATCCGGGTGAACGCTTCCCGGTTTCCGTTGCGCTGGGTGCCGATCCCGCTACCATCCTTGGTGCCGTAACGCCGGTGCCGGATACGCTTTCTGAATATGCCTTTGCGGGTCTGCTGCGCGGCACGAAATCGGAAGTCGTGAAGTGTATCTCTAACGATCTGGAAGTACCGGCCAGCGCGGAAATCGTGCTGGAAGGCTATATTGAAGCGGGCGAGGTTGCGCCGGAAGGGCCGTATGGCGATCACACCGGCTACTATAATGAAATAGACAACTTCCCGGTCTTTACCGTGACGCACATTACGCAGCGTCGCGACGCTATTTATCATTCTACCTATACCGGGCGGCCGCCGGATGAACCCGCGGTACTGGGCGTGGCGCTGAACGAAGTCTTTGTGCCGATCCTGCAAAAGCAATTCCCGGAAATTGTCGATTTTTACCTGCCGCCGGAAGGTTGCTCCTATCGTTTAGCGGTTGTGACCATGAAAAAACAGTATGCGGGTCACGCGAAACGGGTAATGATGGGCGTTTGGTCTTTTTTACGGCAGTTTATGTATACCAAATTTGTTATTGTCTGTGACGACGACGTTAACGCACGTGACTGGAACGACGTCATCTGGGCAATCACGACGCGAATGGATCCGGCCAGAGATACCGTGCTGGTTGAGAACACGCCAATTGACTATCTGGACTTCGCGTCACCGGTTTCCGGGCTGGGTTCCAAAATGGGCCTGGATGCAACCAATAAGTGGCCGGGAGAAACCCAACGCGAGTGGGGCCGTCCCATCCGCAAAGATCCGGCCGTTACCGCGCGTATAGACGCGTTATGGGATGAGCTGGATATCTTCAGCGAGACGCGTAAAAACGCGGGCAAATAATCGATCCGACAGAGGGAACGCATGACAACGTTAAGCTGTAAAGTGATCTCGGTAGAAGCGATAACCGATACCGTATACCGGGTTCGTATGGTACCTGAAGCCGATTTCAGTTTCCGCGCCGGTCAGTATCTGATGGTGGTGATGGACGAGCGCGACAAGCGTCCGTTCTCGCTGGCTTCCACGCCGATGGAAAAAGATATTATTGAGCTGCACATCGGTGCTTCAGAACTCAACCTCTATGCGATGGCGGTAATGGAGCGGATTCAGGAACAGCGCACGATTAGCGTTGATATCCCGCATGGCGACGCCTGGCTGCGTGAAGAGAGCGATCGTCCGCTGATTTTAATCGCGGGTGGTACCGGCTTCTCCTACGCGCGTTCAATTTTGCTGACGGCGCTGGCGCAGCAGCCGGATCGCCATATCGAACTGTACTGGGGCGGACGCGAGCTGAAGCACCTTTACGATATGCCCGAGCTGGAAGCGCTAGCGGTTAAGCATCCTAACCTGCACATCATTCCCGTGGTGGAACAGCCTGAACCAGGCTGGGAAGGGCGCAGTGGGACGGTGTTAACGGCCGTTATGAATGACCACAGCGATCTGAGCGGACATGAAATCTATATCGCAGGCCGTTTTGAAATGGCTAAAATCGCGCGCGAACGTTTTTGCGTCGAGCGTAATGCGAAAGAAGACCAGATGTTTGGCGACGCCTTCGCCTTTATCTGATCTTGCCACGGGGCAGCCTGTGCTGCCCCGGTCAGTATCAAACCCGTTCAAAAATAGTTGCGATGCCCTGTCCCAGACCAATACACATGGTCGCCAGACCGAACTGCGCATCGCGTCTTTCCATCAGGTTTAGCAGCGTAGTGCTGATTCGCGCGCCGGAACAGCCAAGCGGGTGACCCAACGCAATCGCGCCGCCGTTAAGATTCACCTTATTATCCAGCTCGTCCATCAAGCCCAGATCTTTAATACACGGCAGTACCTGTGCGGCGAAGGCTTCGTTCATTTCAAACAGATCGATATCGCTGACGGCAAGACCGGCTTTTTCTAGCGCAAGCCGTGATGCCGGCACCGGGCCGTAGCCCATAATGGAAGGATCGCAGCCAACCACCGCCATCGACTTAACGCGTGCCCGAATCTTCAGGCCCAGCTCGCGCGCGCGCGATTCGCTCATCAGCAGCATCGCCGCTGCGCCATCGGAAAGTGCCGAGGAGCTGCCCGCCGTCACCGTGCCGTTGACCGGGTCGAAGGCTGGTTTCAACGCCGCCAGAGCCGCAACGGTGGTTTCAGGCCGAATAACTTCATCAATATCATAGCGTTTCAGCACGCCGTCGCTGTCGTGTCCGCTGGTCGCCACAATCTCCGCAGCAAAATGGCCAGCCTGCGTGGCGGCCCAGGCACGTTGATGCGAGCGGGCGGCAAACTCATCCTGCACTTCCCGGCTAATCTGATGCATGCGCGCCAGCATCTCTGCGGTCAGGCCCATCATGCCTGCGGCTCTGGCGACGGTTTTGCCCAGCCCCTGATGAAAATCCACGCCGTGATTCATTGGCACATGGCCCATGTGCTCAACGCCGCCGATCAGGCAGGCGCTGGCATCGCCAACCATAATCATGCGTGCAGCATCGTGCAGCGCCTGCATAGAAGACCCACACAGGCGATTCACAGTGGTGGCCGGAACCCGGTGTGGGATCTCCGCCAGCAAAGCCGCGTTGCGCGCAATATTAAAACCCTGCTCTAGCGTTTGCTGCACGCAGCCCCAATAAATATCATCCAGATTTTCTGCCGCCAGCGCGGGGTTACGGCTCAACAGCGAACGCATCAAATGCGCCGAGAGATCTTCGGCCCGAACATGGCGAAACGCGCCGCCTTTGGAGCGGCCCATCGGCGTGCGGATGGCATCAACGACAACAACTTTTTCCATTTCTCTTCTCCTCACGCCGTTTTCAGCACGGCATCGGCTGGTTTTGCCAGGGGATACCAGCTTTCACTACGCTGCGCTTTTTCCTGCAGGCTGTCGGGAAGCTGGTAAAGTGGGCCGAGCGCGACAAAGGGCTCCGCCTGGCTGGCAAAGCGGGCGCTGCCAAGGGTGTCCAGATGGCGAAAAACGCCGCCGCGAAACGGTGGGAAACCCAGTCCGTAGACCAGCGCCATATCCGCTTCGGCCGGCGAGGCGATAATTTTCTCTTCCAGGCAAAGTACGACCTCGTTCACCATTGGGATCATCATGCGGGCAATAATCTCTTCATCGCTGAAGGCACGCGGCGGCTGGCTTACGCTCTGCAA
>Ga0153982_1000414_pt1 | contig 11817 bp, 11 predicted proteins | sample TSGA066MetaG_FD_104743 | JGI IMG/M metagenome (GOLD analysis project Ga0153982, IMG submission 104743) | Attine ant fungus gardens microbial communities from Georgia, USA - TSGA066 MetaG | ecosystem: Host-associated > Fungi > Mycelium > Unclassified | place: USA: Georgia, Alexander Wildlife...
AAGCGGCCTATCCGCCGTTAGCTAACGGCGGCTTTATCTGTTACGGCGAATATCCCAATATTCAGCACAACCTGAAAGCGCTGGAAGACGTCTGGGATTACAGCTACAGCCGCGTCCCCTATTACGGCACCAATACGCCGATTGACGAGTGCTATGACTGCGGCTTTACCGGCGAGTTTGACTGCACCAGCAAAGGCTTTACCTGTCCCAAATGCGGAAATTACAATGCCGAACGCGTCTCCGTGACCCGCCGCGTCTGCGGTTACCTGGGTAGCCCGGACGCGCGTCCTTTTAACGCGGGTAAGCAAGAGGAAGTGAAGCGCCGCGTTAAGCATTTATCCAACGGCCAGCCGGGATGAATATTCATCAATACTATTCGGTCGATATCGTTAACGGGCCGGGCACGCGCTGTACGCTGTTTGTTGCGGGCTGCGAGCATCAGTGCGTCGGCTGCTATAACAAAAGTACCTGGCGGCTTAATTCCGGCTATCCCTTTACGCTACAGATGGAAGAACAGCTGATTGCCGATCTGAACGATACGCGCATTCCGCGCCAGGGGTTGTCGCTGTCGGGCGGCGATCCGCTGCATCCCGCCAACGTAGCCGATATTCTGCGGCTGGTGCAGCGCGTGCGCCGTGACTGCCCGGAAAAAGATATCTGGCTATGGACGGGCTACCGCCTGGCGGAACTGAGCCCGGCGCAGCAGCAGGTGGCAGAACAGATTAACGTGCTGATAGACGGAAAATTTATTCAGACATTAAAGGACCCGGCGCTGCGCTGGCGAGGCAGCAGTAATCAGGTTATCCACTATTTGCGGTAGGCGGCCCGTATTATCAGCCACATGCAGAGTAATCCATTAGGCCAGCTTGATTTCTCAGAATTACCAACCACACTTAACTCTGCTATGCAAAATAATAACCGGAGGAAAACATGAAGAAGATTGCGGTTCTGATTACCGATGAGTTCGAGGACTCCGAATTTACTTCGCCAGCCGAAGCCTATACCAAAGCTGGCCACCAGGTGGTTACTATTGAGAAAAAAGCGGGCATTACCGTTACCGGTAAGCAGGGCAAAGCCAAAGTGAAGATCGATAAAGATATCGATCACGTTCAGGCGGCCGATTTTGACGCGCTGCTGTTGCCGGGCGGTCATTCACCGGATAGCCTGCGCAGCGACGATCGTTTTGTAAACTTCACCAAAGCCTTTGTGGATGCCGGTAAGCCAGTATTTGCTATCTGTCATGGCCCGCAGCTGCTGATCAGTGCAAACGCCACGCGCGGTCGTAAAATGACTTCGGTAAAAGCCATTGCCATCGACCTGAAAAACGCCGGTGCTGACTTTTATGATAAGGAAGTAGTGGTAGACAACGACAAGCTGGTTACCAGCCGCACACCGGACGATCTGCCCGCGTTCAACCGTGAGTCGCTACGCATTCTTGAAACCGCTTAAGATTGAATAATGGCTAACGCGGCATGTAACCCTGTCGCGTTAGCCTTTCTATATTCAATTACGCAGCCAGCTTAGCTTTTTGCCAAAACCCAACGCGTTATCCACCATCTTCAGCTCGTTAAGCTCAATTTCCCAGATGGGTGCAGAAGCCGCTGCCGCCACGGGAAAACGCTTAACATAGGCCTTACGCGCCCTTTCCTCTTCTGTACCCGCCAGCAGCCGGACGCTACCGGAGTACTGTACGCCTTTAATCAGCATAACGGATTTGGGCTGCCCGTTTACCGTCCCCGCCACCCGAGGATCGCTGGTGAAGTGGCTACCGTGACGGGTTTTTTCCTCCGTCATCAGCCAGAAAACAACTTTCTGCGGTTCAAAAACGTAAAAGCAGTTAGCGCACCATACGGGGCTGCCGCCGCAGACGGAAAGGACATGCTGTTTTTGCAAGTAGCGAGCGATAGCCTGTAACGGCTCAGATTCAGACATTAAAATCTCCCTGCCAGGCCCGGCAAAAAATCGTTAACGACGGGCAAGAGCTGATAAACTTCCGGCCATTACTGGCTATCGGTAGCAACGAATGGACATACAGGCAGCCGCGCCCTGGCATCTTTATATTGTGCAAACCGCCAGCGGCGCGCTTTATACCGGCATCACTAATAACGTTACGCGTCGTTTTAAGCAACATCAGGCGGGTACCGGTGCCAAAGCGTTGCGCGGGAAAGGGCCGCTGGCGCTGCTGTTTCACTGTGAAGCAGGCGACCGCTCAAACGCTTCTAAGCTGGAATACAGAATAAAACAGCTGACGCGACAGGATAAAATCAGGCTGGTGCGCCACCAGCCTGATTCGGTTGAAGCCTGGCTGACTGCTCAGTCGCGATTGAAAGGCGCGGAATAGTCGATCCTGCCTTTTGCATCGTCAAAAGCGTCGTCCGCCAGTTTATAAACCTGAAAAGCCGCTTCGGTGCCTGGCCAGCGGCAGTGCAGCTGGTGACGCGCGGCCGGTACAAAACCGTAACGCCCGTAGTAAGCCGGATCGCCCAGCACCACCACGGCGGCATAGCCAAACTCATTAAGCGTATCCAGCCCTTCGTAAATAAGCTGCTTGCCCAGCTGCTGACCGCGTACGCTTTCATCCACCACCAGCGGCGCCAGACCGACCCACTGCTTATCTTCACCGTTCAGCGTAACCGGGCTGAAGGCCGCGTAACCCAGCACCTGTCCTTCCTCATCGGTGGCTACAACGCCCAGCGTCAGTAAACCGTCCTCACGCAGCTGCTGCACCAGCTCTGCTTCTGCAGCGGTGGCGAAGCTGCGGCGCAGCAAGCTGTCTATGCTGGCGGCATCAACACCGATTTCCGTACGAATTAACATGATACACCTGCGCGCGCTGCTGTTGCAGCCGCGTCCTCAGTCAGTCCTGCTTCAATAAAATCAGCCAGTTGTATTAATCCACTACGCAACGGCTTTGGCATAGTCTCTAGATCGATCCCATCCATCAGGTTTTTTACTTCCAGCCCCAGCTCCGTATCGCCTTCAATCAGCAACCGACGCTGAAAAAACAGGGTATCAGGATCCCGACGCCGTGCGGCAATTAACAGCAGATCGTTAACGTCACCGCGAAACCAGACGTCTGCCTCTGTGCGATTGGTTATGCGCAATATTCCTTGCTCAACGGTAGTTGTCCAGCGCAGCCCAAGGTCGCGAATTTCCACACCTAACCAGCGATCCTTCAGAAAGTTTAACTCACCTTCCGCCAGTGCATAGTGAAATTGCCAGTTCAGCAGCTGTTGCAGCAGCTGCTTTTTCACGATGAAGGGGGCAAACTGCAGCGGAAGCCGCAGAAAACGGGGACCTTTGCGGACAAGCTGCGCGCGTAACGGATTCAACACCATTATCACTCCTTTAAATAAAATTTAAGCTATTTTGCCAGATTGAGAAATCCCTTCAGGCGGTTGGATCAATAAAGTGCGTGAACCCTGGGGTTTTAACAGCAAGACTGATAGCTATCAATATGCTTTTAACTGTTCTGAATCAAAAAGCGTCGCGGCCGGCATGACTACACTCGTTTGTTTTTCTGTTTATGGAATGTCATATGGAACTGCTTTGCCCTGCCGGGAATCTGCCAGCGCTAAAGGCGGCCGTCGCCAGCGGCGCGGATGCTGTCTACGTCGGCTTAAAGGATGATACCAACGCCCGCCATTTCGCCGGGCTTAACTTCACCGCAAAGCGGCTGGAGGAAGCAGCCCGCTACGTTCATCAGCATAGACGCAAACTGCACGTTGCGATCAATACTTTCGCCCATCCGGCCGGCTTCGAACGCTGGGAGCGCGCCATTGATAGCGCGGCCGCAGCGGGCGTGGATGCGCTGATTCTGGCCGATATCGCCATGCTTGATTATGCCGCTCGCCGCTACCCGCAGATTGAGCGCCACGTCTCCGTGCAGGCTTCGGCAACCAATCTGGAAGCGATAAAATTCTATCAGCGTCATTTTGACGTCGCTCGCGTGGTGTTGCCGCGTGTTCTCTCGCTCCACCAGGTGCGCCAGCTTGCCCGCACCTCGCCCGTCCCGCTGGAGGTCTTTGCTTTCGGCAGCCTCTGTATTATGGCAGAGGGCCGCTGCTACCTCTCTTCCTGGCTAACCGGCGAATCGCCCAACACCGTGGGTGCCTGTTCCCCCGCGCGCTTTGTACGCTGGCAGCAAACGCCGGAGGGTCTGGAGTCGCGCCTGAACGACGTGCTGATTGACCGTTACGATGCCGCTGAAAACGCCGGTTACCCTACCCTGTGTAAAGGACGCTATAAGGTCGAAGAAGCGCGCTATCACGCGCTGGAAGAACCCACCAGCCTGAACACGCTGGAGCTGCTGCCGGATTTGCTGGCGATGAATATTGCTTCGGTAAAAATCGAGGGGCGTCAGCGCAGTCCGGCTTATGTCGAGCAGGTTACGCAGATCTGGCGGCAGGCTATCGACTGCTGTAAGGCAGACCCGCAAAACTTTGCCGTCCAGCAGCGCTGGATGGCCGCGCTTAGCGAGCTGAGTGAAGGCACGCAAACCACGCTGGGCGCTTATCATCGTCAATGGCAGTAGGAAAAATCATGAAATATGCCCTGGGGCCGGTGCTCTGGTACTGGCCAAAAGCGACCCTGGAAGCGTTTTATCAGGCCGCTTCGGCAAGCCATGCCGACATTATTTATCTGGGAGAGGCCGTTTGCAGTAAACGCCGCGCGACAAAATTTGCTGACTGGATGGCGATGGCGAAAGCGCTGGCCAGCACCGGCAAACAGATAACGCTGAGCACGCTGGCGCTGATCGAGTCGCCGTCGGAACTGAGCGAACTGAAGCGCTATGTCGATAACGGCGAGTTTCTGATCGAGGCCAACGATATGGCGACGGTTAATCTGGCTGCCGAAGCCGGACTGCCTTTTGTCGCGGGACACGCGCTGAACTGCTACAACGCAGCAACGCTGCGCCTGCTGCATAAACTTGGTATGGTGCGCTGGTGCATGCCGGTAGAGCTTTCGCGCGACTGGCTTGCCAGCCTGTTACAACAGTGCGAGCAGCTGGAGATACGCGGAAAGTTTGAGGTTGAAGTGTTGAGCTACGGTTATCTGCCGCTCGCTCTTTCTGCCCGCTGCTTTACTGCCAGAGCAGAAAACCGCGGTAAGGACGAATGCGAAACCTGCTGCATTAACTATCCTACGGGCCGGGCGCTGCGCTCTCAGGAAGATCAGCAGGTCTTTGTCCTGAACGGCATTCAGACCATGAGCGGCTACTGCTACAACCTGGGTAACGAGCTGGTCTCTATGCAGGGCCTGGTCGATATCGTCAGGCTTTCGCCTCAGGGTGATGAAACGCTGGCGATGATTGATACCTTCCGCGCTAACGAAACGGGAGGCGCGCCGCTGCCTCTGACAAACCAGCATCACTGCAATGGCTACTGGCGACAGGTCGCTGGCCTGACGCTGGTTGATTAAGCCACAGGCGGGAAGGGATGCCCGCTGACTGCTGTCCGATAATTACCCTTCTGTTTTCTATCAGTAAAGATATACTTATCTTTTACCGGCTCCTGAGCCGTTGCCGAAGCGGCTTTTCGATGCGTAAAGTGCTGCAAATTGCCAATCTACCTGACCAAAGATCGCTTAGGCTGTGTGTTTGCGCAGGCGCGTAGCCTGGAAATAAAGTGAGCGATTATGTCTGATAAAAAAAATGCCTCCCTGTCCGTGCTCGATCTGGCCCCTATCCCGCAGGGCGCGACCGCGCGTGACGCTTTTCATACCTCGCTGGCGATGGCGCAGCAGGCGGAAAAACTGGGCTTTAACCGTTACTGGCTGGCGGAGCACCACAATATGACCGGCATCGCCAGTGCGGCGACGTCGGTGCTGATCGGCTACCTTGCAGCCAACACCACTACGCTGCGTCTTGGCTCTGGCGGCGTGATGCTGCCTAACCACTCGCCGTTAGTCATTGCCGAGCAGTTCGGCACGCTGGAATCCCTCTACCCCGGCCGTATTGATTTGGGCCTGGGGCGCGCGCCGGGTTCCGATCAGCGTACGATGATGGCGCTGCGCCGCCATATGGGCGGCCACGTTGATAACTTCCCGTCCGACGTGGCGGAAATGATCGCCTGGTTTGACGCGCCGGAAGGCGCAGAGCCTGCCGTACAGCCTGTTCCCGGACTGGGACTGAAAATTCCGGTATGGCTGCTGGGTTCCAGCCTGTACAGCGCACAGCTGGCCGCGAAGCTGGGGCTGCCGTTTGCCTTCGCCTCGCATTTCGCGCCGGATATGCTGCTGCAGGCGCTGCATCTGTACCGGGAAAACTTCAAGCCGTCCGCTCGTCTGGCACAGCCGCATGCCATGGTATGCGTTAACGTAGTCGCTGCCGACAGCGAGCGCGATGCCCGCTTCCTCTTTACCTCTATGCAGCAGCAGTTCGTCAATCTGCGTCGCGGCAAGCCAGGCCCGCTGCCTGCGCCGGTAGAGAATATGGATAACCTGTGGTCGCCTTCCGAGCAGTACGGCGTGCAGCAGGCGCTGAGCATGTCTATCGTTGGCGATGTAGATAAAGTACGGCACGGCCTGGTAGCGCTGATGCGGGAAACGCAGGCGGATGAGATCATGGTCAACGGCCAGATTTTCGATAAGCAAGCGCGCCTGCACTCTTTTGCGCTGGCGATGGAAGCTTACCGTTCGCTGTAAGCGACGCGGCGGAGGGGTCCTCTCCTCCGCCTGGCCATTAAATTACCGCTTCTGCCAGAAAGCGATCCTTGCCGGAATAGTGCTTAAGACCAATATAAAGAGCAAAAAAAAACCAGCCCGAAGGCTGGTTTTTTATTTCGCAGTCAGTGCTTACGCATCACGACGACGGGTTGGCGCGCTGCCGTCTTCACGACGCGGACCACGGTTACCACCGTCACGGCTGAAACCGCCGCCACGACGTTCGCCGCCACCGCTACGCTCGTTGCTGAAGCGACGACCGCCTTCGCTGCGGCCGCCTTCGCTACGACCGCCGCCGAAGCCGCCACGACCAGCACCAGCGCCTGGACCGCCACGACGCTCGCCACCGCGATCGGCAGGACGAGGCTGTGCATCACCAATCAGCTGCATATTCATCGGTTTGTTCAGAATACGCGTGCGGGTGAAATGAGACAGGATATCGCCCGGCATACCTTTTGGCAGCTCGATGGTAGAGTGCGTACCAAACAGCTTGATGTTGCCGATGTAACGGCTGCTGATGTCGCCTTCGTTAGCGATAGCGCCAACGATGTGACGCACTTCAACGCCGTCATCACGACCCACTTCGATACGGTAAACTTCCATATCGCCAACGTCACGACGTTCACGACGTGGACGGTCGCCATCACGGCTTTCGCGAGGACCACGATCCGGACGGTCACCACGGCGATCGTCACGCTCTTTGAACTCACGACGCGGACGCGGAGCCGGATCGGCAGGAACGATCAGCGGACGCTCGCCCTGTGCCATTTTCAGCAGTGCGGCAGCCAGCGTTTCGATATCCAGCTCTTCTTCCGCAGGCTGCATTTTGCTCAGCAGCGCACGGTACTGTTCCAGATCGCTGCTTTCCAGCTGCTGCTGAACCTTCGCCGCGAACTTAGCCAGGCGACGCTCGCCCAGCAGTTCTGCGTTTGGCAGCTCAACTTCTGGAATGGTCAGCTTCATGGTGCGTTCGATGTTGCGCAGCAGACGACGCTCGCGGTTCTCAACGAACAGCAGCGCGCGACCAGCACGGCCAGCACGGCCGGTACGGCCGATACGGTGGACGTAAGACTCTGCATCCATAGGGATGTCATAGTTTACCACCAGGCTGATACGCTCAACGTCCAGACCACGTGCCGCAACGTCGGTCGCAATCAGGATATCCAGACGACCATCTTTCAGGCGCTCCAGCGTCTGCTCACGCAGTGCCTGGTTCATATCGCCGTTCAGAGCTGCACTGTTGTAACCGCTGCGCTCCAGCGCTTCAGCCACTTCCAGCGTTGCGTTTTTGGTACGAACGAAGATGATCGCCGCATCAAAATCTTCTGATTCCAGGAAGCGTACCAGCGCGTCGGTTTTACGACCGTACGCTGTCCAGTAGCTCTGGCTGATGTCAGGACGCGTGGTCAGGCTTGACTGAATACGCACTTCCTGCGGATCTTTCATGAAGCGTTTGGTAATACGACGGATCGCTTCAGGCATAGTTGCAGAGAACAGAGCGGTCTGATGACCTTCCGGGATCTGCGCCATGATAGTTTCAACGTCTTCGATGAAGCCCATACGCAGCATTTCATCGGCTTCGTCCAGCACCAGGCCGCGCAGGTTAGAAAGGTCTAACGTGCCGCGTTTCAGGTGGTCCAGCAAACGGCCAGGCGTACCCACAACAACCTGTGGACCCTGACGCAGTGCACGCAGCTGTACGTCATAACGCTGGCCGCCGTAAAGGGCCACTACGTTAAGACCGCGCATGTGTTTAGAGAATTCAGTTACGGCTTCTGCAACCTGAACCGCCAACTCACGAGTTGGTGCCAGCACCAGGATCTGCGGCGCTTTCAGGTTACTGTCAATGTTGTTCAGCAATGGCAGCGAGAACGCTGCGGTTTTGCCACTACCGGTCTGTGCCATACCCAGTACGTCACGGCCCGCCAGCAGGTGAGGAATACACTCAGCCTGGATCGGAGATGGCTTCACATAGCCCATGCCGTTAAGTGATTCGAGGATGGATTCGTTCAGACCCAGGTCAGCAAAAGTGGTTTCAATTTCAGTCATGTAGTACACGTGCCTCTTAGATTGCGGCGGCCAGTCTACATAACTCGTCGTGAAAACATTCAGTCATTTTCATCAAAAAGTGTGAACCGGCTCAAATTAGTGGTTTCGACGAACAAGAAAGCCCTCACCCGTGAAGATGATGACATTTCAAAAATCAGGACAAAAAAAGTTCGTCAGCTATTGCTGGTCAGATTCTGATAAATCGTCTTGTGTCTGGCCGAGTAGCGCCAGCTCCAACAATGCATATCGGTGCTCAACAAAGTTATGTACGTTGTTGGCGACCGTCAGCTTGAACAACGCTTCTGCGTTGCTCTTCTCCCCCAGACTTAGGTAGTGCTTACCTAAATAGAAGTTGGTTTCACTGAGATGTTCAGCGAGCGAGGTGTTATCCGTTGCGTCCGCCTTGAGCCTCTCCATCAGCGTGTTTTCGCTGATATGGCCCAGGTAGAACTCGACAATATTCCATCCCCATTGGTCTCTGTCCGCTTTGTCGTAGCGCTGTTGAAGCGATACGGCTGCCTGGTCGGCGTTTATCTCGCGTTCATCGAGATAGAGCCACAGGCTGCGGAAGGGATCGTTAGGATCGTCTTGATAAAACGCCAGCAGATCATCTTGCGCCAGTTTAAATCTTCCACCGTAGTAGAGGGCGATACCGCGATTTAAATGCGCATAATTGTAAGTTGGATCAAGCTCAAGTACAGAATCAAACGCTTCGTAGGCGGCATCAAAGTTGCCTGCCTGCGTTAGATATATGCCTAAGTAATTGAATACTTCCGGCATATCTGGCCTGACAGATAGCGCTTGTGAAAAATCATTTCGCGCCAGTGCTCTCAAACCAAGACTATCATACAACACTCCGCGCTCATATAACAGCTGTGCGCGTTCATCATCGGTCAGGGCCCGACTGGCAAGAATTTGTTCCATGCGTGCCAGGATAACTTCCTGTTGCAGCGTAGGCTGTAGCGGAACAGCTAAAACCTCGTTGTTACGCCAATCCGAGTTGCTGCATCCTGCCAGCGTTAAAGCTGTCGCAACGAAACACCAGCGCAAAAAAGGCTTCATTTCCACTCCCGAATACAAACAATGGGATGACTCCTTCATCCGCCTGCCGTGCACAAGGTGTCGTCCTGCCCTCGCGATGAAACGGCTCTCCGCCCAACGGCGGAGAGCTTAGCGTTCTTCTTACTCTGCTGAAGCTTCTGGTGCTGGCGCAGCAGCCGCTTCCGGCTCGGCTGCTTCTTTGATGCTCAGGCGCACGCGGCCCTGACGATCAACTTCCAGTACCTTCACCGGCACTTCCTGGCCCATCTGCAGATAGTCAGTGACTTTCTCAACGCGCTTGTCGGCGATTTGAGAAATATGCACCAGACCTTCTTTACCGCCGCCGATAGCGACGAAGGCACCGAAGTCTACGATACGAGTAACTTTACCGTTGTAGATACGGCCCACTTCGATTTCTGCAGTGATCTCTTCGATACGACGGATAGCAAATTTCGCTTTGTCGCCATCGGTTGCCGCGATTTTTACGGTACCGTCATCTTCGATTTCGATGGTGGTGCCGGTTTCTTCGGTCAGCGCACGAATAACGGAGCCGCCTTTACCGATAACGTCTTTGATCTTGTCCGGGCTGATCTTGATGGTATGGATGCGCGGAGCAAACTGAGAGATATCGCCGCGTGGCGTGCTGATAGCCTGTTCCATTACGCCCAGGATGTGCAGACGCGCGCCCTTAGCCTGGTTCAGTGCCACCTGCATGATTTCGCGGGTGATACCTTCGATTTTAATGTCCATCTGCAGCGCAGTGATGCCTTCACGGCTACCGGCTACTTTAAAGTCCATATCGCCCAGGTGATCTTCATCGCCCAGGATATCAGACAGCACGACAAAATTGTCGTTATCTTTAACCAGACCCATCGCGATACCGGCTACGGCCGCTTTGATCGGCACGCCCGCATCCATCAGCGCCAGAGAAGCACCGCAAACGGAAGCCATTGACGATGAACCGTTAGATTCGGTGATTTCTGACACTACGCGCACGGTGTACGGGAACGCATCGCCTTTAGGCATAACGGCCAGCACGCCACGCTTCGCCAGACGACCGTGACCAATTTCACGACGCTTCGGCGAACCGACCATACCGGTTTCACCTACGGAGTATGGAGGGAAGTTGTAGTGGAACAGGAAGCTGTCGGTACGTTCGCCCATCAGCTCGTCCAGATTCTGTGCGTCACGCGCGGTACCCAGCGTAGCCGTTACCAGCGCCTGAGTTTCACCACGGGTAAACAGCGCGGAGCCGTGAGTACGCGGCAGTACGCCAGTGCGCACGTCCAGGCCACGGATCATATCTTTTTCACGACCGTCGATACGCGGCTCGCCACGCAGAATGCGGCTACGCACCACGTTCTTTTCCAGACCGTGCAGGATGTCGCTGATTTCGCCTTCATCCAGCTCTGCATCTTCCGCCAGCAGCGCCGCTGTGGTTTCAGATTTGATCACGTCAACCTGAGCATAGCGCTCCTGTTTTTCAGTGATGCGATAGGCGTCGCTCAGGCGAGATTCGGCCAGCGCGGCGATGCGGCTGTGCAGCGCTTCGTTAACCGCTTCTGGCTGCCAGTCCCAGCGTGGTTTACCGGCTTCGGCAACCAGCGCCTTGATGTTCTCAATCACAACCTGCTGCTGCTCGTGGCCAAATACCACGGCACCCAGCATCTGGTCTTCGCTCAGCAGTTCCGCTTCGGATTCCACCATCAGTACCGCACCTTCGGTACCGGCAACAACCAGATCCAGCTTGCTCTCTTTCAGCTCGTCGGTGGTTGGGTTCAGCACGTACTGGTCATTGATATAACCTACGCGGGCAGAACCGATTGGGCCGTTGAACGGAATGCCTGACAGGCTCAGCGCGGCGGACGCACCGATCATCGCCACGATATCCGGGTTAACCTGTGGGTTAACGGAAACCACGGTAGCGATAACCTGCACTTCGTTAACGAAACCTTCCGGGAACAGCGGACGAACCGGGCGGTCAATCAGACGCGCAATCAGGGTTTCGCCTTCGCTTGGACGGCCTTCACGACGGAAGAAGCTGCCCGGGATACGGCCAGCAGC
>Ga0153982_1000415_pt1 | contig 11801 bp, 3 predicted proteins | sample TSGA066MetaG_FD_104743 | JGI IMG/M metagenome (GOLD analysis project Ga0153982, IMG submission 104743) | Attine ant fungus gardens microbial communities from Georgia, USA - TSGA066 MetaG | ecosystem: Host-associated > Fungi > Mycelium > Unclassified | place: USA: Georgia, Alexander Wildlife...
ACGGCTTAAACGATCGAGCCAGAGATAAACCACCGGCGTAGTAAACAGCGTCAGCAGCTGGCTGAGCGCCAGACCACCGGCAATCGCCAGCCCGAGCGGGCTGCGCAAGTCGGCATCGCCACCGCTGCCCAGCGCCAGCGGCAGCGCGCCGAAGAAGGCGGCCAGCGTGGTCATCATAATCGGGCGGAAACGCATCAGGCAGGCCTGGGTAATCGCCTGCTGCGGCGTCATGCCCTGGTTACGCTCGGCGGCCAGCGCAAAGTCGATCATCATAATGGCGTTCTTTTTCACGATACCGATCAACAGCAAAATGCCGATTAGCGCAATAACCGTCAGCTGCGTGTTGGTCAGCAGCAGTAAGAGCAGCGCCCCGACGCCCGCGGACGGCAGCGTGGAAAGAATGGTCAGCGGATGGATATAGCTTTCGTACAGCATGCCCAGCACGATATAAACGGCGGCCAGCGCGGCCAGAATCAGCCACGGCATTGAAGCCGACAGTTCGGCAAAAGCCTTCGCCGTTCCCTGGAATCCAGCCTGAATATCGCTCGGCAGCCCGATTTTTGCCATCGCGGTTTTAATCAGCGCCGACGCCTGCTCCAGCGAGACGCCGTCCGCCAGGTTAAAGGCAATGGTGCTGGTCGCCGACTGTCCCTGATGCGCTACCGACAGCGGCGCGTTGGCTCCGCTGAAGCTGGCAAAAGCGGAAAGCGGGATCTGAGCGCCGGAATCGTTAACGACGTAAAGCTTGTTGAGCATGTCCGGATCGCGCGTATAGGCGTCCTGTAGCGACATCACTATATGATATTGATTCAACGTCTTATAAAGCGTGGCGACCTGACGCTGCGCAAAGGAGTTGTTCAGCATCGTATCGATCATATTGACGTCGACGCCCAACCTTTTGGCGCGGTCGCGATCGATATTGATCATCACTTCCTGGCCGCCGGTCTGGGAATCGGAGTCCACGCTGTTCAGCTGCGGAATGGCTTCCAGCGCCGCCTTAACCTTAGGCGTCCAGATACGCAATGTATCCAGATCGTCCGCCTGCAGGCTGTACTGATAGCTGGCGTTGGCGCTACGGCCGCCGATATGCAAATCCTGCGCGGCCATCAAAAACAGCTCTACGCCAGGCACGTTGCGCGTTTTGCCGCTCAGTCGGTTAGCCACTTCTGCCGCGGTCGCGTCGCGCTTTTTGAAGTCCTTAAGATGGACGAAGAAGTTGGCGGTATTGCGCGAGCCGAACGCGCCGCTGCCCATTGATGACATTACGCCGTCTACTGCCGGGTCCTGCTGAATCATTTTGGCGAACGCTTCCACTTTTGGCTTCATCGCCTGAAAAGAGACGTTCTGATCGGCGCGCAGCATCCCCATCAGCAGGCCAGTATCCTGATTGGGGAAGAAACCTTTTTGCACCACGGAATAAAGGAACAGGTTAAGGATAACGGTGAGTATCAGGCTAAACAGCGTCAGCCGCTGGTGGCGCATTACCCAGTTCAGCGCGCTGGCATAGGCAGCCAGCAGCCGGTTGAGGCCGTTTTCAATCCACTGATAAACAGGATGTGGCCGTACGGTAACCTTCGGCTTGCGCTTCAGCAGGCGTGAACAGAGCATCGGCGTCAGGCTCAGCGATACCAACATGGAGATCACCAGCGAAACGGTCAGCGTAACCGCAAACTCGCGGAACAGACGGCCAACAATGCTGCCCATCAACAGGATGGGGATAAACACCGCTACCAGCGACAGCGTCATCGACAGCACGGTAAAGCTAACTTCGTTAGCCCCCTTGAGCGCCGCGCGTACCGGACTTAGCCCCTCTTCGATATAGCGGGTAATGTTTTCCAGCACGACTATTGCGTCGTCCACCACAAATCCGGTGGCAATAATCAGCGCCATCAGCGACAGGTTATCCAGGCTGTAGCCCAGCAGATACATCACCGCACAGGTGCCGATAAGCGAAACTGGCAGCGCCAGCGCGGGGATCGCCACCGCCTGTAAGTTGCGTAAAAAGACAAATACCACGCCGATAACCAGCATCATGGCAATCAGCAGCGTTTCTTCCGTGTCATAAAGCGAATCGCGAACGTTGGGTGAACGGTCAACGACGATTTTCAACGCCACGTCAGCCGGCAGGTTTTTTTCTAGCGCCGGAAGCTGGGCTTTGATCGCATCAATGGTTTCCAGCATGTTGGCACCGGCCTGCCGCGTGACGCCGATCATTACCGACGGCGAACCGTTGTAGTAGCCGACGTTGTACTGATCTTCTACCGAATCGTAAACGGTGGCGACATCGCTAAGATGGATGGCGCGGCCATTCTGGTAGCTGACGATCAGATTACGGTACTGCTTTGCCTGTTCAAGCTGGCCGTTGCTGTCGATCACCCAAGACTGTTTTTCGCCCTGCAGCATTCCTTTCGGCAAATTGGTGGTGCTGTTGGCAATCGCCGTGCTGACCGTATCCAGCGACACGCCGAAATGGGTCAGCATCTGCGGCTGCAAATCAATGCGCACGGCGGGCAAGGCGCTGCCCATCAGCGAAACGTCGCCCACGCCCTTAACCTGGGCAATTTTCTGGTCGATTTCGCTGTCGGCCAGATCGTACAGCTCACCTTTGGAACGCGTGGTCGAGGTTAGCGCCAGCATGACAATGGGCGCATCTGACGGGTTAGCTTTGCGGTAGGTAGGCAGCGAAGGCATGCTGCTCGGCAACAGACTGCGCGAAGCGTTGATCGCCGCCTGCACGTCACGCGCCGCGCCGTTGATATCGCGGCTCAGCTCAAACTGCAAAATGACGTTGGTCGATCCCTGCGAGCTGCTGGAGGTCATCTCGGTGATACCGGCAATCTGTCCCAGCGCGCGCTCCAGCGGCGTGGCCACCGTGGCCGCCATCGTTTCCGGGCTGGCGCCCGGCAGGCTGGCGGAAACCATAATGGTCGGGAAATCGACCTGCGGCAGCGGCGCCACAGGCAGCAGGCGATAGCCCAACGCGCCCAGCAGCAGCAGCGCCAGCATTAACAGCAGCGTGGTTACCGGCCGGAAAATAAAGAAGCGCGTGATGTTCATCTTTCCGCCCTGCGCAGTCTACGACGCAGGCGCTCGGCCAGGCGATCGAACCACAGATAGATAACCGGCGTAGAAAACAGCGTCAGTACCTGGCTGAAGATCAAACCGCCCACAATCACTATCCCCAGCGGCTGGCGCAGTTCGGCACCGGAACCCGATGCCAGCATCAGTGGCAGAGCGCCCAACAGCGCCGCCATCGTGGTCATCAAAATCGGCCTGAAACGTAGCAGGCAGGCCTGGTGAATGGCGTCACGCGGGCTAAGATGCTGTTTTTTCTCTGCGTCCAGCGCAAAGTCGATCATCATAATCGCATTCTTTTTCACGATACCGATCAGCAAGATCACCCCTATCAGCGCAATCAGGCTGAATTCGGTATTCGCCAGCAGCAGCGTCAACAGCGCGCCTACCGCCGCCGAAGGCAGCGTGGAAAGAATAGTGACAGGGTGAATAAAGCTTTCGTACAGAATACCCAACACCACATACATGGTCATTAGCGCTGCCAGAATCAGCCATAGCGTGTTGCTGTTGGCATTTAAAAACGCCTCGGTTTCGCCCTGGTAGCGCAGCGTAATGCTGGACGGCATATGCAGGCTTTGCTGCGTTTCGGCAATCGCCTTTTGCGCATCCTCCAGCGAGTAGCCGTCATTGAGATTGAACGAGAGCGTCACCGCCGGGAACTGGTTCAGCCGCATATGTACCAGCGAACCAATGCGCTGATGGATGGTAGCAATCGAGGTCAGCCTGACCATGCTGGTGGTGCTGGTCGAACTGCTGCTGGTCGAGCTGCTGCTGCCGGACGAGCTGCTGCTGGAGGAGGAGCCGGTTGTTGAAGTAGATGACGAGCCGCTGCTGTCCGACGTTGACGACGACGACGAGGCCGCCAGCCAGATATCGTTAAACGACGCGGGCGACTGCTGGTACTGCGGCGCCACTTCCAGCACCACGCGATACTGGTTTGACTGGGTAAAAATAGTGGAAACCAGCCGCTGACCAAACGCATTGTACAGCGCGGTATCCACGTCAGAAGCGGTAATGCCATAGCGAGCCGCGGCGTCGCGATTCAGCTCGACGTAAGCAACCTGCCCTTGATCCTGAAGATTGCTCACCACGGAACGGAATTCAGGCCGTTTCTCCAGCGCGCTGACCAGCTTCGGTGACCAGCTGACCAGGTTTTCGCTGTCCGCATCGTCCAGCGAGAACTGATACTGGTTTGGCGTCACCTGATCGTTAACCGTTAAATCTTGCGAGGCCTGTAGATACAGCTGAATACCCGGCACGTTTTTGGTCGCCTGCTGTAGCTCGCTGATGATCTTGTCGGCGCGCTCGTCGCGCTCGTCGAACGACTTCAGGTTAATTTGCAGTCGTCCGCTGTTGAGGCTGGTATTAGTGCCGTCAATACCGATAGTGGAAGAGAGGCTTTCTACCGCCGGGTTTTTCAGTACGATCTCCGCCAGCTGCTGCTGCCGCTTTGCCATCTCGTTAAAGGAGACGTCCTGTGATGCTACGGTCACGCCCTGAATCAGCCCGGTATCCTGCGACGGGAAAAAGCCTTTGGGAATGACCACATACAGCAGCGCGGTAAAGACCAGCGTCGCCAGCGCGACCAGCAGCGTCAGCCGCTGATGGTTCAGCACAATGGTCAGCAGGCGATCGTAACCGGCCACCAGCTTGTCAAAGAATTGACCGCCCTTGCGATAAAAACGGCTCTGCTTCTCTTCCGGAATGTGGCGCAGCAGATAAGCGCAAAGCATGGGGGTGAGCGTGAGCGAGACCAGCATGGAAACCAGAATCGATACCGCCAGCGTGATGGCGAACTCGCGGAACAGCCTGCCGACCACGTCGCCCATAAACAGCAGCGGGATCAAAACCGCAATCAGCGAGAAGGTCAGCGAGATAATAGTAAAGCCGATTTGCGCCGAGCCTTTCAGCGCCGCTTCCATCGGCGTTTCGCCCTGCTCCAGTCGTCTTGAGATGTTTTCCACTACCACGATGGCGTCGTCGATAACAAACCCGGTGGCGATAGTCAGTGCCATCAGCGACAGGTTGTTAAGGCTGAAGCCCGCCAGATACATCACGCCAAAGGTCCCCACCAGCGACAGCGGCACCGCCACGCTGGGGATCAGCGTCGCCGCCACGTTGCGCAGGAACAGGAACGTTACCATCACCACCAGCGCAATCGACAGCATCAGTTCAAACTGCACGTCGCTGATAGAGGAGCGAATGGTCTGGGTGCGGTCGGACAAGATCTGCACTTTTACGCCATCCGGCAGCGCGGCCTGCAGGGTCGGCAGCTGTGCCTTGATATTGTCGACCACGGAAATAACGTTAGCGCCCGGCTGGCGCTGCACGCTGATAATAATCGCCGGGCTGTTATTGGCCCACGCGGACTGATAAGTGTTTTCCGACGCCTCTTCAATGTGTGCAATATCGTGCAGCCGCAGCGCCGCGCCGTTCTGGTAAGTCAGGATCAGGTTGCCGTACTCTTTGGCCGTGCGCAGCTGATCGTTGGCGTCGATAGTGATGGAGTGATATTTGCCGTCAAAGCCGCCCTTTGAGCCGTTAACGTTGCTGTTGCTGATAAGCGTGTTAACGTCTTCCAGCGTCAGGCCGTGCGCCGCCAGCGCTTTCGGATCCATCTGCACGCGAATAGCTGGCTGATGACCGCCCGCCAGCGTCACCATACCGACGCCGGAAATCTGCGACAGCTTCAGCGCAATACGCGTATTGACCAGATCCTGCACCTTGATCAGCGGTAGCGTATCGGAACTGGCCGCCAGCGTGATCACCGCCGTATCTGCCGGGTTAACCTTTTTATAGGTTGGCGGATTAGGCAGATCGGACGGCAGCAGGCTGTCGGCGGCGTTGATGGCCGCCTGCACTTCCTGTTCGGCCACGTCCAGTGACAGATCCAGCGAGAACTTCAGCGTAATAACCGAGGAGCCGCCCGAGCTGCTGGAAGCCATCTGGCTGAGACCGGCCATCTGGCCAAGCTGTCGCTCCAGCGGCGCGGTAACGCCAGAAGCGATCACGTCCGGGCTGGCACCGGGATAGAGCGTGGTGACCTGGATAGTCGGATAATCCACCTGCGGCAGCGCCGAGGTAGAGAGGAATTTGTAAGCAAAAATGCCGGAAATCAATACGCCGACCATCAGCAAAATGGTGGCGACCGGCCGCTCTATAAAGATACGGGACGGATTCATTGCGCTTTCGCTTTGCCGCTGGCAGCTTTGGTTTCGTCTGCGGTAACCACAGAGACTTTACTGCCGTTGCTGAGACGGTCAATGCCGACAGTCACCACCTGCTCGCCTGCCTTCACGCCGGACAAAATAGCCTGCTGCGTGTCGCCCAGCGCTGGCCCGGTTTTCACCGCGCGGCGCGTTACCGTTTTGTCGCTGTTAATGACGTAAACAAAACTGCCGTCGCTGCTTAACTGAAGCGCCTGCGCAGGGATCACCGTCGCCTGTTTCAGCGTGCCGGTTTGCAGCCGCATATTGACGAACTGGTTAGGAAAGAGCGCTTCGTCGTTGTTATCGAACAGGGCTTTCAGTTCTACCGTGCCGGTGCTGGTGTCGATCTGGTTACTGATAAACTTCACGCTGCCGGTAGCCAGCGCGGTCTTGCCTTCCTGATCGAAGGCGGTAGCAGGCAGCGCTTGATCGTTGTGCAAGGCCTTAATCAGCACGGGAATATTGCTTTGCGGCACGCTGAAGGTCACGGCAGCGGGCTGCATTTGGGTAATGGTGACAATGCCGGTAGAGTCGCTGGTTTGCACCATATTGCCTTCGTCCACCAGACGCAGGCCAACGCGGCCGGAAACCGGCGCGGTAATGCGTGCAAACTCAATATTCAGCTTCGCCGCGGCGATTTGCGCCTGGTCGGCCTTAACGGCACCGCGGTACTGCCCAACGGTGGCGGTCTGCGTATCAAGATCCTGACGGGCAAGCGAGTCCTGCGCATAAAGCTTGCGGTAGCGTGCCAGCGTCAGTTCCGCACTTTGCAGCAGCGCCTGATTCTGGTTGAGTTCGCCCTGGTACTGCGCCAGCGTGGCCTCATAGCTACGTGGATCGATTTGCGCCAGCAGCTGGCCCGCTTTCACCTTCTGCCCTTCGGTGAAGTAAACCTTCATCAGCTGGCCATCAACGCGGCTGGTGACGGTAACGGTCGCGTTGGGAATGACCGTGCCCAGCGCGGTCAGATAGACCGGCACATCGGCCGTGGTCACGTTGCCCGCATGCACCGCAACGGGGCCGGACATCATCATGCCGGGGCCGCCATGTGGGCCGCCCGCGCCTGGAGGGCCGCCAGCATTGCGCGCGCCAGAACTCGGCCAGAAGCGCCACGCCAGCAGCGCAAGCAGGATGACCAGGATCAGTAAAATAATTTTTTTACGGCGTGAGGATGAGGTTTTCGCAGTCGTTGGGGTCATGAGGCTCTGTAAGATCAAGTAAAACAAAGAAACGGCAGCATGACGCTACCGCCTGAAAAAAGCCAGGTCAGTCTGTGACCCGGCAATATTATGGGTGAGAGCGCTGATTAAATTCCATCCTTGTTACGTAAGGATTACGTAATCACGTAAAGCCAGCTGAAACCCGTTATGATTTCCAGCCGCCGCCCAGCGCCTTATACAGCGTAATCTGCTGATTCAGCTGCCCTAAACGCGTGGTTATCAGCGATTGCTGCGCCGCATAAAGCGAGCGCTGCGCCACCAGTACGTTCAGATAGTTGTCCACGCCTTGCTGATAGCGGATATGGGCAAAATCATAGTTGCGCTGGTTGGCCTGCTCATCCTGTTCGCGCGCGGTCAGTTCATCTTTATAGGTGTCCTGCCCTGCCAGCGCATCGCCCACCTCTTTAAACGCGGTCTGGATCGCTTTCTCATAGTCAGCAATTTCAATGCGTTTCTGCAAATGGGCGATATCAAGATTAGCCGAGTTTACGCCGCCGTCAAAAATAGGCAGATTGATGCTCGGCCCGAACGACCAGGCCGCCGTGCCGCCTTCCAGCAGATGCCCCAGGCTGCTGGAAGTGGAGCCGCCGGATGCCGTCAGGCTGATGCTTGGGAAGAACGCCGCACGAGCCGCGCCGATATTGGCGTTGGCCGCCTTCAGCGTATGTTCGGCCGAGATAATATCCGGACGACGCGTTAACAGATCGGAAGGCAGGCCTGCCGGTGTCGCCGGGAAATCCCAGTTCTTATTCAGATGCGCATTTTGCAGCATATCCGGCGGGAGATCCGTGCCAACCAGCAGCGCCAGCGCATTAACGTCCTGGCGTACCTGGCGCGTATAGGTCGCTACATCAGCCTGCGCGGTACGCACGGAGGTTTCCGCCTGTACCAGATCCTGCTCGCTGCTGACGCCGCCTTCCACGCTGCGTTTGGTCAGATTGTAAGAATCCTGCTGGCTTTTCACCGTGTCCTGCGCCAGCTTCAGCAGCTCGTTATCGGCACAGAGTGAAAGATAAGCCGACGCCACCTGTGAAATCAGGCTGATCTGCGTGGCGCGCTGCGTGGCCGCCGTCGCCAGATAACTTTCCAGCGCGGCGTCGCGCAGGCTGCGCAGACGGCCGAAGAAGTCCAGCTCCCAGGCGCTAACGCCCAGGCTGGTGTTGAACTCATGGTAGGTGACCGGGCCGGTTGACGCGGTGTTATAAAGGTTACCGGGCAGATGCGCAGCGGTTTGCGAAGCGCTGGCGCTGATGGAAGGCAGCAGCGCTGCCCTGTCAATCTGCACCTGCGAACCCGCCACTTCGACGTTTAGCGCCGCAACGCGCAGGTCACGGTTATTCGCCAGCGACATGGCAATCAGCTTGTGCATCACCGGATCGGTGAAGAAATTTTGCCAGCTGATATCCGCGCCGTTAGCCGTTGCCTTTCCCTGCTGGTCGTAGTGCGCCGCTACCGGCAGCGCAGGACGTTGATATTTCGGTTCCATCGTACAGCCGCTCAGTACCAGCACCACTGCCAGCGGCAGCGTCGCCAGTGAAAAAGTCCGGGAGTGCATTATTCTTTTACCTCAGTTTTGGTTTTTTTCTTGCCAGAGAAACGCTGTGCGACCACGACATAAAACATCGGCACAAAGAAGATCGCCAGGAAAGTGGCGGTGATCATGCCGCCCACTACGGCTGTACCGATTGAGTGCTGGCTGCCCGCGCCCGCGCCGCTGGAAATGGTCAGCGGCAACACGCCCAGAACGAAGGCCATTGACGTCATAATAATGGGACGGATACGCAGTTTGGCCGCTTCCATTGCCGCCTCGACCAGCCCTTTACCCTCTTTTTCATGCAGGTCTTTGGCGAACTCGACAATCAGGATGGCGTTTTTCGCTGCCAGGCCAACGGTGGTCAATAGCCCGACCTGGAAGAAGACGTCGTTTTCCAGTCCGCGCATCAGCACTGCCAGGATAGTCCCGAGGATACCCAGCGGCACCACCATGATCACCGAGAACGGAATCGACCAGCTTTCATACAGCGCGGCCAGACAGAGGAACACCACCAGAAGAGAGATGGCGTAAAGCGCCGTGGTCTGCGAGCCGGAGGTTTGCTCTTCGTATGACAGGCCGTGCCACTGCACTTTGAACCCTTTCGGCAGTTTGGCCGCAATGTCATTAACCGCTTTTACCGCGTCGCCAGAGCTGTAGCCGCTGGCCGGAGAACCCATGATTTCGACCGCCGAGACGCCGTTAAAACGCTCATAGCGCGGCGAGCCATACTGCCATTCGCCGCTGCCAAAGGCAGAAAACGGCACCATGTTGCCGCTGCTGTTGCGGAAGTACCATTTGTTCAGGTCAGATGGCGTCACGCGCGAACCCGCGTTGCCCTGCAGATAGACCTTTTTCACTCGACCGTTGTAGATAAACTGGTTCACATAGCTGGAACCCCAGGCGGTGGAAAGCGTATCGTTGATATCCTCCAGGCTCAGGCCCAGCGCGCGGGCGCGTTCATCATCAATAATCAAATGATACTGCGGCTCGTCATCCATGCCGTTTGGTCGCGTTGCGGTCAGGCGTTTGTCCTGCGCGGCCATGCCAAGGAACTGGTTACGCGCCGCCATCAGCGCCGCGTGGCCCTGGTTATTGGTATCCTGCAAATAAAAGTCAAAACCGGTGGCGTTACCCAGCTCCATCACGGCAGGCGGCACCAGCGCAAACACCTTCGCGTCTTTTAGCGTGGCAAAGTGCGCCATCGTGCGAGCTGCCAGCTTTTGCACGGTTTGATCGCTGTTACGTTGAGCCCAGGGTTTCAGCAGCACAAACGACATCGCCGTGTTTTCGCCGCGTCCGGAGAAGCTAAAGCCGTTTGGCGAGAACACCGAGCTGACTTCCGGCTCGTTTTTCAGCAGCCACGCCTGAATTTCGTCCAGAACCTGCTGGGTGCGTTCCGCCGAGGCGTTGGCGGGCAGCGTGGTCTGCATCATCATCACGCCCTGATCTTCATCCGGCAGGAACGAGGTTGGCACCCGCGTAAACAGATACCCGGTCGCGACCACCACCAGCAGATAGATAACCAAAAACAGATTACGTTTAGAGATCACCGCACCAACGCTGTTAGTGTAGTGCAGCGTGCCCGCGTCAAACTTGCGGTTAAACCAGCCTGCCATACCGGTGGTTTTATGATCTGCCGAACCTGGCTTAAGCAGCGTGGCGCAGAGTGCTGGCGTGAAGATCAGCGCCATCAGCACCGAAAGCGCCATTGCGGAAACAATGGTAATAGAGAACTGGCGATAGATTACGCCGGTAGACCCGCTAAAGAACGCCATCGGCAGCAGCACGGCGGAGAGCACCAGCGCAATACCAAACAGTGCGCCCTGAATCTGCTCCATCGATTTGATCGTGGCGGCTTTGGGATCCAGCCCTTCGTCGTGCATTACACGCTCGACGTTTTCCACCACCACGATGGCATCATCCACCAGTAGCCCTATTGCCAGCACCATACCGAACATCGTTAGCGTGTTGATGGTGTAGCCACAGGCGGACAAAATGCCGAAAGTGCCCAGCAGCACGACCGGCACCACCATGGTAGTGATCAGCGTTGCGCGCAGGTTTTGCAGGAACACCAGCATCACCAGGAACACCAGTCCAATCGCTTCAAACAGCGTTTTGACAACTTCTTCAATCGACGCGCTGACCACAGGCGAAGTGTCGTAAGGGAACTTCACTTCCACGCCGTCCGGCAGCGAAGATTTCAAGTTATCTACCGTAGTACGCACCGCGTTAATCGCATCCAGCACGTTTGCGCCACTGGCGAGACGCAGCGCCATCCCGGCGGAAGGTTTGCCGTTGTAGGTCGCAGAAATACTGTAATCCTGCGGGCCAAGATCGACTTTCGCCACGTCTTTCAGACGAACCTGCGAGCCGTCCGTGTTGACTTTCAGCAGAATATTTTCAAACTGAGCAACGGATTGCAGACGCGTTTTGCCCACGATTGTGGCGCTGAATTTCGCGCCCTGCACCGTTGGCAGGCCGGCCAGCTTACCGCTGGAGATCTGCACGTTCTGCTGGGTAATGGCGGTAGAAACGTCGCTGGGGATCAGCTGATATTTGTAGAGCTTGGCCGGATCGAGCCAGATACGCATGCCGTATTCGGACCCCATCACCAGGAAGTCACCCACCCCTTTGGTACGCGCAACCTGATCTTCCAGTTTGGATACCAGCAGATCGGCCAGGTCACCGTTACTCATCTTGCCGTTAGTCGAAATCAGGCTGACCACCAGCATAAAGTTGGCCTGATATTTACGAACGTTGATG
>Ga0153982_1000420_pt1 | contig 11735 bp, 13 predicted proteins | sample TSGA066MetaG_FD_104743 | JGI IMG/M metagenome (GOLD analysis project Ga0153982, IMG submission 104743) | Attine ant fungus gardens microbial communities from Georgia, USA - TSGA066 MetaG | ecosystem: Host-associated > Fungi > Mycelium > Unclassified | place: USA: Georgia, Alexander Wildlife...
CGGCCTCCCAGGAAACCGACAAGTACTGCGCCGTGCCGCCCCGGGCCTACTTCGGCAAGTACTCCTTGGCCGCAATCTCCGCTGACGTTGTGGCGGCCTATCGGGACCAGCGCCTGGCGACGCCGCTCAAGCGGAAAGACCCCAAGACCGGCCAGGCCAAAGTCGTACTCGATCGTGTGACAGGAAAACCCAAGCTGCTCAGCGCCAATAGCGTGCGCTTGGAGCTTGCACTTCTCAGTCACCTCTTCAACACGGCTATCCGGGAGTGGCGGCTACGCCTCATCCGAAACCCGGTCTCGGGCATCCGCAAGCCGTCGCCAGGCGTTGGCCGAGATAGGCGGCTCAGTGAGGCCGAGGAAGTCCGGTTGAGGCACGCGCTGGCCAGCCATTCCAATCCCATGCTTGGGTGGATCTTCGACATTGCGCTGGAAACCGGGATGCGCAGCGGCGAAATCTCCGGGCTTCGTATCCAGCAGGTAGATGTGACGCGGCGAGTGGTGAAGCTGATCGACACTAAGAGCTTCTAACAAAATGAGTCACCAGTAAACCTCCAGCAGATCAACACGCATCCGAGAGCGAGGAATGCTTCGTGGATCTCAGGCAAGCGTTCGTAACGTACACGCAGGCGGCGGAACTGATGCAGCCAGGCAATACTGCGCTCGACCACCCAGCGCGTCGCCCCCAACCTGCTGCCGTGTTCGGTTCGGCGCTTGGCCAATGCAGTGCGGATTCCGCGCGCATGCAAGATGTCGCGATGGGGTTGCGAATCGTAGCCGCGATCGCCTTGCACGCACCCGGGCTTGCGTCGCGGGCGCCCGGGCTTGCCGGCGATGGGCGGGATCGCTTCGACCAAAGGCAGCAACTGCGTGATGTCGTGGCGGTTGGCCTCGGTGAGGATCACGCTCAGCGGGAGGCCTTGCGCTTCGACCAGGAGGTGGTGCTTGCTGCCAGCCTTACGGCGATCGGTTGGGTTCGGTCCAGTTTTTTTCCCCCGTGCACGGCACGGATCGAGGAACTGTCTACGATTACCCGCGACAGATCGAGCTTGTCGGCACCGCGTAGCTTCGACAGCAATACTTGATGCAGTCGATCCCACACGCCGGCGTCCTGCCACTCTCGGAGCCGTCGCCAGCAAGTCATGCCGGAGCCGCAGCCCATCTCCTGTGGCAGCATCTCCCAAGGAATTCCCGACTGCAGGACGAACAAGATGCCGGTGAGGGCACGACGATCATCCAGCCGCTTGCGACCTGGATATCGCAGGCGCCGCGGCTTGGTGGGCAACAGCGGCTCGATCAGATCCCATAGCGCGTCATCGACCAGTTCTCGTGCCATCTCGCCTCCAAAGAACAATGGGTTAACGGCAAGTCTGACGGCATTACATTCATTTTGTTAGAGGCTCTTAGGCTTTGGACTTGCCGCTTCGCGTCGCTCCTTCCGTCAAGGGCCGGCCGCTTGGCAGCGACCTACGGCAGTTGCCGTTCCCCTTGACGGCGCTCTGCTACGCGGCTGGTGGTCGCCATGCCAGCAATGCCGAGGCCATCGCTGGCATCAGCGCAGATCACAGCCCCAAGCAGGAACCCCGTCAATGAAAACTCTCGTCACTTGGCTTTACGACACCTCCCCTGGCTTCTTTGACCACCTGCCGCCCGCCTTGCTCTACTTCGGCTTATGGGCCATCGTCGTTTGCATCGCCGTCGTGGTTGTCGCCTTTGTGGGCTTCACCTTGTGGTGGACAATCGCCGGGCTGTTGGGCCACTTCATCCTCGTCCCTATCGTGAACCTAGCCATCGGCTGCCTTGAATTCGTCACTTGACTGGTAGTCGGCAAGCAGCACTTCCCTTATCCGGTTCACCCTGTCATTCAGCGGGTTGTCATGGTTCGCCGACACGGCTACCACGATGAAGCGGAGCCGGAAGCCTGAGACCGCGCACCATCCGCCTATACTTCCTCTATGCAGTCCCGGATTTCTGCTCACAGAAATTTAGGGAGCTTTGAGGACTAGGGCAGGATAGGCCGAGGGCCGCAAAGTGTATGCACTTTGGTTTCACGTGGAGGACGTGATGGGCTATCGCTACGAACAGGTACTGGCTTACGAAGTGGCCCGCGAATTGGCCAACTTGCACATTGCGGATTGCTCTGCCCTCATCGGCGATGAGCAGGAAAGGACCGCCCCCGACCAAGCGCGCGTTGAACAGATGCACGAGAAGATGACCGCATTGGTCATTGAGCAAAGGAAGCTGGACATGACTGACGACGCTGCTGTTTCGACGTTCATCAGGAAATATCGTCGGGAGCCTTATCGAGCCGGAACGGCATCGAGCTAGCCTTGAAACGCCGGAAACCAAACATTGCGATGCGACGCGAGCAGATTTGCTCCGGAGCAATGTTTGCCGGCAATGCCTTCCCTCTTGCGGTTGTCTCAAGTAGCAGACAGGGGCCCGCAACGGCTATGTTGCTTCAACTAAACGAGTGTCTTTATTGGTGGGAAGCCGGGACGATCGAACCCCGCCGATTGGATTCGCCCGATGAAAGCGTGCGCCTTCTCAGCTCATTCGTCGGCCCACTAATAAGACAGAGGCTATTCGGCGGTGAAATGGCCGCTATCCCATTCTTAGTTCAGGTGCATCGTTCCCTGTTTGACTGCCCGCTGAGCGATGACGGCTTCGCTGGACTATCGATGTAGCGAGCAATGGTTGGGGCAAGCTGGGAAGAAGTTGCCGAATGGAGTTAGGCATAGATAAGCGCCGTCATCGTCAAGCGCCGCCACGAAATGCGCGGTGCACGCCTGTAGTGCAATCAGTCGTCAAATCTATCCGGCTTCCAACCGGACAGGTATTTGTCGATCAACTGGATAAGCGGGTCGTCTGCCGTTAGCAAAGGGCGCATACCTTCAATTCTGGCGCGGAGTACATCTTCGCCTTGAAACAGCTCGGTCAACGCCTTCCATGCCAGGCGTGGCGATCGGGTAATTGCCCGAGAATCCATTGCCTGGCTCTTGGATTCGCTTCGAGACGATTTTAGGAGGGCCAAGATAAGCGCAGGGATATCCGGTATTACTAGGACATCCTCACCTTCCTCCGCTTCGCGTTGAGCAAGAAGTAGTACCCACAACAACTCGTACTCTGGGATCAGCGCCTCTGCCGACGCAGCTCTGACCTCTGCCCGCCACTCTCGTTCAAGCTCCTTGGCCGCTTCCTCTGAGACAAGTTTATGGCCACGTCCCTCCCTATGGCCAACATCAGAGATGAGTTCCAGCTTCGCTGAAAGACTGTTTAATCCTGGAAGAATGCGACGAACTGTCTTTTCGGCTGTGAGTGGGTCATCCATGGTCTTGAGCAGTCGATAGATGACCCGGCCTACGATCAACCGGGTATCCATCTCAAGAAAGCCGCGAGGACGATCTGGGATATCCGGAACGAGGTTCAACAATACCGATACTGCCGGCTCGACTTGAGCGGAGGTGAAATCATCCTCATGCATTTCTAGCCCCGAAATGACCTCTTCTAGGCGCGATGGCTCCAGTGAGCGCAGATAGTCGTCTAGAGCAGCACGATCACTAAGCATGGAAAACGCCCTTTCTGCGTCAAAGAACGCCTGCAAACTTTCCCCGGTGACACGCTCCAAGTACAGGCGTAGCAAATCGACGTGGGCAAGTCGCCGATTCTTGAACCATTGACGTTCAAATCCACCGCTGTAATGCGAACCTCCGAGGTAGCGTTCACCGGCAGGGAAAATGCGACGAATCAATGATCGAATAACTTCCTCATGGGGTGAAGCTGAAGCGACGACGTCCTCTATATGACGCTTATCATCGGGGTTGTCTCTGCCCCCTCCTGATGAGAGCGTTGTAAGGCTGCTGACGGCCAAGTGCAGCTTCGCAAAGGAATCTGGCAAGAAAATCCGAATGGCTTCAAGTGCCAGAACATCGACAAGTGCGATCTGCCCTTGCAGATCGGATACCGTGCCATGTATTGCGGCCGCATATCGGCGTATATCGCGCATATTCGCGAGAAGGGGACGAATGACTTCGACAAATACGTCCGGCCATCGGCCTACATCGAACGGGCCTTGATTGCTAATGCTGGCCAAGCTTTGGTCGATAACTGCGAAAATCTGGCGTTGTAGAGTCTGATCGGGAATGGCCGGAAGATCGACGCCAAGCTGTAGAATTTTTTCGAGGTAAGCGCGCCCCTTGAAACCCTCCTCATTCAATGCGCTTTCAATTCGGCTTCGGTCGAACGCCAGGATATAAATGACATTGGGGAAGCTGGCCGTTAGTCGAACCAGCTTGAAGATATCGCGAATCTCCGCCGTGGTGAGTCGATCGATATCGTCGATCACCACTGCAATTGGCTTCGCTAATGCGCGAAGCGCTTCCTCTACCTTTTTTCGCCGACCAGCCAAACCACGGTCTTTTTTCTTCACACGCTTGGATGCAAGCTTGGCCAACGCGCCCGTCGCTTTCAGCCAGCTGCCTGCAACAGGAATCCAATCGAGACCGGATAGAGCATCACCATAAGACTCAAGAGTTTCGCCAGCGGCTGCCAGACCCGGCCGCAATTTCAACTGCGACGAAAGCTCGTCGAAGAATGATCCGACAAGTTGTTCTGCTCCACTGAACATCCAAGGATTGAAGTCCAGGACGATAATTCCGGAGTCAGCCAGGCGGAGGCGAGTGAGGTTAACGAAGGATGTCTTGCCTGACCCCCAAGCGCCCATAACGCCCACGACAAAGCCTTCGCGAGCATCCAGCTTTAAAATATGGTCAGAGAATGAGTTTGCGCTGGAAGCTCGACCAATCAGATCGTCGGCAGGAGACTTGATGGGGTTGTCACCGGCGATGACCGATGGGGCAGCAGGCGCTGCTATCACCGGCTCGACGCTGGCTTCTACGCGCGATAATTTGCGAATCCATTGCAGCATGTTGTCCCCTCTGCTCGTGCTCCTTCCATCCTGAGGCTTAGGTCAGTTTTGCAATGGGTGGGCCTCAAGAATGGCAATTCGATCCTTGAGGGACTGGATGTACTTTTCGGGGTCACGGCCACGATAAGCCGTCGCAAGAGCATGAATTGAGACGCCGTAAATGAATGTTCCAATCACTGCCCAAATAGATGTCGCGATGCTTAATCCTCCATCCATCAGGGCAACGGGAATAAGCATGCTTCCTGCGCCAAGCAGCACCATTCCAAGAAGCACCCTTTGAAGCATAAAGCGGGAAACCGCTCCAGCATCCGCCTGGAAGGCAAGCATGCGATCAAGCTCGCTACGATTGACGCTGAGTGACCATCTCTTGTTGAGTCCAGCGATCCATAGCTTCAGTCGATTGAAGCCCCAAGCAATGGCGGCAAGGACGAGCGCGCCAAGAATCTTATCGGCGAACCATTCGCTAGTAAGCGGCGACATAAACCTCTCCTTTTTTAGGTCTGAATCTGAATCTTCAGCGGGATCTCGCTGAGCACCCGGAACTGTTGCAACACCCGAGTCGACAAGTCAGTAACGCCGGGAACCTTGATGCGCACGATTAGCGCAAAGGGAAGTGCACTCGACTGCTGATCTACCGGAAGAAGATTCCCATCGGCATCTCGACGAGCATCGTCATCTGGCGCTCCTTCCTCGCGGCCTTGGTAACGGATAACAAAGCTGGGATTCGTGAGGGTGTCGATGTCGATGTTCTTTTTCCTGTGGCGACAGGTCTCCCATTTCAGAGCATCGCCCCGTAGGGTCTGCTCTGCATCGAAGTTGGTCTTGCTGAAGAACGGCACCGAGTTTTCACCATCAGCTTGGAAGCGAACCTCCAGGCCAGCGCGGGTGTAGTTCACGGGATGCGCCGGGTCAATTGGGGCCCTATAGGCAAATGTCGCAGCGATCTGAGCCTTGCCCTCAAATGGCAAACCTTGAGGAAGAGGTACAGCGGCGCGGAGAGGCTGTCCTTTCGCGATCATGCCCTGATACATGACCACAACCTCATCTTCTGGCGAGTAAAGGATCTCTTCAATCGAAGCCGGCAACACACCCCAGCCGACCTCGGTTTGATCGTGGCGGTATGGATTGAACTGTGCGCGGGATACCAGAAGTGAGTGAAGCATGATCGGCTCGATCTTCTGATCGATTGATGACTTGACACCTGCCGCCAACCGAAGTGCTAGTGGCGCTGCATAGCTAGTGCCTGCATGGAGTTTGATCATGCCGGTAGCCGGATCGACAAGGCGCATCGGGTTGCTCTGTGCTCCACCAAAAGCAGATGCATCCGGCTTGACCAGACCAGGGCTTCGACCAGGCCCTAAGCAACTGTAAGGCGCCCGCGCGGCCTTATCGTGATGGCCGTCGCTTGCCCCTACAGCAAAAGCGTTTACGGCGTCGGCAGGCGGCTGGATTCTTCCGAGGTCTTGGCCGTTGGCACCATCATTGCCAACGGCCACGGTCAGAAACAGATCACCCAGCGACAGGAAGTCATCAAGCCGTACTGTCCACTCATGCGGATCGTCATCCACAATCGGCATGCGTGGCCCTAGGCTCAGATTGGCTAGTGAGTATGAATTTCCGGTGTCTCGAGCGCTTTGCAACGTGCCGACAATGCGATCTATTACATCGGCCACATGCATGTCTGTGGCTGTGCTTGGGAGCACCCTGACGTGATCTACGTTACAGAATGGCGGCTTGATCTCCTGTTGGTTTTCATCAATCGCGCCAAATAGAAAGGCTGAAGTGACGGCATGGCCATGCGGCAAGTTGCTAGCTGTGGCAGGCACACCAGGCGCGTCGCTGGCATTCACCCATGGAAGTAGCCCAGGAGTGAATCCACCATCGAATATGACGGAGCGAATATCCGGATCGATGGCTGGCAATTGCGGGAGTGGTGGGGCGAATGCTAATGCTCGTGAAGGATCAGAATTCAGCGGATCCTCCGAGATTACGGGCATATTCCGGATTGCTCGGAGGTGAGTGAATTCTTCAACCACCTGAACAAATTCTTTGGCGGCGCCGACTTGGATATGAACTGGAAGGAAAGTTAGTCCACCGATCGTGCGCGCCCGATCGCGATCGAACTCACCTCCAAGATCGCGGGCCAAGTCGAAAAATGCACGTCGAATGTCTTGGTCACTTAGTGAGGCGTGGAGCACGACCTCAGCCCAGCCATCGAAATTTGCAAGGTCTAACCCTCGTTTCCTGTCTTGAGGCTGGAAGGGCTCGATACGTTCAAGGCGGTTAAAACTCTCTTGAACAATTTGGGATGTATCGTCCGCAGCCAGTAAATTGGAGGCGCGAGTGTAATTTTCAGCGTTACCGGCGACGATGAGAACCGCTGTAGGCAACTCTTTGGGGGGCTTTCCCCTGACCATCTTGCGCGGTGTAACTTCAGTTGCGCGGGAACCGATTAGGCGTAGCCCTGTATTCCTTAGTAGCGAAGCGGGGAAATAGCTCTTAGCCAGGAACTCAGGATGAATAGTGATCTTGGCGGCCACCTCGCCTCGTGGAGCCAGGCGCCTTTCCTGGCTGCGGGCGGACTCGGCCAGGACATCTAGCACGGGTGACAGAAACGATCGCTGATGGTCGAACGTGTAGGCATCTGGCTTCCTTCTGCTGGAGCCTTTCCACTCGCCGTCCTGAAAGAGACGCTCCCCCTGTCCGATCAGCAAATTCCCCCTGCGGGCATTCATCTCATGCTCCTTCAATTGTCTTCAGGTCGCGCAAAATGGTGGTGTGAGACTTATTCAGTTTCTTAGCAATCTGATGAGCGCTATGCCCAGATTCATGCAGCGTCCTGACCATTTCTCGTCGCTGATCGATGCCGGACTTAGTGCTGATTTGCTCGTCCGCGGACAACTTCAGCGCAGCGAAAAAACTCACCTTATCCAGGAGAGAACGCTTCCTAGCCTGAGTGACGAGTCTCGTTGCATCGGAAATCGGCCGACCTTTGAGGCGGGCGGCCAACTCGGGGGCGAGCGTGGGTGGGACGCCAATGGATTTCAGGATGCGAGTAACTTGCTGGCTGGATGGGGCGGGAAACTCAATGGACATTTCAAAGCGTCGCACCATTGCATGATCAAGCAGGCTTTCATGGTTGGTGGCGGCAACAAGGAGCGATGGCCCCTTCCAGTGATCTACGGTTTGTAGAAGGACATTTACAACTCGCTTCAGCTCCCCCACGTCCTGGTCGTCGTCGCGCCTCTTGCCGAGCGCATCGAATTCATCAAGGAACAACACGCAAGGCGTGGAGCGTGCGTAATCCAGAACACGAGTGATGTTCTGTCCTGTCTTTCCGAGGTAGCTATTGAGCGTGGCGGACAGATTGAGAGAGGCCAATGGCATTCTGAGCTGCTGTGCCAGCCATCGAGCAGCCAAGGTCTTGCCGACACCAGGGGGGCCATGGAGTAGTACCGTTTGTGCCGGATGCAAGCCGGCGTCTACAAGCACTTGCATCGAACTCCATTCGGTTACCAGCCGTCGGAGTTCGGCTTCCACCTGCTCGGGCCAGTGTGGCTCGATGGGTAGTGTGGTGACGTCCTCTATCGTGAGTAGATCAGGTGCAGCAGCGGAAGACTGCAGTGCTGGTGCAAATCGCGTTAGAGAACTCGTGTCACTAAGGCCGGTGGTTAGAGCCTCGGCCAATTCGGGGTCGGATTTACGAAGGAGCTGAGCAAGCCGCATGGCCCTGAGGCGGAAGCGTGTAGCCTGGCCCTGAGCGCCCTCTTGCATCAGCGTAGTCCACTCGTGGCGCAGTCGATCTTTCATATGAGGGGCCGTGGTTCACGATGGAACATATTGGAACATATTTGCAAAAATGTTCCAAGCGCCATGTACTGGAAAAGGGGCCCACATCACCCTTACGTCCGAAAGATCTAGTCGAGCGCTAGCCCATCCAGGCTCTCGACGGGTACGCCAGAGGTACATCGACCAGTTTTCGCGCACTTCAGTCGATTACACTAAACTACTGATTCTAAAATACTTTCCTCTTCGCCCAACTTCGCTAACGTTCGCTCGCTTATCAATAACTTATTGATTTACAAGGAAACTGTTAATTAGGGGGTCGTTGGTTCGAGTCCAACTTCGGGCGCCAAGAAATCAAAGACTTAGGGCCGCGCAAGCGGCCCTTTTTCTTCTGCCGGGAAAATTGCCGGGAAAATTAGGCTGCGCATTAGGCCTCGGAACGCCCCGACGGGCAGTTTGGGTGCCGTCACCACCGGCATGTCATGGTCGTATCGGACCGTCATAGGCGGGCTTACATGGCCGACGCCGTCACGCTTCACCGCACGCGTGCCAGGGGTGTCGGTGATGCACCGGTGCTTCAGTCCATGAAGGTTGAAGCGGTCTTCGGTAGCGATCACTCCAGCACTCATGGCCGCCACAATCAGCCGTTGCCATGCCGTCTTCAGCATGGAGCTGGCAAGCCGCGTGCCGGTTTGGGTCACCGGCAGACGCCGCTCTCTCGACCTCAGCGGCACCGGCCGCCGATGGACCTCCATCCGCACAGAACGATAGCGCCACAGCCAAGCCCAGGCCTAACGCAATTTACGGTTCCATGGTGTGATCGAATTCAGTGATCCTTCGCGGCGTTCGCATAGCAGGCCGGGGTCGTGGTGGTGGGCATCGGTCAAATCGGTGACCTCGATCCCCCGCAGGCGAACATGGTAGGCCAGCAGCATCACGGCAGGCATGTACGGCGGCACCGAACCCTTGGAATGCAGTGGCAGTTTGGCGCGTTGCCTGGCGAACTTCAGCACCGCACGAAATGCATCTGGCTCGGACATGTGGAACTCGCCGGCCTCCTTCGCTGCACGTATGCCAGTGGCGGGGGTTGGTATTGCAATGCCCGTGGCGGATGCCCCAGGCGATAGCCGTCGCAGGACGCGCAGGACGTGGTTGACCGTGGATGGCCGTGCCGATAGCGCCGGTTGCCGCGGGCCAGCCTCACGGCCTGTTACTAGAGTTTCTACTAGACGCTGGATCATTAGGAACCGACATGCGATCCGCCGGCCCTGGATCCGGGCGCGCCAAAGCGCGTGGACTAGCGCTTCGCGCGTCGCGGGCATCCAGAGTGGCGAGTTGTTACCTGGTTGTTGAGAAGAACTTCGCAAGCTCAGCTTCGCAGCGAGCATTCAGTTTCTCTCCGCCTTTGGAGTTCAGTAGTATCTTGTCACCCTCCATCAGTTCGACAAGATACTTTCTGGATTCATACGCAGCGCGTGACGATTGCACCACCGCATTGGGCGTATCGCCAGATTTTTTTATCGGAGCACCGGGAAGAGACTTGCTTGTGACAAATCCGTTTGTATTCAATTGCGCGCACGCCCCAGCCAAATAGGCCGTTTCTTCTTCGTAATCTAGATCGGTTTCAATGCCGTTTAATGCCGCATTGATATGCACGTACTCGTGGGCAAACACAGCAACGAGATTGGCTTCGTTCTTCTCTGAATCCGCTCCCCAAGTGGCAATAAACAAGGGGGCAAGTTTTGTGATGGGGTAAATGCTTCTCTTCTTGATCTCCTTCCTGGCGCCTGGCTGGGATAGGAATGCTCTGTATTCAAAGGCAGTCGCGAATCCGCTCTCTCGATTAAACCCGTCTATATATGTGATCGAACTCGCGACGAGTCGGCATGCTGTCGCCACATCGTCACCTTCCACAGAACCATCCACCCACTCAACTCTTGCTTTTACACTACCTTGAGCACAGGTACTGATCCGCATTTCGCCTCGGCCGTTCACCATCTCTTGGCCAGGCACGAAGCTGACGGATGTCAAATATACGAACCCTGTAACTCTTTTGACGTAAGCGGAAGCGAGCCCGTCAGGAGACACTTCCATCTTTACACTTTCGGGGACGTATAACGTGCAACCAGAAACCACGGACGCAAGCGCAAGCGCTGCCGCAACTGCCCGCCCTTCAAACCGCTTCCACCGCATAGTCACCGCCTCATAAATACAGAATCCGCCAGCTTGATCTAGGGCAAGCAAAACTTTCCGGTGACCGTCGAAGACCGCCGTTACCGCGATGAGGCCGGGCACAGCGACCTGGAAGGTTAGCCGGCGCTATTTTGTACGTACAAAACCTGGGTAATCGGAGTTTTTTCGTAAAAATTCGGAAGAGCTTTTAGGACTATGGCAGGATAGGCCGAGGGCCGCAAAGTGTATGCACTTCGCACGTTTCACGTGGAGGAACGGATGACATACACCTACGAGCAGGTTCTGGCCTATGAAGTGGCCAGGGAGTTGGCCAATACGCACATCGCCGACTACTCCGCCGCCATATGGGACGAGAAGCACAGGCAGCTCCAGACTCGTCCCGTGTCGCCGAGCTACAGGCCGCCAGCCTAACGGTCTTCCTGGAGCGTGAGGCGCTGTCCCTCACAGAGGACGAGTCATTAGCCCGCTTTACAGCCAAGTACCGGCGCATTCCGGGATGACAGGCGGGCAGCCAGCAGGGTCAAACGGGGCGGATGCCTACTGCGAGCATCTGGCGCGTGCTGGTCATGCCATCTCCCACGCTCAGAGCAGCGGCGTGGCTATTTTCGATTCAGGACTGGAATCGGCTGACAACCTTGCCCAGCTAGTCAGAGGGATAGCCTCGAAATTGGGCGGGGCATACGGTGGGAGAAGAGGAGCTTCTATCGAATTCCTTTCGCCGATGCGACCGGAAGATGCCGCTACGAGATCGCTTAGCGCTCGGTACGGGAAGGGCACCTTCCCATGGCACATGGATACGGCGCATCGAACTGTTCCCGCCAGATGGGTTGTGA
>Ga0153982_1000428_pt1 | contig 11668 bp, 12 predicted proteins | sample TSGA066MetaG_FD_104743 | JGI IMG/M metagenome (GOLD analysis project Ga0153982, IMG submission 104743) | Attine ant fungus gardens microbial communities from Georgia, USA - TSGA066 MetaG | ecosystem: Host-associated > Fungi > Mycelium > Unclassified | place: USA: Georgia, Alexander Wildlife...
ACGTCCAGAGCATGCTCCAGCGCGGAGTCGCGTCCGCAGAGCGACTGTTTACGATCTTGGATGCCGAAGCGGAGGTCGATACCGGCACGCGTATCCTGCGACGGGCGCGCGGGCTGATCGAGTTTCGCAACGTCGTGGCACGTTATCCCGGGCGTGATACGCCCGCGCTGCATGGCATCAGCTTCAGCGCCCGACCTGGTACCGTTACCGCGATCGTCGGACGTTCTGGCAGCGGCAAGTCAACGCTGATTAAGCTGATTCCGCGCTTCTATGAAGCCGAATCCGGCGAGATCCTGCTTGATGGTCATTGTATTCGGGAATATCGGTTAGCCGATCTGCGGCGCCAGATCGCCCTGGTCGGGCAGGAAGTGATGTTGTTTGACGGCAGCGTCGCTAATAACGTCGCGTATGGCGAGTTGCATGACGCAGACCAGACCATGCTGGCGTCAGCGGTCAGTGCGGCCAACGCGATGGAATTCGTGGCGGCCATGCCCGGGGGAATGGACGCTGATATCGGTATCAATGGCGGACGCCTGTCTGGCGGCCAGCGCCAGCGCTTAGCGATCGCACGTGCCGTGCTTAAGGACGCGCCAATCCTGATTCTTGACGAGGCTACCGCCGCATTGGACAACGAATCCGAGCGCCTGGTGCAGGAGGCCTTGGAGCGGCTGATGCCAGAGCGCACCACCTTGGTGATCGCTCACCGTCTGACCACGATCGAGCATGCGGATCAGGTGTTGGTGCTGGATCACGGACGATTGGTGGAACAAGGTTCGCCCAGCGAACTGCTCGCACGTGGCGGATTGTATGCACATCTGCATCGCAGTCGATTCCGTGACGGCGATACCGGCGCGGGCAGCGGCGACTCCGGGGTCGGATGAGCGACAAACAACGGCCAACGCCACGCTGGTGGTACGGCGATGCGCGACCGCCGCCCGGTGCGGGCTTGGTCGCCGCGCTGTACGGACGCATCGTGGCCCTGCGCCTTGGCTGGTATCGCCGCGGATGGCTGCCACGCGTTGGCGTGGCGCGACCGGTGCTGGTTGTGGGCAATCTGGTCGCAGGCGGCAGCGGCAAGACACCATTGACGATTGCCGTAGTGGAGCGGTTATTGGCAGAAGGCTTCCGTCCAGGCGTCGCGACTCGCGGCTATGGGCGCGATGAGCCGGCTCGTGCATGCTGGGTTGAGGCCAGTACGGCCCCAGCAGTAGGCGGCGACGAGCCAGTGCTCATCGCCCGGCGCACTGGCGTCAAGGTGCGTGCCGACCGCAATCGCGCTGCCGCAGCAAAGGCCTTGGTTGCAGCCGGCTGCGATGTGGTGGTCTGCGACGATGGCTTGCAGCATTATCGGTTGCGGCGCGACATCGAGATCGAGGTGATCGATGGGCGGCGTCGTTACGGCAATGGTGCCTTGCTGCCTGCCGGGCCGCTGCGCGAACCGGCACAGCGTGGCCAGGACTGTGATTTCCGGGTACTGAATCTGGCTGACAGTGGTTCGAATGACATCGCTCCAGGATTTGGCGAATGGCCGATGCATCTGCACATGCACGATGCGATCCCGTTGCGCGGCGCCCGGGTCAGGCCATTGACGGCTTTCGCCGGTCAACGTGTGCACGCCGTGGCCGGCACCGGCGATCCCGAACGATTTTTCTCCATGTTGCGGACCCTTGGCATGGCCGTGGTGCCGCACGCGTTTGCCGACCATCACCGCTATCAACCCGATGATCTGGCGTTCTCCAGTGATCTGCCGGTACTGATGACCGAAAAAGACGCGGTCAAATGTGGTAGTTTCGGTAGTGACCGCCATTTCGCGATTCCGATCGAGGCGCAACTACCTGAAGCATTTTGGGTGGCGCTGCTTGAGCGGCTGCGCCAAGTGCGGGCAGGGCAGACCAACTCATCGCTCGAAGCGAGCGCATGACGTGAGCGCGCGTCACTGCGAGTCCACATCATCGCGCTGTAGGGCGCACGATGCGGTGGCGTTGATCGGCCCTGGACCGACTTTTACTGCCTTGCTCCCTCTTGCCTGATGCGCCCGATCATTCGGTGCGGCCTGCTCCGCATATCGGAGCAGACCCTACAATGCGCCGATGTCTTCTGTCGATTTCCTGGTTGCCATCCCGGCCCGCCACGATGCCGCCCGCCTGCCTGGCAAACCGCTGCGTCTGCTTGCCGGCGAACCACTGATTGTGCACGTTGCTCGACGCGCATTGGCGGCAGGAGCGCGCGAGGTGTGGGTAGCAGCCGACGATGCGCGTATTGCCGCGGCATTGGCGGGCAGCGGCGTGCGCATCGCAATGACCTCGCCGCATCATGCGACAGGCAGCGACCGTTTGGCCGAATGTGCCGATATTGCCGATTGGCAGGATGATGCGATCGTGGTCAATCTCCAAGGTGACGAGCCGTTTGCGCCTGCGGATGGGATTGCCCGCGTCGCAGAATTGGTGGCGGCCAGCGGTGCGCCGATCGCCACATTGGCCACACCGATCACGGACGCAAAAACCCTGCACGACCCCAATGTGGTCAAGCTCGTGCGCAACGCTGCCGGTGACGCGCTTTATTTCAGCCGTGCCCCCCTCCCTTGGCATCGTGATGCCAACGCGAGCGACGATAGTGCAAAGCCGCGCTATATAGGTTTGCGCCACATCGGTATCTATGGCTACCGTGCCGGCATGTTGCGCGGGTTCGCGAAATTGGCGCAGGGACAGTTGGAGCAGATCGAATCTCTGGAACAGCTACGTGCGCTGGAAGCCGGGTGGCGCATCGCGGTTGATCTGGTCCATGACCCATTCCCCGCGGGCGTCGACACCGTTGAAGACTTGGCCCGCGCAGAAGCGTTCCTGACCGGGATGCGTGGCGATGACTGAGCCGCGACGCTTGTTACTGGTCTGCCTGGGTAACATCTGCCGCTCGCCGATGGCCGAGGGCGCATTACGCGCGCAATTGGCAGCAGCCGGTTTGCATGCGCAGGTCCAGGTTGATTCGGCTGGCACGGGTCACTGGCATATCGGTAGCGCTCCGGATCCGCGCGCGATCGCGAGCGCGTCTCGCAATGGCGTGGATATCGCCGGGCTGCGCGCACGCCAGCTCGACCGGCGCGATTTCGAAGACTTTGATTTCATTCTCTGCGCTGATCGCAGTACGTTGCGCGATGCGCGCGCACGCGCGCCGGACGCCGCCAGATCGCGTTGCATGCTGATGTCCGAATATGCTGACCTGGGTCAGATCGAAATTCCTGATCCTTATACCGGCAGCAACCGCGAGTTCGATCACGTCTGGTCGCTCATCGAGCGCATGTCCGCCGCCATCGTGCGCAGGCTCGATTGTCGGTAGGCCTCGCGATTGCCGGCTTTACGATTGGTCCGGACGGCGTGCGGGATAATGTCCAGGCATGTTAGCCACATCGCCCCATGCTTCGACGTTTGACGGTAAGGCCTTTGCCCGCGGCTTAAGCACGGCGCCGGGCGTCTATCGCATGCTTGCCGCTGACGGTAGCGTTTTATATGTGGGGAAGGCTGGGGCGTTGAGAAAGCGGGTCGCCAGTTATTTCAGCAACGCGCCGAAATCGCCACGTACCCAGGCGATGCTGGCGCAAACCATGTCGATGGACGTCACTGTGACCCGGACGGAGGGCGAAGCGCTGTTGCTTGAGAATCAACTGATCAAGGCCCATCGGCCGCGTTACAACGTGATGCTGCGCGACGACAAGAGCTATCCCTACGTACTGCTTAGCGATGAAACCTGGCCAAGGATCGCGTTCCATCGCGGCGCATTGAGCGTGCCGGGGCGCCTATTCGGGCCGTATCCTGGCGCGGGCGCGGTGCGCGAAACCCTGGGCGTGATGCATAAATTGTTTAAGCTGCGCAGCTGTGAAGACAGTGTATTCCGCAATCGTTCGCGGCCTTGTCTGCAGTACCAGATCGGCAGGTGTAGCGCGCCGTGCGTTGGTCTGGTGCCAGCGTCTGTTTATGCGGATGCGGTACGCCGTGCGAGTTTGTTTCTGGAAGGACGCAGCGATGAGCTCAATGCCGAACTGAGTCAATCGATGGATGCAGCTGCGGAGCGTCTGGATTTCGAGGAGGCTGCGCGCTTGCGCGATATGGTGGCGACGCTGCGTGCGATGCAGGCACGGCAATACGTTGATGGCAATGCTGCTGAACTCGATGTGCTGGCGGTCGCGATGCAAGGCAGCACCGCGTGCGTGCTATTGCTAGCGTTGCGTGATGGGCGCAACCTAGGTACCCGGGTGTTCTTTCCCAAAACCAACGGGGTCGATAATCCCGCGGAAGTGCTGTCGGCGTTCGTGTCGCAGTACTACGCCGGACAGACTCCGCCGCGCGAGATCGTTCTGGATCGACAAATCGAAGATCGCGAGCTGATCGAACAAGCGCTAGGTCATGACGCTGGACGCAAAATCTCGATCCGCGCCAGCGTGCGTGGCGAGCGTGCAGGTTATCTGGACCTGGCTAAACGCAATGCGGCGCTGGCATTGGCTAGCGAAGTGAGTAGCCAGGCAGCTCAGGCGGCGCGGGTCCAAGACCTGCGGATATTGCTTAAGCTTGACACGCCGCCGCAGCGGATCGAATGTTTCGATATCAGCCACACGATGGGTGAGGCGACCGTTGCCTCTTGCGTGGTATTTGACGCCAATGGTCCGATACGCAGCCAGTATCGGCGCTACAACATTGCCGGCATCGTTGCTGGTGACGATTACGCGGCCATGCGCCAGGCGCTGGAACGCCGATTTCGCAGGGCCATCGAGCATGATGCAGTGGTGCCGGATCTGCTGCTGATCGACGGTGGAGCTGGACAAGTCGCGCAGGCGCAGGCGGTACTCGAGGAACTAGGCGTTACCGGCGTACTGCTGGTCGGCGTTGCCAAAGGCGAGGAACGTCGCGCAGGGCAGGAAACTTTGCTACTGCCAGATGGACGCAAATTGCGCCCTGGCACGCTATCGCCAGGCTTGCAGCTCATTCAGCAAGTGCGTGATGAAGCGCATCGCTTTGCGATCACCGGCCACCGCGGCAGACGTCAGAAGGCGCGCACCAGCAGCCGGTTGGAAGAGATTCCGGGGATTGGACCACGGCGCCGAGCCAACCTGCTCAAGCATTTCGGCGGATTGGCCGGGCTGAAAGCTGCGGGGGTGGAGGAAATTTCCCGGGTCGATGGGGTCAATGCTGCGCTGGCACAGCGAATTTACGCCACACTGCACGGGTTGCCTGACATGGTGTCTGCGCAGGGGCGGGCGTGAAGTTCACCATTCCCACATGGCTGACCTTGGCGCGGATCGTGATGATTCCAGTGCTCGTGCTCGTGTTCTATCTGCCATTCAAGTGGACCAATTTTGCCAGCGCAGCGGTGTTTATTTTGGCCTCGCTTACCGACTGGCTTGACGGTTGGATCGCGCGCCGCTACCACCAGTACTCCGCATTCGGCGCCTTTCTGGATCCGGTCGCCGACAAGCTGATGGTTGCCACAGCGCTGGTCCTGATTGTCAAGGGTCATCCCACAAGCTGGATGGCATTCTGGGTGGCAGTCATCATCGGACGCGAGATCGCGGTATCGGCGCTGCGCGAATGGATGGCCGAGTTGGGTCAGCGCGCACGGGTACAGGTGGCGACGATCGGTAAGATCAAAACCGTCGTGCAGATGATTGCGATCAGCTGTTTGCTTTATGCGATTACACCAGACAAGTCACCGGGGACTGAGCCTTGGATGGGGCGAGTGATCTTTCATATCGGCGACTGGTTGCTGGCAGGGGCGGCCCTGTTAACGTTGTGGTCTGGCTACGAATACCTGCGCGCTGCTTGGCCAGTGCTCAAGGCGGGAGAAGGGCAGTCGGTTGACCCGCCTGGCTCGAACTCGTCGAGTGTTGACACAAATCACCCAGACGATAGAATTCCGCCTCTTTCGCGGGAATAGCTCAGTTGGTAGAGCACGACCTTGCCAAGGTCGAGGTCGCGAGTTCGAGTCTCGTTTCCCGCTCCAATGCATCCAGTCAGCATTGGCCAGATTGCTAAGTTGTTGGAATAAGTAGTTGGAATAAGTCGTTAGAATTAGTCGTTAAAAGCAGGGCCTTTTGGTCCTTTTTTGTTGCGTGAATGTGGGGCGTGCTTGCACACTCGAACTCGCTCCCTTTTCTGAGCGAGGAATTGCTATCTGTTTGATACGGATGGAATTTTTTTGGCATGGAAGATATGGTGAGGCGGCTTTGTCTGGCCACTGAAGGCGGGGAGTTCGAGTCGGTGATACGCAAGGAACTCTATCTTTGGCAAGATATGCGTGAATTCGTCGGGTCGGCACCTGTTATGAGTCTTGCATCCGACTCGGAGCTTGATGCACTCATTGGCGCTTTCTCAAACGACCCACTGTTCAAGGCCCCGAACTTGGTGATTGACTTGCGTTGAGTCCTACATTTCACACCCGCGTTCGCGCATAGAGCTGAGGATGGCATTTGCGCTCTGCGGTTGCCGTGCCAGCGCGCCGCGCAACTCGCCACAGTAGCGACGCTTGGACATGGCTTGGAGCCGGCCTCCTAAGCTCATGTCGTGAAACTTGACCTGCATTCGTTGTGGTCCTTGAAGATTGGGCAACGCGTCGTCGGCAAGGGCACGTTCGCCAGGTGTAGCGAATCTGATTGGCAAGGTCGGCAGTTCCACATTGAGCGGGCCAGGTTTGGGTGCCAGAAGTGACTCCGCAGCACCTTTAGATACTTCCTCTACCAAGAGACCCGCATCTTGCGCAGGTGCAGAGCGCTTCAATGTGCGCGATGGCCTGGGTTCTTGCCTTACAGGCATAGGTTGCGCCACCGCAACGTGCTCGGCGCGGCGCTCGATAAAGATAATTTGAGTCACAGTTTCGGATGTGCTTGGCGCCTCGTGTGGCCCATCAGCGCAAGTCAGTCCCCACACCAAGAGAATCTGCGCCAAGACACTGCAGCTGCCTGCAACAATCTTAGAGTGATCAAAGCGCTGCCTACCATTTGTGCGGTTGGCATCGCGACCGTGCATCAGGGCCCACTGATCCTGTAACCCTCGGCTTTGAGCTTATCCAGGAAACTATTCGTGCCGATTAGATTCTCCATTGGCACGAAGGCGATGGTCGTCTGGTGCATACAGTCAGCCAACTGTACACCGCCGCCAGATGAATCGGACAGCATTGCCAATTGAACTGGACACCGTCGCCAACCCCGCGTATGCGCCTTGTTGCCTAAGTGCCAGGGTTGACGCCGGCGGCGGCAGCGCGCCGGCGTGTCGCAGCCCGCACCCGCTGACTAGCTGTAGCTGCCGCGCCCGCTAGGTAATCGACAAAGCGCGTGCCTTGGAATGACCTTTCCATCAATGCGGCCGCATCTCCTCTCCATGGTGTGGAGTCACCAGCCAATATGGTCCTGGGCATCGCCTCCGATCGATAGGATCAACAATCCGATCCACCAGTTCTGGGAACAGCTCAGCACCGGGCGCGTCCATCGTTTCGCCAATTTCTCCCCATTTCACTCCGCGAGAGGTGAGGATCAGCCAACGACCTCGCACTTTCTTAATCGTGTAGTGCCTAGGGAAAACCATTACTGCCGTTTGCAGCGGCGCCTGTCCGGGTGGGGGGATATTTTGAAGGGCAACGCATCCATTACCAATACGCAGCTCTCCGCGTCGAACTGACAAGTACCAAGTATTGAGGTGTGGCGTCGGAGCGACCTGAGCCAAGTATGGCGGCCCCTGCTGGCAACCACCGCACAGGAGCACCACCGCAATTAGCCAATGCACGCTTGGAAGGCGTAAGCCAGCGATCACGGCGTTAGGAGCACATCCACGCCCAAGCCCGTCTTGATGCGATCTGCCGCCATATAAACGGTACGCCATTCGGTCGCGGTGGAATAAATGCCGTGCAAGATGCGATAGGTTGCATTGCCCTTAAAAATGGGCGCGCCGCTATCGCCTCCGTCCGCATACATGTCGCTGACTCACCCTCAGTTCGCTTTGAAGCTTAGACCGGTTTCTTTGAGCGCTTTTTTGAGTTTGGGAATCGTGCTCGGACCCATTCCGTGTAACTCCAGAATCTCGCTCTCGCTGTATTTTGACAGTTTGGTCAACGTGCTGATGCCTTTGCTTTCGAGCGCCCGGCGGGCAGGGGCTACGAGCTTGGAAAGAAACCCGCTCTCCGGCTTGCGTTCCGCTTCGCAGACAGGACATGTAGGGCAGTCCGAGCTTTTGTAGTACTTGTGCCCCTTGCTGCACGTCTTCAGTTTTTTGGTTGTTGTCATGACTTTCTTTCGCTCTTTATCAAATTTGGAGCGGGTTCTTTCCCCGCTCCACACTCACCGTACACGCAACTGAAAACCGATCCAGGTCGTCGGGATACTAGATGAGTTTCTGAAGATTGCCGACCGTCACCCACGTAGCGGTCGCATTCGGGATCGAACTTGGTAGAAATGACGTGAAACGTATGGTTCCGCAGGTGTAGCGCGTAACCCGCCCATGCTTGCAAACATATTCGCCGACAGCCTGACCCAAACGACCACGCATTGCATTAACCGTCACGTACGAAGTGCCGTTCCATACTACATTTGTCGGGATGTAAGGCGATGTGGTATGCCATTGCACATCCCAATCCTGGCCATACTTCCCGGCAACCCACGGCAACAAGGTGCCTTTGTAGTACTGCGAGTTGTTGTCACAATGGGCTGCGGTCGTCATCCCGCGTTTTCCATCCGACGCCCTGACGACGCTGAACCCAGCAGTACATTCATTGATCGAAACGCCACCACTCATGCCTTCCAGCGGCTCGGTCAATTTGGCGACCTCGCGCAACACCACCGCTCTTGGCAATGACACGCCGATCCGGGTGAGCGCCCCGTGTAACCGGCTTGGATCCACAGAATTGATCGATACAGCGTTGGCGGCAACATCCACATCTAGGTTGGCTCGCTCATGAATACGCTCGAGCATGGCGGAGAGTGGGGGCACCAAGGTCTGCAGATCGCGCAAGGAGTGCTTAGCTTCGGCAACGTCCAGCACCGAACCAAGGGCCTGGAAGCGTCCTTCGAGCAGCGGTTGCACCATCTCTTTACCGCCCTGGGTCAGCAGCACCGCAACGCGGAATGTTGGCAGGTGCTGCCCCCCCCAAGCGCCATGGCGAAAAGCCGACATGCACCCACCACGGAACAATGGCCATCTATGCCTAGCCTTGTCCTTCCCGGACGGCATGGCATGGGAAGTCCCGCTGGACCCCGAGGCGCAGGCCGTCATCCAAGCGGCCGACGCCACGAAGCACTGATCCGAAAACAGCGCGGGATCACCCTGCAATCTTCATTTGTTGAGCTTGCCGGCGCTGATGAGTTTGACGGCGCCGACGCTCTTGTCATACGCGGTGTCCGCGCCCTGCGCCTGTTCTTTCACTAGCTCGATGCCGTGTTCGCACTTGGAAAGGCTGGAGTAGCCTTCGCCACTGTCGGCGATGATCTTATTGTTTCCGGTGGATAAAAACCTCCAGCGATGCTCGCCTTTCTCATCTATGTAGACCTGAAACGTAGCCATAACACCTCCCAATGGGCGACATGCCCGCGCGGAGCATACCCCCGTGTTGCGATGTGGCGAATGTTGCGCTGTTTCTAGGGCAGAGGTAGGGGCAGCGTGAAGCGGTTGGAAGCGGCTTGTCGTCCGTGCATCCGCACGACCGAATTTTCAGGCGACAAGAAAGAAAAACCCCTGAAAAATCAGGGGTTTGAATGGTGGAGGTGGCGGGAATCGAACCCGCGTCCGAAGGCACTCCATCCCCGGCACTACATGCTTAGCGCTCCGTTAGATCTCGCCCCCGAAAAGCACGGCGCGCAAAGCGCATTCGAGGACCAGCCTGTTTGGTCTGGACCACGGCTGACAGGCAGCGACCGCGATCGGTTCCGTGATAGTGACCCTACGCTGCGAACACGGACACAGGCAGTTTCGGGGCTAGGCCTTAAGCGGCCAGAGCGTAGTTGTCGTCGTTGGCAACTATAAGTTTGCCGCTGGATTAACGAGGAAAGCTGCCCCCTCGGCATGCGCCAGGCGATTTCGCAACCCCCGTCGAAGCCAGGTGCACCCCCGGGGAAACGATCTTGCTGACGGGCTGAAGTATAGGTGTGCGCCAGGCGCTTGCAAGCCATTTGCCGCCATCTGCGTGTCGAACGTTCAGGCGGTTTCGAGAATCGCTAAGCTGTAGCACATGCCCAATCGAGCCGAGTCAATCCCGAGAGCGGCCAAGCAGCCTTCGCTCTGGATCGGACATGCGCTGGCCTCGACCATTCTAGTAGCGTCGTTGCTGCTGGTGTTGGGATATTGGCGCCATGCGCATGACAACGGACTACGTAGCAAAGAAGCGGATTTTGCCATCTCCAACCGCCAAGTCCTGCGGCTGTTGGAGCAGCGCCTAATCAACTATGAATTGCTCATGCGCGGCGGCGTTGCATTGCAGACCTCGTCACAACAGCTCAGCAGTGAACAATGGCAGCGCTACATTGCAGGACTGGATCTGGCGCAGCGCATCCCATCGGTGCAGGCATTGGGATTCGCGCTCGATCTGCCTACGCAGCAAAAGCCCGCGGCGTTGCAGGCACCGTCGCCGCAGAACGACAAGAAAGTGCCGGCAGCAGTACACAAACCTGGCGATGGGCGGGCCTATGCGACCGTGTTGTACGTGGCGCCCCAGAATGCTGACAATCAGGCGCTCGTTGGTCGTGATCTTGCAGCTCATCCAATACGGCGGCGCGCGCTTGAAGCCGCTGCGGCCGCCAATCTGCCTCGGATCAGCGAGCCACTGCCGTCCCGGTCTGCGAGCAGCCAGACCGCAAGGACTGACATAATGATCGTTGCACCGGTTTTTTCTGAAACCGGAACCATCGATGCCGGTACGTCCGCAGCGCGCGGCTGGGTATTCCTGGAATTTCAAACCGAGGCATTGGTACGCGAGGTGCTGCAGACCATCCAATACGTTGGTCAGTTGCGCATCGTCGATACATTTGGCGCTCAACCGCGTACGGTCTATGCGAACCCGAAGTTCGTCGGCAGCCGAGCCATCACCGTCAGCGACGACGAGCGACCTGCCTTCAGCCAGAGCTTGCTGCTGGAGGTGTTAGGCAGGACCTGGCGGGTGGATTACGAATCGCCGCCTCTGACCCAGGTACGCGAATCGATTCCTGGGCTGCTGACCACGCTGGTCAGTGGTCTGCTCGGATCACTGCTGGTCTTCGGAATCGCGCTCACGCTGGTGCGCACCCAGAGGCGTGCGCAGGCATTATCGGTACGCCTTGGCGATTCCTACCGACGCAGTGAGCAGCGTTTGCACAGCGCCATGCACTATTCGGCAATCGGCATCGCGCTGCTCGACGAGCATGGGCGCGTTGTGGAGGCCAATCCAGCGTTGGCGCAGATCTTGAGCACTACTGGGCAGGCACTGATCGGAACTCCGCTGGGACAATATTTTGTCGGTGGCGATCAAGCCGAAAAGCTTGCCCCTGTCCAGCACGAAACGCTGGCAGATGGCGCCTATCGCGTTACCAGACGCTTGCATCGCCGCGATGGACAAGTTGGGCATGCCAGCCTCACGTTCGCCCTGGTGCCAGGCGACATCGGACATGACGTCGCTAGCCTGGTCCAGGTGGAGGATGTGACCGAGCGGCTGCACGCCGAAGCCAGAG
>Ga0153982_1000431_pt1 | contig 11646 bp, 8 predicted proteins | sample TSGA066MetaG_FD_104743 | JGI IMG/M metagenome (GOLD analysis project Ga0153982, IMG submission 104743) | Attine ant fungus gardens microbial communities from Georgia, USA - TSGA066 MetaG | ecosystem: Host-associated > Fungi > Mycelium > Unclassified | place: USA: Georgia, Alexander Wildlife...
AGGACCCAGCGGGATGACGATACCGACCGAGGCCAGCACGTCGCCGTACCAATCCTCGCCGTCATTACGCTCCGGCGGCGGATCGTCCAGCTCCAACTGCGCGCGGGTGTCGTTGATACCGACCGCGCGGTAAGCCAGTTCGGTACGAATACCAACGCGACCCACGTCACCCTGGAGGCCAAGGCCAAGCTTCAATGCGGGGCCGCCTTCCTTATCTTCGCTAGGAGAATCCGGGCTCGGAGAGTTATCCATCTCGATCTCTTCGCGCTGATAGCCCAAGCCAGCCAGCAAATACGGGCTCCAGCTACGACCTTCAGCGGAGAAGTGATAGCGGGTGTCGAACGAGATGCCGTACTGGCTCCAATTCAGGTCTTGATTTTGCTCGCGGTTCGGGTTCTGGTGATTCAGTTCGACGTCGAACGACCAGTTCGGATTGAAAAACTTACCGAAACCGATCGCACCGAACGGCGCGTTCCGGGTGCTGCGATCGCTATCTTGAACATTAAAGCCAGCGGCTCCGGTGAGGTACCAGCGATCGTCGAACTCCTGAGCCGACGCGGCCTGTGCCACGCCCAGCCCGCCGAGCAGCGCAGCACAGAGGAGTTTCTTCTTCATTTTCAGCTCCTTACAAGGGGAAGATAAAAGCGGGTTAACTTGGCGCAACTAGACGGCCCGACCTAGACACCAGCCTGGGCAGCTTAGATTGGGCAACGTGAAGCCGGTGTTAACGGTACCATAACATTGTTGCCGGGCATAGCCTTATGTAGGTCTATTGGGTTAAGCACGGTACAGCGATATCAGTTGTGTGATCGAGGACCCATCGAACGCGACTGGATCGCCTGCCAGTTCCAGCAAGCGATCGACCTGGGGACCTGGCAAATGTCCGCGCAACGCAGCTTCACATTTGTCCATCAGCACGGGGATACCCTCGGCCCGACGCTTGCGGTGCCCGATCGGATAGTCAATCGAGACCTTGCTGGTCGAACTACCGTCGTTAAACAGCACCTCGACCGAATTGCCGATATAGCGCTTGTCCTGGTCGAAATAATCTCGGGTGAACTGCGGATTTTCCACCACTTGCATCCGCTCCCGCAGTGCGTCAATCCGTGGATCGGCGGCCAAGGAGTCCGCATAGTCATCCGCGGTCAAGCGGCCGAAAATCAACGGCACCGCGACCATGTACTGAATGCAGTGATCGCGATCGGCATAGTTGGCTAGCGGGCCGGTTTTGTCGATGATCCGCACTCCAGCCTCTTGGGTTTCGATCACGATCTTCTCGATCTGATCGATTCTATCCTTGACTTGCGGGTGCAACCGCATCGCGCACTCCACCGCCGTCTGGGCATGGAATTCGGCAGGATAACTGATCTTGAACAGCACGTTTTCCATCACATAGCTGCCAAAAGGGCGCTCGAAGACGAACGGCTTACCCTGGAAGGCCACATCGTAGTAGCCCCAGGTCTTGGCGCTCAGCGCACTCGGGTAACCGACCACGTTCTTCTCCACCGCATTGATCGCGTGGATCACAGCGCGACGGCAGGCGTCGCCGGCAGCCCAGCTCTTGCGCGGGCCAGTGTTGGGGGCATGGCGATAGGTGCGTAGCGCTCCGTTGTCGATCCAGCTGTGCGAGATCGCCGCGATGACCTGGTCCTTGCTCGCGCCCATCATCGCCGCGGCCACGGCGGTGGACGCCAACCTGACCAGGATCACGTGATCCTGACCGACTCGATTGAACGCGTTCTGCAGCGCGTACACACCCTGGATTTCGTGCGCTTTGATCGCCCAACCGAGCACATCGCGCACGGTGATGTCACTGCCACCTTTGCGCGCAAGCCAATCGGCGACGCCCAGGATCGCGCCCAGATTATCGGAAGGGTGACCCCACTCAGCTGCAAGCCAGGTGTCGTTGAAATCCAACCAGCGCACCAAGGTGCCAATGTTGAACGCCGCCTGGGCGGGATCGAGCTCAAACGATGTGCCCGGTACGCGCGCACCACCCGCGATTTCGCCGCCAGGAACCAATGGGCCTAGATGTTTCACGCACTCCGGAAACTGCATCGCCAGCATCGCGCAGGCCAACGAATCGAGCAGCATGTAACGCGCAGTATCGTAAGCCTCCTGCGAGTCGATCTGATGATCGATCACATAGTCAGCGATATCGACCATCGGCTGATCGGGATCGGGACGGCTGGCGCTGCGGATGTCGAATGCACTCATGGAAAATTAGCCTGCGACGGCTTACGACGGATAGGAAGCCAACTATTTTGCCAGATCGGCAGATGGCGGCCGGCCGCGCAGCCTCGGATGTGGCCAATACCTATCTCAAAATCGAATGTCGCTGAAAAATCAACATCGTCATTTCCGCGTATGCGCGGTTCCATGGATGTTAAGTCGTTGAAAATCGAAGCCGCTGGATGACCAGCGCTCCGCGCTGTTGAAACGCGCCTGCCGCGTTCGCAGAGATAACGAGTTGGGAGCTTGGTGCAACGATATGTTTGCCAAATCGAGAGATGGTCCGAGAGATAGTCCGAGAGATGGTCTAGCTAACGCGCCGGCTTACGCCTCCCATGGCGGCCGCTCGCTAAAGCGCTCGGCCAGAAAATCAACGAACGCCCGCACTCGCGGCAGGATATAACGTCGCTGCGGCATGACCGCGTGGATGCCGGTCTCATGCAGTGTCCAGTCTGGCAATACGAGTCGCAGGCGGCCATCACGCAGCTCACTGGCCACATGCCAATATGAGAGCATGGCGATGCCCTCGCCGGATACGGCGGCGTCACGCAGCAGTTCGCCTAGCGTGCTCTCCAGGCGACCGGTGACACGCACCTGCAGCTGATTACCGTCGCCATCTGTCAGCCGCCAGGTGTCACGACGGCGCTGGCTGTCGAACAGCAGCAGACATTGATGGTGCTCGAGATCGCTCGGCACCATCGGCGCGCCGTGGCGGTCCAGGTAGGCGGGTGACGCACAAAGCACCCGGCGGTTGGCGGCGATCCGACGCGACACCAGGGTCGAGTCATCGAGCTGACCGATGCGTATCGCCAGGTCGAACCCATCACTGACCAGATCCACGGTCTGGTCGCTCAGATGCGCAATCACACGCACCAGTGGATAACGTGACATGAACTCCGGCAATAACGGCGAGATGAACATGCGCCCGAAAGTGGCGCCCATTGTGACCCGTAGATTGCCGGCAACCTCGGATCCGGCCGTACGCAAACCGGCAACCAACGCTTCAAATTCCTGCACCAGCGGTCGACCCCGCTCGGCCAACATCAGCCCCTCAGCGGTGACGTGCAGGCTGCGGGTGGTCCGATGCACCACACTAACGCCCAAGGTCCGCTCCAGCCGCTTAAGTCGCTGACTCGCGACCGCCACCGAAAGGTCAAGCGCTCGCGCAGCGGCGCTGATCGACCCGGTGTCGAGCACGCGCAGAAACAAAGCGATGTCATCAAGCCGGCCCATTGTCAAAAAAATATTGAATGTAATTCGCGATATACCGGGTTTCTGACGAGAAATCCAGCTTCCAGACTGTGCGCATCCCTGAGCCGCAGTCGATCGAGCCCACTATGCACCGCTCCCCATCCTCATCCATTGCTCCAACCGGTGACAACCGCATGCCATTGGCGGTCTACGCCCTGACCGCTGGCGCGTTCGGCATTGGCACGACTGAATTCGTGATCATGGGTCTGTTGATGCAGGTCGCCGCCGATCTGCAGGTGAGCATCTCCAGCGCTGGGATGTTGATCTCCGGGTATGCGCTGGGTGTATTTGTGGGCGCACCGCTGCTGACTGTTGCAACCGCACGCATGCCGCGAAAGGCGGTGCTGGTGGCGCTGATGATCGTTTTCACCCTAGGCAATCTAGCCTGCGCGCTGGCCCCGAACTACGGGCTGCTGATGGCCGCCCGGGTGCTAACCTCGATGGCGCACGGCACGTTCTTCGGGGTGGGTGCAGTCGTGGCTGCAGGACTGGTGGCACCAGAACGCAGGGCCTCGGCGATCTCAGTGATGTTCACCGGGCTGACCGTGGCCACTTTGTTGGGTGTGCCGGCCGGCGCCTGGCTGGGGTTGCAACTGGGTTGGCGTTCCACTTTCTGGGCCGTGGCCTTGATCGGCGTAGCGGCGACAGTGGTGATCACGATCCTGGTGCCGCGCGAGCGCGAAGCGACCGCGCCGGTTCCCTTCCGCCAGGAGCTCAAAGCGGTCGCCAGCGCGCAGGTTGTACTTGGGCTGCTGATGACCGTGCTCGGTTTCGGCGGCATGTTCGCTGTCTATACCTATATCCAACCGCTGCTCACCCAGGTAACCGGATTCGCTGACGCCACGGTATCCCCGATACTGCTGATGTTCGGGGTGGGCATGATCGCGGGCAATCTGCTCGGTGGGCGCTGGGCCGATCGTCGCTTGGATATCGCTCTGCCTGCGACCATGCTCGGCTTAGCCCTGGTGATCGCGATGATGGGACTGGTGCTGCATCACCGCTGGGCGATGGTGCTATTCATCGGTTTGCTCGGCGCGTCAGCGTTCGCCACTGTTCCAGCGCTGCAGCTATGGGTGCTACAGCGTGCGGGCGAAGCGCAGAGCCTGGCATCCAGCCTCAATATCGGCGCGTTCAACTTAGGCAATGCAATCGGTGCCTGGCTGGGCGGCGTGGTGATCGTGCACGGCGGCGGACTGGAGCGGCTGCCGTTTGTGGCGGCGCTTGTTCCACTGGCCGCGTTGGCACTCGTGCCGCTAAGCAGGAGGCTCGAGCGCTTAGCCGCACGCACCCCGCCCGATGACTCGCTGCAGCCGTGTCCGCAGGGTAATACTGACTGACATCTGCCGCAGTCCTGAACCGCCACGCGTTCTGAGTTCACGCAGCTCTAACCAGCCACATGAAGTCGACGATTCGCTGCGCGTCTTCAGTGGACTTGGAATCAGAATCCGCACATCATCGAGCGTTCCAATTTTCAACAAAGGAGCCGCCGCATGAAGCTCTACACCCTCCCTGGCGCTTGCTCGATGGCCGACCATATCGCGCTGCAATGGAGCGGAGCGCCGTTTGAAGCGCAAATCCTCACCAAAGAAGAGCTCAAGCAGCCTTGGTTTCTTGAGCTCAATGCCTCTGGCAGCGTGCCGGTTTTGGAAGACCAAGGTTGGATATTGACTCAAAACGCCGCGATCCTCAACTATCTGGCTGATCGCTTTCCTGAGGCGAAACTCGGCGGCGACGGCAGTCCAAAAGGACGCGCAGAAGTCAACCGCTGGCTATCGCTGATCAATGCTGATGTGCATCCTACCTTTAGACCTCTATTCGGCAGCTTCGCATTCCTGGGCAATGACGGCGAAGAAAAAACCAAGGCCAATGCACGCGAGAAATTGCGCAGCTACTTCGAACGCCTGGACGCGCAGCTTGCGAACCAGGACTATCTGGTCGGTCAGCGTTCCATCGCAGATCCTTATCTGTTTGTGGTGTTCCGCTGGGCTAAGAAGTTCAAGATCGACTTATCTGGCTTGACCAACCTGGATGCCTTTAATCAACGCATGACGGCCGATCCCGGCGTACAGGCGGCGATGCAAGCCGAAGGGCAGGCATAGCAGAACCACTGTGGTGTCCAGCAAATAACTGGAACGTCATTTCTGTGACAGCGGAAACCTGCGACAACGAGAACCCAGTGTCTTAGTTTTTCAACTGGCTTGAAGTCGCTGGATGACCAGCGCTTCACGCTGTTGAAAAGCGCTTCGCGCTGTCGCGGGGATGATGATCCAGATTGTCGTCCTTGATTGTCATCCCTGGTCGCCATCCCTGATCGTCATTGCCTGATTGTCATCGACACTCGACTTTGGGAATGGGTTCTGGCGGATCCACCCAAAAAGCGATCAACGCTGGTCTATCGCCACGTATTCGCGATCCTCCGGACCGGTGTAATTCGCGCTGGGCCGGATGATCTTGCCATCCTGGCGCTGCTCGATCACATGCGCACACCAGCCTGAAGTGCGTGCGATCACGAACAGTGGCGTGAACAACGGCGTGGGCACGCCCATCATGTGATAACTCGAAGCGCTGTACCAATCCAGATTGGGGAACATCTTTTTGCTGTCCATCATCAACGTTTCGATACGTTCGGATACGTCGAACAGCGTTGGGTTGCCGGCATCGGCGCAGAGTTTGCGTGAAATCTCTTTGATGACCGGGTTGCGCGGGTCACCGACGGTGTAGACCGGATGACCGAATCCGATGATGATTTCCTTGCGTTCCATACGTGCGCGGATATCGGCTTCGGCGGCATCGGCATCGTCGTAACGACTGATGATGTCCATCGCCACTTCATTGGCCCCGCCGTGCTTGGGGCCGCGTAGTGCGCCGATGGCGCCGGTGATGCAGCTGTAAAGATCGCTGCCGGTACCGGCGATGACGCGCGCGGCAAACGTAGAGGCATTGAACTCGTGCTCGGCATACAGGATCAGCGATTTGTCCATCGATTCGGCGTGCAGCGCATTGGGTGGCGCACCGTGCAGCAAATGCAGAAAATGCGCGGCGATGGAATCGTCATCGGTCTCCAATTCGATCCGGTGGCCGTTATGAGTGAAGTGCCACCAGTACAACAACATCGAGCCGAAGCTGGCGATCAACCGATCGGCGATATCGCGCGCCTCCGACTGCGGATGACCATCGCGCTCTGGCAATACCGTACCCAAAACCGAGCACCCGGTACGCATCACATCCATCGGATGCGCGTTTGCGGGCACCAATTCCAACGCGTCCTGCACCAGCGCCGGCAGACCACGCAACCGCTTGAGCTTGGTTTTGTAGGCACTCAACTGGGCATGGGTGGGCAAGCTGCCATGCACCAGCAGATACGCGACTTCTTCGAATGTGGATTGGGTTGCCAAGTCGTGTATGTCGTAACCGCGGTAATGCAGATCATTGCCGCTACGTCCCACCGTACACAGCGCGGTATTGCCAGCAGCGGTGCCAGAGAGCGCGACTGATTTCTTCGGCTTAGGCGAGGTTTGAGGTTGTGGGGACTCGGACATCGATAGACTCCTGACGGCGCGCGGCCGGCAATGGTTCCAGGTTAGTGCCAGCCTGCTTTCAGGCGAAACACCGTGATCCGCTGCTCCAGCCAGTTATTCACGCCGCTGATCCGCGAACAGAACATCGAGCTTTTGTTCGTAGGCGTGGTAACCGAGAAAGTCATACAGTGCATCTCGGGTCTGTAATGTATCAATGATGTGCTTCTGGGTGCCGTCCCTGCGCACGGTTTCAAAAAAATGCAACGCGGCCTTGTTCATCGCGCGATACGCGCCACAGCAGTACAGCGCGATATCAACGCCCGCTTCGCGTAATTCTTGTGTGGTGAAGAAAGGGGTCGAACCGAACTCGGTCAAATTGGCCAGGATCGGCACCCGCACCGCCTGTTTGACCTTGCGATACTCATCAAGAGAGGTCATCGCCTCTGGGAAAATCATGTCAGCACCGGCCTCAACATAGGCAACGGCGCGCTCGACAGCGGCATCCAGCCCCACAGTTGCCGCGGCATCGGTGCGCGCCATGATGACGAAGCTCGAGTCAGTACGTGCATCCACCGCCGCCTTGACCCGATCGACCATCTCATTTGTGGACACGACTTCCTTGCCTGAGCGGTGTCCACAGCGCTTTTGACCGACCTGATCCTCCATGTGTACCGCGGCCACACCAATCCGTTCGAAACTGCGGATTGTCCGCGCGATATTGAATGCCCCACCCCAGCCGGTATCGATATCCACAAGCAGGGGCAGTTCAGTTGCGTCAACAATCCGACGCGCATCGATCAACACGTCCTCCATGGTGCTGATGCCCAAATCCGGTACGCCTAGCGAATTCGCAGCCACACCGCCGCCGGACAGATAGAGCGCTTCGTAGCCAACCCGCTTGGCCATCAGGCCCGCGTAGGCGGTGATAGCGCCCATCACCTGCAAAGGCGAGTGCGCCGTCACCGCGTTGCGGAACGTTTCACCGGGAGTGCGCGATTTGTTCATTGACATCTCCAAAGGGCTTGCATACAGACGTTTCGAACTGGGCCGATTAAGTTGGTTCTACAGAGTTAGTCCAATTGAATAGAGCCGATTGACTCGATCCGATTGATCCGGGCCGATTGACTCGGGCCGATCGCTGGTGGCCATACGCGATTAAAAGCGCTGCGAATCCGTGAAGCGACCTCGCCGCTTGTCGCTGCGTCGATTGTAACGTAACCCCTGCACCATCCACGCGCATCGATGCATTTTTCGACCTATTGACGATCTATCTGTTGACAGGCCTGCAAAGCTCTGTCGAACATGCGGCATTGCCTGACCCGGAGATTGCGGACCATGCGTATCCGCTTGTTTTGTTGCTCGTTTCTGCTATCACTGGCATGCGTCGGTGACGCTGCGGCCATCGGTATCCCACCTGCACCAAACATGCAAGCTGCGCCAGCCACGATTTCGATTCCATCGCCCCCTGCCTGGCTGCCCGCTTTGGATCGGCTTTACGATAGCCGTATTCGCGTGGCCGGGCTGGAAGAGCGCAAGTTCACTTCTGAGCATTGGTGGCAAATCACCACACCGCTGCTCAGCGCTGAACGCGGATTTCAAGTCAACAACATCGCCGCCAGTGCGGAGGGGCGGCCCTTGCGTCATGTGGCATGGGGAGATGGGCCAAAACGCGTGCTGTTGTGGTCACAGATGCATGGCGATGAAAGTACCGCGTCGATGGCATTGGCCGATTTGCTGCGCTTCCTAGCTGAGCATCCCGAGCATTCCTTGGTGCAGCGCTTGCGTCAGGAAACTGCCTTGCATTTCCTGCCGATCGTAAATCCTGATGGCGCGACCAGGTTTCAGCGTCACAACGCGCAAGGCATCGATATCAATCGTGACGCACGCGCACTCGTTTCATCAGAGGCGCGGGCATTGCAGGGTTTACGCGATCGCCTGCGCCCGCAATTTGGATTCAATTTGCATGATCAGCAAGTTGGCTATCGCGCGGGCGACTCCATACGCGGTACAGCCATTGCCTTACTCGCACCCGCTTATGACCAAGCACGCCAGGTAAACGCCACACGGGCGCGGGCGATCGAGGTTTCCGCTGTCATTCGCACTGTACTGGAACCATATATCAGCGGTCATATCGCGCGCTGGGACGACACCTTCAATCCACGTGCGTTCGGCGACCTCACCGCACAAGCAGGCGTGAGCACGATCTTGATCGAGTCCGGCGGCATTGAAGGCGATGTGCACAAACAACGGCTGCGCAAGCTGAATTTTCTCGCCTTGGTCGCTGCACTCGATAGCATCGCCACCGGAGGCCATGCGGGCATGTCCCAGGCGCTGTACACCACGCTGCCTGAAAACGGCGCGGTCTGGCCGGACCTGCGCATCACCGGTGCAACACTGGCAATCCCCGGACGTCCGCTCGCGCGTGCCGACGTGCTGATAGATTTCGAACAACCGCTGCTAGAACGCGGCGCGACCATCGCAGAAGTCGGCGATCTCGGCGATACGCCTGCCCGGCGCGTCATCGATGCATCCGGACTCTATCTGGTCCCGATACAAGCGCCCAATACCACAGCAGCCTCACGAGTCCATGATCAGCCATTTCTACCTGGCTCTCCCGCGTATTTCCACCTCAGCCGCGACCAGCATGGCCGCAGCATCGTGTGGACGCTTGCGCGGGATGTCGATCCAGCGCGGCCTGGTCCCACGCGGAACGATTGATGACATCTAGGATCAGAGGAACGCGGCCTTAGATATGTATGCGATCAGACATCATGCGCAAGACACAACAGTCGTGCTGGTATCGATCAAAGCGATTGCCGATTGAGTGCTGCGAAACGCGATAAGATCAATCGCCGGTTCGGACTGGGAACAAGCGTGCGATTATTTGCCCGATTTTGGCGTGACTAGATAGGCATCCAGATAGGCGCGCTTGTCGATCTCGTTGGCGGGGCTCGCGGGAACTGCAGAGTTCAATAACGCCTGCCTGACGGCCATTTCCCGTGGAAGCCACCACCACTTCCTGAGGTCACCTCGCCGCAGTGGGAAGTATCTGCCGATCTTCTCGATTTGCAGCTTGCGTTGCTCCGCCAAGGAAACCAGGGCACGCCCTTCCGCGCTTCCAAGCCAGTCGCCATGTCCGACTGCTGCGTAGCGGCCAGAAACAGAGGCGATTTCCGTAACATGATTCCTCGATTTGGAACGCGATTGCAGAGATTGCTCGAAGCCCAGGCGATCGCCTGGGCTTTCGCGCGCGCGCAGCAAAGCACGGCACGCTCCCAGATCGGATGTCCATCCGCTGCCGAAATCGAGCACCGGCAATGCCTCAGAGTGTCGGGTGCGTATGGCGTACACGGCGGCGAGATATGACTCCTTCTCAGCAACGTGATAGATGAATCCACGCTGCCGTCGCGCCAAATGGAGAGTCGCAGCGATCGCCAGCACCAGTGAAGACACCACTGCCATCCGCAGCCATTTTCGTCCGCGGCCAAAAGCGGCCAGAGAGGACGCTAGCCTCGCCGCAAGCAGGCATGCGGGAACAATACACAGCGCGAAATAGCGCTGCTGGATCATGGGGAGCACGTACGCCTTAGGCGAAGCTGTTCCAAAGGTGAAATACAACGCTGGCCACAGCCAAAATGCGACGATCACCAACCAGCGCGCCGCATCGGCCGAATGGAGCTCTCCGCGGATGCATTCGCGCACAATCTGGATCGTCGATACGCCGGCAAGCAGAAATACCAGCGATGTACTCAGGCCAAGTTGCGAGCCGAGCGTTCCCAGACGCCGGATCGGCGTATGCCCCTGTATATCGGCGAAGGTCGCCAGATCATGCGGCTTGAATAGGCTCAACAGACTCGAGTACCAATGTCCGGCGCTCCAGCGGAAAACAGCAGCCTCAGCCAGGTGCGCTATGAGCACTCCGCTGACAAACGCCAGGGCTTCCTTAGCCCCGCTGCGCGGATCGCGCACGACCCTTCCCAGCGCGAAGACAATCCCTATCGGCAGCAAGATCGCCCCGCTTTCCTTACTGGCGAAGGCGCATATCAGGCAAACACCCGCCCAGAACGGCGCAAGCAGACGCACGCCTTTTGATAATCCCGCATCGCCTCCTACCCAACGGCAAAGCAGGTACAGCGAAAGGGCCGCAAAGCACGCGGTGGATACGTCCGGCAACATGGCCCCGGAATAAAGCAGCAGCGCTGGCTGGCTGAGTGCCACGATTGCAACCGCCGCACTCGGCCAAGGTCGCCACCATTGCCGCGCGCAGGCATAAGCCACACAACCAAGCGCGACGTAGAATGCGTCGTAGACCGCGATTGCGGCATCAATGTTCGATGCCATCCGGTAGGCGAGTGCCGCCGGCAGAAGAAAAAAGGCGCGCCGTTCGGCCGGCGAGTTCACCGAGATATCCAGACCCAGCGCTAGCCTAACGGCTCCAGCCAGATAACGCGTATCGTCGCTGCAGAACAGACCAGTATGAAACAGCCATGCCCACGCGACGGCGGCCGCGACCACGATCACCGGCGCCGCAATCTGCCCAGAACACTTGCGCGCCTGTTCCATCCCTACCCCGTGTCGAGATCGGGCCGATTTTAATTAAACCGATTTTAATCAGGCCGGTTCTAATCAAGCCGAATCTAATCAG
>Ga0153982_1000436_pt1 | contig 11604 bp, 7 predicted proteins | sample TSGA066MetaG_FD_104743 | JGI IMG/M metagenome (GOLD analysis project Ga0153982, IMG submission 104743) | Attine ant fungus gardens microbial communities from Georgia, USA - TSGA066 MetaG | ecosystem: Host-associated > Fungi > Mycelium > Unclassified | place: USA: Georgia, Alexander Wildlife...
TATAATGATATAGCAATAATGATAACTTCTGTTACTATTGCTCTTTTTCTGATTTTTATTTCTTTTGAAAGTCTTGAAAATAAGGTGATAGATTCAGGAAGAGATAAGATAATTCTTTTAAACAGAGGTTATAATTCTGCTATTATAAATGCAAAAGATGATCTTTTTCAAGTGTCAAGAAATATAAATGTCCTTGCAGGAAAAAACGTAAATAATACAATTACTTATAATACTGTAGCAAAGCTTATAAGAAATCAACTTACTAAAAAAAATCTTAAAATGTATTCAGAAAGTTTAATCACTATAGTTTCTGCTGATGGAAGTACATTAGGAGAATCAGGGAATGGAAAAGATTATTTCAGAATAGATGAAAGAAGCAAACATATACTTGAAAGAAATCTTTCAAGAAGTGAAAGTGAGATGAGTAATTATTATTTTTCAAAAGTAGGTAAGGATATATATGCAAGAATACTTTTGCCTTATACTTCAGAAGGAAATAACAGCAAAAAAAAATTTATAGTAATGACTATGCCAATAAATGATAATGTTTTAAATGAATTGAGAGATTTTGTAAACTTAACTGAAGATGATAAAATATTTTTGGTGGTTGATAATACATATCAATTAGGAGATATGGAATTAAAAAAAGGTGAAAGATTCTTTAAAAAGAAACTAAACTGGGAATATGATTACTTTTATGGAAAAAAAACAGTGAATAATAAAACTTATTATCTCTCAATGTATAATATTCACAATTATAATAAGCAATATATAGGAAATATAGGAATAGCACTTTCTGGGGACAGTATACTCAGAACAAAAGTTAAAGTTTCATTTTCAATACTTTTGATAGTAGTAGGACTTATAGTAACAAGTACAACTATATGTGCACGTATATTCTATGAGCTCTTATCACCTCTTAGTAAGCTTATAGATGCTGCTGAGGGCATAAGTAAAGGGAACTATGATTTTACTCTTAAAAATGAAGATGTAGAAGAAATAAGGACACTTTCAAAATCTTTTGAACAAATGGCTGAAAGTATTAGAAATAATGAAGAGATGATGAAAGAAAAAAATATAAAGTTACAGGAAAACCTTAACAGAATTGATGCTATTGAGAAGATTCTTATGGGACTACAAATAGAAGATGACATAACTTTAACTGTGAGAAGTTTGCAATCAGCATTTACTTCAGAAATGGGATTAGGATACAGCAGAGCTATGTATTTTAGATATAGCAGAGAAATAGATACTCTTGTAGGGGAATGTTCTCATATAAATAGTGTAGTAAAAAATGATATGATGAAAACTGAAAAAGAAGAAAATGATGGATTTGAATTTCAAATAAGCACTCTTAATAAGCTAGTTGCTCTTATTAAGGTTCCTTTTAAAGATGATAATCTTTTAGGAAAGGCATTGAAAGAAAAGAGAATTATTTATCATAATGACAAAGGTTATAGATATAATCTTGGAAATGATCTTTTTAAAAGTTTAGGAATTAATAATTTTCTGATATTTCCTATATATACAGATTCTAGAAATTATGGATGTATACTTGTAGATTATTTTGGAAAAGACAATGTGATTTCTCAAGAAGAAGCTGAGCTTATGACACTGTTATGTATAAATACTTCTATCAGAATTGGAAATAAAATGTTGGAAGAGGAAAAAATTGATTATGAAAGAACGGCTACTATTGCTAAACTTGCAGATAGATTTTTTGGAAGAAGAGAAGATTCATTAAAAAAAATGCTTTCTATCCTTAAAAAAATGGGAGAGTGTGATAATAGTATTTGTCTTAAAGATGGAATAAAATCTATAAGAGATGAAGTAATTAAAATAAAGTATGAAAATTCTGTATTAAAAGAGTATTCTAAAAGTTATGAAAATAACATGGAAATAATAGAATTTGAAAAATTCTTATATGATGTTATAGAAAAAATGCAGCCTGATTTAGAGGCTAATAATATAACACTCTCTCTATTTATTAATTATGCTGGAAAGATAATGGGAGATAAAAAACAACTTGAAAAAGTATTTTATGAGTTAATAAAAAATGCTAAACAAGCTGTTATGAATAAAAATATAAGCAGTAAAAAAATTAATTTAATAGTAACAAAAGATAAAAATATAGATAAGATAAGGATAAATATAATAGATAATGGAATTGGTATGACTGAAGAACAACTTTCTAATATATTTGATCCATTTATAAGTTTTAATGAAAATACTCCTGGATTAGGTCTTGCAATAGTACAGAGAATTATAAAAGATCATCATGGAGTAATCAAATTCTCATCTAAAGTAGATGAAGGAACAGATGTAAAAATAACTTTAAATGTATATAAGGAGGAGATTTAACAATGAGCGAAAAAGATTATGGTGCTACATTGAACCTTCCGAAGACGAGCTTTCAAATGAAAGCTAATCTTCCGAATAAGGAACCTAAATTTATAAAAATGTGGCAGGAAAAAGATATTTATTCAAAAGGCTTGAAGAAGGGTACTCAAACTTTCATTCTGCATGATGGACCACCATATGCAAATGGTGAAATTCATATAGGGCATGCTTTGAATAAAATACTTAAAGATATAATCTTAAAATATAAAAGATTAAGAGGGTATAAAGTACCATATGTACCTGGATGGGATACACATGGACTTCCTATAGAGTTAAAAGTTACTGAAAAATTAGGATCAAAAGCTAAAGAAATGTCAGCAGTAGAAATCAGAGAGCTGTGTGCTGAATATGCTAAAAAATGGGTAGGAATTCAAAAAGAAGGATTTGTAAGATTAGGAATATTAGGAGACTGGGAAAATCCATATCTTACTCTGAACCCCGAATATGAAGCTAAACAGTTAGAGGTATTTGGAGAACTTTATGAAAACGGATATATTTTTAAAGGTTTAAAACCTATATACTGGTCACCAGCTACAGAAACAGCTTTAGCAGAAGCAGAAATAGAATATAAAAATGTATCATCGCCTTCAATATATGTAAGAATGAAGGCTAATGCTGACCTTTTAGAAAGATTAGGACTTACTGAAGAAGCATGGGTAGTAATATGGACAACAACTCCTTGGACTCTACCTGCAAACGTTGCTATAACTTTAAACCCAGATTTTGAGTATGGTGTATATAAAACTGAAAAAGGAAATCTGATATTAGGAAAAGATCTTGCAGAAAAAGCATTTACTGAAATGGATCTTGAGCAGTTTGAATTAATAAAAGAATTTCAAGGTAAAGATTTAGAAAGAACTACATATCAACATCCATTTCTTGATAGAACAGGAATGATTATACTTGGTACACATGTAACTGCTGATGCAGGTACTGGGTGCGTACATACAGCTCCTGGGCATGGACAAGATGACTATGTAGTAGGAATTAGATATGGACTTCCAGTTATTTCTCCTATTAATAATAAGGGAGTATTAACTGAAGAAGCAGGAGAATTTGCTGGATTATTCTATGCACAGGCTAATAAAGCAATATGTGCTCATCTGGAAAAATCAGGACATTTGATGAAATTAAAAATGATAGAACACTCTTATCCACATGATTGGAGATCAAAGACTCCTGTTATATTCAGAGCTACTGAACAATGGTTTGTAAATGTTGAAGGATCAGATATAAGAGAAAAAGCTTTAAAAGCTTTGGATAATGTAGAGTTTATACCAGCATGGGGAAGAAATAGAATTGGATCTATGCTTGAAACAAGACCTGACTGGTGTATCTCAAGACAAAGAGTATGGGGAGTGCCAATTCCAGTATTCTTTAATGAAGCAAATGGAAAAGAGATATTCAATAAAGAAATACTTACAAGAGTAATTGAAATAGTTAAAAAAGAAGGAACAGCAGCATGGCTTAAATATTCAGCTGAAGAACTTATTGGTAATGAACTGATGGAAAAATATGAGCTTAAAGGATTGGAACTTAGAAAAGAAACAAATATCATGGATGTTTGGTTTGACTCAGGAGTATCTCATAGAGCAGTACTTGAAACAAGAGGAGAGCTGCTGCACAGACCAGCTGATATGTATTTGGAAGGATCAGATCAACATAGAGGATGGTTCCAGACTTCTCTTTTAACTTCCATTGGGTCAACACATGATGCACCATTTAAAAAAGTATTAACTCACGGATTTGTAAATGATGGAGATGGGAAAAAAATGTCAAAGTCAGTTGGAAATACAGTAGTTCCATCTGAAGTAATTAAGTTATATGGAGCGGATATACTTAGATTATGGTGTGCTTCTGTAGATTACAGAGAAGATGTCAAGATATCAGATAATATTTTAAAACAAATGGCTGAAGCATATAGAAGAGTAAGAAATACAGCAAGATATATATTAGGAAATAGTAATGATTTTGACCCTAATACTGATAAAGTTCCATATGAACAATTAATGGAAATAGATAAATGGGCATTAAATAAATTAGAAATATTGAAAAGAAAAGTAACAGAAAATTATGATAGATATGAATTCTACAATCTTTTCCAAGATATTCATTATTTTGCTGGAATAGACATGTCTGCATTTTATCTTGATATAATAAAAGATAGATTATATACTGAGGGAACTAATTCAATAGAAAGAAGAGCAGCTCAAACTGTTATGACAGAAATTTTAGTTACTCTTACTAAGATGATAACTCCTATACTTTCATTTACTTCAGAAGAAATATGGGAAACTCTGCCAGAAGTATTAAAAGACAGTGAATCAGTTCTGTTAACTGACTGGTATAAAGAAAATGATCAATATTTAAATCCAGATATAGAAAATAAATGGATAGAGATAATTAAAGTAAGAAAAGAAGCTAATAAAATACTTGAAAAAGCAAGACAGGGAGAAAATAGAATAATAGGTAATTCACTAGATGCTAAGGTAATACTTCATTCAACAGATGCAGCAATACAAAAATTCTTAATTGAAAATAGAGAAAAACTTGAACTTGCTCTTATTGTTTCAGAGGTAGAAATTACAGAAAACACAGATGACAGTTTTATAAGAGGGGAAGAGGCTCAAGATATTTATATCAAAGTGCTTCATGCAGATGGAGAAAAATGTGAAAGATGCTGGAAATATTCTACTGAACTTGGAAAAGATCCTGAACATCCAACTCTTTGTCCAAGATGTGCAAGTGTACTAAAGAATAACTAGGAGAGAATATGATCTATATAATTTTAGTCTTTATACTGGTTCTATTAGACCAAATATCTAAATACATCGTGGATAAAAACTTTTTTGAAGGAGATACTATTGGTGTACTGACTGATTTTTTTCACTTTACATATGTGAAAAATAGAGGAATAGCCTTTGGGATGTTTCAAGGAAAACTTGATGTAATAAGTATAGCCACAGTTATAGCAATTGTAGCTATTGCATATTATTTGTATAAGGGTAGAAATAAAATGCCTTTATTAGAGAAGCTAGGATTTACTTTTGTTTTAGCTGGAGCAATAGGAAATATGATAGACAGAATATGGAGAGGATTTGTCATTGATATGATAGACTTTAGAGGTATTTGGTCTTTTGTTTTCAATCTAGCTGATGTATGGATAAATATAGGAGTTGTGCTGATACTTCTAGATTACTTTTTTGCAGAAAAAAAGAAGAAAAAATAGAGGAGGATTAAAAATGACATTTCAAGAGATAATTTTTGCTCTTCAAAAATACTGGAGTTCTAAAGGATGCGTACTAGGGAATCCTTATGATATAGAAAAAGGTGCAGGAACATTTAACCCTAACACATTTTTGATGTCTTTGGGACCTGAACCATGGAATGTTGCTTATGTAGAGCCATCAAGAAGACCAAAGGACGGAAGATATGGAGAAAACCCTAACAGAGTTTATCAACATCATCAATTTCAGGTTATTATGAAACCATCTCCTTTAAATATTCAAGAACTTTACCTTGAAAGTTTAAAAGTATTGGGAATAGATCCTGAAAAACATGATATTCGTTTTGTTGAGGATGACTGGGAATCTCCAACTTTAGGTGCTTGGGGACTTGGTTGGGAAGTATGGTTAGATGGTATGGAAGTTACTCAATTTACATACTTTCAGCAGGTAGGAGGATTGGAATTAGACCCTATTCCTGTAGAAATAACTTATGGATTAGAAAGACTTGCTCTTTATATTCAAAATAAAGAAAATGTATATGATTTAGAATGGGCTCCTGGTGTAAAGTATGGAGATATGAGATTTCAGTTTGAATATGAAAACTCAAAATATTCATTTGAATTAGCAGACTTAGAAAGTCATTTTAATTGGTTTGATGAATATGAAAAAGAAGCTGCTAGAATTTTAGATGCAGGATTGGTTTTACCAGCTTATGATTATGTATTGAAATGCTCTCATACATTCAATGTTTTAGATTCAAGAGGGGCTATATCTACAACTGAGAGAATGGCTTATATCTTAAGGGTTAGGAACTTAGCAAGAAGATGTGCTGAGGTTTATGTACAAAACAGAAAGGATCTAGGTTACCCTCTTTTAAAAAAATAGTTAATTTTGAAAAAATTATTTTATTAGAGTGGATTGAAATGGAAGAGGAGGAAGAACATTGAGATTACTATTTGAAATTGGAATGGAAGAACTGCCTGCAAGGTTTCTAAATCAGGCATTGAAAGATTTAAAAAATAATTTAGAAGCAAAACTTAAAGATGAAAGAATTAGTTTTAAAGATATAAAAACTTATGGAACTCCAAGAAGATTGGTTTTGGACGTTTGTGAACTAGGAGAGCAACAGGAAGATCTTAATATAGTGAATATGGGACCAGCTAAAAGCGTGGCTTATGGAAGTAATGGAGAGATATCAAGAGCAGGGCTTGGATTTGCTAAATCTCAAGGAATAGAAGCAGCAGATCTTGAAATAATAAGTACTCCAAAAGGGGAATATATAGCTGCAAGAAAATTTATGAAGGGAAAAGAGACTAAGGAGCTTCTTCCTGAAATATTAAAAAGTCTTGTATTGGAATTAAACTTTCAAAAGTCTATGACTTGGTCAGATAAAAAATTAAGATTTGCCAGACCTATACAATGGTTTTTAGCACTTTGTGATAATGAAGTTGTAAAATTTGAAATTGAAGGAATGGAAAGTGGAAATAAATCTAGAGGACATAGGTTTTTTGGTAAAGAATTTGAAGTTAATACTATAGATGAATATTTTCAAAAAATAAGAGAAAATAATGTAATAATAGATATTGAAGAAAGAAAAACTCTTATCAAAAAACTTATTAGTGAAAATTGTGCAAATTCTGGAGAACAAGTACTTGTAGAAGATGAACTTTTAGATGAAGTAGCTAATCTTATAGAATATCCTTGTCCTATAGTTGGAAGCTTTAATTCTGATTTTCTAGAAGTACCACAAGAAGTTCTTATAATATCAATGGAAGTACATCAAAGATATTTCCCTATACTTGATTCAAATGGAAAACTTCTTCCTAAATTTGTGGTTGTTAGAAATGGGATAGAAACTTCTGAACAAGTAAGAAAAGGAAATGAGAAAGTATTATCTGCAAGACTTGCTGATGCTAGATTCTTCTATCAGGAAGATTTAAAATCACCTCTTGCTGACAATATAGAAAAATTAAAAACAGTAGTATTTCAGAAAGATCTTGGAACTATCTATTCAAAAATAGAAAGAGCTACTGAAATAGCTAAATATTTAATAGATACTCTTGGATATAATGATAGAAAAGACAGCATATTAAGAACTGTACTGCTTGCTAAAGCTGACCTTGTTTCTAATATGATAGGAGAAAAGGAATTTACTAAACTTCAAGGATTTATGGGAGCAGATTATGCGCTTAAGTCAGGAGAAGGAGAAAAAGTTTCTCTTGGTATAAAAGAACACTATTATCCAAGATTTCAAGGAGATAATTTTCCTACAGAAATAGAAGGGATAGTAGCTGGAATATCTGATAGAGTAGATACATTGGTAGGTTGTTTTGGTGTAGGAGTTATTCCAAGCGGATCAAAAGACCCATTTGCTTTGAGAAGGGCAGCTCTTGGAATAGTAAATGTAATACTTAATTCAAGACTGGATATTTCTTTAAAAGCTTTAACTGAAAAAGCTTTAGATGCTCTTCAAGGGTGTGAAGTATTAAAAAGAGATAGAGAAACTGTACTTGCAGAAGTATTAGAATTCTTCAAACAAAGAGAAATGAATATATTTACTGAAATGAAATACAGCAAGGATATAGTTACAGCTGTTCTTAATACTGATAGTGACAATGCTGTAGAAGCTTTAGAAAAGATAAAAACTTTAGAAGCTTTTGCTAAAGAGGAAGCATTTGAAATACTTCTTCCAGTATTGAAAAGAGTAGGAAATATTTCTAAAGATCATGAGAAAGGTATTATAAATCAAGATTTATTTAAGGAACCAGTAGAAACTGAATTATATAATTTTTCATTAGAATTAAATTCAAAAGTAATAGATGCTTTAAATAATAAGGATTATGATAAATATCTTCAAGCTATAGTTTCAGGACAAGATATTATTAATAGATATTTTGATGAAGTAATGGTAATGGATAAAGATGAAGATGTTAAAAATAACAGACTTTCTCAACTTAAATTTCTAGCTGATTTATTTATAAAAATGGCTGATCTTAACCAGATAGAAGAAAGACAATAAAATACTTAAAGAGCCTGAGAAATCAGGCTCTTCTCATAAAAAATATAAAGGGGAAGCAAGTGGAATCATTAAAAAGATTTTTTAAAAGGAAAAATATAGAGATAACAGTAAAAAGATACTGTATAGATGCTTTCAGCCACATGGCTCTAGGGCTTTTTTCAACACTTCTTATAGGAACTATACTTAATACAATTGGAGGAAAGCTAGGAATAACTTTTCTTACAGATGTTATCTGGAAAATAGCAAGAGACATGACAGGACCAGCAATTGGAGTAGCAGTTGCTTATGGACTTCAAGCACCTCATCTTGTATTATTCTCATCTACAATAACTGGAGCAGCAGGAGCTATTTATGGTGGGCCAGTAGGAGCCTTTATAGGAGCAGTAGTAGGTGCAGAATTTGGAAAAATGATATCTAAAGAGACAAAAATAGATATAATAGTAACTCCTGCAGTTACTATCTTAGCAGGGACATTGGTAGTATATTATGTAGGACCTGGAGTAGCAAAATTCATGGAGGCATTTGGAGCTTTCATAATGTATGCAACAGAACTTCAGCCATTTTATATGGGAATAATAGTGTCAGTAGTAGTGGGAATAGCTTTGACCCTTCCTATCAGTAGTGCAGCACTGTGTATGATGATAGGACTGAGTGGACTTGCTGCTGGGGCTTCTACAGTAGGATGTTCGGCACAAATGGTTGGATTTGCAGTAATGAGCTTTAAAGAAAATGGATGGGGAGGCCTTGCAGCACAAGGTCTTGGTACTTCAATGCTGCAAATAGGAAATATTGTTAAGAACTGGAAAATATGGATACCTCCTACATTAGCTTCAGCTATATTAGGCCCAGTATCAACTGTAATATTGAAATATCAAAATATTCCAATAGCAGCAGGAATGGGAACAAGTGGACTAGTTGGACAATTTGGAACTCTTTCTACTATGGAGGGCTTAGGAAGAGGAGGAGCCTCTCTTTATATAGGAATATTAATGCTTCATTTTATTCTTCCAGCTGTTCTTACTCTCATAATAGCTAGTTTTATGAGAAAGAAAAATTGGATAAAAGATGGAGACTTGAAATTAGATTTGTAATTTCAAAGGAGAAAAATGAAAAAAGTAGATGTAAATAAAATAGAAAATGCCTTTAAAGATATATTAGATGCTTTAGGAGAAAATATAGAAAGGGAAGGATTGAAAGATACCCCAAAGAGAGTTTCACAGAGTTATGCAGAACTTTTTTCTGGATTATTTCAAAATCCTGTAGATGTACTTAAAAGAACATTTGAAGTAGAAAAAAATGATTTGATAATAGAAAAAAATATAGATTTCTATTCTATGTGTGAACATCATTTTCTTCCTATATTTGGGAAAATAGATATAGCATATATTCCAAATGGTAAAATAGTAGGATTTGGAGATATAATAAAAGTAATAGATATACTTTCTAAAAGGCCTCAAATACAAGAGAGGCTAGGGACTCAAATAGCTGATGCAATATATGAAACTCTTAATTGTGAAGGCGTTATGGTAGTTATAAAAGCTAAACATATGTGTATGACTATGAGAGGAGAAAAGAGAGTAAACAGTGAAATAATAACAACTTCTTGCAGAGGAGTATTTGAAGATGATGCTGTTAGAAGAATGGAAATTCTTTCACTATTAAAATAAATTTTTATGGAGAATGTCATGGATAAAATATATATCAATAATCTTGAATTTATAGCATATCATGGAGTATTTCCTGAAGAAAAAAAATTGGGACAGAAGTTTTTAGTTTCAGCAGAAATGGTTACATCAACAAGAGAGGCAGGTAAAAGTGGAGATTTAAAAAAATCTACTCATTATGGACTTGTAGCTAACGATATTGGAGAAATTTTTACAGAGAAAAGTATAGATTTGATAGAAACTTGTGCTGAAGAGATTGCAGAAATGATATTGACTAAATATCCTTTGATTTCAGAAGTGAAAGTGACAGTAAAAAAACCTTGGGCACCTTTACAAATGCATTTTGAAAATGTAGCTGTAGAGATAGTAAGAAAAAAGCATACAGTTTATCTTTCTATTGGGTCTAATATGGGAGATAAGAAGCAAAATCTTCTTACAGCTATAGAAAAAATAGGTTTAATAAAACATACCAATGTAATTAAAACAAGCACAATTATTGAAACAGAGCCTTTTGGAATAAAGGAACAGGATGATTTTCTTAATGCTTGTTTAGAAATAAAAACTTTACTATACCCACATGAACTTTTAAAAGAACTTTTGGGAATAGAAGAAGAAATGGGAAGAAAAAGAATAAAAAAATGGGGTCCTAGAATTATTGATATAGATATACTTCTTTTTGATAAAGAAGTAATAGAAGATAATGATTTGGCTGTACCTCATCCATGGATGTGTGATAGAAGTTTTGTACTTGAACCGCTATGTGAAATAGCTCCAAATGTAGTTCATCCTTTGGAGAAAAAAACAATCTTTAATCTAAAAAGAATTTTGGATGAAGCTACAGATGAAAAAGAAAATGAAATATTAAGTTAAAATAAAAAGGGAAGTACATAAGAATATGTTCTTCCTTTTTTTATTATACATTATTTTATTTAATAGATGAGCCAAAAAAGATAAGATTGAAATAGTAAAGAAATTATATATTTTAACAGAAATTTTATTAAAATAAAAGTTCCATTTTTAAGCACTCTTTAATTCTCTAAAGTTTCAAAAAGTTCTCTTTTATATAATAAGGCGAACTTTTTTATTATCTATTATAATCTTTAAAATTGAAAAAATCAAGTTTTTTATTTTGGAAAAGTTGAACAGGATAAAAATATGAGACTTCTAAAAATAAGAACTCTAAGCCATTTAAAGTTCGCCTTATTATATAAACATGAACATTTTTTTTAATCCGATTTTAAATATATATTAAAGCGAATTTAAAAAAAATTAAAGGGGAGAAGAGTATGATAGA
>Ga0153982_1000439_pt1 | contig 11579 bp, 12 predicted proteins | sample TSGA066MetaG_FD_104743 | JGI IMG/M metagenome (GOLD analysis project Ga0153982, IMG submission 104743) | Attine ant fungus gardens microbial communities from Georgia, USA - TSGA066 MetaG | ecosystem: Host-associated > Fungi > Mycelium > Unclassified | place: USA: Georgia, Alexander Wildlife...
AACTACTATATCCAATATAACAATTCAATATTTTAAAATAATATTTTTCTAAAAATATTTGTTATTAGTACAATAAAAAAAGACCCAACCTTTTTAATTTGAGTCTTTTATATATCAAATTTTTATTTTATTTTTGAACAAGCATCTTTCATTGCATCAATAAATCCTTCAGAAGTATAAGTAGCTCCTGTAATACTGTCAAGAGATTCTATATCCTGTGTAGATTTAATAGTAGCTATCAGAGTTTCAACAGCAGGTCCTGCAATAGCTTCAGTATCTCCATGAGTACAAATTATATCAGTTATTCTAAGTTCTCCTTTTCCATTTTTCTTAGCCAATATTTCAACTCTCACTTCACTGTCAAATCCTTCAGCAGTTCCTATATATTTTTTAGGTCCTTGTGCTTTTTCAACAAATATACAAGCTAATCCTACTATTATAAATCCTATGACACAATACTTTCTTATTTTTTCTACCCTACTCTCCATCTTATCCCCCTCATCAATAATTTTTTATTTTTTAACCTTACACTTTATTTTATTTTTTAATGTCTTATATATTTTAAATTAATTATCATTTTTTTTCAATATTTTTTTAATTTTTTTACTTTAATAATAAAATTACAAATATAATATATTTGAAATATTCATTTTATATTACTATTATTTTCTTAAAATAGTTTAAACTTATATTTCAAAAAAAAGAAAAAATCCCTTTTTCTCAGAGAGGGATTTTTCTTTTATCTATATATTAAAACATCTTGGGGAAAGATTTTATATATTTAATATACCAAGAGTTTGTGAAAATTTCGTGAAATTTCTAGTAATTATTTTTCTTATATTCATCTCCCCATTCAAACATTGAATCTAATATTTTTTTCAGACTATACCCTGTATCTGTAAGTGTATACTCAACTTTTGGAGGAACTTCAGCAAAAACTTTTCTTTCAAGTAATCCATCTCCTTCCATAGCTCTTAAATTTTGTGTAAGAACTTTTTGTGTTATTTCTCCAATTGATTTTCTTAATTCTCCAAATCTTTTTGTTCCTTCCATAAGATCTCTCAATATTAATACCTTCCATTTATTTCCAATAAGTTCCATAGTTATTTCTACTGGACATAGAGATAATTCTTTTTTTTTCATTTTTTCCTCCTTTCAAACTACTATTTTTACACAATAGTATCTTTTTAGTGCTTATATAACTTTAAAGTGCTTACTTTACATAATGCTTTTATATGTTTATTATATACATAAGGAAATAAAATTACAAGTTTTAGGAGGAAAAAATATGAAAGAAGTATTAAATTTTTTAAAAAGTAATCCTATACAATTTTTTGCTACTATTGGTCTAGATAAAAAACCAAAAGTTCGTCCATTTCAGTTTATGCTAGAAAAAAATGGAAAACTATTTTTCTGTACTTCAAATCAAAAAGAAGTCTATAAGGAAATAAAAAATAATCCATATGTAGAGTTATGTTCTTCTACTCCTGCAGCAGTATGGGTTAGAATTAATGGAAAAGTTGTTTTTGATGACAATATAAATATAAAATCAGAAATAATAGAAAATAATTCTCTTGTAAAATCAATTTATCAAACACCTGATAACCCTACTTTTGAAATATTTTATTTAGAGGAAGCAGAAGCTGTATTTTATGATTTTTCAGGAAATCCTCCTAAAAAATATTCTTTATAAAAAGTACAAAAAAAGAAAAATCCCTTCTTCTTTGGAGGGATTTTCTTTTATCTATATATTAAAACATCTTGGGGAAAGATTTTATATTCTTAATATACCAAGAGTTTGTGAAATTATTGTGAACTTTTCAGTACATTTTTTTACTAATCTTTTTTTGTTAAAAATTTCCACTTAGTTTCTTGTGTAACTATTGCTATAAATATCAATACACACCCTATTCCCATCTGGAAAGTCATTTTTTCATTGAGATACCAAACTGCAAAAATAGCTCCAAAAACTGATTGCAGAGTTAATATTAAAGCAGTACTTGTAGAAGAAATATATCTTTGAACAGCAGTCTGTATTGCAAAAGATATAACTGTACTTATAACTACAAGATATCCTAAAGTCCATTTTATTCTAGGCAGAATTGAAAAATCATATCCTTCAAAATATCCTGTTAGAACAACAAATATTCCTGCTGTTATTATGAACTGAATTACAGTAATAAGTATAGGATCTGAATCCTTTCCATACCTTTCAATAGCTATCATATGTGCAGCAAAGAAAAATGAACAGCAAACTGCTGCTATATCCCAAACATTGAATGCTACTCCTTTTTCAATTGTTAGAAATCCTAGTCCAATAGTTGCTAGAATAGCTCCAGCTACAGCATACTTATCTGGCTTTTTTCTATTTATTACCCATGCAAGAAATGGAACTATAAGTACATATGCCCCTATTATAAAAGATACCTTAGAAACTGTTGTATTTTTTATGCTAATTATTAAAAAATAAAATGCCAAAAACATAAATATTCCTATTATACTTCCATTTTTTATATCCTTTATCTTTGTTTTTTTTATTTTTCCTAAATAAAGAATAGAAAGAAGTAGAGCTGAAAATCCGAATCTCAGCATCATAAGTGAAAAGGGCTGAACAATGCTTAAAGTATCTTTTATCACAGCAAAAGTAGTTCCCCACACTAAAGCCACAACTGCTAATGTCACAGAAGATATTATTTTCCTTTTTTCATTTTTAATGTTTTTCATCTTTCACCTCAAGTATTGTTTTCAGCTGAATCAATTTAATTTATTTTTCTGCATCTGAAATAACTATTCCATTCTTAGTTTATACTATTTTTATAGAATAAATATTCTTTCTAAAATTGGCAAAATAATAGGTACAAAAAATGTTAATACAATTCCTGTTATAAGAGTTACTAATCCTAACTCTGCTCCCACAAATTTTGTAACAGGCATCAGCATTGTATCCATATTTCCTGCTCCGCCAGAAGCAATAGCGCTCCCTTTACTTATTTTAATCAATATAGGAAGAAAAAGCACAGTAAAAAACTCTCTCATTATATTTACAATAAAACCATAAGTTCCAGCTTCTATCCCAAATTTACTGGTCATAAATGCTCCAGTCAAACTATAATATCCCATTCCTCCTGCTGAAATAACAGAAATATTTACAGGAATCCCTAGTATCTTTCCAGCTATAGCTCCTCCTAAAATACTTCCAATCACTATTACTAAAGATATTAATAAAATTTTTATTCCTATTTCTTTTACATATTTCAATACTTTTAAATTACTTCCAAGAAATATCCCTACACCTATATATAACATTATCAATGAAATAACTAGAGAATAGTTTAAAAATATATCATAAGTTTTGTTCATCAGAAAGATACCAATTATCAAACCAGATATTACACTTACTGGAATAACTATAGTCAACAATGATTTTTCATTTTCATCTTGCTCAATTTCTTTTTTATTTTCAAGATTTATTTTGTTCTTTATTTTTTCCAAAGGAAGGATAGTTTTTTCTAACATTACAGTTAAAATTATACTAAGTCCTATTCCAAAAATTGAAATAACAGCACAATTCAATCCTATTTTTCCAAATTTTGATATTATTTCTTCATTAATCCCTATGTTCATTCCAATAATAGTCATCAAAATCACAATAACTATATTTGTGAATATATCTATTTTTTTCATTGTCTCTTTTGAAAGATTTCTTGTTCCTATAATAATTCCAAAAAAAAGACAAATAAAAGGCATTATTGTCATCTTCTACATCCTTTGATATTTTGTAAAATCATTCTTTATTTTATCATTTTTTTTGAAAGATTACAATTTAAAGATATTATCTCAAATAAAACAAAATATCAAATTGTATACAAAATCAAAATATTTTTTTCTATCAAAAAAGAAGTTCATACAGAACTTCTTTTCTTTAATTCTATTTAGTTTTTTAACTTCTTATCCAAATGTTTTTTTCCTAGTATGACTGCTCCAAGACTTCCAATTAATGCTGTCAGTTCTCCTGGAATGGGAAGACTATATATTTCAACTCCCATAAATGCAGTCAAATAAGGAGTTATTATGTGATGAAATATTACCAATATACTATATACATAGAATAGATGAAGTATCCCTCCCCTTTCAAGCATTTTTGAAAATACTTGTAATCTCTCTTTTTCTACATCTGCCATTACTTGATCAATCTCCTCTGGCTGTAAATACTTTTTTAATATATCTGGTAAGAAACTGCTTACTATATTTAATACTGTTTTTTGCAACATCAGTATCACCTCCCTTATTTCCAATTATTTTCTATATTCAAATATCTTCTTTTTACATCTTGGGGTGCTTTTTTTCCCCATTTCAAACCTAATTTAAAATTATATATATCTTCGGATTTTAATATTTTTTTACTTTTTATAAAATTATGCATAAGTCCATTTTTACTAAGGTTAAATTGATTATGATAATCTACTAAATGAACAAATGTCTTTTCATCTGCAAATTCTGGTAATTCAGCAAGAGATATTACATAATTCACCATTTCTTTTATATGCTTTCTATCTAGTTCATCTATTTCTTTTCTATATTTCTTTAACTTTTCATTAAGATCATTAATATTTTTATCTAATTTTAATAACCTATCAATATCTCCTGCTGTAAAACCACAGTTTTCTTTTAAAAATTCTCTTGCTTTTGAATTATGCTTTACATCAAATTGACTTCTGCCAAAACTATAACCAGATATTCCTCCTGCATAACTAAATTTGCAGATTACATTTTCATTTCCTGATATTTCATTTAGAGCAATCACAAACATAATTTTATTTAAATCAATATTTTTTATTATTTTCTGTATTTTTATAAATATCACCTCACTTGTAATATCATTTTTTCAAATTTTTTATAATCTTGTTGCTTTTTTCCCTAAATAGATTTGCCTTTTCAAATTTTGTTCCAGATAAAAATATTTATCAATATCAGCAAAATCTCCTCCACTATTTGCTGAATCCTCCCAATATGGTGTAAAATTAGGCATTAATTTATTTGGAGACAAGTCTATATATTCTTCATTTCCATTTTTAAGAATCCACATTTCCATTTTATAAATTTCAATTTCTAAATCATTTTCATTTGAATCAATTATAAATCCAATATAATTAGGATCTCTTGCATCATCAATATTTTGATATGATGTTAACATTCCTGTTTCCATTGCCATTTGATTATATTGCATTCCAACAGCAATTCTTATATCTGTTGTCCCTTTTGATTTACTTAAAAGATTATGGACTGATTTTTGAGCCTTTCCTACTTGATAATTATTAGTATGAAATCCTGAACTATTAACTATTTCATTCCAACTCCATATAGTATTTCCATATTGATCTCTAACATGAGATTTAAATCTTAAGTCAACAATACATAATATATTTTCATTGTTAGCTATTAATTCTCTTATAATGCTGCCACCAAAAGCTATTGCTATCTTATAATTTCCAGCTCCTTGTATTATTGGCTGATTAGAGCCATATGGAAGAATTATTTTTTCAGGTTTATGATTTCCACCTTTGATTCCTGCTATTAATTTTTGAGATGGCAGTGAATATTTATTTCCATTCATATCAAAATAAGCCCATTCTATTGTAAATCTTGAATCATCTGTTCCTGTCAAATCCTTTGGAACAATATTTTCCCAGTATGTGTTTATAGTTTTTATTTTATCTTTCATCTCAGGATAATCTAATATATTTATAACTCTATAATTTTCAAGTGATAACCAATCTTCTGGAGTTTCCACTGTTCTATCCAATGTATCAATAATATCTCCAGCAGTTGCTCCTGTTCCTGAAACACCTGCTTCTCCTTTCCAAGTTGACCATTGAAATTCAGATCCATCATCGTATATAAACTTATAGTATACTCTCTCATTATCTTCACTTACAAATTGAGTCCTTATTATTCCATTTCCTTTTATTCCTTTTTCTCCTTGATCTCCCTTTTCTCCAGTTTCACCTTGATCTCCTTTAGGTAATACAAAATTTAATATTTGTTCTGGGCTTTCTCCTTCTATTGTTACTTGAGGTTGTTCTCCTTTTTCAACTCTTCCAATAGAAAGAATATTTCCAGGTCCAATATCTCCCTTTTCTCCTTTTTCCCCTTTCAAATCATTACTATATTGATATTCTGTTTCTCCATCTACCCTTACTCCTAATTTCGTTCCATTCCATTGAAATTCTAAACCTTTTCCTATTAGAGATAATAACCATTCTTTTTCTCCATAATCTTCTGGTTCCTCTCCTTCTCCTGTCCATTCCCAAGTAAAGCCATTTTCTACTGCTACTTCAAAGGCACTATCACCATCTTGAATTGATATATAATCACTTGTTTCATCTGTATATTTAATTTCCCAGTTATTAGTCTTTCCTATCTTTTCAACCTTTTTTACTTCTGCAATTCCTCTTCCTATTTTCCCTTGAACTCCTTGTATTCCTTGAGCTCCTTTTTTAGCTATTATTTCTCCTAGAATAACATTATCTTCTCTTATAACTTCATAGATATTATCTCCATTAGGGAGTGTTTCTTTATATTTTAATGATTGAATGGATAACCCTCTTGGGCCTTTTATTATTTCAGACTTTATTTCTAATGCTATATTTCCTTGTTTTTTCAATTTTATACCTCCTTTTTATTAATATCCTATGGCTCTTATCCAAACTCCACTTGCTCTAACATCTGCCTGTAAAATAAAGCTTGATTTATCTCTATATACTGCTCCTACTCCTTCTGAATCATTTCCTTTACTTCTAAGAATGTAATTTCGTCCAACTATTATATTTAAACAATCATTTGGAAAAGAAATTGGAAAATTTATTATTCTTCCATGCCAATCATCATTTACTTCTGGAAGATATAGCCATTGTTCTATAAATCCATCACTATCTTTTCTATATCCACTTGTTCTATTTTTTATAAATACTGGATTAGGTCTGACTACTTCAAAAAATTTATCATAATTATTGCAATATTGTATAGTTCCATCTGTTGCCTTATATGCAATACCACTTCCAGTAGGAAAAGTATTAATTGAAGCAGTTGTAGTATAAATATCTCCTACCTTTATCCCTCCATTTGCTCCTCTTTGTACAACTTTACTTCCTACATTCTCCATTGATATATCTTCTTTATATAGAGTTTCTTTTAGAAAATCTTTTATTATCTTATATGAATTTACAATATTATCCCAGTTGATATTCAAAGCATGACCTGCTGGAACATCTGCCATAGGTTTATTTATTTCTGTTTTTAATTTTGAATAAACCTCTGGGTCATACATCAAAGCTATTGCTGTTGCTATTTCTTCTAATCTTCCTTTATTAAGTGCCATTTTCCCTCCCTATACTATAATTATCTCTTTATCATCTTTTATTTTGCTATCATTATACAACCATTCATTAAGCTTATACTGAATTTTTCCCCCACCTGTAATAATGGTATTACATTGAAGTTCTCCTGTATCCCCAACTGAAATTGAATGTTCAATAGAATAAGCTCTTAAAAATAATGGTCTCTCTGTTAAGTTTTCATGTATATACCACAATTCATCATTAAGCTTTAACTTAGGCATTAAAGTTGTTTCAATTGTATAATTCACCACTGGATCTTTTAAGTCCTTTAATGCCTGTGTTGCCAATTTCATGGCCATATCATTTGTAGTTATTAAATTTTCTGTTAAATCAAGTCCCAATGTTAGTCTATTTTCTCTATATCTAAGTATTGAGTCTTCATCTCTGAGTTCTATTGTTTTCACTTTATTATTATCATTCTGATCTTTATATACAACTGACACAATATTCCTTACCCTTGTCAAGTCTCCTACATAATTAAATTCTCCAACTACATCTCCTCTAAGAAGCTGATAAGTTATATAACTTGCTGAAACTGTATCTTCAAAAATCAGTACCTGTTTATTTTTAGTTCTATCATATCTAAAGTACAAGCTCCATCCCTTTGACAATGCAAGTTTTTGAATAGAGTCCCATATAGTTGTATCTTCAATGCTATAATCTTCTGTTAAAGTGGCAGTATTATAAGGATCATATAGAAATTCTATATCTTCTCTTTTGTTATCAATCAATATTTGCTTTATTGTATTTTCAAATGTAACTCCTTTAGGATATATCTTATTTATTGCCATAACATCAAGGTCATATGAGAAATCTTGACATTCAAGAGAAACATTATGATACCCTCTTCCCTCATACCGTCTTATTTTTCCATCAAATATTATGATATCTTCAGCTGTATTAAAAAATAGTCCAATTACCATTCTTTCATTTACTGGAAGTTCAGTATTTAATTTTATCTTTATTCCATTTTGCTCCCTTGCCACACTTTCTATATAATATGGAAAATTATCTGGGTCATCCTCTTTAGCAAAATAGAGATATTCTACTCCATAAGTATCAGAAAAATATTTTCTTGAAAAGTATCCAATACTCCAAGGAAGATACGAATATTTATAATAACCTAGGACTTCTACAATATCTGGGTCTACATTTGGAATAAAATATTCTCTTGCCCCAGTCCCTTCAAATTCTGTTCTATCAGCATCAAGATCACTTGCTGTTGTTATTATTAAAAAACCTATTTTTTCATATTGTTTGACTATTCTATTAAAATATACATACAAACCATTTGCCATTTGAGAAGTATTTTCTATTTTTAGATCAGCTTCTGCTGGAGATAATGAACGTTCTCCATCATAAACACTTATCAAATCTATTTCCTCTACTCCTTTTATATTTTTTAGAAGAAGATAGGTCTTATCTTCTCCAGTTAAATTTAAATTGTAGTGATTTGTAGATTTTGCTGTTCTTACTTTTATTCTTACTCTTCTCCCTAGCTGAAATTGATTGGTTGATAAAATTGGTCCTGTTGTAAGTCTTTTATTTTTATTGTTATGAATAGTGAGATTAGCAAATTTTTTTAAACTGTCTATTCCAAAATCTTCACTTCCAACTTCAGCTATATTTCCAAGATTTATAGTTGTAGTTCCAACAACCTGTTCTGTAAAATCTTTCCATAATCCTTCATTATCAAGGAGTTCATATTTAAGTAAAAATTTTCTCATTATCTACACCTCCTCTAAACTGAAAGAATATACTTTACAATCTTTTACTACTCCATTAATTATTGCTGTTTGAGAACTTTCATTCACTTCATCTTTCAGAATAACTGTGTAATCCTTTCCTGATATTGTAAATGTTTTGTACCCTCCTATATCACTATATAGAATCTTTTCAAATTCCTCTACAGTATTGCAGTACACATTAGGGTAAAGAAGATACTCTATATCTGTTAATGGAACTGTTGTAATATTAAATATTTTCTTTCTCTTGGTATCAAATGTAGTAGAAACAATTAGGTTTCCTTGATGATTTCTTACACTATTTAACATTGTAGTAAAATTTGTATTATCAATATTTGCTATACAGTTCAATCTTATTCCATTCATAATTATTCCATTATCTTTTAATGCCTGTGATATATAGTTAAACTGTCCTTTATATTTATCTGGGGTTTTACATACAAATATAAGTTCACTGTATTCTTTTATTCTTGCTAGAAGATTATAGATAACATCTCTTGTTCCTGTATCATCAGCTTTAAGTACAAATCCTCCTTCAAACTCATACTCTTCCTCTTTCCCTGTTGCCCATAATGGAAGAGTAAAACGAGGGGCTATTTCAGGAACAAGTTCAAAATCGAATTTAATTGTTATTTCTTCTTCTTTTTTTGTTATTGTTATTGTATGATTGCTGTTATTTGCTTTTATAATTTCTGTCCTCATTAAAACTTATTCCTCCTTGCCTTTCTTATGCTGTCACTTGTTATTTTTATTATTCTCTTATCCAATAACTGATCTCCAAGAATTATTGGTATCTCAACTTCAAATACACCATTAAATTCACTTGTCACATTTTGCCCTAAATTATATCTCCATAAATTTGTAGCCATTCCTTGAACTGTATTTTTACTCATATTTTTATTTAAATTATTCATGCTGCCTGTTAAGTTATCCATATTCAATCCTAATTCTCGAAATAGTTCTTCAAGTTTTTCATTGGAAATTTCTGTATATTTTTTAATAAGTTCCATATATTGTGTCAGTGATAAATTTTCTAAATCTCCTGTTTCAAGATCAATTCCCAAATTACCATCTTTTACAAACATTTCTTTCACTACATCTGATACTTTATCTGACATTCCATTAAATAAAGCTTTTGACATTTCAGTATTAACAAAAGCATTTTTCAAGCTTTCAGCAAGCATACTTTCAATATCATTCCCAAGGTCTTCCATTCCTCCAAAAAAGCCTTTTTTAACAACTGCTGCTAAACTATCTGCTGAAAAATTTATAATTCCCTTAATTGTTGTTTTAAGCGTTTTTTCAAGATCTCTATTTGCATTTGTAACTTGTTTTGCAAGTTCTCCAATATCAATAGCTCCATATTTTCCTTCTCCTGTACTTAAAATATCTCCTTTCAACACTGCTCCACCTGTTAAAGATTTGAACCAATCCATTATCTGTTGTTCATTGTACTGTGGCATCAATTGCTTAAGAGTTGTCATACTCACTCCATCAGAACCAGACTTTGCACCATTAAGACTTGACAAGACATTATCATAATCTGTATTTGCTGAAACTTTATCATAAAGATCAATATAGTTTCCTGTCCCTAATTTTAAAAGATCTTCATTATATGCTTCAACAACATCCTGCCATTTATACTGTCCAGATATTAATCCTCTTTTTAATCTTTCCTGAGCAGCCTTTCTTTTTCTTTCTTCTCTTTTTTTCTTCTTTTTACTCTTACTTCCAAATATGCTTCCACCAATACTTCCAATAGCTCCGCCTACAATACTTCCTACTGGTCCACCTACTGCTGTTCCTATTCCACTTCCTATCATGCTTCCAAGATTTCCTTCAGTTCCTCCACCTAAAGCCCCACTTATTATATTTCCTATTCCCATTCCTTGATTAAAGTTTTCAAATCCAGGTATTGCTTTGTCTCCAAAAAATCCAGCTAATTTCTCTGCTCCAATACTTGTATTTTTAAATGCTTCAAATAAGGAACTTCCTGTTCCTAACACATTAGAGATGTCTTTTATAGATTGCTTACCTGTAACATCTCCTAGCATTTGAAACATGCTTGTAAGATTTTTTAGTCCTGTTCCTACATTATTAATAGAATTTTGAACAACTATTTGTATATCATTATATTTTTTATCATTTTCTTCTTTTTCACTATTTGTTTTAATTATTTCCAATTTAGAATCTATATTTTCAATATCAATTCTTGTTGCCCCAGGTTTATTTTTTTCATGTTTAAGAAGTTTTTCTGTTTTTTCATCTTCAATTTTTTTTAAATTAATTTCGTGTTTTTGCTTTTCTATTTTAATCTCATTCATTTTTCTTTCTGCTAAAAGTTTTTTTATTTTTTCATTAAACTCTTTTGTTTCTTCTAAAATTTTTTTATTATAGTCAGTATTTATTTTTAATTCTTCTTGTTTATATTTTTCTT
>Ga0153982_1000443_pt1 | contig 11527 bp, 3 predicted proteins | sample TSGA066MetaG_FD_104743 | JGI IMG/M metagenome (GOLD analysis project Ga0153982, IMG submission 104743) | Attine ant fungus gardens microbial communities from Georgia, USA - TSGA066 MetaG | ecosystem: Host-associated > Fungi > Mycelium > Unclassified | place: USA: Georgia, Alexander Wildlife...
ATATTGTTATTTTATTTGTGTGCGTAAAAAATATATGTTATAATTCTATAAATGAATTTTGTTTACAAAACCATATTTTTAAATAAAAAATACAAAAAATATATTCTTAAATTCTTATATTTAGAATATTTGTTCGTCAAAAATAAAGGAGGGATTAAAAATATAAATAATTGTTCTTAACAATAAAATACATTGAAGGGGAAGAAATTATGAAAAAAACAACTAGAGTAATTCTTTTTCTATCTTGTTTAACAATAAGCTATTCACAGGAAATAAATGAAAAAGAAGGAAAAAAAGTGCTTGAACAGATAAGAAAAGAAATACAGTTTGAGGAAAAAGCAAAACAAAAAGCAGTAATTGATGCTGAAAAAGCTAAGATAGCAATGGAAAAGGAAAAGGAAAAAAAGGGTAAGAAAGTTCTTGAAGATATTAGAAAAAACATGAATGAATCTCTTGAAGAAAAAGTATTCAGAAGTAAAAATAATTCAGCAGAAAGAATAGCAGCAGCAACTAAAGCATTCGAAGTAGGAAAAGAAAGAATGTCATTTTTGAAAATAGAGGAAGAGGAAATAAAGGAACTTGAAAAAGTTTTAGGAGTAGAAGCAGAGGAAAACAGAGTATTTTTAAGTCAAAAATTTGATGAAATATATGAAGAATTTAATTTAAAGAATGATGAAGCTCAAAATTTATCATCTGAAAATAAAAAACTTAATGAATACTTGAGTAAATTAGATACAATGGAACAAAAAGTGAAAATGGGGAAAAACTAAGGGGGAAGATTTATGAGAAAAAATGAGATCGAAAAATCTCTGAAAAGATTTTTAAAGAGAAAAGTCAGCTTTTCTTTTTCGCTTTTGATAGCTTTTCTGATAACAGGAGGAATATCATTAGGGGCAGGGATAACAGCAGAAGAAATACAAGAAACTAAGGGGGATATTTTAACTAGAATTGAGTTAGAAAGAGAAGAGATAAAAAGAAAAATAGCTGAAAATGAAAAGCTCATAAAAGAATATAATTCAGATTTTGTAGAACTTGTAAGAAAGGGGGATTTTTATTCTAAACCTCTGATACCAAGTACACAGATATTTTTTACTTATCAGTATTTAGATAATGGAAAAACAAAAGACAGAACAGAAAAAGAATTTAAAGAAACAATAGATGCAGTAAATGAATATTATGGAACAAGATCTGGAAAATCTATGTTGAAATTTTCTGGGAATATTGGAAAAGACAAAATAATGTCAGGGAATGGAGTGGCTGTAGATACTTCAGTATTTAGAGAAGAAATAGATTTGGGAGCCAATATTCAGCTTTTAGAACCTGAAATGCCTGAAATTAATCCAAGTGTATCTGTGAATGTAACTACACCAAATGTTGTATTAGGAGCTTTACCAGGAGCTGTTAATCCAGTTGCAATAACAATACCAAGTATATCTATAACTCAACCTGGGACACCATCAGCACCAAGTGGAGTGAGTGTAAGCGTAGTAACACCATCAGCAGTGGATAAAATAGAAATAACAACACCAGTTATCCCAACTCCAACTGAACCAGCAGAAAAAAATATAGTTGTAACTCTTCCAGTAGCGCCAGAAGGATATGAACCAACTATGATAGTACCACCAGCAGCGCCTTCTACACCAACAATAGTAGCACCAGTGGAATTTACTCCACCAGCTTTAAACTTTGTAGGAACTGGATTTGGGCAGTCATATGGAATAGGGTCAGTACAAAATGGAGCTAAAAGAGGAGGAATAGATGCTAATATAGTAATAGAAAACTATGAAAATTATTCAACTCCTGGGAATTCAGAAGCTAATCCAGTAGAAATTGTAGCAGGGGGTAATGTTACTACATGGAGCAAAGGAGACATATATGCTTCAACCACAGTAGAGTATAATTTTAATGAAATATTGACTCCAGGAAGTACAGGAAAAACAAATGCCTTTATAAATGAGTTAAGGGATCATAATGCCACTATTGGTGGAAATTATCGAATGAATTATGGAGCTTCAGATAGTGTATATACAAAGATGTTTCTAAGTCATAATCCAGCAGGAAGACATACAGCTGATGGGTTTCCATCTATGGGAGGAGGATTGACATCAGGATGGCTGGGACAAAGCGGAGGAGCAAAAACAGCAAAATTTACTGGAACATTGGAATTGAATGGTTCATCAAAGATAAATCCAGTTACAGGAACAACATATGAAATACTTGTAGGAGTAGAACATCAATTATGGGATAGTCAGGATAACAGAGTTGGATATTCAATATTTAATAATACTGGAAAAATAACATTGAACTCTGGGTATAATGTAATAGGAATAATGATAGATACAGAAGCACTTAATGAAACAGGGAGAACTAAACATAATAATAACCAGACTAAAAATACAGGGGTTATTATAATAAATAATGAAAATAGTATAGGTATAGATTTTGGTGCTTATACAGGTCAAACTTATCTTCCAGTTGATGTTGAAATTGGAAATATTGAGGTAAATGGTAAAAATAACTATGGTTATAGAATGAAAAATATATTTACTTCTAATAATGTATATTATGATGATGTAACTGTATCAGGAGGAGCAGGAAAAATAACTGTAGGGGGACAGAAAAATGTGGGGCTTGCTATAGGAAAATCTCTTTCTTCAGCTCCAAATCCTTATACAGAAGCTGGAAATTTGAATCATGGTGTATTAAATGGTTTAAATCCAATATCTAACTTTTTTGGAATTAATGTAGAAATAGTAGGAAATGAAGTAATAGGGTTTTTAAGACTGCTTGATTATTCTGCTAATAATACTAATGATTTTATATTTAATAATCAGGTAATGGGAAATTTTAATATAGGAACTGGGGCTACTAACAGTACTCTTATAAGAACTGATAAATATGGAATTCAGATACAGGCCGATATTACAACTACAGGAACTAGTGGTAGTGGAAATACGGTTGCTCATTCTAATGGAGAGACACAGCATATATATAACAGCGGAAATATAACTGTAGGAAGTGGCCTTGTGCAGACTACGGGATTATCTGCTACTGGGACAGCATTATCGTCTAAAATAAATATTAGAAATACTGGAACTATTATTCTAGGTGGCAAAGAGAGTACAGGAATGTATGTAGATAAATGGACTCAGGGAGAAAATACAGGAACAATTAAAATGACAGGGTCTGAAAAAAATGCTGCTATTTCTAATGAAGGAAAGTTTAATCTTTCAGGAACTTTAGAAGTGAATGGAGAAAAATCATCAGGGCTGTATAATACAGGAACTGGAGCAACTACAATAAATAATGATACTGTCATCAAAGCTGAAAATGGTGCAACAGGTATTTATGGAAATGGTGGAACAATAACTCTTACTTCTGGAAAGAGTTTAAAAATAACAGTTGATGATTCTTCTAACCCTGCAACAAAAGGGCTAGCAGTTTATGCTGGGAATGGTTCTGTTATAAATATACAAGGTGCAGATATAAATGTAAAAAATGGATCAGCAGGAGTTGCTTCTTTTGGTACAGGAAGTAGTATCAATTTAAATAATGCAAAATTGGAATATCGTGGTGATGGCTATGCAGCATATTCTGATGGTGTTGGAAAAATTGATTTGACAGGTGCTGAAATAATACTTGGTGGAAATGCCACAGGAATTGAAATGGATTTAAATATTCCAGAAGCATCTAGACCTATAAAATTAAGTAATACAACTATAACTATGATGTCAAATGATGCTATAGTGGCTAATTTAAAAAATGCAACAGGGCTGCAAAGTTCAAATTTACAAGGAACTATAATAGCTGCTTTAGGTGGAAATATAAATATTAATCCGGGAACTGATATGTATGGAACATATGATAAATATAAAGTAGCAGCAGTAGATGGAGGAGATCTTACTATTGATAATGATATGGATAAATTTTCTACTGTGAATACTTCAGATGGATATTTTTATTCAAGAAGATTTTTGGCTCAAAGATTGAAATTGGATGTAGCAGCTGGAGTAAAAGTGAACGCTTCAACAGACAGTACATATGCCAATGATTATTTTAAAGGGCAGGTTGTTGGACTCGAAATGAGTTCAAGTAAAGCGGCAGTTTCTGTAGCTGACACTCAAATTAATTTAAAATACAACTCTCTTGATGGTGGAGCTAAAATATCTGCAAACAGAACTGATTCTGGAGGTTCAGGAGCTATTGGATTATACATAAATTATGGTGAAATAAATGCAGAGGCTGGAACAGCTATAGAAGTAGAAACTGGAAGTGGACCTGTAAATGATAAAGGTGTAGGAATATATGCTGTAAATGGAAGTAAAGTAAAAGCTCAAGGGGATATAAAAGTAGCTGGAAATAAAGCTATTGGTATATTGGGAATGACTAATAGAGAGCAGCAGCCATTGGGAACACCAATAATAGATGAATTTGGAGGGAAAGCAGGAGAAAATACTATATCTATCGAAAACAGTGGAAATATAGAACTGGCAGGAGAAGGGAATATAGGGATATATGCTTTCAATAATAAACCATCTGGGACAAAAACTGATGCAACAGCTAAAAATAGTGGAAATATAAATATAGGAAATTCTACAAGCTCAGAAATGGCAGTGGGGATATATGGAAGTAATGCAACTTTAGAAAATACTGGAAATATCTCAGTTGGTACAGGAGCTATAGGTATTTATGCTGCTTTTGATTCAGAAGTGACAAATGTAGGAGCACTTAAATTAGGTACAAATGCAATAGGAGTATTAGCTAATGAAAAGACAGTGCTTAATACAACAACTTTAACTTTAAATCAAAATGGAAGCGGAACAACAGGACAAACAGCTATATTCTACAAAGGTGAAGGAACTGGAACAGAAACACAAACTTTAAATTTTGGGATAAATACTCAAAATCTTGAAAAAGCAACAGCTGTCTATGCAGAAAATCTTAATTTTGTTTCAAATGCTCAATTGGATATAGGAAAAGATGGAGTAGGAATATACCTGAAAAAAGGAAGTTTAAATAATACTGCAACTAATGCTGGAACAATAAATCTATTATCTGGAAAAACAGGAGCAATAGGAATGTATACTTCAGCAGGAAAAATTATTAATAATAATGCTATAAATATAAATGATGCTACACATATTGGAATGTTTGCTTCAGGAGCTGGAAATACAGTTTCAAATGCAGGAACAATAAATTTAGGATCAAATAATTCTACTGGAATATATGTAAAAGATGGAGCTAAGGCAGAATTAAATACTTCTGGAAATATTATTTTTACTGGAAAAGAAAGTGTAGGAGTATTTGCAGAGAATGCAGAAGTTGAAATAAAAGACAATATTCTTTTTTCTTTGGCTAATGAAAATAAAAATATCTTTGCTTATGGAAAAAATGGAGCTAAGATAACTTTAGATTTAGGAAAAACTTTAAGTGTAAATGGACTTGGAGCCCCAATATCTACAGGACATAAAACGGTTGGTATTTATCTTGAAAACTCATCAGGAAAAAGTTCATATATAGGAAATGGAAAAATCGAAGTAAGTAATCAAGCTATTGGACTTTATTCTAAAGGGGAGAATGACCTTAATGTGAATGTAGAAGCAGCAGGAGCAAAAACAACTGGAATATTTATAGATGGAAATTCAAATATAACGGGAGCTGTAACTGCTGAAAATGACGCCATTGGTGTGTATGGTGATGGTGGAAAAATAAATATAGGAATAGGAGCTTCAACAGATTTAAATTTAAAATTAAATGCAGGGGTTAGTACAGGAATGTATCTTACAAGTGGAGCATATGCTACTGGTGGAGATATTAATGTTGAAAATGCCACTGCAAATAAAAACATTGGAGTATATTACAGCAAAGGAACAGGAAGTTCTTCTGTAGTCAATGGTTCTAAAATCAATATAAAAGATGGGAATACAATAGGAATATATGCAGCAGATGGAATAAATCTTTTTAATAGTTCAAATATTACAACTGTTGCAGGAAAAAGTAATAATATAGGTGCTTTTGTTGGAGGAAATTCTAAATATACTTCAAATGCTGATATTATTTTAAATGGAGCAGGAGGAATAGGAATCTATTCTGAAAATGGTCAAGGAATAAATTCAGCTGCAGGAAAAATACTGCTTAATGACTTAGGAACTACTTCAGTGGGAATGGCAGCAGAAAATACTGCTTCTGTAGAAAATTTTGGAACAATAACTGATGCTGGACAGAATCTGGGAATGTATATTTCAGGAACTGCATCAAGCTCAGGAAAAAATAGTGGAGTTATATCTACAAATAGTGGAACAGGAGTATATGTAAGTGGAACAGGAAATAGTTTTGACGGTTCAGCAGGTAAAATTGAAGTATTAACAAGTGGAATAGGTATTTATTTAGAAAATACTGGTTCTAATAAGATAAAATCTGGAATTCTGGATATAGCTTCTGGAGCTGTGGGAGTTTATGGAGATAATGCTAAAATTGACTTTACAGTAAATTCTTCAGCATCTACAGGAGCAATAGGTGTTACAGCTAAAAATAATTCAGTAATATCAGGTAATATTACAACAGGATCAGGATCAGTAGGAGCATATATTTTAGATAATACAGTTTCATTGAATGGAGCAATTATAACTACTGGAGCAAATACTTCAGATACATCTGTGGGTATACTTTTAGATAAAGGGATAACATCAACTTATACTATAAATAATGTAAATGTAAATGCTAAAAATGGAGTAGGAATCTATCTAGGAAATGATACTGGAACTTTTACAGGGGTAGATTTAGTTCTTAATGGAACTGTAAAAACTGAAGGAGGAGTGGGAGTATATGTAACTGAGTATTCTACTTTAACAACAGGAAATGCCACTTTGAATATTGATGGAGGAGCGGGGATCTATGTAGATAAAGGAACTGCAAATCTTGGAATAACAGGAAATCTTACATTTAATTTCTTAGCTGGTGGGGGCATAGGGATATTTAATAATGGAGGAAATCTTACTCTTGGAAATAATATAAATGTTACAGGTTCTGGGTCATTGGCTTCAACATCTAATGGAAGTCTGACATCGACAGGAAATCTTAATGTTGGTAATGGAGCAGTAGGTCTTTTAGGAGAATATGACAGTGGAACAACTGCATTACAAAGTCTATCAAATTCTGGAAATATAACAGTAGTGTCAGGGGGAATAGGTCTTGCAGCTATGAAAGGGGGATCACTTCCTAGTGCAGGGATAACAATAAATAATGGAAGTATAATAAATGTTTCTGGAAAATCATCAAACAATGCTTCTATTGGTATATACACAGATATTGCAGATGTAGTAAATACAGGACAAATCAATGTTGGAACAGATGGCATAGGAATTTATTCTTCTAATAATGGAACAGCTTTATCAATACAGAATGATAATCTGAAAATGACTGGAACAAATGGAATAGGAGTATATATTAAAGGAGCAATAACTGGGATAATATCAAATAATATTAATTCATCTGCTGGAGCAGCAAATAATACTGGAATGGTATTAGAAAATGTGAGTGGAGCACCTTTAAATTTAGGAACAATTTCTTTGGGAACAAATAGTATAGGAACATTGGTTAAAGGAACAAGTGGAACACTTAATGGAGCTATTAGTGTAGGGAATGGAAGTTCATCTATTGGTCTTGTAGTAGACAGTGGCTCAAATATAGTGCTTGGAACATCAGCAGTTATTTCAGCTGGAGATACTGGAATAGGAGTATATGTAAATGGAACAGGTTCTTCTGTCACAATAAATGATATTTCAAAAATCAGTGTAGGAACAGATGGAGTATTTGTATATTCAAAGGGAGGAAACATAACATTCTCTGGAAATCTTGTAGCAGATAAAAAAATTGGAATAGTAGCTGAAGGAGGAAGTATAAATAGTTTAGGCTCTTCAATTACTGTGAAAAATGGTGGAATAGGAGCATATGTAAAAAATACAGCACCATCATTTGGAACTACTGCAATAACTGTTCAAGATGGGACATCGGAAAAACACTCAATAGGGATTTATTATGATGGAATTTCTTCAGTAGGAACAATTCCAACAGTAAACCAAATGGGAAGTAATACTATTGGATTAATATTCAATAACTCTTCTGGAACATTAACTGGAACTACTATTGGAATAACTGGAAGTAATCAGGTTGGAATAATGGTAAAAGGAAATACATCTAATATAGGAGTGACAGGAAATATTGATGTATCAGGAGACAGCAATATTGGATTATATAATGAAAAAGGAACATTAAATGTAGGAGGAGCTGTACTGGTTGGAACTTCTTCATCAGGAGAAAAAGCTTCAATAGGAGTATATCTTGATGGAGGAATATATACAGGAACAGGAGCTGTATCAGTAGGAGCCAATAGCATTGGTGTCTATGGAGTGAATATAGGAAATATTTCACAAACAGGAGCACCTATTTCAGTTGGAGCAGGGGCTGTAGGTATCTATGGAGCAGGAACAGGAATAGAAAATATAAATGTTTCAGCACCAAATATTACAGTTGGAACTAATAAAGCTGTAGGTGCTTATGGAAAAGATATAAATATGCTGGTATCAGGAAATATGTCTGTAGGAGCTGGAAAAAGTGTTGGAATAGTAAGTTCTGGAAATGGAAATATTTCATATACTGGAGATATAACAGTGGATAATCAAGGGACATCTGAAGCATCTATTGGTATATACAAATCTTTAGGAACAGGAGTTATAACCACTTCAACTGGAAACTGGAATGTAGGAGATGGAGGTTATGGAATATATGTTCAGCAGGTAATAAAGGAAGCTGGAAAAGCAGACATCATCACTTCAAATACTGCAACTATAAACAATAATGCAGATATGGTACTTGGAGAAGCTGCCGTTGGAATTTATGTTTCTGGGGATAATAACATAACAAATAATGGAAATATAACAGTAGGAAGTACAACTGTACCAGGAGGAGACCATACAAATGTAGCAAAACATAAGAATTCAGTTGGAATCTATCTAGCTTCTGGAAGTAAAGCTGTAAATACAGCAGGAACTACAATAACTGTAAATCATGATCATTCATTAGGGGTATTTGGAACAGGAGCAGGGACTAAATTTACAAATAATGGAATTATGAATATAGATAATGGAGGAATTGGTGTTCTGGTAAGAGATGGAGCAATTGCTGTAAATAATGGAACTATTAATTTAGGAGGAACATTAGCTGATTGCGGAGCTTCTACTGTGGGGATGGCAGCATATGCTGGAGGAACAATAATCAATAATGCTGTTATAAATGTAACTGAAGGTGTTGGAATGCTTTTAAGTGTAGGATCTGAACTTGTAAATGATGGAACTATCAATGTAGTTAATGGGACAGGGATAGAAGGCAGCGGAAAAGTAGTAAACAGAGGAAACATATATGTTACTGGAACAGGAAAAGCTGAAGATACTTCAGGAACATCTTCTACTGCCAACATAGGAAGTGTTGTTGTAGATTCAAAAGGAAATATAACAATAAATGATAAGTATGTAGCTATAGGAGGAACACTTTCAACAGCAGGTTCTATAATAGTTAATGGGGCATATGTAGATGTAACAACTGGAACTCCATTGTTCAATGCACATAGTGTAAGTGGAGAAGTAAAACTTCTTTCAAATTTTGCTTCAACTGGAAATGGAAGAACATACTTAATAGAAGATTTTGTCAATACAGCAGCTGGAACTATAACAGGAAATAAACTTACTCCTGTCACTTCTCCTCTGTTCATAGCTAAAGTCACAAGTGATGGTCATTTAGTTATTGTAAAAAGACCATATGCTGACCTTACTATAGGAAAACAGTTTGATGCTCTTGATAAAGGATTGGATAATATATTAGAAAATAGTAATGGTATGGGTAGAGATGCTGAGATATTGAAAGGATTAAATGAATATCTGGATGGTTTGGATACAGGCAGTTTTGAGAAAGAAGCTACTAGAACTCTTGCAGAACTGAGAGGAGATATTTATGCAACTATTCAAGGAAGAATGCAGGATATCAATAGAGCTTTTGATAATTCTTTCTATGAATTGGAATCATCATACAATTTAACAAAAGACAGCAGTAAATACAGTATTATCTATACTGATGGAAACTATAAAGATTCAACTCTTGGAATAGATGACTATGATTATAAAGTGATGGGAGTTCTTTATATGAAGGAAAAAGAAGGTGCTGAATATGGAAGCAAATATGGTTATACATTAGGATTTGCAGGATCTAAATTCAAATTTGATGATGGTGGTTCAAAAGAAGATGTATATTCATTGAGAGCAGGGATACATAATGTCAAAAACTTTAGTGATGAGCATAAAATTTCATTGTTATCTAGGGTAGAATTAGGATATAATAGACATATAGCTAAAAGAAAAATTGAACTTAACAAAACTTATGAGAATAAAGCTGACTATAACACTTATTCAGTAAGTTTTGACAATAAACTTAGTAAAACAATATATACAGATCTTTCAAGTCAACTTGACATATATACTGATTTAGATCTTGAATATGGAAAAGTAGGAAAATTTAAAGAAAGAGCTGGAAGTAATGGAGGTTTAGAAGTTCAAATTAAAGACAATGATTATTTCAGTGCACAATTAGGAGCTGGAATAAAAGCACATCAAAAAATATATGCTGGAAATGATATTTCAGTAAAATTGACTGGAGATGTAAAATATGCATATGAACTTGGTGAAAACTATGATGGAAATAAAGCCAGACTTAAAAATGGAGGGGAAGGATACTACAGCCTGATTACTCCAGAGAAGCAGGAAGGAAAAATCATAGGAAAAGTAGGTTTGACAATAGAGAAAGCAAACCATATGGGAGTGACATTTGAAGTGGAAGCTGCAGATGAAAGTCACAGAAAGGATTCATCAGTTAAATATGGAGTAAGATTTAATTATAAGTTCTAATACAACATCAGGCTGTTCTATTGGAGCAGCCTGATTATTAATTAAATTATTTTAAATCATTAAGGGGGAAATATGGTTCATTTAGTGTATTGTGATAATAAAGAAAAAGTATTAGAAAAAATCAAAGATAAGACAAAAACGATGATAGTTCGTGGTGCTGCTGGAAGAAAAATACCTCATAGTAGAGTTTTTGAAGGGGAAATATTATATTTTATGAAAAAAGGAACAGCTTTGATAACAGAAAAAGCAGTAGTAAAAAATGTTCAAAATTATATAAAATTATCTGATGATGAAATTATAAAAATACTTGAAGAAAACCAAAAAAAATTAAATTTAAATGACAGACAGAAAGAACGTTGGCATAAAAAATGCCTTTGTTTGATTGAATTTGAGAAATTAGAAACTATTGAACCATTAGAATTTGATAGACAGGGAAATATGGATGACTGGCTTATTATAGAAAAGATAGAAGATGTCCTTACAGGAACAAGTATTCCCTATAATTATGAGAAATCTAAGTTGAAATAAACATTGTAAAATCAAATAAAATAAGATGAGGTTGATTCATTTAGTTA
>Ga0153982_1000444_pt1 | contig 11517 bp, 8 predicted proteins | sample TSGA066MetaG_FD_104743 | JGI IMG/M metagenome (GOLD analysis project Ga0153982, IMG submission 104743) | Attine ant fungus gardens microbial communities from Georgia, USA - TSGA066 MetaG | ecosystem: Host-associated > Fungi > Mycelium > Unclassified | place: USA: Georgia, Alexander Wildlife...
AACGCGGTGGGTGCCGTCGCCAGACTGTTGGTTGCAGGAGTGCGCGTCTGCCACCACCAAGCCAATCCTCCAAGCACAATCAACAGCCCAATGCATAACACCAGCCAGGCGCTCCGACCCGCACGCCAATCGCGCGACAATTCGCGCCGATCGATTGCCGCGATGATCTCACCGGCGCTTTGCAGCCGATGTGCAGGCTGTAGTCGCAGCAGGCGATCGACCAGGCGCACCAACCAACGCGGCAGATCGGGTCTTGCGCGATCAACCGGATCTGGCGTTCGCAACATCCGTTGCGCCAGGGTCTCGGCAAGAGTACCGCCGGTGAAGGGCAGTTTGCCTGCGAGCATTTCGTAAAGAATCAGACCGAGCGAGTAGAGGTCGCTACGCGCGTCCACCGGGTCGCCACGCGCTTGCTCTGGCGACAGATAATCGGGAGTGCCGATCACCGCTCCGCCATGAGTGAGACCACCGCTGGTGGTGCCAGTGGCAGCAAGCGAACGCGCCACACCAAAGTCGCTGATATAGGCGTTGCCTGCGGCATCCAGCAAGATGTTTGCAGGCTTGAGATCACGATGGATCACACCTTTGGCATGCGCAGCAGCTAGACCGTCGGCGATCTGGCGCGCGATTGCGACCGCGTCATCCACAGCCAGCGGACCTTTGCGGTCCAGATATCGATCCAGTGACTGCCCGTCCACGAAATCCATGCTCAGCACCCAGCGATCTGCGTGCTGGGCCAGATCGTGGATCCGAACCACATGCGGATTCGACACCTGGCGCGCCAGCAACAGCTCCTGGCGGAAACGCTCAAACAGCTCTGGACGGTGCGCGAGTTCCGGACGCAGCAGCTTGAGCGCCACCGGCACGTCCAACGCCTGATCCTCAGCTCGATAGACCACGCCCATGCCGCCGATACCGAGCATGCCGATAATGCGGTAACGCCCGCCGATCATGCTGCCCGGCGGAAAGTCAGCCGCGATATGCAGGCCGGTGACGGTGGCGTCGTGAGTTGAGCTACTGGTCATTTGCCGCGCACATGTGCCGCGAGGATGCGCTGCCAATCCGAGCCGGGCTCCGCATCGGAAGCATGCTGGTTCAATAGCGCCTGGGCCCGACGCGCGACGATCCACAACGCAGCGCGTTCCGCGAACGCTTCCAACAATTCCAGATCCAAACTGGTCACTGGCGATCCGGGATGAACTCGATCCGCATAGATCGCGCCGAGCACTTGTCCGCCGTCATGCAGCGGCAGACAGACCAATGCGCTCAGTCCGGCGCTCGCCACCGAAGCGCGCGCGGCCAGCCAGTCCTCACGCGCGATTTCATTGGCAACCACGCTTGCGCCGGTATCCAGGACCCGCGTCACCGCGCCGACACTACCGGAAAACGCGCGCTGTGCCAGCCGCGTCGGATCCAGCGCGATGCTGGAGCGCACTGCAAATCCCAGGTTCGAACGCAACAACACGAAGCCACGCTCGCACTGGGCCAATTCCAATACTCCGCGCAAGCTGGCATCAAGCAGGGCATCCAAGCCCTGTGCACCCTCCAGACGCGCGGTATGGGCAGTGGCGGCGCTGCGGCGCGCTTGATAGTCGGCCTCGGCCCGCGCTGCGGCCGCATCATCGAGCACAGCGAATTCGCAATAGACATCTCCGAAGCGCAGCCAGGTCGATCGAGTCAAGGTCTGCGCTTGTCCAGACCGCAGCCGATGGCCCTCGACGAAACTACCGTTCTTGCTCCCCAGATCACGCAATATCCAGTGCGCAGCATCGCCGATACAGTGCGCATGGGTACGTGAAACGGAGGGATGATCAATACACAGATCGCACTGGCTGTCGCGACCCAAGCGTAGTTGCGCGCCCGACGATAGCGTCCTGACGAGCGCAGCACGATCGGGAAGATGCACGGTCAAACAAGCAGGCATACCGCCATCATGCCTGAGCACCAGCTACCTCGACATGGCGCGCGACTAAACACCATTGCCGCGACACAGCAGGCGACAAATGACAGGCGATAACTGGCCGATGAGGACATGGCCTATGAGCATATGGCCGATAAGAGCATGGCCGATAAGACCATGGCCGATGGAGGGCGGCAGAGGCCAGATGCAAACCCGATTGAGCGAGTCTGGGTGCCTGCAAGCATCCTCTGAACACGTCCGTCCTTGGACGTGTTCAGAGGATCGCGTGCTTAGAGGATCACTGGGATCGTCTGTTCAAAGGTCGTCTGTACACCAGGGAACAGGCCGAACCGGTGCTTACCGACCGAAGTCGCGTAGATATGCAATCGAATAGCGCAGTGTGGCCACACCAGCGATCAGGTCGCCGACCTGATTGTCGGACGCGCTGGCCGCGCTCCACTCATCGGTCAAATAACGCCCTGCACGGGCACGGGCGCGTTGGGCAATCTGTTCGGTGCTCGCCAATGCGGTCGGATAGTCAGCTGCCGCCACCGCAGTCGCAACCGCGTCAAGATGGGTCGTGAAGCCGGCGCGTTCGGACGCCGGCAGGCGCGCAATGCGCGCGTCCAACTGCGCGAGCTTATCGACAACGACTGCGTCAGTGGGACGCAAATCGGTCAGTACCAGAAACTGCGAGAATCCACCAGTAGTACCCCGCGCGCGCACGCTGCCGGCGGCGATCTCATCGGTGATGTCGGTGAACTTCCCCCCGCTTGAGGCCTTGTACAGCCGATAATTGCTGCCCGGGCTATAGACCAATGCGTGGGTGTGTACATCTACCCGGACGTTACGGAACTTCAACCCACCATTTTTGGGCGGTTCGATCGTCAGTTGCAGCGGAAAAGCGCTGTTGATCTGATTGAGTTGGGAATCGGGCAAACGCTTGCGCAGCGCCGGATCGGCGATATCCACCAGGCGCGCGCTCAAGCCGAGGCTGGATGGCCTCAGACCGGAAACATTATCGAATTCCAGCGTGACATCCGCGATCGGTTTGGCCGGATCTCCGATCAGCGCAACCGCGATGTTGTCTCGCACCGATACTTGCATCGGCACAGACTCAGCCTGGGCATGCAACGGACCAAGCAACAACGCTAACGCCACCGACCACAGGGCCCACTTCCCGCATTTACGTGCGTTCGTCATGCCTACTCTCCTCGCCAAATCTGATGACCGCCAACGGCATTACTACGAAGGACATTACAAAGGTAATTGCTGCAAAGGTGATTGCTACGAAGGTGATGACCAGGCGGACAATTACCACGCGACCAACCTACCTGGTCCAATGACCTCTAGCGCAGATTGTTCACAGCGTCTGCGTGAGCCATGGTACCCCCGCAGTCGGACTGAGGATGTAGGGGCTTTCACCCATGCTCGTTGGGGGCTTTACCGGCTGTACCCCATCCGCGTCGGTATGGAGCACGTGGATGATGACGCGAGATCCGTCGTTGATCATCGGTGTTCATACTTGGATCCGCGATTGAATTCACAACTCGCCAATATCCGTACGCCGCCGTGTTAAGGGATTTCCCACAGCGCAAATAGAGGCCATTCCCGATAGTCCTGCCATTGCCCGCACCTACAAACTTTCCTGATCCCGCCATTCGTTCTGGATGGCCTTTGATTTGTGGAGAGTTCATCCGATGTCTACTCGTCCCATGTTGACTTCAGCGCGCTCTATTGCTGCGCGGCCTACTGCTGCACGCCGCCGCACTGTTCGTCTTTCCGCGCTCGCTGTGGGCCTGCTCACCAGCGGCATCGCCTTGGCCGAAGCACAGTTGGATCCGCAGTTGATCACCAAAATGATTGCCGCCGCGCCTGCGGACGAGCTTCAAATCGTTATCACCTATGAGCAGTCCACCCCGGTCAGTGCAGGCCAAATAGATACGCTCAAATCACTCGGAATCGCCAAGGGCGTAACCATGCGTGCTCTGCCCATCGCCGGTGCGCTGGCCACGCCTGCGGAAATCCGCGCGCTGGCGCAGCGCGACGATGTGGCTTCTATCTATTGGAATGCCCCGCTTCGGTACTTCAACAAAGAGCAACGCGAAATTTCCGGCGCTGCGCGCACTGTACAAAATCCCGGTCATTTCAACCGCGCACTTCCGCATAGCGGACGCGGGGTAACCGTGTTGGTCAACGATTCGGGCGTGGATGGCACCCACGAGGATCATAAGTTCGGCGAGAACCTGGTCCAGAATGTGCTCGGCGCGCAGAACATTCTGGCCGAGCTAGGCGCGGGCGTTGCGCCGGGTATCGTGCCGATCACTTATGTCGAAAATGTGCCTAATACCGATTTAGGCTCAGGACACGGCACCCACTGCGCCGGCACCATTGGCGCCACCGGCGAGCGTTCCAACGGCCTGTATCGAGGCGTTGCTCCCGGCGCAGACTTGGTTGGTTACGGATCAGGTGCAGTGCTATTGATCCTGGATGCCGTCGGCGGCCTGGATTATGCCGCGCATCAACAATTCAACTTTGAATATCCGATTCGCGTGACCAGCAATTCTTGGGGCAGCAGCGGCAAGTTCGAGCCGCTCAATCCGGTCAACGTCGCGACGTATGAGTTGTACAAACGCGGCATCGTCAGCGTATTTGCGGCCGGGAACGATGGTCCAGGCGAGGACACGCATAACCCATATGCCCAGGCGCCCTGGGTTATTTCGGTCGGCGCAGGGGAAAAAGACGGCGTACTCACCAGCTTCTCGTCACGCGGCAAGCGTGGAGAGAGCGGCGCGTTCACCATGCCAGATGGCCGTACCTGGACCTATTTCAACGAGCCGACTATCGTCGCCACCGGGGTGGACATTATTTCGACCCGCGACCCGCTAGGCGCGTTACCGCCGTTGCAGGCGCAGCAAGACGCTGCGGTGATGGCGCCGGCGCATTTGCCGTTCTACACCCATATGAGCGGTACTTCGATGGCAACCCCGCATGTGGCTGGGGTGGTGGCACTGATGTTCGAGGCGCATCCGAATCTGTCTCCGGCCAGGGTTAAAGACATACTCGAACGCACGTCCACCAATATGACATCACGCCTGCCTTGGGAAGCCGGCGCCGGTCACGTCAACGCCTACGCCGCTGTGGCTGAGGCCGCCAAATTACGCAAGGACTGGGGCAGCACGGTCAATGCTCTGCGCAGCTTCAGCGCCAATGCGATTCTCAAACCAGGGACCAATCAGCCGTTTTCATTTGATTTCTCGCCGGTCGGCACTACCGGCGAGCAGAGCTTTACCGTCGGCAACGACATCGCTTGGGTGGCGGTCCGCGCCACCATCGAAGCCAACACCCTGGCACTGGTGCTGATCGATCCTGACGGCAACCGTTATGGCTCGTCCATCGCGCTGCCGGTGCTTGGCGATACCGTGACCACCGGCGCACCGGCCAAGCCCGGTGTGTGGAAAGTCACTGCGCGCGGCATCGGTTCGGTCTCGGGCACGGGTCTGGATCCTGCTCGCGTGACCAATGGCTATGGCGTGCCTGGCACCGTCAGCGGCGAGATTTCGATGCTGCGCAGCGGCGGCTATACCGGCATTGACGATAGCCGCAACCATCCGGCACGCCAGGCGATCGAGTACGCCGTGTCCAATCGGCTGATGGATGGCTATGCCGACAAGAAGTTCCGCCCTGATCAGGTACTCAAGCGCGGTGAGCTGGCGCAATATCTGGTGATGGGTGCCAACGTGCGCCAAGCGCTGCCACTCAACCGTGTCGCCAGCTTCAGCGACGTGCCTACCACCAGCGCTGTCTATCCTTACGCTGAAGCCGTGATCGCCAAGGGCGCGCCGCTGCGTGATCTTGGGTACGACGATGCCGGCGCGATGGGTCTGTTGCAGGGGCAGTTCCGTCCCAACGACAACGTGACTCGGGTCAGCCTGGCGTATTCGCTGGTCCAGTCATTGGGCCTACAGCAACAGGCCAAAGCGTTCTCAGGTCCGATGACGGCTTTCTACGATGGCAAGCGCATCCCGGTCCAGGACGCAAATGCGATTCCAGCCGCGCTGCGCGGTTATGCACAACTGGCATTGGATCAGGGCGTACTCAACGCGCGTTTTGTACTGAACCAAGGGCCTTATGACCCGCAGCCTACTCTGACTGCGTACTTCGATCCTGCCCGGACCGTCACCCGCGCCGCTTATGCGGTGGCGGCTGGCCGATTTGATTCGGCCTACCGGAGCGCGGAAGACTGAGATCACCCCTACCCCCGTGATCTGGTCTGCGGCCCGGCTTTTGCCGGGCCGTTTTTATCTGCGTGTTGTTACCTGCGTGTTGTTACTTGCGTCTTTTTACCTTCGTCTTTGATCTGCATCACTGCACACGGATCGACCTCATCCCTACGGACGTCAATACATCTTAGTCAGCGTCCAACAACGCCATCGCCGCTCAGATGCAATCGTTCCTGCACAAGTCGGAGATGTGACTTGCTGGCATCTAGCTTGTTGACAGCTGGCTTGCTAGAAAGACGCTGCGCGCCGGCTTGCGTCCTGGCCGCGTTATTCGTGGCGCAATTTCTTGCGCAGATTGCCAGCGCCGTTTTGGATAAACGCCTCGATTGAATCCTCCACATCCTGTTCGCTGAAACCGGAGGCGTCCAGCAGCGCTGACATCAGGTTCTTGTATTCATCGCTATCGTCCTTGAGATACCAGACCTTGGCCGGGATGAAATAACCGATCGGCATCTGCCGCCGAGTTATCACGATCGGATGCTCTGCGTACAGCAGATACTCTTCCAACTTCTTGCGGAAGTCGTGGATATTGACGAATGTCCCCATGAACTGCCTCCATATCTGCCCTGTCTTAGGAATTCTCTGACCGCAGCCCGAGAATCAATCAATCGTGAGGGTTCGCGCCCGAGTCCTGCACGCGAACGCACAAACCTGGGTTAGGGCAACACTGATCCAGTCAGCGCCGCCTTAGCTGGTCCCGACCTGCACGCCGGACTGGCGAAATCCACTCAAATTCCACAGCGTGACGGGCATCTAGAGCGTGTCGCGTCTGCCAGCGCGGCCTCGCAGCGGTGTCCGCTCACATCATCAGCTGCCTTGCCAACAGCTGTCTTGCCAACAGCCGTCTTGTCAACAGCCGCCTTGTCAACAGAAGCCTTCACGCACGAGCCTATTTCGGCACCTGCGCGACACGATGTCTGAGGAAATCACGGCCGTCTCGCGCTGCGCCCAGAGCCCTGCCCCATCTTGTGCAAGTCTTGTTTCAATTCGATGACCGCCACGAGCTACCCCACACGACCATTCGGCATACGCGGGCGTAGACCATGGTCGCGGAAATACGATCCGCCGCACCCGCCCAGCGCCATTGTTGTCAGCTAGTTATCGGCCACTAACCCCCGGCTTGCGTCGGAATATGAATTCTAGGTCACGCTGCCGTCCGACTCGGAACGCGTACTCAGCAAAATACTCGAATCCATGCCGCGCATAGAGACGCTGCGCACGGTGGTTTTCCGACCACACACTGAGCCATAACGTACGCGGGCCATCGCGTTCGAGCCAGCGCAGCGCCTCGACGAGCAAAGCACTGCCGATGCCAATGTTATGCGCGTGGTCCAATACATAGAGACGATCGAGCTCACCATCTCCAACATGCACCTCCGGATGCGGCAGACGGGCGGGCCCCGCTTGGGCGTAACCGATCGCTTGATCCCCGCCCTCGGCGATCCATAACGCATAGGCCGGGTCTGTCAACATCCATGCGTAGGCCGCTTCTGAATGATGCTCTGCGAGAAACACCTGCAGATCGTCCTGCGGGTATAAATGTCCGAAGGTATCGCTAAACGTGCGCGCGCCAAGTGCAGCAAGCGTAGCGAGATCGGCAAGCGTGGCACTGCGAATGCGCACAGTCATCGCAGGATGCCGTCAGCGCGATGTCCGATGATCCGCCATCACCGCATCACGACCGCTTGTGCGCACGCACCTGCACATGCACCTGCTGCAACTGCGCGTCCGGGATCGGTGAGGGCGCGCCGGTCATCAGACACTGCGCCGTGGTGGTTTTCGGGAAGGCAATGACATCCCGGATCGATTCGGTGCCGGCCATCAGCGCCGCGATGCGATCGATGCCCAACGCGATACCGCCATGCGGCGGCGCGCCATAGCGCAATGCGTCGAGCAGGAAACCGAATTTGGCTCTGGCTTCATCAGTGTCGATACCCAGCAGATCAAATACCGCGCTCTGCATGGACGAACGATGGATGCGGATCGAACCACCGCCGATCTCATTACCGTTGAGTACCAAATCGTAGGCGCGACTTACGGCGGTGCGCGCATGCATGCGCAAATCGGCTTCATCGTCAATCGCCGGTGCGGTGAATGGGTGGTGCAAGGCCACGTAGCGATTTTCGTCAACGTCCCACTCGAACATCGGAAAGTCAGTGACCCACAGCGGCTTCCAGCCGGGTTGGATCATGCCAAGCTGCTTGCCCAATTTCACCCGCAGCATGCCCATGAATTCGCTGGCGATCTTGTAATCGCCTGCTCCGAAGAAAATTGCATCACCACTCTGCGCCCCGACAGCTTCGATCACCTTCGCCAACGTGGTGTCGTCGAGAAACTTGGCGATCGGTGAATTGACCCCCTCGCGCCCCTTGGACGCATCCACGACCTTGATCCAGGCCAAACCCTGGGCGCCGTGCTTGGCCACGTGCTCGGCACATTCGTCGATCTGCTTGCGCGAAAAAGAGGCCGCGCCAGGCGCACGCAGCGCAACCACGCGCCCGCCTTGTGCACGTGCTGAATCGGCAAACACTTTGAACCCGCTGTCCTTGACGATCTCGGCAACATCAACCAGCTCCAGGCCGAAGCGCAGGTCCGGCTTGTCCGAACCGTAACGGCGCATCGCCTCTGCGTAAGTCATGCGCGCAAAGGGATCGGCCAGTTCCACCCCCGACACCTCACGAAACACGTCGCGGATCATAGTCTCGGTCGCGTCCTGCACGATGCGCTCGTCCACCCAAGCGAATTCCACATCCAGTTGGGTAAATTCGAGCTGGCGATCGGCGCGCAACGCCTCATCACGGAAGCAGCGTGCAATTTGGTAATAACGATCGAAGCCGGCCACCATCAGAATCTGCTTAAACAATTGCGGACTCTGCGGCAGGGCGTAGAACTCGCCGGGATGCATCCGTGCGGGCACTAGAAAATCACGCGCACCCTCGGGCGTAGCCTTGGTGAGTATCGGTGTTTCGATATCCTGGAAGCCGCGCGCGTCGAGCCAGCGACGCAATGCCTGCACCAACTTGACGCGCGTGCGCATCATCTGCTGCATCTCGGGCCGACGCAGATCAAGATAGCGATAACTCAGCCGGGTTTCCTCGCCTGCATTCTCATGCGCGTGGAACGGTAACGGCTCGGCTCTGTTTAATACCTCGATCTGTGACGCCAGGATTTCGACCTTGCCGCTGCGGATCTTGTCGTTAGCCGCTTCGCGCGCGCGCACCGTTCCGGTGACACGGACACAACTCTCCTGGCTCAGCCCTTTGGCGACTTCGAACAGCTGCGCCATGTCCGAATCCACCACCACCTGCACCACACCCTCATGGTCGCGCAGGTCGGTGAACACGGTGTGGCTTTGTACCCGGTTACGGTCGATCCAGCCGCATAGGGTCACTGTCTGGCCGATCAAGGAATGGTCGATGATGCCGCATAGATGAGTTCGCATGGGCTCCTGGAGTTGCAACGTGTGTGCGTATCGAGTGAAGTCCGGCCGCCGTGCAATCGATCATGCAAAGGCGGAGGGCATCCAAGCCCAAGTCTGCTCGCGCATGCCAACAGATCCTGGATCCGACTAATCCGATTTGGTCACCGCAGCGGTCTTGACATCGCCCTTGGGCTTGGCTGCCGCGCCACTTTGACTTTCCGGCTTGGGACTGGCGGTTTTGCGCGCGTCATGCTTGGATTCGCCCGATTTTGCACCATCACGCTTCGTGCCATCAGGCTTCGCATCGGCTGGCTTTGAGTCGCCTTGCTTTGAGTCGCCTTGCTTTGAATCGCCTAGCTTTGAATCACCTAGCTTTGAATCACCTTGCCCAGAATCCGCTGACTTGCCAGCGTCTGCGCTGTCACCGGCCAGATTGCGCTTGCGATCGCCGTCCTTCTTGAAGTCGGTCTCATACCAGCCGCTGCCCGCAAGCCGGAATGAGGGTGCAGTCAGCTGTCGTTGCACCGTTGTTTGCGCGCCGCAGGCGGGGCACGTCTGTGGATCAGGATCTGAGAGCTTCTGCAGCCGGTCAAAAGCATGACCACAGGCGGAGCAGGCGAATGCGTAAATCGGCATATGCGGGCAGAAAAATGCGGGAACGATGCGCATTCTTGGGGTCTGTACTGTTTCGTTCAAGTCCAGACGGCTATAGTCCGGCCGTCCTCAGCGTTTTTCGCAGGAGTCCTCGATGCGCGAAACCAACCCGCTATCTCTATTTGCCGGCCTGCTAGTGGCCGTCGGCCTGGCGCTGGCCGGCTGGTTTGCCGCGCAGGGGATGGCCAAGCTACGGACCGCGGATCGCTATGTCACCGTGAAAGGCTCTGCCCAAAAGATCGTGGACGCAGATCTGCTGGTCTGGCCGCTGTCGCAAACCGTGGGCGGCAATGAACTCAATCTAGTGCAGGCGCAATTAAACACCAATACCGAAACGATCCGCTCGTTTCTTACCAGCGCCGGGTTCAGTGGCGATGAAATCGTGATCTCACCGCCGCGTCTGGAAGACCGCTGGGCTTACTCGTACGGCGGCGACCGCCCGCCAGAACGCTATCGCTATTCCAATACCGTGACCTTGCGCACCTCGCGGGTGAAAGAAGCATTGGCGGCGTTGCGCCGCAGCGGCGATATCGTCGCCAAAGGCGTGATGCTTAACACAGAAGAAGGCAGCACGGCAGCTGCGTTCGACTACACCAAGCTCAACGATATCAAGCCTGCGCTGATTGCTGAGGCCACGGCCAATGCGCGCGAATCGGCGGAGCAATTCGCCAAGGATTCCGGCTCGCGTTTAGGCGGTATCCGCAGCGCCAATCAAGGTGTGGTGAGCATCGAAAACCGCGATGCAGGCAGCCCGCAGATCAAAAAAATCCGTGTGGTCACCACTGTCGAATATTTTCTGACCGATTGATTTGACCGATTGATGCGGCAGATTGAGCCCACGCAGCGGCGCGTTGCAACACCGCGCGCTTGTGCGAGTCGCTCCATTTGGTCGCATTGATTGGCCGCCTCGACTGGTCGCTTCGATTGGTCGCTTCGATTGGTCGCCTCAATCGGACCTCGCATGCGGCGCGGCCCATGCCGATCGAATCTACTATCCGGCGCGACCTGCTGCGTAATCGCGAGCAGACCCTGGTCTGACTCACCCTACGGCAGCTGCGGCCGAGGGATGCTCACCTAACGATTGCATATTCACGACCCCGCGTCGGCGGCATATAGCCGCAGGAGTTCTGCCTCGGCCTGTTCGAGCTCGATTTTAAGCTGCATCTGGACACGGCCAAGGTCAGCAATCCGATCAACATCCGCATAGACGTCTGGATCGGCGAGCGAAACCTCGCACTCGGCGAGTTTGGCTTCAAGGC
>Ga0153982_1000446_pt1 | contig 11495 bp, 8 predicted proteins | sample TSGA066MetaG_FD_104743 | JGI IMG/M metagenome (GOLD analysis project Ga0153982, IMG submission 104743) | Attine ant fungus gardens microbial communities from Georgia, USA - TSGA066 MetaG | ecosystem: Host-associated > Fungi > Mycelium > Unclassified | place: USA: Georgia, Alexander Wildlife...
CGGCGTGCGCGCATTCCCGCAATTCGTGAACTGGGAATTGGATCGACAAGATCAGGTGCTGCAAGGCTTTGCCAAGCATTCGCCGGTACCAGTGATCAATATGGAAACCATTACCCATCCTTGCCAAGAGTTAGCGCATATCCTGGCATTGCAACAACATTTCGGCAGCACGGATTTGCGCGGCAAGAAATACGTGCTGACCTGGACTTACCATCCCAAAGCGCTCAATACCGCGGTGGCCAACTCCGCGCTCACCATCGCCACACGCATGGGCATGGCCGTGACCTTGCTGTGTCCTTCGCCTGATTATGTGCTCGATGAGCGTTACTTAGGCTGGGCGCGTCAAAACGCGTCTGAGACCGGCGGCTCGCTGACCGTGGGACATGACATCGACAGCGCTTACGACGGCGCTGAGGTGATCTATGCAAAAAGCTGGGGTGCGCTGCCGTACTTTGGGCGCTGGTATGACGAAAAGCTGATCCGGGACCAGTTTCGGCATTTCATGGTCGATGAACGCAAGATGGCATTGACCAATGACGCTGTGTTCAGCCATTGCCTGCCGCTGCGACGCAACGTTAAAGCCAGTGATGCGGTCATGGATTCGCCAAACTGCATCGCGATCGATGAAGCGGAAAATCGCCTGCATGTGCAGAAGGCGGTGATGGCTGCGTTGTTGGATGGCCACGATGCATGATTGGCAATCGGCCAGGTGAGTGATTGGCCAGGTGAGTGATCGGCAAGTTGAGTGATCGGCAAAATCTGGCAGCGCTGATCCACCGTATCGTGCCCTTCGTTGGAAATATCAGAGGCTTACTTCAATGTCCGCGCAGCTTGGTTCTTCGAATCAGCACTCAGCGATTAGCAATCACCCGGAGAAGAACATCGTGCTGGCGTTCTCTGGAGGGTTGGATACCAGTTTCTGCGTACCATGGCTGACCGAGCGCGGTTGGAAGGTGCATACCGTGTTCGCCGATACCGGCGGGGTTGATGCCCAAGAACGGGCCTATATCGAGCAACGCGCGGCGCAGTTAGGTGCCGCCTCTCATGTCACGGTCGACGGCGGGCCTGCTCTGTGGGAAAGCTTCGTCAAGCCTTTCGTATGGGCTGGTGAGGGCTATCAGGGGCAGTACCCACTATTGGTGTCCGATCGGTATTTGATCGTAGAGGCCGCGCGCACGCGCGCCGCCGAATTAGGTACCAATGCCATCGCCCATGGTTGCACCGGCATGGGCAATGATCAGGTGCGTTTTGATCTGGCGGTGCAGACCTGCGGTGATTACCGAATCGTTGCGCCGATTCGCGAAATCCAGAAGCAACATACCCAGACCCGTGCCTATGAGCAGGCATATCTTGAGCAACGCGGTGTTGTGGTACGTAGCCAGCAAAAGGCCTACACGATCAATGAAAATCTGTTAGGGGTCACATTGTCCGGCGGCGAAATCGACGCGTGGAAAGCGCCGGGGGAGGGCGCGCGCGGCTGGTGTGCACCACGGGCGAAGTGGCCGGCTGAACCCTTGCGCGTGACCTTGCGCTTTCGTGGCGGGGAAGCGGTTGCCTTGGATGGCACAGCATTGCCGGGCCCGCAGCTGCTGGCGGCACTCAATCAATCTTTTGCGCGTTATGGTGTCGGTCGTGGACTGTACACCGGCGACACCACGATTGGTCTCAAAGGCCGAATCGTGTACGAGGCGCCGGGTTTGATCGCGCTGTTGGCCGCACATCGCGCGCTGGAAGAGGCGGTGTTGAGCAAGCAACAGAATCGCTTCAAACCAGAAGTCGCGCGCAAATGGGTGGAATTAGTTTACGAGGGGTTTTTTCATGATCCGCTCAAAACTGATCTTGAGGCGTTTTTAGCCTGTTCACAGCGGATGGTCGACGGCGAGGTAGTGCTGGAAACCCAAGGCGGACGCGTTGACGCGATCGAAGTTCGTTCGCCCAGGATCCTGCAAGCCGAAAATGCAACCTACGCGCAATCGGCTGACTGGGGTGTGGCGGAAGCCGAGGGTTTCATCAAATTATTTGGGATGAGCAGCACGTTGTGGGCGCAGATCAACAAGTCGAGCGCGAAGCAAGCTGGCTAACTCGAGATACTTGTCAGTTGTTTAATTCTTACCTCACTAGAACCTATTTCAGTCAAACACACATTGGGGCACCGAATTTTCAACTCATTATCTCCGCAAACGCGCGGATTGTTCTTCAACAGCGCGCTCGTCAACAGCGCGCTCTTCACAGCGCCCTCGTCAACAGCGCGGAGCGTTGGTCATCCGGTGATTGTGATTGTCAACGACCTAATGTCCATAGCTCCGCGCCTGCGCGAGGATGAGATTTTGGGTTTCATCAATATTCGACTTTCTTGATTGGTTTTGAATCTCCAGGTTCACCGGTGCTCCCCGACATTCTCCGCCATCTTGCAGCCCTGGTGTCTTTCGACACTCGCAATCCGCCACGCGCGATCAGTGCGGATGGAATCTTCGCCTACATTCGGATGCAGTTGCCTGACTTTAAAATCACGTTGACCGACCACGGCGCCGGTTCTGTGTCATTGCTAGCGCAGCGCGGCGCGCCGATGTGGTTGTTCAATGTGCATCTGGATACTGTTCCCGATACGCCAGCCTGGAGCGCTGATCCTTTCGAATTGCGGTTGACTAACGAGCACGCGATCGGTCTAGGGGCCTGCGATATCAAGGGCGCCGCGGCAGCATTAATCGCGGCAGCCAATGCCACGCGCGGCAGCGCGGCGTTACTGTTCACCAGCGACGAAGAGGGCAATGACCCGCACTGCGTGAGCGAATTTTTGGCCGATGACCACGGTTTCGAGGCAGCGATTATTGCAGAGCCAACCCGCTGCGAAGCGGTGTTGACACATCGTGGTATCGCCTCTGTGCAGGTAGACTTCAATGGTCAGGCCGGGCACGCCTCCGGCGCTGACGCGTTATCCGCCAGCGCACTGCATCAGGCGATTCGTTGGAGCGCTGATGCACTGGCTTTGGTGGGGAATGAGGCGCATCAACGTTTTGGTGGATTGACAGGACTGCGTTTCAATATCGGCAGGATCGAAGGTGGTGTCAAAGCCAATGTGATTGCGCCCCATGCACAGTTACGCTTTGGTTTTCGGCCATTGCCTAGCCAAGACTTTGAGCAGTTGCACAGTAGTTTTCGTGCGCTGTTGCCGCAAACGGCGAGCTATCGCGATCTGTTTCGCGGGCCACCACTGCCTGCTGGAGAAGTCGCGCAAGCGGAAGCTCGGCGGCTGGCTGCGCGCGATTTGGCTGACACGCTGGGCTTGCCGGTTGGCAATGCCGTGGATTTTTGGACCGAGGCATCGTTGTTTTCGCAAGCCGGGCTTGCCGCATTGGTTTTTGGTCCAGGCGACATTGCCCAGGCGCATCGCGCTGACGAATGGGTTTGTCTGCGCCAGCTTGACCAGGCGGCTTGCCACTATGCCCGCCTGATGGAGCATTGACCATGCATCTGCATCACCAACCTATGAATGATCAGCACGGTGTGTGGAGTGGATTTTCGCCATGCTGCTGACCTGCGACTTCTGACCATGACTGATTTACGCACCACCATCATCCGGTTGCTCTCCAGTATGGGCAGCACCAAGGAAATCCAGCAGTACCTGAAACGGTTTTCGCAGCTTGATGCGGCGCGTTTCGCCGTGGTCAAAGTCGGTGGCGCGGTGCTGCGCGACGATCTTGACGCGCTGACATCATCGCTGGAATTCCTGCAGCAGGTTGGGCTGACCCCGATCGTGGTCCATGGCGCAGGGCCCCAGTTGGACGATGAAATGTGTAGCGCAAAGATCCAGAAGCGAATCGTGGATGGATTGCGTTATACCGATGCGTCAGTGTTGGCCGTGGTGCGTAGAGTGATGCGTCAGGAAAATTTGCGCTTGGTCGAAGCGCTGCAGGCGCAAGGCGTGCGTGCAACTTCGATCCATTCTGGGGTGTTCGAAGCCGAAGTTGTTGATATGAACCGGTATGGGCTGGTCGGAAAAGTTGCTCGGTTGGAGGCCAATTGCATCCAAGCGGCGATCAAGGTGGGTTCAATTCCCGTGATCGCTTCGTTGGGAGAGACCGCCGATGGACAGATCGTCAACATCAACGCCGATTGGGCCGCAAATGAGCTGATCAAGACGCTCATGCCCTACAAAATCGTATTTCTTACCAGCACTGGCGGTTTGCTTGATGAAGACAATCGAGTGATCGATTCGATCAATCTGTCCACCGAATACGCCCATCTCATGGCGCAACCGTGGATCAATGGCGGTATGCGACTCAAACTCGAGCAGATTAAGAATTTGCTGGATGCGTTGCCATTGTCTTCATCGGTCTCGATCACTCGGCCGTCGGAGTTGGCCAAAGAATTATTCACCCATAAGGGTTCCGGCACGTTGGTACGACGCGGTGAGCGGGTATTGCGCTTTCATGGTTGGGATGGTGTGGACCGCGAACGTCTGCGCGGGCTGATCGAATCCAGTTTCACGCGCTCGCTATCGCCTGGCTATTTCACCAACACCAGCCCGCGTCGTGTTTATGTCAGTGAGAACTACCGCGCCGCTGTGATCGTGACAGAAGAGGAAGATGCAGACTATTTGGATAAATTTGCGGTGCTTGACAGCGCCCAGGGCGAAGGGCTAGGTCGGGCAGTGTGGCAAGTGATGCGTGCGGATCACCCGCGGCTATTTTGGCGTTCCCGCCATGGCAATCCGATCAACTCCTTCTACGATGTAGAGGCTGACGGCTGTCTGAAATTTGGGCAATGGAAGGTGTATTGGTATGGGTTGCACCACTTTGGCCAGATCCAGCGCTGCGTGGAGCATTGCACGCAGCGGCCAGCCACGTTGGAAGATGTCGCATGAAGCAAGTCGGTCTGGTCGGTGCGCGCGGCCATGTTGGCGCAGAGATCGTTCGTTTGCTGGCGGGGCATGCGGGGTTCGCGTTGCAATTCGTGTCATCACGTGAACTCGATGGTCAGCGAGTCGCCGACCACGCGCCGACATATTCCGGCGATCTGCGCTATCGCAATATTGCCGCGCAGGCGCTCGGCGACGAACCGGTTGATGCTTACCTGTTGGCCATGCCCAATGGCAACGCAGAAGCTTGTGTGCGCTCGATCGCGGCTGGCAATCCGAACGCGGTGATCGTCGATCTGTCGGCCGATTACCGCTGCGATCCAGGTTGGTATTACGGGCTACCGGAGTTGACCCGCTGGCAATATCGAGCGCAGCGTCGGATCAGCAATCCCGGTTGCTATGCCACTGCAATGCAGTTGGCGATTGCGCCAATGCAAGATGCGCTGGACGGACCGGTGCAGTGTTTCGGTGTGTCCGGCTACTCTGGCGCCGGCACCACGCCTAGCGACAAGAATAACCAAGAGATGTTGCGCGACAATCTGATGCCGTATGCGCTGACCGGACATTTGCACGAACGCGAAGTGAGCCTGCATCTGGCTGACGTTGAATTTATGCCGCACGTGGCAGGGTATTTTCGCGGACTGACAGTCACCGCCAATCTGCATCTGCGCGAAGCGCATGATATTGCCAGCGTGCATGCGCGCTATCGCGAGCGATATGCGAATGAACCGCTGATCGAGGTGCTGGACCAGGCGCCTTCGGTCAGTGCCGTCGCCGGCCGTCATCGGGTCGAGATCGGTGGTTTTACTCTGTCAGGCGACGGTCGACGGCTGGTGGCGGTCGCTGTTTTGGATAATTTGCTCAAGGGAGCGGCAACCCAGGCACTGCAAAATCTGAATCTGGCGTTCGGATACGACGAATTTCAAGGTATCCGATAGGCCGCGTCGTCTCTACGTCAATCCAGCGAGGCCTTCCGTGTCTGATCCGCTTTGGCATAAACCCGGTGTCACCATAGACGCCAAAATTCAGGCATTTCTGGCCGGAGATGACGTCATACTGGATCGTGAATTTTTTCTGCACGATATCGTTGCCAGCCGTGTGCATGCGCAAAGTCTGCAACGCATCGGCATTCTGGGCCTGACTGAATTGAGCGCATTGGAACGCGAGCTTGAAGCACTCGCTGAAGATTTCCGTTCTGGTCAATTTGTGCTCAATGCTAGCTACGAAGATGGTCATTCTGCGATCGAAGCGCGCCTAACCGAGCGTCTGGGCGATGCCGGCAGAAAAATCCATACCGGTCGCAGCCGCAATGATCAGGTCCTGGTGGCGACGCGGTTATGGTTAAAGGAGCAGCTGTCGAGCTTGCAGACATTGGCCTGCGAAGTCGCGGCGATCACGCTTGGGCGTGCCCAGGCAGAAGCACAATTGCCTATGCCAGGTTATACCCATCTGCAACGTGCGGTGGTGTCGTCGGCCGGAATGTGGTGGGCCGGCTGGGCCGAGGCGTTTATCGACAATGCGCATCGCGCCATCGATACCAACGCGTGGATCGACGCGAACCCACTGGGCACCGCTGCGGGTTTCGGGGTGAATCTAGCGCTGGATCGCGACTACACGACTGCCAAGCTCGGCTTTGCACGGATGCAGATTTCACCGATCTATGCGCAATTATCGCGCGGTAAATTCGAGTTGGCCGCAATCGAAGCGCTTGCCAGTGCAATGTTGGACCTGCGCCGGTTGGCCTGGGATCTGAGCCTGTTCACCAGTTCCGAATTCGGGTTCGTCACATTGCCGGCGCAGTACACGACCGGCAGTTCGATCATGCCGAATAAACGCAATCCAGATGTGATCGAGCTGATGCGCGCCAGTTACGCCAGCGTAGCCGCAGCACGTAGCGAAATCGAACAGCTGTTATCCCTGCCGTCCGGCTATCATCGCGATCTGCAGTTGGGCAAGGGCGCGCTATGCCACGCATTCGGCAAAGGGTTGCCAGCGTTGGCGCTGTTGCCGGATCTGCTGCGCAATCTGCAATGGAATCCGGATGCATTGCATGCCGCGTTGGAGCCGTCGATGTACGCCACCGATTTGGCCTTGGATCTTGCCAAGCAGGGATTGCCGTTCCGGGCCGCCTATCAACAGGCGGCCGATCCAGCGCGCTGGTCGCAAGGCGCGCCTGAATCGAGCTTGCAAGCACGTGTGTCGCCGGGTGCTGCGTCCGACCTGAGACTGGACGAGCTACGTCAGCGGCTGGCTGCGATCGCACCGGTCTGATGCGGATGCAACGTAGCGTTGAGAAGCTTTGACACGCCGTATTCAACGCGCCGCATTCAACGCGCCGTATTCAGCACGCCGCATCCAACATGCGTTATTCAACGCACCGTATCGAACGCGCCATATTCAACGCGCCATATTCAACACGCCGCATCCCGGCATTGTCCGCGATGACGGTAAAGAGCGGGGCAAGAGCGGGTTTGCCGCCGCTGTCAAGGCAGTGTCGTTGGCGCGCTCTGACCGCTCAGCAGAGCAATCGGCTGCGCATGCTCATTCATCTGTAGTGTTGTTGTTTTGGCGTTGAGCAACTGCTGTTCGATCGCTGCAGTCGCGCCCAGTGTCTTGGCGATTTCTGCGCGGGCGACATCGGCTTGCCGATGGCGCCGATCACGTCCCTGGAAGCGCTTGCGGTTGATCTCCGCCCAGATGATGACCACCAGGGCGCACACAAGTGCAATCGCCGGAAGGGTGAAGAGCAAAAACGGATCAAGTTCCTGCCGGTTCAGATGAAATTCGGTATAGGCATTACGCACCCCAAGCACCCACAAAATTAACGTCACAAGGGGTAGTAGCAAATAGAGATAAAACACCCAGAAAATGGCGGTGACGGTTCCCCAGAACGTGCGTTGCAGGGTCGTCTGATGTTCTGGACGATAGATGATCGCGGTGTCTGGATTCATTGGATCCCCCTGTCGGAACTGCTCCAGGTTGCGCGCCTGCGGCGATTTCCGCTGAGCAGGGTCTTGGGTAATGCGATGACCGACGTCAGCATGCTGATCATCCAATACGCCAACGGATACCAGATCATCCAGTAGTAATTGCGGCCAACTTTCGCCTCGTATCGGCGATCGATGATCAGACTGATGGCGAACTGCAGCAGGCAGACCAGTGCCAGAACCATGCCGTGCCAGGAGGGCAGGATGGAATCCACCTGAAGTCCCACTGGCATGGCGATGAATTTGCCCAACAGCCACAGCGTCATGATGAACAACATCACATAGGCCCAGGTGATACTGAATAAATATTCGATCAACAGACCCCACATCCGCCGTTTACGCCAGTTGAACAATTCCGAGGTGTGACGCAGCAGGACTTCCACGCCGCCTTGCGCCCAGCGCAGACGCTGGCGCCAGAGACCGCCCAACGTTTCCGGCATCAGGATATAAGCGAGGGCATTGGGTTCATAACGAATATCCCAATGGTCGATTTGCAAGCGCCAGCTGATGTCGATGTCCTCGGTGACCATGTCCTCTGACCAGTAGCCGATGCGGTGCAAGGCGGTGCGCCGGAATGCGCTGATCACGCCAGAAACGGTGAAGATGCGGCCGTACACGCGTTGGGCGCGTTTGATCATGCCGATGATCGAGGAGAATTCACCGACTTGCAGTTTGCCGAGCAAAGTCGAGCGATTGCGCACCCGTGGATTGCCAGTGACCGCACCGACGCGCGGTCCTGAGGCAAGATGCCAGACCATCCAGCGCGTGGCGTACTCATCCAGCAGCGCGTCTGCGTCGATGCAGACCAGGTATTCCGAGCGCGCAGCCAATGCGCCCATGCGCAGGGCATTGGCTTTGCCCATATTTTTGCTCAGGTGGATAACCCGTAGACGCGGATGGAGCGCGGCCAACGCGTCCAATTTTTGAGCAGTGTTGTCGCTGCTGCCATCGTTGATCGCGATGACCTCGAAATCCGGATAACGCTGCTCGACAGCGGCGGCGATGGTCTGTTCGACGTTGGTCGCTTCGTTGAAGCAGGGGATCAAGATGCTGACCGGGGGAGTTTCCGCCAGCACAGGTGGTTCGGTCCGCGTTGGCTGTTTGCGTTCGCGGCGCATGTAGTAATACAGACCACCCGCCATCCACACAAACGACATGATGATTGGGTAGAGGAAGGCGAACTGAAACAGGCCATGTAGAAATCCGTTCATCGTCTTCTCCTAGCGTTCCAGATACGGGAACTGGCGCGCGGAAATGCTTTCGCGAGCGTCTTCCAGGCGCGGTACATTGGCGATGAAATCGTCAGGGTACCAAGCGATATGACGCACCCCGGACGCCAGCAATTCGCGCACTTGCCGCTTCAACATCCGCTCTGGAATTGGGCGCTGGGTTTTCCAGTCGACGGTTTGCAGTTCGAAGATGGTCTGATCCATATCCGGGTCGTGTTGTTTGGCCACCTCGGTCAGCTGTCTGAGCCAGCGTTTGGGGCGCTTGGCGCCTTCCATCCAGGGCATGGCCATGACTGCGGTGTAGGTGTAATGGCGGTTGAACGCGTCTAGCTGCTGCGCCCACCATGATTCGCTCTCCGGGTTGAGCAGGGGCTGCGCAAACAGATTGCGCACGGTCTTGAGCTTGGGCCGCCACAATTCCGCAGAGCGGGTCAGCTCCATGGTGAAGTCGATCAAGGCCTGGGTCCGTTGTGCCGGCTCGCCTTGTCCGAGTGCGGTCAACTCGGTGTCGCGCAAATAGCCATCGTCGTGGAACAGCAGGCCCTCGAAGTAGCCCGAGACGCCGAGATCCGAATAGATATCCTTAACGATCTGACGCGCTTCCGCATTGGTGAAGTCCAGCCGGTACATCTCGTCGGCGGCTCCGCCTTTAAGCCGCAGCGCTTCGCGTCTGCTCTGGTCCGGAATTTCATAGCCAAGCACAGGCAACCAGGCGTAGACCTTGACTTCGCTGCGCGTGCGCAACTGCCAGGCAACCCGATTGAACAGGTCGGCGCGCATCGGCAAATGGCGGTTAGGGAAGTACAGCGCATCGGCGGTGTTGTTGCCATCAGGGTCCGCAAATGCTTGCAAGAACACATGAGTGGGACGGATCTGGCGCACGCGTTCGATCAGCGCGTCCAGATTACGCTCGATCTGAACTGGATCGGCGTCGTAGACATCGTCCATATCAATTTGCAGTGCACGTATGTCGCCACCACGGCGTTCGGTGCGCAGTTCCCTGGCCAGTTCGGTAATCGAGGTGCTGTTTTGCACCAGGATGCGCGACAAGCCATGCAGATCGGATCGCAAGGTGTTGTCGCGACCTTCGAGATCGAAGCTGATCTCCATGCCCAGTTCGTTGGCAATTTTGTTGGTGATGCCGTTATAGGCCGCATACGGCCACACCACCGCGCGCGGCGCGCGGCCAAGCTTGGTGCGAATCAGCTCGCTGCTGCGCGCGAGATCGGCGCGAACCCGGGCTTCATAGGTCTGTTGATCTTCGTAACGGCCAGTATTGGCGTCGTAGCGTCGGGTGATCGCGGCGGGGGCAGAATTACCTTGCGGATTAGCCGGGATGCCGGTGTGCATGGCGTGGCTATGCGAGACCACTTCGATCAGGCCTGAGTCCTGCATTTCACGCAATTGCTGCCAGGTGAGGAAGTCGCCATGGGTAAACGGTCGTGGGCCGTAGTCGATCGACTGCCCCTGAGGCAGATCGATCCAACTGCTCACGACTGCAACCACTGCCGGATAACCGTAGGCGCGCAGCAACGGGTAGACAGTCTGATACACGCTGCGTAGGCCGTCATCGAAGGTGAGCAAGACCGGCTTGCGCGGCAGCGGCTTGCCATTGCGCGCAGCGTCGACCACCTGCTGCAGGCTGACCGGGTTATAGCCTTGGCCGGCGAGCCAGTCGAGATGCGCGGTGAAATTTTGGCTGCTGATCGCATATTGATCACCGCCAGTCCTGTCGTTCAATTCTCCGCGGACGTCGTGATAGCTGAGCACGACCAATTGGTCGGTTGCTGCATCAGCCCCGGCAGCCGTGGTTGGAGCAACAGATTGCTGAGCCCATGCATTTGCGCTCAACAGGCCCACACACAGCCAGGCCAACAGTAGTTCTCGGATCAAGCGCATTACCAATTCCCCCAGCGAAATTCGGCTTCAAAACCCAGACGTTGCTCGCGCTGGCCATCGTAGACGGGTCGCGACCAGTTCACGCCGTAGGTCAGCACCTTGCCGATGTCGAACTGCCACTCATGCTGATAGCGCAGTGCCGGCACCCAGGCGGTGCCGTAATCTTGTTGCCAGTAAGGACCGGCGCCGAGCGTGAGGCGGTGGCGGAAATGGGTGTCGTAATCGCGCCATGCCAAATGATCCAGACGCATCGCGAACTCAACCGAGGCATCACGTGATGGATTGAAGTACGGAGTGTCGTCGCGGCTGTTGCTGCTGGTATAGCCGGTGACGATACCGTTGACCAGAAAGTGCGGCCGGCTCAACAGGCGCTGGTCGATGCTGGCCAGGGCGGCGTAGCGGTTATTGCCATCATCAAAACGCCAGTGCTGGAGCGCGGCGCCGACGTTGGTCAGTTCACTGCGGCGATAATTGACGCCTAGCACCAGAGAATCCGCCTCGATCCCGGCATCGTATGCGCGC
>Ga0153982_1000449_pt1 | contig 11480 bp, 10 predicted proteins | sample TSGA066MetaG_FD_104743 | JGI IMG/M metagenome (GOLD analysis project Ga0153982, IMG submission 104743) | Attine ant fungus gardens microbial communities from Georgia, USA - TSGA066 MetaG | ecosystem: Host-associated > Fungi > Mycelium > Unclassified | place: USA: Georgia, Alexander Wildlife...
ATCCAGTCTTGGTCGAGCCAGCCGTTGGTGAACCAGCCCCCATCCACCAATTCTGGTAGCGCCAGGGTATAGGCCCATAACAACGTGCCGGCCAGCAGTCCGGCGCCAGCGCCAGCGCGGCTGGCACCGCGCCAGTACAGACCGCCGATCATCGCCGGCGCGAATTGCGCAACCGCGGCAAAGTCGAGCAGACCGTGTTGAGCCAGGCTCTCGCTGGCGATCGCGCCGCGGTGGTAGGCGTAAGCGAGCAGCGCGATCGCCACGATGGCAAATCGCCGCACCCACAGCACCCGGCTGTCGATCGCCTCTGAAGGGTGCAGCGTGCCGCTGCGCAGCACCAACGGCATCACGATGTCATTGCTGACCATCGTCGCCAGTGCCACGCTGGCAACGATCACCATGCCGGTTGCAGCAGAGAAGCCGCCGATGTAGGCCAGTAACGCCAGCATCCTGCTGTCCAGTGCCAGCGGCAGCCCCAGCACATAGGTGTCTGGAGGCAGATCGGAACCCTGCAGCAAATGGCTGCCGGTCACCGTGATCGGCACCACCATCAGCGACACCATGACCAGATACAGGCCGAACGTCCAGCGTGCACTACGCACATCGGCGACGTCATGGCACTCGACCACACCGATGTGGAATTGGCGCGGCAGGCACACGAGCGCCAGAAACGCCAGCAATGTCTGCGCCACAAAACCGCCGGGCAGGCCCGCGCCCAGCATCGCGGCGGTGGCATCTGCCATGCGTGTCGCAACACCGCCGCTGCCGGGCAGGTGCACGAGCGCCAACACGCCGATGGCGATAAAGGCGAGTAGCTTCACCACCGATTCCAAGGCCACGGCCAGTACCATGCCGCGGTGGTGCTCGGTGGCGTCCACCTGGCGGGTGCCGAACAAGATCGCGAATACCGCCAGCAGCAGGGCCACGTACAGCGCCGGATCGCCGATTGTTCCTGCGGCATGTCCGGGTGCGAGCACGTCCAGGCTCATCGCCACCGCTTTGAACTGCAATGCGATATAGGGGATCGCGGCGATCACCGCCACCGCCGCCACCAGCGCCGCCACGCCTGGCGCGCGGCCATAGCGCGAGGAAATAAAGTCGGCGATCGAGACGATCCGTTGTTCGCCTGACACCAGCACCAGGCGCTCGATAATGCGCCAGCTGAAGATCAGCAACAGCAGCGGCCCCAGGTAGATCGGCAAAAAACCCAGCCCTTCGCGCGCAGCGGTTCCCACCGCACCGTAGAACGTCCAGGACGAGCAATACACCGCCAGCGCCAGTGCATAGATCAAAGACCGCAGTCGCGGTCCATCGGGTGCGCGCTGATCACCGACGTAGGCCACCAAAAACAGCAGCCCCACGTAGATGGCCGATACCAGCAGCAGGATCCAGCCTGGAATCACGAGCAAGAGCCTCTATAAACCGCCATCCTAGCGATTTTTCGCAAGCCCTCTTATCAAGCCATGTTACTTGGCGATCAACAGCAGCAACGAGCGCGCCTGCAAGCTGTAGATCACTCCTTCGCCGCCGATTGCGCTCTCGCTGCCAGGATTGGCGAATGCATTAGGGCCTTCATTCCAACTGGCCGTGTCGGTGACCCGATACCAGCGTTTGCCATCGCCCGGCCATGGCAGGCGGAAATCCTGATCGCCATCGCCGCCGTTATAGGCCAGATACAGAGCAGAGGCAGGATCCTTGAACTCGCTGCCATCGATGCGCCAGGCTATGGCGTGAAGGTTTTGATTGTCGAAATAGGCTGGATCAGCCGGATTACCGTCGGGTTTGAACCAGCGCAGTTGCTCCATGCGATTGCCGTTGCCATCCGAGCCGGAGTAAAAGCCCGCTGGACGCAACGCCGGATGTGCTTTGCGAAATGCGATGAGTCGGCGGGTAAACGTTTCGTGGTCGGTTTCGATCGCATCGCGGGTCCAGGACAGCCAATTGGCGGGAGAATCGAGGTTATAGGGATTGTTATTGCCAAACTGGGTCCGTAGCGCCTCGTCGCCGCCGTTGAACATCGGCACGCCCGCGCTGAGCATGACCAGACCGATGCCGGTGCGCGCCGCGCGCCGCTGCGCCGCGACCACGCCGCCCTGGTCCCAACTGTTGTTATTGTCGTCCCCGCCGTCGGATGGACCGTAAGGCCATGGCTGATTGTTTTGCTTGCTGTTGTAGGCATACAAATCGTTGAGCATGAACCCGTCGTGCGAGGCGACGTAATTGATCGAATGCCAGGGCTTGCGGCCATCATCGCCATACAGATCGGACGAGCCGGCAAAGCGGGTTGCCAAGGTCCCGGTGGTGACAGTGTCCACGCCGAGTTTGTTCTGCTTTTTGCGGATATCGTCGCGATAGCGCCCATTCCACTCCGCCCATCCTGGCGGGAATCCACCCACTTGGTACGAGTTGCCGCCGATCGCCCAGGGTTCGGCGATCAGGTCCACGCCCGCCCCGCCGGCGGCAGGACGCGGCGGCAATTCACGCGCGATCCGATTAAGCGCAGTGTTCGGGTCGTCGCGGGCGTACTCGAAGCAGCCATGCTGGCAGGTATTACCCAATACAGGAGCCAGATCGAAGCGAAACCCATCCACCCCCAAGGTGTCGCGCCAGTAAGCCAGCGAATCCACGATCAGGTCCTGGGCGACCGGATGACGGGTATTGTAATTACCGCCAACGCCGGTGTTGTCCCAAGGGTATTGGTAGTCGTTGGTGAGCGAGTAATACGTCGGGTTATCCAGTCCGCGCCAGGACAGCAGGTTGTATACCGACCGTCCGTCGCTGCCACCCCAGGCGCTGCCCTCGCCGGTATGGTTGTAGACCACGTCCACATAGACCTTGATGCCCGCGTCGTGAAATGCTTTGACCATTGCGCGCAATTCGCGGGTGGGCCCGCCTGGGCTTTTGTCAGAGGAATAACGCCGATCCGGCGCGAAATAATTCAAGGTGGAATAACCCCAGTAGTTATCGCCACTGTTGGAATCCGGATCGATATCGTTGTGCTCGTTCGGGGTTTCTTGTAACGGTAAGAACTCCACTGCCGTCACGCCCAGTGCGGCCAGATAGCCTGCTTTAAGTGCCGCGCCGGCATAAGTGCCGCGCTTGCCAGCGGGTACTGAATTGTCATTCATGGTCAGCCCGCGCAGATGCACTTCATAGATCACCTCGTCCTTTAACGCGCGCGCGGGGCGGTTGCCCACCGAACCTGTCGGCGCGGCCAGCACGATGCCTTTTGGCGCACAGGCGCCGCTGTCTTTGTTTCGATTGCCAGCGCCGCTGGCATAGACCGTGCCGTCGGAACAACTCGGCGTGATCGGATCGTGGCTGATCTCGCGCGCATACGGATCGATCAGCAGTTTGTTTGGGTTAAAACGATTGCCGGCCTGATCAACATCGCTGACAAATCCGGCATCGCTGCCCTTGGTCCAGGCGTCCTGGTAGGTCCAATTAGGCCCCCAGGCGCGATAACCGTAATACACCGGACCGGTGATTCCGTGCGCATCGCGCAATGTCGCAACCGGTAGCGTTTTTTCCCAAACCCCTTCGCTATTCTTGCTAAGCGTATAGCGCGCCACCTCGGCCGCGCCGCTTGGCGCGGCATACAGCCACACTTCCAGACGCGTCGCACGCGAGGAATACACCCGAAAGCGCACCTGGGTCTGTGCGCTGTCGTATAAAGCGCCCAGGCCGCGCGCATTGATGGCCGCGTACGCGTTGCCTGACGAGCAGCCCAGGATGATAGCGACCATCGCCATTGTCCGGCTCAATGCCCAAGTCGATTCTCGCATCGTCATTGTTGTCTCGTGCCTGCGGTGGGAATTCCGACTATGGCCCAATATCGCCTGCAAGATGCGCGGCTGCATTCGTATGCAACGCAAATTGAGATCGCGATGGTGTCTCGCAATGCGCCGCGTGCCTCACGCGATGATCAGTGACTTCCTCCGCAGCAAGTTCCCCCGCGCATGCCCGTCCTCGTAAGTTGACGGACGTTACCGCTTCACGTGGTAGCGCTCGGTGGCGGCAGGTCAGTTGGTGTATGCCAATGTGGTTTGGGTAACCGTTGCCGCGGTAGGCATGAAATGCCAAGCCCGCCTTGTGGCGGGCTTGTGCAAACAGTTAAATCCTGGCGAAGATGCTGGGTCGTTGTAAAGACAATGGCGCCCCACTAGGCGCTGATGGGGATGATGATCCGCTGGCGCCGTGCTGAGCGCGGCTGGCAGATGATCACTTGATCTTGCCTTCCTTGTAGATCACATGTTTGCGCACAACCGGGTCGTACTTAAGAATTTCCATCTTGTTCGGAGTATTTTTTTTGTTCTTATCGGTCGTATAGAAGTGCCCGGTACCGGCAGAAGAGGTCAGACGGATTTTGTCACGTTTGCTAGGCATGGTCGTGGTCTCCTCTACAGACTCTCACCGCGCTTGCGCAGGTCGGCCAGTACGGCGTCGATGCCGTTTTTGTCGATGGTACGCAGGGCTTTTGTGGAAACGCGCAGCTTCACCCAGCGATTCTCCGAGGCGACCCAGAAACGGCGCTCGTGCAGATTGGGTAGAAAACGACGGCGGGTTTTATTATTGGCGTGCGACACGTGATTGCCGGTCACCACGCCTTTACCGGTAACTTGGCATATGCGAGACATCAGCGCTGCTCCGTAACGGAAGGTTGGGTGTCGCCCATTGCCTGGGAGACCGCGGCCCCGGGGCCTACGGCACAATGCCGTTAGTCAGCAGTGCCGTGGCCACATGAAACGGGTGCATGGGTCGCGGCGACGGAGGCGGGCGGTTCACGTGTCCGGCCCGGTCCGGGCGCTAGGCCGGACGCGGCGAGCCGGAAATTATGCCAGTGCGACGAGGACGAGGCAAGGATTTATCCACACACGTGCGTGGCCCGGGCTACTGATCTTGGCTCGTTTTTCGCCCGATTCTCAGGTTTACGCCTTGGTTCCGAAGTAGTCCCGGCACCAGGCCACTACCTGCGGCATACCGGTCTCGATCGGCGTGGCTGGCTCAAAGCCGAAAGCCGCGTTGGCATACGTGGTGTCGGCCATGGTCTCCACCATGTCGCCAGGCTGCATCGGGCGATAGGTCTTATGCGCGGTCTGACCAGCGGCCTGTTCGATCACCTGGATGAAGTGCTCCAGTTCAACCGGGGTGTGGTTGCCCAGGTTGAACACTTGATGCGGTACGCCGGGCTGTGCATCGAACTGTGTGTCGGCAGGCCGATCCAGCGCCCCGAGTATGCCGGCGACGATGTCGTCGATCCAGGTGAAATCGCGGCGCATTTTCCCGTGATTGAACACGTCGATCGGCCGGCCGGCGAGGACCGCCCTGGAAAAGATCAGCGGCGCCATATCCGGCCGTCCCCACGGTCCGTAGACGGTAAAAAATCGCAGCCCGGTCGCGCGTAGCGTGTACAACTGGGCGTAGGTATAGGCCATGAGTTCGTTGGCGGCCTTGGTCGCTGCATACAACGAACGCGGTTGGTCTATGCGCTGGGTTTCGGAAAACGGCGGCGTAGCGGAGTCACCATAAACTGAAGACGAACTGGCGTACACCAGATGCGCGACGTCATGGTGCCGGCACGCCTCGAGCATGTTGACGAAGCCGATCAGATTGCTGTCGACATAGGCATGCGGGTTCTCCAATGAATAGCGCACGCCAGCCTGGGCAGCCAAGTGCACGACCCGCTTCACGGATGACGCTTTAAACAGCCGCTCCAGCGCCGGCCGATCGGTAAGATCAATCGTGCGAATGTCGACATCCGCGCACAGCGCCGCGACCCGGTCGCGCTTGATCTGTGGGTCGTAGTAATCATTGAAATTATCCAGTCCCACCACCGCCTCACCGCGGTCGCGCAATGCGCGACACACGTAGGCACCGATAAATCCGGCTGCGCCGGTCACCAAAATCGTCATGCGCGCATTATGTGACAGCGATGATGAATTGTGTTCGCGGCAAGGCTGGGCAATCGAGGCTGGGCAATCAAAGAGGTCGCGGCCCGGTGCAACCCGTGGGCAATGTCGTTGCAATCCGCGCGTCATGAATCTGGGTCATGAATCATGCGTCATGAATCATGCGTCATGAATCATGCGTCATGAATCAGTGATCCTGCGCAGCCTGCTGCGCATCGATCAACAGACCACGAACCCCGCGTTCGAACTCAGCCCCGCGCTCACGGCTCGGCGCGTAATCGCTCCAAAACGCCGTCGAGGGTGTCGAGATCGTGGTAATGGATTACCAGACGCCCTTTGTTGCCGCGACCATGCTGCACCACCACGCGCGTGCCCAAGGTTTCACCGAGTTCTCGCTCCAGCGCGCTGATGTCGGCATGGGGCGTGGTTTTGCCTGAGGGACCGCGCGCGGCCGCGCCAGGCACTTTGCCAGCGACCAGTTGCTGCACTCGGTGTTCGACCTCGCGTACTGACCAGCCCTGCGCCACCGCGTCGGAGGCCAGCTTGCTGGCCATGTCCGGGGACAGCGTGAGTAATGCACGCGCGTGGCCCATCTCCAGTCGGCGCGCTTCAACCAGGGCGCGGATTGCCGGCGGCAATTCCAGCAGGCGGAGCAGATTCGACACCGCAGCGCGTGAACGGCCGACGGTATCGGCGGCTTCAGCATGGGTGAGATCGAACTCGTCGATCAGCCGCTGCAAGGCCTGGGCCTCTTCCAATGGATTGAGATCTTCGCGCTGGATGTTTTCGATCAGCGCCATGGCCACGACGGTTCGATCGTCGACCTCGCGCAACACCACCGGGATCTGCTCGAGTCCGGCCAGTTGCGCAGCGCGCCAACGGCGCTCCCCCGCGATGATTTCGTAGCCGTCACCCAGTGCACGCACCACGATGGGCTGGATCACACCCTGCGCCTTGATCGAATCAGCCAACTCGCGCAGCCGCTCTTCGTCGATACGCCGGCGTGGTTGATATTTGCCTGGAGTGAGCGCAGAAAGCGGCATGTTGCGCAGAATGTCCTGCGCCGTGGCTTCGAGCTTAGGCGCTTCCGCGGCAGCGCGAGGGCCGAGCAGTGCTTCGAGTCCGCGCCCGAGCCCACGCTTTTTGGTGGCTGCGGTCTTCGCTGGTTTGCCGCTACCACTCATGCCGATTTCTCCGATGACTGCAGGTCGCGTTCGCGCTGACGGCGCAGGACTTCGCCGGCCAGACTCACATAAGCGATGCCGCCGCGCGACGCCCGGTCGTAGCCGACGATGCTTTGGCCATGGCTGGGCGCTTCGGCCAAGCGCACGTTACGAGGAACGATGGTACGGAAGACCTTGTCGCCGAAATGTGTGACCAGCTCGGCCGAAACAGCATTGGCGAGGTTGTTGCGCACATCGAACATGGTACGCAAGACACCTTCGATCTCCAGTGTAGGATTGAGCCGGCTCTTGAGTGCATCGATGGTCTGTAGCAGCGCGGTCAAACCTTCCAATGCATAGTACTCGCACTGCATCGGTACCAGGATCGAGTCGGCCGCGGTGAGTGCGTTGAGGGTGAGCAGCGAGAGCGCGGGAGGACAGTCAATCAGAATAAAGTCGTAGCGATCGCGCAATGGATCCAGTGCAGCCTTGAGTCGTTGCTCGCGGCGCGGTGCGTCCATCAACTCGATCTCGGCCGCGGTCAGATCGATGTTGCCGGGCAGCAGATCAAAGCCCTCGGCCGCGCTGACGATGGTTTCCGGCGCCGTTTGCTCTTCTAGCAGAACATTGCAGGACGAACTGGACAGCTCGCGCTTGTCCACACCGCTGCCCATGGTGGCATTGCCCTGCGCGTCCAGATCGACCAGCAACACCCGGCTCGGTATCGCGGCGAGCGCGGCAGTGAGGTTCACCGCAGTGGTGGTCTTGCCGACTCCGCCTTTTTGATTTGCGACGGCAATGATCCGGGCCATACGCGGTTGAGCGCCTCGTGGCAGTGGTGGAGTGGAAGACCGGACGCGGTGTCACGGCTGGGCTTGGGATCATACCGAAGACCAGGCAACCAGGAAGGCAGGGAAGCATGCCGCAGCTGGCAACGGTGTCGGCAGCGGGTTGTTAGGCGGATTGTTCGGCGGGTTGTGTTCGCGGATTGACATCGGCGCAGGCTGACGATCCGGACTGAGTGTGCATCAAGCCGCTGCGCGGCACGCTGCTAGCGGCTGGTCCGCGCTGTCCGCTACGCCTTCTCCACCACCACTAAATGCCGCTCAGCGTTCAGTCCTGGTACGTGCAGGCGGTAGGTTGCCTCGAGTTGCCAACCTGGCGGCAGGGCGGCAATGTCCGCTTGCGGCAGTGTGCCCTTCATCGCCAGCAGTCGACCATGCCGCCCGAGCAAATGGCCGCCCATGGCGATGATTTGCGGCAGTGTCGCAAGTGCGCGTGCGGTGATCACATCGAAGATCGGCGCTGGGACGACATCCTCGATACGCGATTGCAGGACATGGGCATTGTTCGGTGCGAACAAACGCGCTGCCTCGCGTAGAAAACGGGCTTTCTTTCCGTTGCTTTCGATCAACCAGACCTGCAGGGTCGGACAGGTCATCGCCAAGGGAATGCCTGGCAACCCGGCGCCGGCGCCCAGGTCAGCCAAACGGCTGACGCCGTCCAGGTACGGGCGTAACGTCAGCGAATCAAGCAAATGCAAGTCCACCATCGCCGCAGGATCTCGGACCGCGGTGAGGTTGTAACTCCGGTTCCAGTGTTGCAGGAGCAGCAAATAACGTGTCAGCGGTTCAGCATGCGCAGAGTCGAGCGCAAGCGCGGCTAGGCCGGTCGCCACGCGCGCCTGCAATTGTTTTTGATCCATAGGACATAGTGTAGGCAGGCAGGCGTGCTACGACCGGCGGCGCCATGCGATCGCCGCGTGGTAACCGGGCAGGTGGGTCAACTCGTGCAGTGTCCATGCTTCGACAGGACCCAGTTCGGGATCGGCATGCAGCAGCTGCATGGCGCTATCGCGTTCGCCCACGCAGAACCGATGCAGGCCGAACGCAATACCACGACCATGTGCCTTGAGCACGGCTTCCTTGGCGCACCACAGACGAACGAATGCGCGTTCCTGCTGGTCCGCGGGCTGTTGCGCAAGCCATCGACTCTCGCTAGGCGCGAAAAAGCGCCGCGCCAGCTCCAATGCGCGCGGCCGCGGCCGCTGCCGTTCCAGATCCGCACCGACGTCAACACCCTCGGATAGCGCCACGAGTAGATGCTCGCCGCTATGGCTCCAACTGATGTCAGGTGCCGCGGTGTCGGCAGCTAAACCGCGCAAGTACGGACGGCCGTGCCGATCGCGGTCCAGATTCAGCTCATCCACGGCCAAGGCCAATTGTTGTGCCAACCATGCACCGGCGATGGCCTGGGCCGAACTGCCCGCAGGATGCGGCAGATGAACCCAGCGGACTGGTCCTAAATGATGGGGAAGCGCAGCGGACATGATGTTCAGATGCGACAACGGTGTTCAGGTGCCAGCGCCGATCGTGGCGACACAACGGCTGCTCGCGTCGGGCCAGCGCCCTCGCGTAAGCTTAAAGAAGCGCAGCGGGCACGACGATGCAGATGCCGGGAGCCACAGAGTATGTCTGCAATATCAGGACGTGAATCACATCAGGAGCAGACACAGACCGACGCTAGCCTAGCTTTGGTTGCCGGCCGATCCGGTAGCGCATTGACATTTGCGGGTGATGGGGTCGTGACGCGGGCGCAGTTTTTGGCGCATGTGCGTGGCGTTGCGGCGACCTTGCCCGACTGCCGGCATGCGATCAATTTGTGCGAAGGCCGTTACCATTTTCTAGTGGCGCTGTGCGCAGCGGCGGCGCGCGGGCAGGTCAGTCTGCTGCCCTCATCGCGCGCGCGCGGCGCGATCGATGCGGTACGGCACCTCTGTGCGTCCAGCTATGGCCTGCGCGATGCGCAGTCGGTGGTCACCGGACACGCACAAGACCAGACCCTGCCCGACCTGCTGCCGGAGCGCAGCGGTCCGGCACCGCGGGTACAGCGCCATGCACTGGCAGTGATCGGCTTCACCTCTGGCAGTACGGGCCCGCCTACCGCTAACGCCAAGACCTGGGCGAGTTTTCGCATCAGCACCATCCAGAATCTGACGGCGCTGCGCGATTTGTGGCCGGCCAATGCGCTGGCGCGGATCGTCGCCACGGTGCCGCCGCAGCACATGTACGGCATGGAGCTGTCGGTGCTGCTGCCACTGTTTGGTCCGGCGGCGGTGCATGCGGGGCGGCCGTTCTTTCCGCACGATATCGCCGCCGCGCTCGCGCACGCACCTGCCCATCGGCTACTGGTAACAACGCCTGTGCACCTGCGCGCCCTGGTCGAATCAGGGGTGACACTGCCGCGATTGGCCGGGATCGTGTCAGCGACCGCACCCTTGTCGATGGCGCTTGCCGCAGAAGCTGAGGCGCGCTACGGCTGCGAAGTGCGTGAGTTATTCGGTTCGACTGAGACCTGTATCATCGCCCGGCGCCGCGCCGCGCGCGAGACCACGTGGACGCCGCTGCCCGGCGTGTCAGTCACTCCGCGACCTGATGGCGCCTTAGTGCGCGCCGCGCATCTGCCGGCGCCGGTACGGTTGGCGGATTTGGTGGAAGTAGGCGCAGATGGCCGATTCGAACTGTGCGGACGCAATGCCGATCTACTGGAAATCGCCGGCAAGCGCGCGTCGCTTGCCGATTTGACGTGCAAGTTGCAGGCGATACCTGGCGTGCTCGATGGCGTGGTCTTGCAGACCGATCCCGACACACGTGGTCTGCGCCGCATCGCAGCAGCAGTCGTCGCGCCGGACTTGCGCCATGAGCAGATTCTGGCTGCGCTGCGCGAGACGATCGACCCCGTGTTTTTACCGCGACCGCTGGTGCAGGTCCCGAAGCTTCCGCGCAATGACGTAGGCAAACTGTCTCGGGAAGCGTTGTTGATGCTGCTATGCGGCGAACTGCGATCATAGCGATGGGTATGATTGGTTCGTGACTAGCACCGATCGCACCAACCTATCTCACTAGCGGAAGTACATTGGCGCACCCATGTCAACCACCCATGGCGGGCTGAGCGCCAGCCAGCATCGTTGCTCAATCATGCCAGGTGTCTTCGCATCCCTGACGCGGCCATCACGCTAGCCTGCCCAGACTGGCTGCTAGCCTGGATGTAATGGGTTACGAGAGTTTCATCTGTCTGATCTGATCCGAGAGGAATTTCCATGAATATCATCATCTGGTTGATCGTGGGCGGTGTCGTCGGCTGGTTGGCTAGCTTGGTTATGAAGACCGATGCGCAACAAGGCATCTTGCTCAATGTCATCGTCGGTATCGTGGGTGCGTTCATCGGCGGTTGGCTGATCGGCCCCTTGCTCGGTGCCGGATCGATCAATGATGGTTTCACCATCATGAGCTTTATCGTCTCGCTGATCGGCGCAATCATTTTGTTGGCGATCATCAATCTGTTCCGGCGTGGCCGGGTGCGTTAGCCCAATTGAGAAAGGTTAGGGAATACCCGGCATGTCTATCGA
>Ga0153982_1000450_pt1 | contig 11464 bp, 9 predicted proteins | sample TSGA066MetaG_FD_104743 | JGI IMG/M metagenome (GOLD analysis project Ga0153982, IMG submission 104743) | Attine ant fungus gardens microbial communities from Georgia, USA - TSGA066 MetaG | ecosystem: Host-associated > Fungi > Mycelium > Unclassified | place: USA: Georgia, Alexander Wildlife...
GTATCCCTATCTCAAATCAATTTTGGTAAAGATTGAGGCTTTGCTGAGTGATTCAATCAAGTTAGCTATCCTAGGGATTAGATAGTGATTTTTGATAGTAATTACATTAAGGGCTCTATAGTCTATGATGGGTCGTAAGCTTCTATCGTGTTTCTTTACAAAGAAGAATGGAGCTGCTATCAGGCTAGTAGATAAACAGATATAACCTTTTCTAAGTTCCTCACTAATCCATATATCAAGAGAGTTTCTTTCTGCTAGAGATAGTAAATAGACCTTTGCTGGCTTGGGAAGCTTTGTGCCTTCCATGAAGTCAATAGCATGGTCGTATAGTTTTCGTAATGGCATTTTCTCTGATTTATACTTTGAAAACACATTCCTATACTTGTATAACCATTCTGGTACATGAGCCTTCCAGGTCTTTGTGTCTTCACAATCTGAGTCCCCATACTAGTCTCAATTGTTGAGAATAGTTGTAATTATCATTACCTGTTGATGACTGCCTGGGTCAGTCGTGTTTGCCCAGCTAAGAATATGGTTGTTAGGGTTCTCATCTTCTATGTCATCCAATGAGAGAAATCCACTGACATCCATTTTAAGGTAAAGCTCATTAGCTTCTTGTCATGACTTGGCAAAACAGCTAAGTCATTATTTATATTTCTTTTCCTTTTCTTTTCTTTTAGATTATTACTAAGGTGGAGCACAGGAAATATCATGTGACTAGTCACAGAGTCATAAAAAGGTGTGACTGCTATCACAGAAATGGTCATATCACAGTTACAGCATGTGACAAAGAAGTCACCTAATAGACATGAGGACTGTGGGAGACAAGGTGCATAGCCATGATAGTAATTGTATATATAGTATAGCAAATTTAATGAGAACTCTATCAAGTTTTCCTTGTCAAATGCTAATAAAGGAGCAGTTGGCTTTATTTCAGCTTAGGAGTTAGCTATTCTGACATTTTTACTTCTATATCTCATGTTTTACGAACTTTATTAGTACATGTATCTGGGCACCTGGTAAACTCCCATTGACCTTTTTGCCAATTGATATTTGGATTATACTTATACAAGTACAAGTAGCCAATCATCATCTCCTTATTCCCTAGGTTAGTGACAAAGAGATATTGGGTCATCTTGTGTGATCCAATTTCTATATAAGCTCGGATGTATTTAGTTATTTGTTCTGCCTTGTTGGGAGTGCCATCTGCATTGATTACATAATACAGATTTGCTAGTTTATGTGTTGCCAGGTTATTATTTTCTATAACGACTCTATCAACAAAGTTCATAGTAGCTCCCAAATCAACTAAAGCCTCAGTCTGTACTTTTTTGCCATATACCCAAAGTGTAACTGGAATTTTAAAGAAGGTAGTCTTGTTGCACGCTATATTATTACAAGTTTCCAGTACTACTTCTAATCTTTGCAGGCTAATAGGAGGTATACTGTCCTTTGACTATAGATTATAGACGTTATACTCTATAGTCCCAAGGGAAAATCCAATTTGGGAGTTCTCTTTCCCTTCCTACTTGGAGGAACAGGATTAGGGATTTTCTCAATTGATATGCTATTTATATTGATGTTCTCAGGAAGGGATTCTGGGTCATCACTTTCTTCCTCCAACAGCTTTATCAGCTATGCTCTAAACAACTAATTTTTATTTTTGCTTGGACCTGGTGGAAATGGTTTCTGAGAAGAGGTCTTATGAGGGCATTTGTCCTCATTGCCAGGCTTATTGTAACAGTCTACAGTATTATGTGATTTTGCCTTATTTTTAAAGCCTTTTCCAGCATATATCTGGTAGTATCGCAAGTTCTTCCCTTCCTTTTTCTGAATTTCATCTATTTCCATTGCATCCAGGTCTTTTTTTCCTCCACTTTTCTCTCCATTTGCCTCTGGACCAAATATTGTGCCCTGGGCCTTATCTAGATATAAGGCCTTATATGCTTGCATCAATAGTTTAAGATAGTCATCCCATGTTTTTGGAAATTGATTTGTGATCTCATATATGATAAGTGCATTTCACAACTCATCAGGGATAACCTCTTTCATCTTGTTAATGTGAACTTTGTCACTATAGCTGACAATTCTTGCCAACATCCTGTATCGTTCTGCATACTTGACAAAGTTTTTTTTGCTAGGTTCTTGTTGACCCAGAGCGCTGTTAATTCCTTCTTTGCTCTCTCCTTGTCATCTCTTTGTTCATAAATATTTTTTAATTCCTGGGCAAAGTTGTCCCAGGATCTAACACTTTGTCCTGCTTACACTTTATCATAGTATGACTTCATGTATGTGCTGGCAGGAGCATGTAATTGGGTAAGGGCACATACAATTTTCTGATCATCTGCAATTATACCAGATGCCAAACAGTATAGAGCAATTTGGCTCAACCAATCATGCAGTTGCATTTTATTATCAGAGCTTGCAAATGTTGGTAGCTTTGGCACCTTAGTTTTAGAGATGACGTTTCCTCTAGGGAGCCTTGACAGCTCTCCCCGAAGATAAATGACCTCTATCTCCAGAGTGGCAATTCTATTGTATGCTGTAGAAAGGGCGCCATTGTAATGATTAATTGCTCCATTGAGCACTTGATCCACATAGTTCTTGAGGGTATGGATAGTGTCTCAATGTGCATTTTGCAGCATCAATATCTCAACCTCATCCCAAGAAGTATTTTCAGGGTTGGTGCTATTTCTAACGAGTGCTTCCTAGTTCTCAGCACTGAAATCAGCAAAGGGAACAGTGATGGTGAAGTTGGTGAAAGTTAACATGTCTATTTACAAGTAGTTAATTACAGTTCTTAAGTATGTTTTCAAGGGAGTGAAAGGAAAAAACACCCAATTTTAGCCTCTTAATGCCATTATGTTACACCTGAATACCATTCCCATCATATTATGTCTATGGAATAGTAATGTTGAGCTCTAGAAGAGCTTTACAAATTTCTGGTACTCTAGTAGCTGGTTTGGAAAAATCTACATTCTTAAGACACTTACAAGTGCCTTTTAATACTCTCCACTCTTTAGCTGTAAGCTTGTGACCAATTTCATTTAGCTCTATAATTATGTCCTGCAGTCAATTGAACCATTTCACAGAGAATCATACTATGGATCCTTAGCCCAGGTCTTATTTTCACTCATTTTAGTGAAAAATGGTAATATATGATCTAAGGTAGGTTGTAAAAAAGCTAAACTCCAAGCCAGAATAAAGCCAACTGCTCTTTGTTCAGTGATTAACAAAGAGAACTCAATAGAGTCCCCATTAGATTTTGCTATACTATATATATAATTACTATTGTGGCTATGCACCTTGTCTCCCACAGTCCTCATGTCCATTAGCTGACTTCTTTGTCACATTCTATGACTGTGACTTGTGACTCTGTGTAACATGACCATTCTGTGACCTCAGTCACACCTTTTGTGATGCTATGACTGTCATGTGATATTTTCCATACTCCACCTTAGTAATAATCTAAAGAAAAAGAAAAAGAAAAGAAAAGAAATATAAATATTGACTTAGCCATTTTGCCAAGTCATGACATAGGTTCCAGGAGTTCTTTGTACTTCTTTATGCATAATAATTTCTTGTTTTTGCAAAAATGTAGTTCTAGGGGACAGGATACAAAGTAGAAGTTATTTACTTTATGCTAGCAAGGGTCTGCTTCAATGAGTTTGTTGTATAATTTAGTAGATAAAGTGGGGTTCATTTCAATTCTCTCTAGTAATGACTTGTTCTTCACACTCTCCTGTTTCAGTGAGAGGCATTCAACAAGACTTTTCTTGGTGTTTCTGATAGTGGGCATAGCTTGGGGGCAAAAGTAAGCACAACATCCCTATTTCAGCAAATAAAGTGTGTGGGCAGAAAGACTACACTACACTACTCTAAAAGTGTCCTTCTAACATCGATGAGAGGTTCTGTCTTGAGAGGGTAGAGTCAATGTCATGTCCAGTTTCTTTCACTAGCTCATAGAGGAGGAATAGAAATCTCAGAGTGGTTCCAGCCACCTGCAAGGGTTTTTTAGAAATGTTTACACAAATCTGAAGTCTTTCAGGACTAGCTATGATACACAAGCTAGCCTGCTCTCATCATTCTAAGAGACAGACCTTCCCCTTTATGCCTAGGGTCTAGCCTACTATAGAGATAGGTCCTTGACAGAAACCTACTCTGAGCCCTCAGTAAGTCTTCTGTCCTTTTACAGAAACAGAGACACCCTCATAGCCCCCAGGACCCTTATCTAGAATGAACACAACCCCCAAGTTCTTTGCAGAAACAAGGGGGACAGAAAATAGTAGACTTAACAAACTATCACAAATGGTTACTTACTATTTGTGATGAGTACTTTGATACTTTAAAGAGTTCAAAAATGCAAAGTTAGACAAGTAACAAAAGATGTTGTTAAGTCTAAGGTCTAATCCTCAGACTATGAGTCCTTATATACATAATTGTGATGGTCTGTACACTAGAACAAATCATCACATGCTACTACCTATTGTTCTATATATGGTAGTGCCTTTGTACTTAATATAGTGATAACTTAACCTTATGGAGGCTGTCCTTTGCTCTAAGAAAAGGACAGATGACTATTTATGGGTAATTAACAAAGTCTATGTACAAATATTGAGGCCTTCATATTTCCACTAATATTAATTGCCTTGAGGTTGTTCTAGGCTCATTCTGAGCATTATGAAGAAGGCTTCTGCTGAGCCTAGAACTAAAGCATTGATTGTAGCAGTTTCCGAGATATTAGCAATTTAATAAACAGTAATATAGTGGTTACCAGTTGATCTGCTTAATATCTTGGCCAATATTGATTGCCTTGAGATGTGACTAGTATTGATCAAAAGGTCTTTTTGAGGGCTTTCCATAGCTTTTGAGACTATGAGAATTGTTAAAGAATTGATGGAGATATGACCAAATGAAGTTTGTGACAGAAATAGTAAAAGAACTAGAAAGGTCAGGCAGAGAGGTCAAATAGAGAGATAGAGGAAGAGGTGTTTGATGAAGACAATGTGCTCAAGAACAAGACAACTTGAGATCACCACCTCTCTCTATGGCCTAGCAAAAGGCTCAAGAGCCATCTATTATTTAGAGAAGAACCCCAGAAGTAGGATTAGAGAAGTAGGGAGTAATTGGGAGAGGTGCTATCTCATCATTTCACTCTTACTATCTTTAGAAATTTGGAAGTTTTCTTTGTTTCTTTTCTTTTGTTGTATCATTGCTTTGTAATCCTAATAAAATACTCTAGGGCACAGAAGGAACAAAAATACTCTTCCCCCTATCATCTCTCCTTCTGTTACTCTAGAGCTGAAAGGCTATTTGAGTGATTTGAGGTTTTTTTTTTGTGTCTGCTTTATGAAAACTCTATAAAACTTCCCTTAAAGAAATACTCAAGCCTCAATGGACTTGGGCATTTGCTTACACTAGAAGCTAACCACTTGCTACATGTTTTTGGAGTAGGCTTCCAGTTGTATAGTCAGCTAAAGTAAAGCTTGCATAATAGCACAGAAGTTCTAGGTAGTACTGCTATATCAATGGTAAGCCAGGCTACTAGACTAGATAAGGGTAGTAGTATCATAGCACAAGATAAACATGTGCCTTAGGGATCCTATTACAGTGAGGGTTCACTCAAGTGGATACTAAAAACATTTCTTTTCTTCTTAGGTTTTTATTTAATATGTTTTGGTTATTCTTTAGACCTTTACCTTCAATAAGCTCTCTATTATTTGATTTATCTCCCTAGTACCTACTTGTTTAGTGTACAATTGTAAAGCAGTTTGGAAATTTCACCTCTCTAACCTTGCTTTCACCTTTGTTTTGTGATCAAACCTTCTGATCCCTATTACTGCAAAAATATTTGGAAGCTATACAGGCTACCAGAGAGTATTATTATGGACAAAGAAACACAATTTGCAGCAGGAATGATAAAAGAGTTGAATCACATATTAGGAATAGATACAAAATTGTCAACAGTATACCATTCACAAACTTGTCATGACTTGGCAAAATGGCTAAGTCATTATTTATGTTTCTTTTTCTTTTCTTTTCTTTTCTTATTGGACTTACAACTACAAGATGGAGCATAGGAAAGTATCACATGACTTTGTCACAATGTCACAATTGGTGTAACAGATAGTCACAGATGTCATGTCACAGGTCACAGTGTATCACATGACTAAGAGTAACATGAGGACCATAGGAGAATAAGCGCATGGCCACAATAGTAAAATGTATAAGTAGTAGAGAATTAAGCAAGAACTCCATCAAGTTCTCTTTGTCAAACGCTGAACAAAGAGACAGTTGGCTTAATTCCAGTCATCAGACTTTAGCTGCTGACAAAACTGATGGACAAATGAAAAGAATGAACCAAGATCTTGAGCAGTATCTTAGAATGTTCATAGACTATCAATAGAAACAATGGCTAGATTAGTTAGCAATAGCAAAGTTTGCCTATAATAATAAGGTGCAGACAAGTACAAAAGTATTGCTGTTTAAAGCAAATAATGGACGAGATCCATGCATGGGATTTGAAATGAAAAAGAAAGGAAAGTTCAAAAAGGCAAAAGAATTTACAACAAGGATAGAAGAAGTACATAAGAAAGCAGAAGCAACGTTAAAGAAGAGTTAAGAGGAAATAAAAAGATATGCTGACAGGAAAAAAAGCAAGATAGAAGAATACCAAGTAGGGACTGGGTGCTCTTAAGCACAAAAGATCTTAAATACCAGATAAAGGAGAGACAATCAGAAAAACTTATGAAGCCATTTGTGGAACCTTACCAAGTAAAAGGGATCATTTTAATAAATACAATAGAACTAGACTTACCAACTATGATAAAAATACATCTAGTGGTCAATGTTAGCAAAGTACAAAGGTACAAAGATCAAGTAGAAGAGCAAAGAAAAGAATAGCTAGCACTAGTAGTAATTGAAGAAGAAGAAAAATATAAGGTAGAGAAAATCTTGAATAAGAAAAAGTTCAGAGGAAAGGATTGGTACCTAGTACAATAGAAAGGCTATATAGTAGAAGAAGATACCTGGGAACTAAGAAAGAACTTGGGAAATATAAAGGACTTGTACAAGAATTCGAGAAAGAATATGGTGAAATTAGAAGAGCAAGAAAAGGAAAAAACAATGAAGAAAAGAAAGGAGAATTGCTGGGTAGGTATATAGTAAAAATGTTATATGAATGGGACAACAAAAGGTTTGACAAAGAATATTAGGAATAATTAGAAAGGAATTAGAGGAAATGGAAAGAGAAAAAACAGCTAGAAAACATAGAAAAAGAAAAAGAAGACAAAGAAAACAGAAGGGAAAAATAGAATGAAGACAATGAAATGGGAAATATTAAGGACCCATGCAATAAGCTATAAGAAATTTTTAAGATAAAAATTCTTCAGAGGGGAATATTGTTATGAGTTATCTCAATCATGACTAGGAAATATAACATAGACTAGAATCGAACCCTGGACTGGTAGGGACTTGTAGAATAAATAAGGACAAATAATACAGAAATATATAAGTAGTATAGCAGAATGAAGCAAGGACTCTATTAAGTTCTCTTTTAATCCTAAAGAGCTCCTCTATGTAAGAAAGCTAAACTCCAAGCCGGAATAAAGCCAACTGCTTTTTGTTCAGTGATTGACAAAGAGAACTCGATAGAGTTTCCATTAGATTTTCTATATTACTTATATAACTACTATATGGTCTATGCACTATCTTCCCATGCCTATCATGTGACATCATATGATGTAACTGTAACTGTGTAACACTTGTGACATAACACTTTCCTGCACTCCCTTCTGTGTAGTAAGTCCAAGATAAAAGAAAAGAAAAAGAAAAGAAATATAAATAATGACTTAGCCGTTTTGCCAAGTCATAACACTCTACTATTGTTGGTTCTATCTATGTTCCTAACTGCTATCAGCCTCTCAAGTTTCTGCAGCCTAAATTCATGCTTTGCTACCATTCTTTCATTCATCAAGATCTTTATTGCATTACTGTCTAAGAGTACTTTCACCATAATACTTTTATGGATGTCTATCTTTTCTAACCCAATATTCAACTATACTTCTCTCAGTATTTTGAAGGTTCTCCTGACCTCTCTTTGACTACCCTTTTCTTTTTCTGTGTCTTCTGGAGCTTTTGTCCATGCACTGCTTTGTTGTGCTTCTCCCTCTTTAAGATATGTTCTCTTTCTCTCTTCTTTCTTTAGACATTCATATCACTTTAGTTCTTCTAATTTTCTCCTAAAAATTACCCCTTGCTCCTCTATTTTCTTTTACATGACATTCCTACTTCCCATACTCCTCACATACTAAGTATGATACTATTATCTCCTTAATATACTATCTTAATTCCAGTAAGTATGCCTCATTGGGGATGCTTTCTCTATAGTGTTCCTGTATCTTCTATTATAGGATGTGTGCTAGACTCCTTCTCTACCCTTTTTGCTGCACCTTTTCTCTATATAGGATATGCTACTGTTTTTTCCTTTGCTCTCCTCATTTTTTCTTTTCTCTTTTTGGGGCATTTCCTACATTTATGCCCCTCTATTCTATACTTGAAACATCTTATTGTCTTTTCTTTCTCTACTTTCTGTTGTCTAATATATCATTCTTCTTTTCCATTCTGCATGACTCTACTACTCAATATTTTGAATTTATTCTGAGAAATTGTTTTCTTTTTTTTCTCCTTTTTTTTTCTGCAATTTTGGGCCAGATGCCCAAACCCTTTGCAACTCTAATATTCTCTTTCTCTCTTTCCTTCTAACTTTGCTCTTAATGAAGTAAGGGCATACTTTTCTTTGAGTAGATTGCTCATAAGGTTGTTAAATTGTTGTTGAAACATTGTGACAATATCTCAAAGGTATGAATGTAATGTTAAGTCTTACTATATACTTCTATATCTGCTAGGGCACAAGATCTTTACTCAGCCAAATGTCTAATGCCCTACTAACTACTGTCTTAATAATAGGGTTATACAATCACCTTAAGAAGAGGATCTTTACTCTAGATGGCTTTCTAGGAATAACTGTCACTCCTCTACATGTACCACTCACAATGGAGCATAGCACAAGGTTTATACTAAGAAGACAGTAACTAATAACACTACTCAGTTATAAGGTCAGGTCTAGAACACAATACCTGGGTTTGATACTGCATCTTCACCTGCAGTTCCTAACTAACTACAAAGTCCCCTTAAGCCAAGGATCTAGCTATGTATAGAGATGGCTAATAATCGTGATAACTACTGGCCAAGGGTCAATTTGAATAAGAGTAAGATTGAGCAAGATTCAAGGTAGATAGTGCTTTAGATATGGAATTGAGTTCTGGTATAGCAATTTAACCTAGATGACTTAATCACCCTCCAAGTTGTCAGAATAGCCAACTCCTGAGCCAGAATAAAGCCAACTGCTCCTTTATCAGCATTTGACAGGGAGAACTTGATAGAGTCTCTGTTAGATTTGCTATACTATATATACAATTACTATCATGGCTATATACCTTGTCTCCTATAGTCCTTATGTCCATTAGCTGACTTCTTTGTCATATGCTGTGACTGTGACTTGTAACTCTATGTGACATGACCATTATGTGACCTCAGTCACACCTTTGTGACTCTGTGACTGTCATGTGATATTTCCCATACTCCATCTTAGTAATAATCTAAAGAAAAATAAAAATAAAATAAAATAAATATAAATATTGACTTAGCTGTTTTGCCAAGTTATGATACCAGGTAAATGTTTAGGAAAAACTCAATAGAGTTCTCTGTTGTATTTTATATATTACTTATACTATTTCTACATAGTCTGTGTACTAATAGTCCTACTATAGCAACTTAGCCTAAGATAACTTAATCACCCTCCAAGTCTAAGTTGACAAAAAGAACTCAATAGAGTTCTTATTTATTTCTTGTACACTACTTATACAACTACTACATAGTCTGTGTACTATTTTCCTATGCTCTTCATGTGACTTGATTATGTGACATGATACTGTGACACTTCATTTTTTTCATGTGACTATGTGACTATGTGATGTGACACTTTCCTGCACTTCTTTCTGAGTAGTAAGTTCAAAATAAAAGAAAAAAAAGAGATATAAATAATAACTTAGCTGTTTTGCCAAGTCATGATATCTACAGTCACGTATCCTTCTAGAATGTTCTTTAATTACCTGATCTAGTCACATAACATAGTTTACTTAAGTTTTCTACACTATTTATAGTTTAATTCTATTGTATACCTTGAGATTATGAATTAACTATTCAAAAGCATGGGAAGTTATTTTCTTTCTAGGCTCTTTATAACAATAAGTAGTATTGAAATAAATGAGGACTTTATCAAGTTCTCCTTATCAACTTGGACTTGAAATAGGTTTAAGTTGCCTTGGCTAAAGCCTTACATTAATAGAGATATAAAGTCCTTAGTGTTTATATATAAATATTAATTATATACCCATAAGTAATTATCTGCCTTTTCTTAGAGCAAAGAATAGCTATATGGTTAAGTTATTACATTTTCAAGTACAAAGGTACTACCATATATAAAACAATAGGTAGTAGTATATAATGGCCTGTTCTAGTGTACAGACTATCACAATCTTGTATATAAGAACTTATAGTCTGAGAATTAGACCTCAGACTTAACAATATCTTTTGTTACTATCTAAACTTTGTTTCTAAGCCCCTTTGAGCTATAGTATTTATAATCACAAATCAGGAAGTGGCTTTGTGATAAATATAATGTAGCAAAGATATAAATAGCATGGGAAAGATTATGTAAGATATAGTTCTTAGTAAGGGTTATATAATCACAGGAGATATGTACACAGACCAATAGATATTTGTATAAGTAGCTATTGAAATCCAATAGAAAACTCTATCAAGTTTTTCCTAAACAATCACCTTGGTTAAGCTCTGAGTTCTCATGACTTAACACTAACAAATAGATAGTAGCATGTGATAGTCTGTCCTAGTGCATAGACCATCACAATCCTGTATATAAGGACTCATATTCTAAGGACTAGACCTCAGACTTAACAATGTCTCTTGTTACTATATCACAAATGGTCACTTACTATTTGTGATGGGTACTTTGATACTTTAAAGAGTTCAAAAATGCAAAGTTAGACAAGTGACAAAAGATGTTGTTAAGTCTGAGGTCTAATCCTTAGACTATAAGTCCTTAAATACAGAAAAGTGATGGTCTGTATACTAGAACAAATCATCAGATACTACTACCTATTGTTCTACATATGGTAGTACCTTTGTGCTAGAAATAGTGATAACTTAACCATATGGAGGCTGTCCTTTGTTCTAAGAAAAGGACAGATGACTATCTATAGGTAATTAATGAAGTCTATGTACAAACATTGAGGTCTTCATATCTCCACTAATATTAATTGCCTTGAGGTTGTTCTAGGCTCATTCTGAGCATTATGAAGAAGGCTTCTGCTAAGCCTAGAAC
>Ga0153982_1000451_pt1 | contig 11458 bp, 11 predicted proteins | sample TSGA066MetaG_FD_104743 | JGI IMG/M metagenome (GOLD analysis project Ga0153982, IMG submission 104743) | Attine ant fungus gardens microbial communities from Georgia, USA - TSGA066 MetaG | ecosystem: Host-associated > Fungi > Mycelium > Unclassified | place: USA: Georgia, Alexander Wildlife...
CTATGCGTCATTCGTCAGGGTTCGAACCTGCAGCAGGTCGAGTCGACCAGAGGGAGACAGCGTTGCTGAAAGCAACGACCCGAAGGGCGAGGCTTTAGCCGAGTCATCCTGCACGACCCACCAATGTAGAAAGGCGCCCTAAAGGCGCCTTTTTGCTATGCGTTATTCGTCAGGGTTGAACCTGCACTCTGGTGCTCCCCAGGCAGCAACACTTACAGCGCTCCCCTTCCCGTTAGCAACATTAATAACCATTCCAGCAGCTTATCGCTCCCCACACTCGCTTCGCTTTCGAATTCTTAACGCTTATTTTACGCTTTTTCGCTTCAAGTCTCCGGCCTCACTTACCGATAACCGTATTGATCTATTACCAAGGAGACAGCGATGACAACTATTACGACCACTACCAATACCTCTATCGGTTCCGGCAGCTCAGGCGGCGGTTCCACTTCTAAAATTGCTGCGTTAAATAAACAGATAACGACGTTACAAACCCAGCTGAAAACGCTGGATAAGGACACGACGCTGACTGATGAGCAAAAAACGGAGCAGGAACAGGTCATCAAAAGCCAGATCCAGATGATTGAAGCACAGATTGCCCAGCTTCAGCAGGCTCAGCAGCAGAAAGCGCAGGATAAGAAGGATAGCCAGCAGGACACCACCTCTGCCTACAGCAAAGTGGCAGACGGCGTTAACCGCCCGACCGCCAGCAACTCTGTAAACGTTTACATCTAAAACGCCGGCATGAGTTTCCTTTGTTGCGTCAGCAGGAGTGCCTGCTGACGCACTTCCTGCCAGATGGCTTCCGCTGCGGGCGTCAGCGAACGGTTCTTACGCCTTACTAACATAATTGAACGATTAATCTCCGGCGTCATTCTCCTGACCAACAGCGGCCGCCCCTGCGGTAAGGGCAGTGCCAGCGCAGGTAATACACTGATGCCGATGCCTGCTTCCACCATCGGATAAAGCGTTGCCGGATGGCCTATCTCCTGCACGATTTCCGCCTGAACCTTCTGCAAACGTAGCGCCTCATCAATCAGTAGACGGCTTCCCGAGGCATAATCCTGTAATACCAGCTGCCGATTATTCAGCATCTGCCAGTGTATGACCTGCATCGAAGCCAGCGGATCGTCCTGTCGGCACAGCAGCAGAAACGGCTCATCCAGAATCACTTCGCATTCCAGATCGTCAACCTGAAGCGGGCCAATGACGATGCCAAAATCCACTTCCGCATTCCGAATGCTTTGCAATACCCACTGCTGTGGCCTGTCGCGCAGCATAATTTTAATCTCGGGGAAGTTGACCTGGCTGGCGGCCAGACACTGCGGCATCAGATGCGCGGAAATGGTCTGGCTGGCCGCTACGCGAACGGTGCCGCTACGCTGCTGGCCATAGCTGCGAACATCCAGCAATGTTGTGTTCAGCTCCTCCAGCAGCCTCTCCAGACGGCTGGCTAACTGCTCGCCCGCCTCGGTCAACATGACTTCACGCGTAGTTCTGTCGAGCAAACGGATACCCATTTCGCTTTCCAGCTCTTTTACGCTATGGCTCACCGCCGACTGGCTAAGGCCGATCGTCTGGCCCGCCTGGCTAAAGCTGCCCTGCTGTGCCACCGCGACAAATACCCGTAACTGCCTGAGCGTACAATTCATCGATTCTGCTCATATATGAATTCAATAAATCAATTTTATTTCTAAACCCTTCTGACGCACAATAGCGGCCATTGATTTATTAACGAGGCGTTAACAATGCGTTTTTTCCGACTCGATCCGCTGATGGTAAAGCTGATTATCACCGTTCTGCTGGCCACCTTCCTGCCCGCTCGCGGCCACTTTGTCACCTTTTTTGAATGGCTGACGACGGCCGCTATCGCCCTGCTATTTTTTATGCACGGTGCCAAGCTGTCGCGTGAAAAAATTATTGCCGGCGGCGGCCACTGGCGGCTGCATTTATGGGTGATGTTCAGCACTTTTGTGCTCTTTCCCCTTCTCGGACTGCTGTTTGTCTGGTGGCATCCACTGCCGGTCAGCACAGAAATTTATACCGGCTTCCTTTATCTGTGTATCCTCCCTGCCACCGTTCAGTCCGCTATCGCGCTAACGTCGCTCGCTGGCGGTAACGTGGCTGCGGCGGTTTGTAGCGCTTCGGCCTCAAGCCTGCTGGGCGTATTCATTTCGCCGCTGCTGGTTGGCCTGGTGATGAACGTGCATAACGACGCCGCCAGCGGCAACCTGGAACAAATTGGCAAAATCATGCTGCAGCTGCTGGTGCCTTTCGTGCTGGGACATATTTCGCGGCGCTGGATTGCAGAATGGGTTGAAAAACATCGCGGGCTGATTGGTAAAACGGATCAGGCGTCTATTCTGCTGGTTGTCTATTCCGCCTTTAGCGAAGCCGTAGTAAACGGTATCTGGCATCGTGTGGGCGCCATGACGCTGCTTTATATTCTGATCGGCAGTTTGGGCATTTTGTTTATCGCCCTGGCTATTAACTTACTGGCCGCTCGCCTGTTTGGCTTTAATCGTCCGGATGAGATTACCATTCTGTTTTGCGGCTCCAAGAAAAGCCTGGCGAACGGCGTGCCGATGGCAAACATTCTGTTTCCTTCCGCCTCGGTGGGGATCATCGTGCTACCGCTGATGATTTTTCACCAGGTGCAGCTGATGGTCTGCTCCATGCTGGCGCAGCGCTATAAAAAAGCGGGGGAAAAGCTGGCGGCTAAGCAGCAGCAAACGGGGAAAGCGATGGTTGAATCGCAGAAGTAATCCACAGGGGGAACCTGTTCCCCCTGTACGTCTAGTCCTTTCGTAGCGGTTTGATCAGCCCTTCCAGACCCTCAATTTTTATCGCCAGCGTCAGGCGCATCAGTTCGCCCAGATGGCCTGGCGGAAACTCGTCCTTGCGGGCGAACCACAGCAGATAAGGCTCAGGCAGGTCAATCAGCAAACGCCCTTTGTATTTACCAAAGGGCATTTCGGTATTGGCAATTTCTGTCAGGTGCTCTTTTTCCATTTATTCACCCAGAAGTCGAATCATCTCCGCTTCGTCGATAACCGCAATCCCCAGCTCCTGCGCTTTAGCCAGCTTCGAACCTGCTGCTTCTCCGGCGATAACCAAATCGGTTTTTTTCGATACGCTACCGCTGACTTTTGCACCCAGCGCGGTTAGCCGATCTTTGGCTTCATCACGCGACAGCTGCGTTAGCGAGCCGGTCAGCACCACGGTTTTGCCTGCAAAAGGACTGTCGATCTCTTCCGCATTGACTACAGCAACCGCTGGCCAGTGAATTCCGGCTTCTTCTACCAGCTGGCGAATAACCTCGCGGTTGCTCTCCTCGTCCATAAAGTTGCGTACGTGTGCCGCTACCACTTTACCAACATCCTGTACCGCAATTAACGCATCCAGATCGGCGGCGATAATCCGCTCCAGCGAACCAAAGTGCGCGGCCAGGTTTGCCGCTGTCGCCTCGCCGACTTCCGAGATACCCAGAGAATAGAGAAAGCGAGCCAGCGTGGTCTGCTTTGATTTTTCCAGCGCGTCCACCACGTTTTGCGCCGATTTTGGCCCCATTCGATCCAGGCCAGTTAGCTTGCCCGCCGTCAGCCGATAAAGATCCGCAGGCGTTTTTACGTACTCTTTTTCTACCAGCTGGTCGATGATTTTATCGCCCATGCCGTCAACGTCCATTGCACGCCGCGAAACGAAGTGCTTGAGCGCGCCCTTGCGCTGCGCGCCGCAAATCAGGCCACCGGTGCAGCGAGCGACCACCTCGCCTTCGACTCGCTCCACATCTGAACCGCAGACCGGGCAGTGGGCGGGAAACACCACGGCTTTGGCATCTTCCGGCCGTTCAGCCTCAATAACGCCAACGACCTGAGGAATAACATCTCCCGCGCGCCGAATAATCACTCGGTCGCCGATGCGCAGTCCCAGCCGTTCAATCTCATCCGCATTATGCAGCGTGGCGTTGCTGACCATCACGCCCGCCACCTGCACCGGTTCCAGCCTGGCAACCGGCGTGATCGCGCCCGTCCGTCCAACCTGGAACTCGACGTCGCGCACGTGGGTCATCTGTTCCTGCGCCGGGAATTTGAAGGCGATCGCCCAGCGAGGCGCGCGAGCAACAAAACCCAGCTGTTCCTGCAAATCCAGCGAGTCTACTTTGATCACTACGCCGTCAATATCAAAACCCAGCGTGGTGCGATCTTCTTCTATCTTGCGGTAAAACGACAGCACCTCTTCGGGCGTATGGCAAAGACGAACGCGGTCGCTGACGGGCAATCCCCAGGCTTTAAACTGCTGCAGGCGAGCCAGATGGCTACGCGGCATTTCGCCCCCTTCCAGTAGCCCTAAGCCGTAGCAGAAAAAGGTCAGCGGGCGCTTAGCGGTAATGCGGGGATCCAACTGGCGCAGCGAACCTGCTGCTGCATTGCGCGGGTTAGCGAAGACTTTGCTGCCCGTACGGCGAGCTTCTTCGTTCAGTGCTTCAAAACCGTTTTGCGGCATAAAAACTTCGCCACGAATTTCTACGCGTGCCGGGATATTGTTGCCATGCAAACGCAGAGGGATGGCGCGGATAGTTCGCACGTTAGTCGTGATATTTTCACCCGTTGTGCCGTCTCCTCGCGTCGCTGCCCGCACCAGCAATCCGTTTTCATACAGCAGGCTAACCGCCAGGCCATCCAGCTTCAGCTCACAGCAAAAGGTAATGTCGTCCGGGCTTTTTAATCGATCCTGTACGCGCTTGTTGAAGGCCAGATAGCTCTCTTCATCAAAGGCATTATCCAGCGACAACATGGGTATTTCATGACGCACCTGCTCAAAAGCGCTGAGCGGCGCAGCGCCCACGCGTTGCGTTGGCGAATCGGGGGTAACTAAATCCGGATGGGCCTGCTCCAGCTTGCGCAGTTCGCCCATCAGGCGGTCGTATTCGGCGTCCGGCACCACCGGTTCGTCCAGCACGTGATACTGATATTCGTAATGGCGAAGCGTGGTTTGTAGAGCAATAATTTGATTTTGTACGGATTCCATAGCGGCACCATAGCGATAAAAAACCCCCGGCTGGCGGGGGTTTTAGAAAGGTTCGTCATGCGGACGTCAGAATCAGGCGTTCGCCTCAATCACGTCGCGGATACGGTTTTTGTACGTTTCCAGCTTCTGCGGCGTCATCATGCGGCGTTCATCATCCAGCACCACACCGCCCACGTCGTCAGCGATACGCTGAGCAGACTGCAGCATCAGTTTGAAGTTCTGGTTCGCATCGCCATAAGAAGGCACCATCATAAAGATGGAGACGCCCGGCGTTGAGAAATCACCCATTTCGTCAGGGTTGAACGAGCCGGGTTTTACCATATTCGCCAGGCTAAACAATACCGGGCCGCTGCCGGCCGGGCTGAGATGGCGATGGAAAATATTCATCTCGCCAAACTGGAAACCGGCCTGCAGGACGCCCTGCAGCAACGCTTCACCATTAAGGACGCCGCCAGCATGGGCGCTGACGTGCAGCACCAGCACGGTTTCCTTAGGCTTTTCTTTTGCCGCAGCGGGCGCAGCGGGCTGCGGAACAGCGACGGCTTCTGGCTGCGGAGCGGACTCTGGCACCGCAGGCTCCTGCCTTTCCGGCGCGGGTGCGCGCTGTGGCTGCGGCGCTGGAGACGGCTGAATTTGTGGCTGCGGCTGTTGCGCTGGCTGCGATTGTGGCTGCGGCGATACGCGTGCCGCTTCCGGCTGCCTGCGGATTACCGGCTCGTCGTCGTAGTCGTCTTCATGCGGCAGCTCACCACCAAACAGGGGATCAAGCTCTGGCGCTTCATCAACAGGCGGCTGATGGCGGACAGGTTCCGGCTGAGCGCGCGGCTGTGACGGACGGGCCGGTGCCTGCTCCTCAAAGCTGGCGGGTGCCGGTTCGTCATCTTCCGTAGGGCGGGGACGGGCGCTTTTGCCGCGTGCGGGTGCAGCGCCATCGTCGACGTCGTCAAAAGCTTCTTCTCTATCCTGTTTTAAACGTTTGTGAGGACGATCGCGAAAAACGGACGAGCGCTCTTTACGGCTGGTCCAGAAGCCGTGAAGCAGAAGCGCTATTATAGCGATCGCGCCAACAACGATTAATATCAGACGCAAATCCTGCATCATTGTATTCTCTGTTGTTCCAATACCTTGCCACCGCGGCAAACTTTATCCCCTAACTGTATTTGCCCCGCTGCACAAGTGCAAGTCCGTGCAGTATTTTCTGACAAATAAGCGCTAAACGACATGCTTATTTGCTGTTTTTTCGCGCAAAACTCTTCTCCCCAGCGTAAACGGCTGGGTTATGATAGGCGCGTTCAGCCCGTTATCTTAAGGAAAGTACGCAATGGCTCTAACTAACACCGGCGCTTCCGGCACCGGAATTCACTATTTTGCACAGGGATGGCAGCTGATTCGCCTGCCCGGCATCCGACGTTTCGTCATCGTGCCGCTGGTGCTCAATTTTCTGTTAATGGGCGGCGCCTTCATCTGGCTCTTTTTTCAGTTAGGTCACTGGCTGCCTGCCCTGATGTCTCACGTCCCTGGCTGGCTACAGTGGTTGAGCTATTTACTCTGGCCGCTTACGGTCATTTTCGTGGTGCTGGTTTTCAGCTATTTCTTTTCTACCATTGCTAACTGGATAGCGGCACCTTTTTGCGGGTTGCTGGCGGAACAGCTGGAAGCGAAGCTGACCGGCAAACCCATGCCGGATAGCGGCTGGGCTGGGCTGGTTAAAGATATTCCACGCATCATGAAGCGCGAGTGGCAGAAGTTTGCCTGGTACCTGCCGCGCGCGCTGGTTCTGCTGCTGCTCTACTTTGTGCCGGGCTTTGGTCAGACTGTGGCGCCCGTGCTGTGGTTTTTATTCAGCGCGTGGATGCTCTCCATCCAGTATTGCGACTACCCTTTCGACAATCATAAAGTGAGTTTTCGGCAGATGCGGGCAGCGCTGAAGCAGAACAAGACGGACGTGATGCAGTTTGGCGCCCTGGTGAGCCTGTTTACAATGATCCCGGTGCTGAACCTGGCCATTATGCCGGTGGCCGTTTGCGGCGCGACGGCGATGTGGGTCGATCGCTATCGCAGCAAGCTGGGGGCAGTAAAATAAGGCTTATGCTTTTTCCGTCACCCTTATTTCGACAGGACATAACATATACTATTTCTTCACTTCCTTGAAAAAAGGAAGCGGGTATGCTTTTAGCTGTTCCCATTTTTCATACAGTTAAGGACGGGTTATGAGTAAGATTTATGAAGACAATTCGTTAACAATCGGCCACACGCCACTGGTTCGCCTGAACCGTATTGGTAACGGACGCATTCTGGCAAAAGTCGAGTCCCGTAACCCGAGCTTTAGCGTTAAATGCCGTATCGGCGCCAATATGATTTGGGATGCAGAGAAGAGAGGCATTCTGAAACCTGGCATCGAGCTGGTCGAACCGACCAGTGGTAACACGGGTATTGCCCTGGCTTATGTGGCGGCCGCACGCGGCTATAAACTGACGCTGACTATGCCGGAAACCATGAGCGTCGAGCGTCGTAAGCTGCTGAAAGCACTTGGTGCCAATCTGGTATTGACCGAAGGCGCAAAAGGCATGAAAGGCGCTATCGCTAAGGCAGAAGAGATTGTTGCCAGCGATCCGGACAAGTTTGTGCTGCTACAGCAGTTCAGCAACCCGGCTAACCCGGAAATTCATGAAAAAACCACCGGCCCGGAAATCTGGGAAGATACGGATGGCGAAGTCGATGTCTTTATCGCTGGTGTAGGTACGGGCGGTACGCTGACCGGCGTCAGCCGCTACATCAAGAATACCAAAGGCAAGAAAGATCTGATTTCCGTTGCCGTTGAGCCAACCGATTCACCCGTTATCGCTCAGGCCCTGGCTGGTGAAGAGATCAAACCAGGCCCACATAAAATTCAGGGGATTGGCGCGGGCTTCATTCCCGGCAACCTGGATTTAGATCTGGTTGACCGCGTGGTTGCTATCACTAACGAAGAGTCTATTTCTACGGCGCGCCGACTGATGGAAGAGGAAGGCATTCTGGCCGGGATCTCTTCTGGCGCAGCGGTTGCTGCCGCGCTGAAGCTACAGGAAGATGAAGCTTTCGCGAATAAAACTATCGTGGTGATCCTGCCCTCTTCCGGCGAGCGCTATCTCAGTACCGCGCTGTTTGCCGATCTCTTTACCGAGAAAGAGCTGCAGTAATGGTCTTACGCGCACAAAACTGACGGAAAAAGCACCCATTTGGGTGCTTTTTTGTGGAGTGCGTCAAACTTTTGCTACCCACCCGATTGCTTTTACCTGCGCGGGTCTGGTATCTAAGCAACCAATTATTTCGAACCGCAAAATTAATCGCCGCGCGAAATGACCGAAGCTGAATCGATTTACCGGTTTGGCGTGACGACAGAAAGCGCGGCATAATGGAACAGGAAAAGCGAAGCGAATAGTTGTGTTCTAAAGCCGTTCGCTTTTCACTTCATTATTTGGCGCATTTGCTGGCGCGACCAGGCGCTGATTTGCGCAAGAGATCCAGGCCAAAGCGCCGCCGCCAGGCTAAGCTTTGGGATAACACCAAATCAAATTAAGTTGGGGAAACAGAATGTTCCAGCAAGAAGTCACCATTACCGCACCTAACGGCCTGCATACTCGTCCAGCCGCTCAGTTTGTTAAAGAAGCGAAAGCTTTTGCCTCTGAAATCACCGTCACCTCTAACGGCAAATCCGCCAGCGCCAAAAGCCTGTTTAAGCTGCAGACGCTGGGCCTGACTCAGGGCACCGTGGTCACGCTGTCGGCAGAAGGCGAAGACGAGCAGAAAGCCGTTGAGCATCTGGTTAAGCTGATGGCTGAACTCGAATAAGCGTTCGCTTTTTTGCGACCAGCCTCTCGTTATAAACATTGATCGCGGACAGCATGTCCGCGTTGTTGTTTTCGTAAAGTAGAGCGCTGGTTAAACGCAGCCAGCCGCCGGGTTTTGCATCCGCTCGCTGTCAGAGTCGCCGCAGTTTTCCGCTCGCGATTATCAGTTATTAAAAAGGTAGGGTTATGATTTCAGGCATTTTAGCATCACCGGGTATCGCTTTTGGCAAAGCGCTTCTGCTGAAAGAAGATGAAATAGTCATCAACCGGAAAAAAATTACTGCCGATCAGGTTGAGCAAGAAGTTCAGCGTTTTCTCGACGGTCGTGCTCAGGCTGCCTCGCAGCTGGAGACGATCAAAACCAAAGCCGGAGAAACGTTTGGTGAAGAGAAAGAGGCCATTTTTGAAGGCCATATCATGCTGCTCGAAGATGAAGAGCTTGAGCAGGAAATCATAGCCCTGATTAAAGACGAGCTGGCCTCTGCGGACGCGGCGGCGTATTCGGTTATCGAAGGCCAGGCGAAAGCGCTGGAAGAGCTGGATGACGAATACCTGAAAGAGCGTGCGGCCGACGTGCGTGATATCGGCAAACGACTGCTGCAAAACATCCTTGGCCTGCACATTGTCGATCTTAGCGCTATCGCGGAAGAAGTGCTGCTGGTTGCTAAAGATTTAACGCCTTCAGAAACGGCGCAGCTGAACCTGAACAAGGTGCTGGGCTTTATTACCGATCTGGGCGGTCGTACCTCTCACACTTCCATTATGGCGCGCTCGCTGGAGCTGCCTGCCATTGTGGGTACGGGCGACGTGACCTCACAGGTTAAAAACGGCGATTACCTGATTCTGGATGGGGTAAATAACCATATTTACGTTAACCCAACGCCGGAACAGATCGACGAGCTGAAAGCCATTCATAACCAGTACGTGACCGAGAAAAACGATCTGGCCAAGCTGAAAGACCTGCCTGCTATCACGCTGGATGGACACCAGGTTGAGGTTTGCGCCAACATCGGTACGGTACGTGACGTGGCGGGTGCAGAGCGCAACGGCGCGGAAGGCGTTGGCCTTTACCGCACGGAATTCCTGTTTATGGACCGCGACTCGCTGCCGACAGAAGAAGAGCAGTTCCAGGCTTATAAAGCCGTGGCTGAAGCAGTAGGTTCGCAGGCCGTTATCGTGCGTACCATGGACATTGGCGGCGATAAAGACCTGCCATACATGAACCTGCCAAAAGAGGACAACCCTTTCCTGGGCTGGCGCGCAATTCGTATCGCTATGGATCGTCCGGAGATCCTGCATGCCCAGCTGCGCGCCATCCTGCGCGCTTCCGCCTTTGGCAAGCTGCGTATCATGTTCCCAATGGTGATTTCCGTTGAGGAAGTCCGCACGCTGAAGGCCGAGCTGGAAACGCTGAAAGCGCAGCTGCGCGCCGAAGGTAAAGCCTTTGACGAGAAGATTGAGGCGGGCATTATGGTGGAAACGCCAGCTTCGGCCGCAATCGCGCATCATCTGGCAAAAGAAGTCGATTTCTTCAGTATCGGCACCAACGATCTTACTCAGTACACGCTGGCGGTCGACCGCGGTAACGATCTGATTTCTCATTTGTACAACCCAATGACGCCTTCCGTGCTGACGTTAATTAAGCAAGTTATTGACGCATCTCACGCTGAAGGAAAATGGACAGGGATGTGTGGTGAGCTGGCAGGCGATGAACGTGCTACACTACTGTTACTGGGAATGGGGCTGGACGAATTCAGCATGAGTGCCATTTCTATCCCGCGCATCAAAAAAATTATTCGTAATACGAATTTTGAAGATGCGAAGGCATTAGCAGAGCAGGCTCTGGCTCAACCGACAGCGGAAGAGTTAATGAACCTGGTCAACAAGTTCATTGAAGAAAAAACACTCTGCTGAAACCCAAAGACGCTGGCCAAATATTACTGCTTAGGAGAAGATCATGGGTTTGTTTTCAAAACTTTTTGGCGATAAGTCAGATACCGCATCTGGCGCCATTGAGATCGTAGCACCGCTGTCCGGGGAAATCGTTAATATCGAAGACGTACCGGATGTGGTGTTTGCGGAGAAAATTGTTGGCGACGGTATCGCCATCAAACCTGCTGGCAATAAAATGGTTGCGCCGGTTGATGGCACCATCGGTAAAATCTTCGAAACCAATCATGCATTTTCCATCGAGTCGGACAGCGGCATTGAACTGTTCGTGCACTTCGGAATTGATACCGTTGAGTTAAAAGGCGAAGGTTTTAAGCGTATTGCTGAAGAAGGCCAGAAGGTGAAGAAAGGTGACGTCGTCATCGAATTCGATTTGCCTTTGCTGGAAGAAAAAGCGAAGTCAACGCTGACGCCGGTCGTTATCTCCAACATGGACGAGATCAAAGAGCTGGTTAAGCTGACCGGTAGCGTCACCGTAGGTGAAACGCCGGTTATCCGTATCAGAAAGTAATCGGCTAAGCGTCCATAAAAGCCTCCTGCCTGTCAGGAGGCTTTTTTATTGGCTCAAATTTGCCTTATAGCTTCTTAAACAACGCGGCGAAACACCTTGCCGTCAGGACACCCAGTGGGGTAATTTCAGCGTCAGTTCC
>Ga0153982_1000453_pt1 | contig 11448 bp, 13 predicted proteins | sample TSGA066MetaG_FD_104743 | JGI IMG/M metagenome (GOLD analysis project Ga0153982, IMG submission 104743) | Attine ant fungus gardens microbial communities from Georgia, USA - TSGA066 MetaG | ecosystem: Host-associated > Fungi > Mycelium > Unclassified | place: USA: Georgia, Alexander Wildlife...
AGCTCCTATTTCTGTTGAACCATCATCAAAGGTTCTTAAATATTTTCCTGATATGTAGTTATGGAATCCTACATAAGGTTTTGTTGTATCTTCTATTCTCCCAACATAACCCTTTTGAACTCCCCCAGTATAAAACTCCACCCTTGAAAGATTTAGTCCTGGTGTTGTATCTATATTTACTGTTCCAGTAAGTTTTCCACCTGTTTTATCATATTTGTCATTGTCAAGATCACTTGCTTTTTTTGTGTAAGTACCTTTGTCTAGTTTAGCTTTGTCTAGATCATCTGCTTTCCCAATATAAGTTCCTTTGTCTAACTTATTGTTGTTTAAATTTGTTAAAGTTTCATTAGTTGTTTCGGCGTATTGATCTAACTTTGTGAAGTTAGGCTCAAAAACATCTGTTACTACAGTTCCTTTATCTGTTTTATTTGGAATCCAAAGTTGAAGAAATTTTGTAAATACTCCTTGCATTTAGTTCACCTCTTTCATATCTTAATTTTTCTAGTTCTTCATATGTTTTTTCTTCTAATTGTTCATATGTAAAATCTTCCCAATATTGATCCTTTGTAAGCTCGTATCTTATTCCAGCAGCTTTTAATCTTAAAAGAATTTTTTCCATATTATCTTCATTCAATTCTGTTGGATAAACTATTTCAATTTTTCTAGTTCCAGCATTATTTATTTGAAGCAAAGATTCAGGAAAGCCAAAATATCCAGATAAACCTCTTATAATTGTATCTTGGTCTCCTAAACTACCATATGCCAACATTAAACTTTTTATTCTATTTAAATAATCAATATCATTATCTCCTTGTCTATATTCCTCATAATCATCACCATAATAATCAAGAGATTTGCCAAAAATAAAATCAATATCTTTTACTTTTTCAGTATCTTCTATAGCTTTAAAAAGTTCATTTAGTTCTAATGTTACAGAATCCATAATCGCAGATATTATATTGTTGTCAATATTATATGAAGATGGCAACCTATAGGCTAATTCTCCTTCTTTTAAATGTTTCAATATATCATTTACTGGCATTATCCTATCACCTCTATTGTGTCTGCATCACAGTAATAATATTCTCCTATTGGTATATCTACATTTGCAGTTCCAACAGGGTGTTCAGAAAGTCCAACAGTAGCATTTAATTCCAAAATATCGTTTGAAGTGCTATAAGCTCTTGATTCTATTTGGTTAACTACTATTCTCCTTACTTGATTTTTCATTCCTCCTCTTTGAATTGATTCTATATACTCTATAATTACATTTTTTATATCTGTTTTTAATTGTTCAGTAACAGCTCCTGTAACAGCAGTATTGGTTATATTTATTTTTACATAAAATTCTCTCTTGGTCATCATGTAGAATCTTTCTGTTACAAGTTGACCTCCTGAATTTTCAACTTCATATATTCTATCTCCCTCACTTTCTATTCCAGCAGATTTGTATTTATGGAGAGTTTTTGCTACTTCTTCTGAATCTACCCCATCTATATAAACTCTTATATGCCCTGGCTCTATTCCATTTGGATCAGTAACATCTTTTGTATTTTCTAAAACTAAAACATTATTTATTCCTGTTAGTTTTAAAAGTTCTGTTGTTATCGTGTCAACGGTAGATCCGCCCTTGCTTTTTTTATTGGATCTAATTCTTTCTCTATAATAAATATCACTTTCTATTCCATCTCCACCAGTAGCTGGAGTTATGTTAGAAACTGATACAACACCTACTATATTATTAACAAGCTCTGTTATCTCTCCAATTATAGAATTATGATCACTTCCATATTCTGTTGCTATAGCTTGAACTTGTCCTTTAAAAGAACTATCAATTATTAAGTTTTGAGTAGTTATATAAGTAAATTCTGTATCTCTTTTTTTAACTAATGTATTTTTGGGAATGCTCATTTCTCTATCTGTTATAAACTCAAGAGTAGTAACAGAATAATTCCCTTGGCTTCTTGGAACTGGTGGCTCTTCATCTTTTCCATGATAATCTAGCTGTATACCAGTTGATGAATCTAAATAAGCTGAAAAATATGCTTGTTTTGCTCCTTCCCATGCTTTAGATAATTCGTCTGATATTATCATCAACATTGCACCTTCTGGAGAATAAAGATTTAATTCCCATTCTTGACCAAACTTTGTTTTTAAATTCTCTTCTATACTTTTGAGTATATCTGAATAGGTTTTTAATACAAATCCTTGTTCTGTAACTCCAAATTGCATCACTACCCCCTTTTACTCACTTCTATAGTATATTCATTGCTATCTGTTGCCATAACTTTAAAGTTTATATTCAAAATATTTGTTTTTAAGTCTTGCCAGACATTTAATTCCTTTATTTCAACTACCCCTTTATCATTATTTAACATATTTCTTATAGCTGTTCTTGCCATTTTCACTTGATCTTCTCCTGTTTCTGAAAATATTTCTTTCCAGGGAATACCTTCATTTTTATCTAAATACCATTCACCTTTTATTAATTCAGTTTTAAGTATCAGTCTTTGCTGAACATCTTCTGTTTTATCTGCTATTTTAAGGTGCATGGAATTATTAAATTCTAAATCTCTTGTATCTAAATTTAATTTTAATGCCATTTCTCACCTCTTTAATTTTTACTTGGAGCTCCTGTGTTAATAGGGCTTCCGTCACCTGGTCTATAACTATGTGTATGATTTTTTCCAGATATTTCTTCAATAATTACATCTTCTTTTCCATGCACTATTGGAGCTTCTACTTTTTCAGATGCTATAACTTTTTTACATTCTATTACAGCATTAGGTGCTTTTATAGAGGTAGCATTTAGAGCTGTTATAACTTCAACTGTAGTGTCTATGCTTCCATCAGATTTAAAAATTATTTTATGCCCTGTTTTCTTATTTATTATTAATAGATCCCCAGCATTATCAGAAGGCATATTGTCGTATTCTCCATCTATAGTTCCAATTATTATCCCATCACTCATATTAAACTTTCCATTTTTAGTTACACTTTCTGGCTTCTTTGTAGTTAATATTTTCTCTAAGCTTACTTCAGAAAAGCCTATTACTACTAGGTCTCCTTTTTGTAATGGATGCCTTATTGCAAAAGTAGAATCATTTAAGAAGCATACAGGACATCTATCTATTGGCTGTGGCTGAACTTCTTGTCCTGCTATAACTGGTCTAGCCAGTGGTAAAACAGAAGCCTCCATTTTAACTGGATCAAATGATAATATAGTTCCTGGTATAGTTGTATGTATATTATTCAATGTTACAGCTTGCCAATTATCCAATATTTCATTTAAAGTTGTAGGATTACTTTCATTTTTATTAGTCATAATAATCATCCTCATCTACATCATAGTTGAAGCACTCTATTTCAGTTTCAAATTTTAATCTGCTGTAGTAATGACCAACTGCTGTTATTGTAGTTTCTATTATTTCTCCATCATGTTTTTTTACTTTAAGTTTCATATTTTCTTGTAAAATATTATTTAAATAAGTTACAAAGATATATCCCTTCTTAGTCTTTCTTATACTTTTAAGTCCTGTATCTGCTGATATCTCTGTTGTAAGATTTTGATATCCTTTCTTTACAAAGAAGATCTTATTTTTATTAATTGAAACTTGTGCATTTACCTGTAAAGCTAGTTTAGTCAGTTCAGACTTTAAAGACCCTTGTGCATTAAATCCTCTAGTATATACATAGTCTTTACAATTTATAACTCCTAATCCAAAGCTACTAGATACCATTATATTTTTTACTATCTCTTTTAATGGAGTTCCAGGAGCATAATTTTTATTTACTATTTCACTTGACCAGCCTCTATTTCCTTCAGTACAAGTTAGTTCTACTCCATCACTACTGTTTTCTTCAGCTTTATCTATTTCTCCATAAAAGATTATCCCTTTTGCATCTGTTTTATATCCTGCCATAATAGTGATTTTAGCTGCTGATTTACCTTCAGGAACATCAGCTAATTTTATAAGCATAGATTTAGTCTCTTTAGTTAAAAAGCTTATATTTACTAAAGCGGTATTAGATTCAGTTTTGGAGTTTCTTCTTACAGAAAAACTTATTGTATTGTTAAAATTTGTATATACTTTATCATTTATTCTTATTTCTACATCTGGAATAAAATTAGTTACCAAGCTGTTCTAACCCTCCTTTTATTTCTCCTACTACCATCTGCCAGTCTTTACCTAAGCTAAATATATCAAAGTAAGCATCAATAGCCTTTTCTGTCATTGGGAGTAGTTTTAAACTAAAATCTACACCAGGTATCATATTTGCTAACAGTTCTACATTTCCTAAGAGGTTTTGACCTGCTGCTAAATATTGTCCTGCTCCATCTAAAATTTCTAAAGTTCCATCTACTAAGACACTAAAGTTTAAAAAATTATTTCCTAATGGTGTTAATATGTTTTCTGAAATATTATTTTTTATATTCTCTAAATTCCCAAAATCAAGACATCCAAGATTAAATAGTCCATTTGTATCTGGTTTTATTCCCATGTCATCTAATGCTCCTAATGTCATATCAGGAAGAAAAGCTGAACCTACTGTAACAGTTTTTAATGGCTTTTCTACATATTTTATATTTCTTTGCTGTTTAGCTTCGACTGTCTGTCCTGCCTCTGCTTTTTGGGTCAATAGGGCTTGTTTAAATCCAACCTTAACTATAAATCCATCTTCAAATGTTTCCCAGTCTGTTAATCTTTGCAACATCATATTTTCATATATTATTCCTTCTTGTAAATCTTCCACTGTTACAAGGTTTTCTGGACTGTAAAATAAATCTTCAAGGATTTTTCTTTTCTCCCTTGGATCTTCTCCCTCTGTTTGTATCTTATAATAAATTTCAAAGTTAAATTCTACAGGATTAAGAGTATTGTTATCTGTTGCTACTGTCTTATCTTCCATTATTTCACTAGGAGAATATGAGGTAAAAGATGGTGCTATTGCTGAATTATAGAATATAGTATCTTTGATTTTTACCATGTATTACCTCCCATTAATTAATAAATCTTCTAGTGAAAGTTTTTTATTCCAGTTGGTATCTATTGTCTTCTGAAATCTTTCTTCTAAAGCATCAGCTAGCTGATTTATACCCTGTTCATTATTGAAGATGCCACCATTTATTTCTATTTTTAATTCAAGTTTTGGAGCAGTCAATTGATCTACCATATATTTTTTAGTAGCTTCTTGAATTTGCTCTTCAGTAGCTGTAGCTCTGTTTATAGGTAAAACCATAGTGTCTTCATTAAGTAAAAATCCTCTTTCTTTTAGATAATCTTGAATATCTCCACTTTTACTTCCTAGAAAATTCATTTCTCCTGATGTTTTTATTCCAAAATTTTCCCTGACATAATTACCTGCTGCTTTAGAATCACCATTTAAAATATCAGTGCCTTCTCTCATCCATCTTCTGTCTATGGCTTGAAGAGATAATCTATTTTCACCTCTTTTTGATAAAAAATTAATGGGGGTGGATATAGGATTGATATACTCTTGCCATAAATTATTTGCCCCTTTTAAGACTTTGAATGTTGGCCCCAAATTCAACCCTTCTATTATGTTATCAATGTTTTGCCCTATCCATTTAATGCCTTCTAATACTTCTACAAGTCCTGTTGCAACTCTAATTATATTTTTTAACCCTTCAGAGTTTTCTAAAAAATCATTAAAGTCCTTAGCTCCATCTCTTAATACTTTTACAAATTCCCAAGCTACAGGTTCAAAGGCTTGACCCAATGTTAACTTTATTGAATCTTTTTGACTATCAAGAGAGCGTATCATTCCACCTATACCAGCTTCCATATATTTAGCCATTTGGCTTGTTTTCCCATTAGCTCCATCTATTGCATCACCATAAGCCACAACATTATCAATTCCTTCTTTGAATATAATGTTTGCTGTTGACATTGCTTCTGTTCCAAAAACTTGTTGCATGAAAAATGCTTTTTGTTTTTCTGTCATTTTTCCCATTTTCTTTTCCATTAAAGACATGGCATTATTTACACCGATAAATTTACCTTTGCTATCATATAATTGAATATTGTACTTTCTTAACTGCTTCTGTGCCCTTACTGATGGAGCTTGTATTCTTAAAAACATGGCTCTTAATGCTGTTCCTGCTTGACTTGCTTTTATACCACTGTTAGCTGCAACTCCTATGTAAGCGTTTAAATCTGCAAACTCTAATCCTGCACTTTTCGCTACTGGTGCAACATATTTCATAGCATCACCCATTTGTGCAAAGTTAGTATTGAAAGCTGTTGTTGTATATACCATTCTATCTGTTACAAAATCCAATTCATCAGCCATATAACCATAAGCTGAACTTGTATCAGTAGCTATGTCTGATACAAGTTGCATAGATTCCCCTGTTGCTTTTTGAGCTGCTACAACACTTCCACTAGCTGCTTGAATTTCTTCTAAATTATATCCAGCTAACGCTAGAAATTCTTGAGCATCTGAAACTGCTTTACCTGTAGAATTAAACTCTAAAGCTACGCTTCTTGTTGAATTAGCAAGGCTTTTCATCTCTGCATCGGTTAAATTTAATTTAGAGCCTGTTTTTCTTAAAGAATCATCAAAATCTTTATAAGCTACTACTGATTGACCTATCATGTCAGATGCTTTTTTAAAGGCGTATCCAACACTTACTATTCCAGCAGTTTTTCCTATTAGACTTACCATTCCTTTATCCAAAGATCCGATTTGATTGGCTGCTCCTTTGGCATTATTATCAATTCTTTTTATGTTATCATTAGCTTTATTAAAGCCTTGTGGATTTATTTTGTAATCAACTTCATAATATATTCCTGCTATTTTACCAGCCATAACTCCTCCTTTTTTAAATTTTTGTATAAAAAAATCCCCCAGCAATTGAATACTGAGGGATAAAATAAAATTATTCTATTGTTATTTATTTTGATTGTTTTTCAATTCTCTAAGTTCTTCTAACACTTCTTTTAAAAGTTTTTCTGTTTTGGTTTCTTCATTTGAACTTCCAAAAGCTGCACTATTAAGAACTGCTTTTAAAGTATACGCTATTACTAAAGCCACTAATACAATAGCATAAAATCCCAAAAATAATTCTGCCATATTATAACCTACCCATGTATCTATCACGGCAGAAATAAAGAAGCCTAAAATACCAAAACCAAATACTATAGCTAGTATATTCATAAATATTTCCATCATACTTAAATCTACTTTAACTTTAAATTTCATAATTTACTCCTTATCCATGTTTTGCTCTAGATTACTCTTTAGGTGTTGCATAATTTAATATTGCCAATATTTCATGAAGCTGTTTGATATATGTTCTGTATTGTTGACTATCACTTTTTACAGATGGGGCACTTTTAATACTAAGATAATCAACAGTTGGTATGTCACCTTTAATCACAAATTTTATCTTCATTTCATTAACAACTTTTTTTGTATTTTTTGTTCCTGTTACTCCACCTACAATAGCACCAACTCCACCAAATAATGCTCCACCAACTAGAGCACTACCTAGCTCTCCTTTGACTTGTGAAGTTCCATCTTCGATGTATTCAAATTCCAAAATATCACTTAAATTATACACAGCATATTTCTTTTTATCTGCTCTGTAATAGCTATATATAAGCATTATTTTTTGATTAATCTTATCATATTTGAAATAGTTTCCAATCTTTATGGAAGATTCAAATATCCCTCCATTTTTAAGATCATAGAATTTATCATTTTGATAGTTATTCATTGGATCTGTATTAACTTTGGTAACTTTTGGAGTATTGTCTTTTGTCATATTCATTACAATTTTTCCTATAATAAGTAAAAACGCAGCGAAACCCCAAAGAATATATTTAAGAACGTTGTAGTCTTCATTTCCCATATAAAATTCTCCTTTTTATTGTTTTAATCCCATTTCTTTTTCCATAGCTACAGTTCTTCTATATTGTTCTGCTTCAGCTATCATAGTAAATTTTACATCTGCTTTATGTTTTTGAGCTGCTTCCTTTATTTTATTCAAGTCAATTTTAAAAAACTCTCTCTTATCATTAACCTTATTTACTCTATTGTTATAAAATTCTTTATGTAGAGTATTTTCTAGTTCTGGAGCATTTTCTGTATAAATCATTGCATGAACATCGAAGTTAAATGGAACTGAAGCATTTCCTAATTCTCTCACTCTATCCATTGGTTCTAGTCTTCTTGTCATACCTATTTTATAGACATCATCACCAAAACTTCCTACATTTGATATCACATAAACATATCCTGACTTAGTCATTTGAGCCATTGATTTTGCCCTCTCCATATTTCTTTTAGCTTCATCTAGTGATTCTTTCAATTTAGCTATTTGTTCATTTAATTTAGCTAATTCAGCACCATGAGCATTTTTTAATTTTTCTTCTGCTTTTTCAAGTGCTTTCTGTGCTCTTTCTTCATCTTTTTGTGCTTCTAATTGAGCTCTTTCAAATTCACGCTGTGCTTTTTCTTCTTCTCTCATTTGTTCTTTTATTCTTCTTTGCTCTTCTTTTTCCTCTTCTACTTTACTCAAGTATTCGTGTGTTAAATACAGTTCTTCTAATTTTAACTTCATATATTTATAACTAATCTCGCAATTAAAGTAAGAAACCATTTTATTTATACTTTCATAAGATTTTATCATTCTAGCTTCCATAACTTTTATATTGTTATATTTAACTTTAGCTATTGCAGCATCACTTTCTCCATTAAAAGCTCTTAATGCTAATTTTAATACATTATTAGTTAAAGTTTTCCCTTTTGATTTAGAGCCTTGAACTTGCCAGTCTGTATCACAAGTCGCTGCTACTTTATCTTTTATCATATCTTTTAACTCTTGTTTTACATCAGATAATTTCTCATTATATTCTTCACTTCTTTCAAAGTTATATTTATATTTATAATATCCAAAATCCAACAAGTTATATTCATCTGATAACAAATCTATATTTTCTTGAATTTTTAATTCTTTTTCTTCTAATATTGTTTTTTTTGCCGTTTCTTCCTTTAACTGAGTTTTTAATTTAAATATTTCTGTCTCTATTTTTATTCGTTCTTCTTCCATGTCTATTATTCCATTAAACCTAAAATTCATATCATTTTTCCATTTTTCAACCTTTTTCATTTTCCCTCTAAAGTTCAAAGTTAAAATCAAAGAAATGATTGCAATTCCTATAAACAAAAAAATCATAAAATCTCTCCCCTTTTTATAAAACTAACATAGTACAATTTTACCCCATGCTACATAAAATTTCAAGGCATTTTATTAATTAAAATCCCCCAGTAGAAATACTAGGGGATTGGTTTTATTCTTTAGTTGTAAGTTTCTTTTGCTCTAAAACTTTTACTACTTTTTCTAAAACTTCTTCATTACTCATTCCTGAATTTATAATTTTTTCAGCTAATTCTTCTTCTACCTCTGCTTTTACTAAGATGGGTAAAATTTCTTTTGAAACATCATATTTTTCTGATGTCTTGAAATCATAGAAAAGTCTTGTTATTGAATCTTTTTTAAATTTAATTTCCCCTTCTATTTTCTCATATTCTTTGTCCAGTACCTCATATAGATATGCTATCATATCTTCTATATAGCCTGTCCTATCCAATCTATCTCTTACTCTTTTATCCATCCAGTCAAATTTCTTATCAATTTTTATTTCTTTTAATTTGGTATGAGCTTCTTTGATAAAACTTTCCATTTCATTAAACCTATTGATATAAGCCATTTTGAAGTCTGTAAAACCTTGTACATGGAACATATAAAGTGTAAAACCGTCTTTTGTGAGTTTATATTCTCTGTACTCTTGTTTATTTTGTTTATTAATGTAAGAACTTAGTATAATTAATCTTTGGGCTTCCCCAGATTTGGGGATACCCTTTATCAATTCATCTAAATCCCTTAATACATGATCATGCCTTTTTCCCAATCCTTCAGCTATAGTCCTACTACTAACAAAATACCCAATTCTTTCATCAAACTCCAAATTTAAGTTTAATACTTCATCCATAAATATCATCTCCAATTATTGATATTCCAATCAAAAAATGATATAATAGATTTATCAATCTTCGATTGGTGTTGTAGAGTGTTAAGAATCCTTGGTCGGTGGATTAACACTCTATTTTTTATTATCTAGTTCAACCTTTAGCAGTTTTATGCCTTCCATAATTGCATCTGTTCTAGTTTTATCAAGTTTATCAGCACACTCTTGAATTAAATCTAATTCTTCTTGCCTCAACCTAATATTTAGCTTTTTATCTCTGGCATTGTCTGCTTTTGGTCTACCAGTTCTTGGACTCATTCCATCACCTCACTTTTTGTCCTTACACTAATAATAAATTAGTCCGCCCAAAAAGTCAAGCTTTTTTTATTTTTTTGGAGAAAGGTATTTAAAAACCCCAGAGCTAGTCTGAGGTTTGAGATTATTTTATTATTTTTATTCCTGAATTTTCAAGAGTTCCTATTTTTTTCATAATTTCTTGCTTTATTATTTCAGCTTTTGTTTTTAATTCAAGTTCTAATTTTTTATTAAACTCTCTTATATCTTTATTTGTGAATACAATTCTCATTTTTACAGCATTTATAAAATTTATTTTCATAGCCCTTGTATCTTTGCTCCTATAATCTTTAATAATATATACAATGTGCTTATCTGCCATTATAACATCTGGTGCATTAAACTTTTGTTGACTTGCTCTTGCTTTAAATAATTCTCTTTTTCCTTCATAAGGTAAATTAAGTTCAAGGTTATTCTTATTTATTTTTCCAAAAAGTCCATCTTCATTGACACTTAATTCAGTCATCTTTTGTGATTCTAAAACCTTATTTAATATTTTTATAATTTCTTCTTCTAAATTTTCTTTGCAGAATTCTTGCTGTGCTATTCTATTTTCAAAAAGAAATAATGATTCAGTCATTTTCATTTCTAATATTTCACTTAATTCTTCTTCAGAAAAAATTGTAATTTTATTTCTACTCATTTCTTTCCCCCTGCTGTTTTTAATTATAATATTACTGTATATAAGTATATACCTCATATAGAATAATATGTCAAATTAAAAGATAGCAGTATGTACTGTAATTTGATAAAAGCTTTAATTTTATAGAAAGCTATAAAAATTTTAGTTTTATCTGTACTATGCTAGTTTGATTTTATCTTTCAAAAAAGTTATAATGTTAATGTCACTTAAGAAAATAACTAAAAGGAGAGATTTGATGTTTGAAGATCATTCGGAATTTGAACTAAGTCCAATAGACTATGAAATTTTAAAATTCATAAATAAGCATAGTCCTGTTCATAAAGAAAAAATTTTTCAAAAGTTTCCAGAAAATATTTTTTCTACCAAGCATAGAATAAAAAATTTAAGTAGGATTTCTGTTTATTATATGTATGAAAATTATATTCCATTAGGTATTGAAGATGGAATTCCTCA
>Ga0153982_1000454_pt1 | contig 11406 bp, 4 predicted proteins | sample TSGA066MetaG_FD_104743 | JGI IMG/M metagenome (GOLD analysis project Ga0153982, IMG submission 104743) | Attine ant fungus gardens microbial communities from Georgia, USA - TSGA066 MetaG | ecosystem: Host-associated > Fungi > Mycelium > Unclassified | place: USA: Georgia, Alexander Wildlife...
GCTTGATTGAGTGTGGTAAGGCCCATGAGTGGTTTACTGACTATTCTACTAGTGAGCTTGTTACGGTGTGTAAAGGTGGACACCTTAGGGACACTATGCAGATAGGATCTAGATTGAGCTCCCATCATTCCTTCTATATTTAGATTCCAAATAAGCTGTGTATTCACTTTTTAATTTCTTTCTGATACCCCCACTTCCTACTTCTCCCCACGAACCCTTTAGCATACAATTGAGAGCTGTCACCGCCTTTCCTATTTGCTTGTCACAGTAAACATCTCTTTTGCCCCTTTCAACGGCAAGTTCTCTCTTTCTGTATTCCCTTTGTAAAATCTTACTCTGAGGAATCGGTACTCTTACTTGTCTTAGGACAACCTCAAGGGTGCTACTCAAAGTCTCGTTGACATCTCTCCTCTGATATAACTTCACTGAAAACCTTAACTGAATCCTCTAACAAGGAGCGTGAAGATATCAAGTATTAGATATAAGCTTCAAGTTGAAACGCATATTCAACTGTGAGGTTTAGAGTCTTAACAGGGCTAATACATGCTCCAGAGTTGTGTATGAGAGATTCTCTTATATTTCTATATGGTCTGTGTCCTAAAGTCCTATAATCACATGTCCTTCTGGAATATTCTACAATTACCTAACCTAATCACGTGATATAGGTTACCTGAGTTTCCCATGCTATTTATAGTTTAATCCTGTTATATATCTTAAGATTATGAATCAACTGTTCAAAAGTGCAGGAAGTTATTTCCTTTCTGAGGCTCTTATAACAGTGGGATATCCCTGAGGGAATTATTGGTATTGTAAAACTTTAGCCAAGATGACTTAAATCCCCTCCAAGTCCAAGTTGACAAGGAAAACTCAATAGAGTTCTTATTTATTTCTTGTATACTACTTATACAACTACTACATGGTCTGTGTACTATTTTCCCATACTCCTTATGTGACTTGGTCATGTGATATAATATTGTGATATTCCATCATATGACTGTGACTATGTGATACTTGTGATATAACACTTCTTTATGTGTAGTAAGTCCAAAAGAAAAGAAAAAGAAAAGAAATATAAATAATAACTTAGCTATTTTGTCAAGTTATGACAGGTACCCTTGAAAAGGGGTTTAACTAGAGTACTTATGTTGGTATCCATCACCTGATCCCAATGGGATTGTTCTATAATGATCAAGTTCTATGGCAAGGGCCAAAGGCTAGGGTAGAGCAGTGGATATCACAAATAGAAGAGATAGAAAAGTCTTTAAGTGGATAAATGTTTTTGGAAGACAGATATATGGCAGTAAAGAGTCTGTCATTTAATATAGTTTTCTCATTCTTCACTGCCTAGGCTACTAACTACATGTTGGTACTTGGGAGGCATGCTTATAACATATACCACAGGGTCTGCCGCTGTGCCCTCAATTGCCTTCTGCTTATTTGTATTTAGAATAGTTAGCTTTATAATTCATGATGTAAAAAAAAAAGTCTCCATTTAGCATTTACAGGAACTGGGGTATATTCTTTATATGATATAGAAGTAGCTATTTATATCTAGAGTCTTTTAAGACAGGTACAATAATATGAGTTCAGTATATACAGGAACTAAGGTTCTTTTATAACAGTTACCTCTCTCTTTGTAATAAAAATGATATCTTTAAGGGACTCTTGTTTGGGGTTCCATGACTATTGATGGTGCTCACAATTGTACATGATATGATTGTGTGTTTTGAGTAGGGCATGACCACATGAGTATACAACTAGTTTGTTGGGAAAGAGTCTCTGTCTATATTTGCTAGTGGGGCATAATTGGTTATGAGTCTGGTTATGTGCACACACATAGTATTGGAGTAACCAAAGTGTTTAAGCCTGTCACAGAAACCCAGTCACATATTGGTTTGACTTGGAACAAGGTGTATTCCATTGCAAACCAATGAGTATATCTAATAAATTACAAAACTTATATACTAAAAAGATATTCTAGAAAGTTCCTGAAACTTCCACTAGATCACAGTATTGGCTTGATTTCCTAACAAAGCCATAATCTGTCTTTGGTACAAGTAGGATTAATGAATTTGTTGTTATTATCATGTTCCAGAAAGTTTTTTCCTTTGAAGTCAGATGCTTGGAAATACATTTGCCAGTTTTTGATAATAAAGTCACATTCATCTTTTCTACTATAGACCCAGGATGTTTTTCTGGGTAGGAGGGGTTTGATTTTATGAGATTTAGACTTCTTATCAACCAAATGGTGTGAATGCCCCTTATTATCATTTGGGCAGTCCCAAAAGATAATAGAGTTATTGGGATCTTTATTGAAAAATTTCCTCAAATCTTGGAAAATAGTAATAGTATGCAGTTGTTAAGAGTAGCATGATATATCTAGTAGCATAGATAGCATTGGTGATGACAACAATTTAATTTATTTCCTGGTATGGGTAGCCTTGTCATGACTTAGCAAGATGACTAAGTTCATATTTCTTTTCTTTTCTTTTCTTTTAGTTTCTAAAGATCAGACACATGGGATACTTGGATAAATTGGAGCATATTGTAGAGGACTTTCTTTTACTTCAATGAGATAAGTAAGTGACCTATTAGAACACTAAGTTTAACTACATCACCATGATATATAAAATAAAATAATAAAAGTGTTTACCTTAGTCTGTAGTGTGTAAAACTGAGATGTAAGAAAAGTCTGTGCTGGTAGACAAACTGATTGCTTACTAATCAATCAGAAGATAATAATGAGAGAAAAAAAGATGAAAGAATAGTCCATAAAGAACATATTCAACACTTTTAGCTTATTCTGTTTTTGTTACTAAGCTTTTTTCTAGAATGCTCCTATGTTTTCTTTTTTGTAAAGAAGTCCACCTATGGTTAAGTAGCAGGGAATATGACTTATAAATATAAAAAGTGTGTGTTCTTGAAGGGAAGTACTCTAACTAACACTGTGTTTTAGCACAATGTTCCTTAAGCAAGTTTGTAGGGAAATGAATCCAAATTTAAAGGTGAAAGTAAGATTGAATATAGCTTTGCTAACAAACCTATATTATGGTGATCTCAATTAAATCAAGATCCTGAGTTCTAGACTACTATTCTAGCTCTTTTTCTGAGTTCTGCCTATTTGGTATTACCCTAACTACTTGTTTCAAAGTTGTCCTCACAGTAGCATTCTCTAGCTATATAATTAGACTATCCTTATAATAGTACTCTCAACTATGTGATTAGATATTAGACTTTGATTCCTTCCTGTATCCTTGACTCCCTAGTAAGGCTTAACTTTATCTCAGAGCTTCTGTGATGTTATCTCTATAACTAAGTTAACTTTGTCCTGTAGTCTCTTTGATTTGACTCTGTCTAGAGTCAAAGCAGCTCAATCATTGATTCAATCACTTTAAAAATAGATTTCCACTTTGAAAACCCAAAAAGAGGAAAGAGACAACCAAGATTGCTTGCCTTCTCCCTTTTAAGTAGGGGTTTTTATAGGTTTTGAGATATACAAAAGAAATATAAGAAAAATAGAGGAAAATATTGACCCTAGTCATAAACTATCTAATAATACAACAATCATTCTGGTTGTAATGGGGTTTCCTTGACTTTTAATTATTTCCTATGAGTTTTTTCTATGTCTTGTCACAAACTTCATTAGGACCTATCTCCACCAATGCTTCAATGATTTTTACAGTCTCAACAGCTCTAAAAAGCCCTTGAAAAGACCTTTTGATCAATACCAGTTACATCTCAAGACAATCAATATCGGCTGAGATATCAGGCAAATCAGTAGGTAACCACCATAGTACTGTTTATTAAATTACCAGTATCTTAGAAACCACCATAATCAATGCTTTGCTTCTAGGCTCAGGAAAAGCCCTCTTCATGACACTCAGAATAAGCCTAAAACAACCTCAAGGCAATTAATATTAATAGAGATATAAAGTCCTTAATGTTTGTACATAGACTTAATGTTATCAATGGACTATGATAGTTCTCAGTGATCACCCAAGGTGGATATTCAGGAAGAACTCAATTGTCATGACTTGGCAAAATGACTAAGTTATTTTCTATTTTTCTTTTTGTTTTGTTTTGTTTTATTTAGTTAGATTATTACTAAGGTGGAGTGTGGGAAAGTATTATGTGACAGTCACATAGTCACAAACATGACATTGGTCACACATTTTGGTCACATTACAAGGTCACAATCACAACATATGATAAGGTAAACACATGATAGAAATAACATGAGGACCATGGAAGGATGTTGCACAGCCATTGTAGTAAAATGTATAAGTAGTGTACAAAATCAAATGGGAACTCTATCAAGTTCTCCTTGTCAACTCAGACTTGGAGTGGATTTAAGTTGTCTTGGCTAAAGTCTTACATCAATAGAGTTCCCTATTGGACTTGGACTGCTACTTATACAAATGTCTGTTAGTCTGTATGCATATTTCCCACAATCACAAGACCCTTACTAAGAACTATATAGTATTACATAAGTGTTCCCATGCTATTTATATCTTGTTGTCATTGTATCTCAGGATGTTTCCTATTAGATTAATAAATGCACTGATAGAGGACCAAAGAGTTTGATCTCAGACAAAGGTGAAAACAAGTAAAAGAAACAGAATTTCCAAAATGCTTCACAATTGTGCACTAACAAGTAGGCACTGGGGAGATTATCTATCACAGAAAAGTGACTACTAAATAGTGTTATGGAGGTATAACAAAATACCTGTTCAATGAACTACATAAATAGCTGGACCCTTGTTAGTAAGTAGCCTTGCTAATGTTGCCCTTTTGGTGTAGTGGTAAACCATACAGTATGTGACTACTGGTCCATAATGCAATTGTGATAGTACTATCACAAATTGTCACTTACTGATTTGTGATTTGATGATTTGATATTCAAAAATGCTTAAAAAGCAAAGTTTAGACAATAACAAGAGATGTTGTTAAGTCTGAGGTCTAATTCTCAAACAAAAAGTCCTTATATACAGAATTATGATGGTCTGTGTACTAGGACAGATCATCATATGCTACTACCTATTGTTCTACATATGGTAGTGCCTTTGTACTTGAAAATGTGATAACTTAACCATATGAAGGTTGTCCTTTGTTCTAAGAAAAGAACAGATGACTATGTATGGGTAATTAATTAAGTTTGTGTACAAACATTGAGGACTTTATATCTTCACAAATATTAATTGCCTTGGTGTTGTTTAGGTGCATTCTGAGAGGTATGAAAAGGGCTTTTCTGATGCCTAGAAGCAAAAAGCATCAATCATAGCAGTTCCCAAGATATTGGCAATTTAATATGTGGTACCATAGTAGTTACCTACTGATTTGCTCAATAGCTCAGCCAATATTGATTGCCTCAAGACATGACTTGTATCAATCAAAAGGGCTTTTCAAGGGCTTTTGGGTTCCATTAAGACAGTAAGAATTACCAAAGAATTGATAGAGATATGGCTGAATGAAGTTTGTGATATTATTAAATAGAAAAAAGAGCTTATATGGGGAAAAGTAGGGGGGGAAAATACAAATAACACCAAAGAAAATTAAAATAATAGTTTTTATAATCTACTTGAGGGTGCTCTTACTATAGTAGGATCTCAAAGGTACATATTTGTCTTGTACCATAACACTGTTGTCCTTACCTAGTCTAGTAGCCTGGCTTGCTGTTGATATAGCAGTAATACCTAGAACTTCTATGACCTTGTGCAATGTCATATTCCAGAAATCTGACAATTATGTAATCTATTTCTCCTAATAATTCTCCTGAAATTATAATTAGTAGGATAGTGTAGTAGACTACTGTAAGGTTGCTAAACTCCAAGCTAGAATAAAGCCAACTGCTCTTTGTTCAGCGATTGACAAAGAGAACTTGATAGAGTTCCTGTTAGATTTTCTATACTACTTATACAACTACTATATGGTCTATACACTACTTTCCCATGCCTATCATGTGACCCATCATGTGATGTTATATTATGTGACACTGTGACTTTCTGTCATGTGACTGTGACTGTGTGACTTTTGTGATGTGACACTTTCCCATACTCCTTGTAAGGGCAACTGGGACACAAGACTCCAGGAGAATCCTCAGTTAATATTATAGTTTGTAATTATGATACAACTCACCTCCAGGGGAATCCTCAGAGATCAGGATGAGGCTCCTGAAGGGATGTTCTATATTATATACTAAGTTTACATTCTTTGGTGTCAGGGTCAGTGTGATCAGAGCTATACTAGTGTGTTCAAGTATTATTTTAGTAATACTTAAACAGGCTTAGGCTGCTCCGGGGTATTGTTATACAGTTCAGGGGTGGAAATAGAGCTGTCCTCTTACATTTACCCCCCCTTCAAGATTACTACATCTCAGAGCAATAGATTCCAAATAAAAGATGTTGTTGAACTCCGCATGCCGGATGTATCTTAGAGCTCCTAGGTGTTTGCAACGGAATTCCACTGTCAGTTCTGGTGCAGAAACTTCAAAGGCAGATTCCCAAGAGTTGTGTTCATGGCCATACCCTTTCTACTTGATGAGATACTGGAATCTTCTCTGGTGCCAACAACTGTCAAGTATCTCTTCTACCTCCTACTCTGCTTCTCCGTCGATGATTATGGGCAGTGGGTGATCTTTTGTTTTCCGTTCTGTGATCAGGTCGTCTGGAGCTGGAGTAAGCTTCACTACATTGAACACTGGATAGAGTTGCTTCATCTGGTATAGCAGCCTTAAGCAATAGGCCATAGGTCTGATCCGCTGTTCTACTACAAAGGGGCCAAGCCATCGATGCAAGAGTTTCTGTAAGGGGCGTGTAGTCCAGATATCTGATGTGTCAAGGAAGACTTTATCACTGGGTTTGAACACTGGAGCCAGAGTTCTTCGTTGGTTGTAGTATCTTTTCATGTTGTCCTGTGCTTTGCAGATCGCGGACTTCGCTTCTTCGATCGCCATCTTTATCCTTTCCATGAATTCATTGACTGTCTCTAGACTGGAAGGGTTCTGTCAGGGTTCGAAGCCCATGCAAGGAAGTCTTCTGGTGTCGAGCAGAAATGGAGTTTGTTGGGTGGTGAAGTGGACATGATTGTTGTGCTGGAACTCCGCCATGGGTAAGAGGTCATACCAGTTGTCTTGCCATTCGTTCACAAAGAGCCAGAGGTACTGGTCCAACTCTTAGTTGACATGCTCTGTCTGTCCATCGGTTTGAGGGTACTAGGCTGTAGAAGATGCCAACTTTATTCTTAGTAAACGGTACAGTTCTCTGGTGAAACAAGTTACGAACTGAGGTCCACGGTCCGAGATTACGCACTTCAAAAGGCTGTGGAGCTTCCAGACTTGATGCAGGAAAAGCCTGGCTGCTCCTTCCGCTGTTACCGTTGTGTGCATCGGAATAAAGTGTGCTTGTTTCGACACTGAGTCCACCACTGGCATCACTGCGTCATGTCTGGAGGAGAGGGGGAGCTCTACAACAAAGTCCACACTAAGCGTATCCCATCACGAGTCCAGGATCTGGAGAGGGTGCAGTTTGCCTACTGGAGCCTGCCTTATCGGTTTTGTTCTGAGGCAGAGGTCACAGGTTCTGATGTACTGTCTGATATACCTAGACATTTGAGACCACCAGTGGTTCCTAGATACTAACTCCAGTGTTTTCCAGTGTCCAGGGTGTCCAGCGACCTTCATATCATGGCACAGCGAGACCACTCACCTCTATAAGTCTGGGTTCCAGAGGACGTAGATCTTACCTCTAAACTGAAGTAGTCCTTTGTCTTCCAACCATTCTGTGGAGCAGACCGTCTTACTCAATACTTGCTGGAGTTCCCTTGCTGCCTTTGCCACTAGCTCTTTCTGGTCTCCTTTCTGGTTCCCTTAACAAATTTCTCTAAGAATGTCTTTCTCTGGTCCTTCTAGCTGAACTCCTTTGAGAGCTCGGATTGCAAAGAGCTCCGGTCGTAGGAGAACCACATCTTTGTTATCAGAGGCTCTATTGCCATGGTCCGGTCTCTGCAATAATATGTCTGGCTTCTCCATAGAATGTCCTGGGCAGTGGATCAACTTGAAGTCAAAGCAGGCTAAGTACAGGGACCAACGAGCCTGGCAACGGTTGAGTTTCTTAGCCATTATGAAATACTCCAGGTTCTTGTGATCTATCCAAATTTCTACCAGATGCCAGGCTCCTTCCAGGAAATGCCTCCACTCTTCCAGTGTGTGGATGATAGCGAGCATCTTCTTGTCATGAACCCTGTAATTCTGTTCTACCAGAGACAGGGATTTGCTGTAGAAGGCCACTAGGTGCCATTTCTCCTCTCTAGGTAGTTGCTGAGAGAGAACGGCTCCACAGGCAAAGTCAGAACTGTCAGCCTCGATATAGAAAGGTTCCGAGTCCTGAGGTGATACCAGAACTGGAGTAGTGGTCACCGCCATCTTGAGACATTCAAAGGCTTCTTGTTCTTTGGTATCCCAGTTCCAGGCCTTGTTGGAATGAGTGAGGTCAAAGAGAGGTCTAGCAATGGTTAAGAAATCCTGGATGAAGTAATGGTAGAAGTTGATGAAGTCTATAAAAGCCTGTATGTCAGTCCAGTTCTCTGGGGTGGGCCAATCGCAGACTCCAGCAACTTTAACAAAATCCATCTTGACCTTGTTCTCTGAGATGACCAGTCTGAGGTACTCAATCTGCTTCCAATGGAACTCACACTTCTCTGGGCAGAGGAATAACTTGTGCTCTGCTAGTATCTCCAAGACCCGCTAGACTGCTTGTTTATGTTCCTTTTCTGTCTTTATAAAGATCAGAATGTCGTTTAAGTACACCACTACAATCCCTTTGGCTATGAGAGTTCTGAAGATGTTATTCATTATAGTTTGGAAGGTAGCAGGACTATTGGTCATTCCAAAAAACATCACGAGAGGTTCGAAGAGGCCACAGTTGGTATGGAAGGCCGCTTTTCATTCATCTCTGGGCTTGATATGTACATTATTAAAACTCCATCGGACATCAAGTTTTGTGAAGTACCTGGCTCCGCGGAGTTGGGAGACGAGTTGGGAGATGAGAGGGAGGGGGTACCTGTTCTTGATAGTTATGGCATTCAGTACGTGATAGTCTTGGACCAGCCAGAGCGAACCATCTTTCTTTTTAATAAAGAACACAAGGGCCGCTATGGGGGATTTGGAAGGCTGGATTTGTCTGGTATGCAGGTTTTCCTCTAGGAAGGTGTCCAACTCAGCCTGTTCCAATGGAGACAGGGGATAGACCTTTGATGACTTAGGCTCCGCTAAAAGGGTGCAAAAGAGAATTGCATACTGGGACAAACAAAACAATGATGTGCCAGCTCCTAATTGTGTGCTAAAGGTCCGAGAGGAGATTATCAAAATTGAAGGTTTATAAATAATTAGAGAAATGAGAATTATATGCAGCTTCAGTAAAATATAAGTCGATGGTTGTAAAAAGATCGTAAGATCTCTTTAGATCATTGTCACATAGCCTCCCTAAGGTGTCAACCTTTACACACCGTGACAAAAGCTCCTCTGGAAAATACAGTTAGTTGATCACTCATGGACCCTTTACACTCAGTTGTCCCCTTGTCTGCACCCCCAACACCGAACCTTATGGGTGTGATGCAATCCAAGTGTGCACCTAGCCAAGCTTTCCCAGCCTGCTGTCCTCTCCGAAGCCTGCCTGAGTTGCATCTGCGTTTTCTCCCTAGATCGAGTCCTGGGTATATTCTGTGTTCTTCTCAAGACACCCCACTAGTCCTAGTCTTCTTACTCTCAATAGATCTGCATTCACGATTCCAGAGGCAGTGTAGATAGAGGTAGGAGTCAAGAGGTTTCTTTTTTCTTTTTTGATCCAACTGCACTCTGGATACTATATTAAAATATTACAAAGCCCCGAAACTTAAGAAATAAATTATAAAAGGGAAATTATTACTACTTTTAGGATTCCTTTGCCTCCTTTCTCTCCTAAGTCCTCCCAAATTCCCACTGATAACACAGCTCTCTTCTTTCTTTGTGATGATACATTCCCTCACCAGGTCCTTCCCATCAAAGATAACACATCTTCATAGCTGCTTCCTTCTAGAATATTCTTCTGTCTTTTCCTAGTATGCTCTTGATGCTACTTTGTAATTTGGACTTCATTGATTATCTGTTAAGCAATTAGCAAGCCTCAATAAATGTCTAGTATCTCCAAGTTGCATCCTAGAGGTCATTTATCTAAATATAATTGATCTGATGCCATCAATGCTTATTTACAAGCACAAAGTCTATTAGCCTAAGTTCTTTATCTGAGTAGTATTGGTTCTAGAGTACAAGTTTACCACCTTTCTAAGTCGGTCCATTCAAAGGTGGATCTAGAGTATAGTCTCTCAGTAACTCTCTTAGTAACTTGATGCCAGTTCATCCTAGTTGTTTCTCGAGGTCTCAACACGAGCTCTAGGTCGATTATCATCTGCTCAATGTATTTATCCTATAGTGTTACGTTCTGAGAATATAGAAAGGGTTCTAGAGCGAATTCTAATTGAGAATCCGTTGGTATAAAGTGTATCAAATGTTATCTTCTGTGAAAAATTCGCTTGCAGCGTAACACCACTCTGGGGATCAGTTTGATAGCATAATCCCACTTGCAGTACTCAGGCAGTATGTCAAAGTCCTCCTTGGCAAACACAGATTAGAACTCTGTGACATAGGTAGGCAGCAGAGTGGTAGTGGCATGTGTCTCTTTACTACACCTGGCTCCTTCCGTGAGATGCTGGGAGGTTATAGCCATGGCTTAGAGGTCAGCCTGAGTGAGCTCCAGGAAAACATGTGTAAGGAACAGTCGGTCTCTGGGCTCCCAATCAGGGCAGTATGTTGGCAAAGGTATGTCTTCAAGCTCTAGTTCTTCTTGGAACAGGAATGTGGGTCCATCGCAACACGATCAGAGAGCTCAGAGCTCAGTCCTCTTCTCGCGGGTCTGTTTCTCCCACATGGTGCATCCTCCTTCACACTGGAGTGGACAACAGGTCATTTCGACTTTTTCCTTTTCTCAGTCAATCCTAGGATTGTGGTCCTTGAGCCAGTCGTAGCCTAGGATCAGACTCTGCTTCCCAAGTCCAGAGATGACCAGAAGCATTCTTTCGGAGTAAGTCTTGTAGCAAAGAACCACGTCTCCGACTTTAGAAATCTGTTCTGCCTCATTAGGGGAACCGTCAACATTAAAGACGGGGATGTTACATGAGAGGGTCTAAGTGTTCACCCCTTTCGAATGGACAAAATCTCTGTTGATGAAGCTTCTGGTTGCTTTGCAATCCAGAAGGGCCTTGATAGAGTAGAGTTCGCTTGTGTTCATGGTTCCAACTTCTACCGGCAAGAGTAGGGAAGTCCCTTGCACGTCCAAGGCACTAATCAAGAAGAGCTTGGGCAGCCTCTTCTCCCAC
>Ga0153982_1000461_pt1 | contig 11321 bp, 10 predicted proteins | sample TSGA066MetaG_FD_104743 | JGI IMG/M metagenome (GOLD analysis project Ga0153982, IMG submission 104743) | Attine ant fungus gardens microbial communities from Georgia, USA - TSGA066 MetaG | ecosystem: Host-associated > Fungi > Mycelium > Unclassified | place: USA: Georgia, Alexander Wildlife...
AGAGACCTGATACTAGTCTATTTGTATTGCTCCTTTCTTGAATATGCCGCTCTTGCATATAATAGTTATAGAACTGTCTTCTAGAAATACAAGTTCCTGGCTCTAGATTATTCCTGGGGCACATAGGGGGACTCTGGAGTGGACTCAAAAGTGAAAAACAAAAGTATGAGTGCCTCTCCTGTTATATTTCCATAGAAAATAGGTTTGCGGCATAACATTGTGACCTCACCACTTACTTATTCTCTTTTCTCCCTCGCTAGTGGGCACAGTGCTTACAAGCATCTTGGATAGTGGGCCCTAGCTGTAAAGAGGACTTCTTAGTTAGTTAGGGACTGAGGAAGGAGACTGGGTACCAAGTCCAGGTATCTTGATCAAGTCCTGACCTTGCAATTGGACATTGTTCTTTATATTTTTCTTTGTATAAACTCTGTGCTGTGCTTCATTGTGAGTGGTACATGCAGGAAATTAGTAGTAATTCTTGAGGAAGCTGCTTAGAGTAGAGGTCCTCTTCTTAGAGGCAATCATATAACCATATCATTAGAGCAGCAGTTAGTAAGGCAGTAGGACTCCAGACAGGTGAAGACTTTGCGTCCTGTTGGACATAGCCTTGAGTAGTCGCCCTGGAAGAAGAAACCTTGTCAACAAGCTCCAAATACAAATCCTTACTATTACTATCACCACCACCACCCAAAATGTCTCACCAGCAATCGCAACATCAACAACAAGGGAAAATATCTCTGGTGCCTACCTCTTACCAACCACTACTACCCACCAGAGAGGAGCAACTCCTTGCCATAATTGCAACTCTGCAGCAGCAGGTTAACACCATGCTCCTTCAACAACAAGGGAGTAGAGTAGAGGTCACAAGATCTCAAGTTTTCAGCAGAAAAATGGAGGAAGTGAGTATATTCATTAACACTGATGGGGATCAAAGGAAATTGATCACAGAACAAAAGTGATAACAAATGGGAATGTAAAAGATCCCCTAGATATTTCACAATTGTGTGCTAACAAGTAGGCACTGGGGAGATGATCAAATATAAAAAGAGAGCTTAGGAATAGGGGAAACAATGGGTACAATTCAAAAGACCAAAAGAAATGATAATAATATATTTAAGAATCCACTCGAGGTAGATCTCACTGTAATAGGATCTCTAAGACGCATGTTTGTCTCGCGTCGTGACACTTCTGCCCTTACCTAGTCTAGTAGCCTAGCTTGCCATTGATACAGCAGAACTACCTAGAACTCCCGTGCCGTCGTGTGGGCTCTTCTTCAGCTGACCATACAAGTAAGATGGGCCCTATACCTATCACAATTTAATTTTGTATTAAAGCACATTCCAGGAAAGAGCATGGGGAAGGTAGACAAACTAAGCAGAAGACCAGACTAGCAAGTGGGAGTGGAAAAGGACAACGAGGATCAGAAGTTGATAAAGCCAGAATAGAGCAGAAACAATAATAGAGGAAGAAAACCTAAAAAAGAGAATCAAAAGAGCACAGGAAGCAAAAAGATGGTAAAAGCAGTAGAAGAATTGAAGAGGGCAGGAATAAAGACATTGAAAGATGAGGAATGGGAAATAGAAGATGGGGTAGTAATGAAGGAAAGAAGGATATATGTACCAAAAGGGAAACTCAGGGGGGGAAATAATATAATTGCATTACAATACCCTAGTAGAAGGGCATGGAGGAAGATGGAAGACAATGGAATTGGTTACTAGAAATTACTGGTGGCCAGGAGTAACAAAGGAAGTAGGAAAATATGTAGATGGATGTGATGCTTATCAAAGATACAAGAATTGAAGCAAAGCACTAGCAGACAAATTAATGCCTAATGCAATCCCAGAGAAACCATGGAGTCATATTTTGGTGGACTTTATTACTAAGCTACTACTGGCTCAGGGATATGATGCAATCTTAGTAGTATGCAATCAATTTAGTAAAATGACGCACTTTATAGCAACTACAGAAAAAACATCAGCAGAGAGTCTTGCGAAGCTATTCCAAGATCATATATGGAAATTACATGGACTTCCAGAAAGCATTATATTAGATAGGGGAGTACAGTTTGTGGTGGGAATGATGAGAAAGTTAAATAACTTGTTGGAAATCTAGACAAAGCTCTCAACAGCCTACCACCCTCAAACAGATGGACAGACAAAAAGGATAAACCAGGAGTTAGAGCAATATCTAAGGGTCTTTATTGACCATAGACAAGAACAGTGGCTGGATTGGGTACTTCTATTAGGTAGTAGCCAAGCTATCACATGCTAGGAAAGCATATACCTTGGGAGGCAAGACTGACAAGCTAGCATCAGATTTCTCAGATACAGACTATTAATGTTGAAGCTCTAGAAGTTAGAGGCTCAGAGGTATCCTTGGAATGCAAAATAATTTCAATCTAGAGCAGACTTAGACTAATATGACACCAAGACAACAGATCAAAAGTCTATCAGTGACTAGTGATCCCATCACTGCTGGACTCAGACCATATTTGGAGTAGAAGGAAACTGGTTTGGGGTTCAGGGAACGATGGGCAGGAGTGAAGTATAGATGTAGAGCAGGATCACATGGTCATGTCCAGGAGGTATGGAGGACAGGAAGGCAATGGCTGTTATGGCTGCATGGTGGTGTCATAGAGAGAAGACACGAGGGAGAGTGGTAGAATGGAGAGTTTCTTTTTCTATTTCTTTTTAATTGAGTCTCGAACATTTGTAATATTCTAATATATTTCTTAGAGTGGAGATTGATGGGGAGAGCCTCCTTGGCCCTTGCCTTCATTTCAGAAGCTCTTGAGGTTGTAAATGCAATTCTCTTGAGTATGTAAGGGGTGATCTTGGTGAGAGGTTGAGTTGGTGAATGTTTTCTACCATATACTCTACTCTTTCATGAGACAAGACACAGCAGTCACTCAGACAACCTTCTATAGAGTAGCAGGCCTGAAAAGCCTAGCTAATCATTGACTCAGATCATATCACACCCATAAGGTTTGGTGTGGGGGTGTGAATGAGAGCTTGATTGAGTGTGGTAAGGCCCATGAGTGATTTACTGACTATTCTACTAGTGAGCTTGTTATGGTGTGTAAAGGTGAACACCTTAGGGATACCATATAGATAGGATCTAGATTGAGCTCCCATCATTCCTTCTATACTTAGATTCTAAATAAGCTGCATATTCACTTTTTAATTTCTTTCTAATACCCCCACTTCCTCTTTCTTCCTACAAACCCTTTAGCATGCAATTGAGGACTGTTACTGCTACTTACCTTTGCTTGTCACAGTCAAATCCTCTTTTGCCCCCTTCACTGTAATAGGATCCCTAAGGCACACATTCATCTCGTGCTATGACACTACTATCCTTACCTAGTCTAGTAGCCTAGCTCACCATTGATACAATAGTACTACCTAGAACTCCTATGCTATTGTGCAAGCTCTACCTCAGTTGACCATATAACTGGAAGCCTACTCCAAAAAACACATAGCGAGTGGTTAGCTCCTAGCATAAGTGAATACCCAAGTCTGTTGAGGCTTAAGTCTCCCTTCGAGGGAAGTTTTATAGAGTTTTCATAAAGCAAACACAAAAAAAAAACCTTAAATCACTCAGATAGCCTTTCAGCTCTAGAGCAACAGAGAGAGAGATAATGGGGAGAAGAGTATTTTTGTCTCTTCTGTGCCCTAGAGTATTTATTAGGATTACAAAGCAATAATACAACAAAAGAAAAGAAACAAAGAAAACTTCCAAATTCCCAAAGATAGTAAGAGGGAAATGATGAGATGGCACCTCTCCCAATCACTTGGCTACCACTCCCCACTTCTCTAATCCTACTCCTGGGGTTCTTTTCTAAACAATAGATGGCTCTTGAGCCTTTTGATAGACTGTAAAGAGAGGTAGTGATCTCGAGTTGTCTTGCTCTCAAGCATGTTATCTTTATCAAACACCTCTTTTTCTATCTCTCTATCTGACCTCTCTGCCTGACCTCTCTGGTCCTTCTACTACTCCTCTATACCTCATCACATCTTTAGGTCTCAGTCTTCTTCTGTTAGGTTTGCAATGTAGCCCTCGAGAGGACTTGTTTTGCTAGTTCTTGCTATAATTAGCCATCAGCAATGATGGCCCTGCTCTGATGGTAACCTAGATGTTATAAATAAGTCACTGCCACCAAGATATGATATCATCCTTATAGAAAATATCTTCTAAGATCCTTTTCACTCTCGAAAGCACTCTAGAGAGGAGTTCTATTATAGATCTGTTATGAAATTCTCTGGACAATGCTTATCAGGTCTCTGTAGTAGTGGTTACAGCCACTACTCTGCTACTCAAGTGGTATGCTTGAGTTCACGACTGGGCATCTAACGATATCTCTGGGGGGCCAAACTTGTCTCTTATGCTAGTTATTCTCATTGTTATGGTAAAAAATATCACTTTTATTGCCTAAACAGCTGTCTGGCATGACACCACTACTTTTCCTTTGTTTATTAGGTCCCTCAGAATCTTGTTCATCATTGCCTGGAATATTGCTGGTGAGTTTGTCATTCTAAAGAACATGACTGTTGGCTCAAAGGAACCAATATGCATTGTAAATGCCCCTTTTCACTCATCTCCTTCCTTTATTTTTACATTATTGAACCCCCATCTTAGATCCATCTTAGTGAATACATTCTTGCTTCCTATGTTATTGATTAGTTCTGTGATTAATGGGAGTGGGTAGTTATTCTTTACTGTCTGGTCATTTAGATTGCAGTAGTTCATCACCATCCTTTTACTACTATCCTTTTTGCCTACAAAGAAAACTGGCAATATTTGAGGGGATTTCAATGGTCTAATATACCCCTTTCTCAGTTAATCCTCCACAAAGCTCTGAACTTCCTTCCTCTCATTTTAGACAGAGGTTAAATTCTTCCTTTTTATGGTTTGAACATCTCCTTGAGATCTATAGCATGATCCCAGACTTTCTTGTTGGCATCCTCTCTGATTCTACTTTCCCAAATACTTTCTCCCATTTCAAGAATCTCTTTGGAACTATCTCTTTAATTTTTCTGTGGTCTTCCTCAATTTCTTCCTCTCTTCCCTAATTCTCTTTATTGTCTATTGCCCATCTGACAATTTTCTCTTTCTCTAGAGTTACTACTCTTTCCCTCTTTTTCTTCCTTTTCTCCTCTTTTAATTTTGCCCCACCATACAGGGGTAGACATCTTGTCATTTTGACCTCTCTGGTTTCCCAATTTATCTCAGAGTTATGTGCTGCCAGCTATGGCATTCCCAAGATTATTTCTATCTTCCCTAGGTCACATACATCCATCCTCATTCTTTTTACATGACCTTTGTAATAAACATTTACCTTTACCTAGTGGGTGTCATGAAGGTTCTCCTGATCTCCCTTTGACTATCCCCCTCTTTGGCTGCATGTTCCAACTCTCCTGGTCATGCGCTGTTTTGCTGTACTTCTCTCTCTCTGGGACATGTTGCCTTCTCCTCTTTCCCCTTTTGACATCCACATCATCTTTTCCTGTCTTGGATTATCCCTTGTTCTCTATTGTCTTTCACATGGCATCCTTTCTCTCCACATCTTTTGCACTTTATGTATATCACTATTACCTTCTCTGTGCACTATCCTAGTTCCAGTAGGCATGCTTCCTCTAGCACCCCTTTGCCACAATGCTTCTCTGCTCTCTTTCTTACCTCTTCCACTGAACTTCTTCTCCACTCTTACTGCACTTCTCATTGCTTGGCCATGTGTGCTGCTTTCTTTTCCTCTGTTCTCCTCAACCTTCTTTCTCCTTCCTGTGCTTCTCCCTTTATAGGGTGCACTGGCTCCCTCTGTTGGTGCACCTTTTGTGGCTTCACCACACATGCTACCCTTTTCTTCCTCTCCCACAATAGATAGTCCCTACACTTATGCCCCATTTCTCCACATTAATAACATCTCACCTCTACTACTCTTACTCTTCTTATTGTCCTCTCTTCCACTCCACACTGCATTATTCTACTTTTCAACACTTTGAACTTATTCTAGGGTATTTTTACCCCTCTCTCTTCCTCCTTCTGCTTCCTGCAATTTTGGGCCAGGTGCCCAAACCCTTTACAATTCCAACATTCTCTTTCTCTCTTTCCTTCTAACTTTGCCCTTAATGAAGCAAGGGCATGCTTTTCTTTAAGCAAGTTGCTCATGAGTGAGTTGTATTAAATTTGAGATATTGTGTCGATGTCTCTAGGTACAGATTTAATGATTGATCTTACTAATGTTACATCTGTTGGAGTACAAGATTTTCACCCAACCAGACATCTACTGTCCTACTAACTACTGCCTTAATAATATAGTTAGACTATCACCTCATGGGGAGGATCTCTAATCTAGATGGCCTTCTAGAAGTAACTGTCACTCCTTTACATGTACCACTCATAATGGAGTATAACACAAGGTTTATACTAAGAAGGCTATACTACTCGACATGACTCAATTGTGAGATCAGGTCTTGAATGCAATACCTAAGCTTAGTACTGTGTCTCTACCTGTAGTCCCTAACTGACTGCAAAGTTCCCTTAAGCCAAGGGCCTGGCTATGTATGGAGGTAGTTACCAATTACAATAATCAGCGGCTAAGGGTTGATATAAGAGATTGAGCAAGGTCCAAGGCAAATGGTGCTCAGATGTAAATCAAGTTCTAGTATAAGAAAGCTAAACTCCAAGCTGGAATTAAGCCAACTGTTCTTTGTTCAGCGATTGACAAAGAGAACTCGATAGAGTTCTCATTGGATTCTGTACACTATTTATACATGAAGAGTAACCCTAACCCTTCCCTTTTATCCTATGCTCTCCTATGAGTCACTTTTATCTTGTGTATCTATTGATAAGAAAATAAAAGAAAATAAAAGAAAGATGATAATCAGAAAATAAAGAAAAAGAAAAAGAAAAATAAATATTGACTTAGCCATTTTTGCCAAGTCATGACACAAATTGGTCAGAAATGATGAGAAATAGAGTTGGGGAGATGAGCAAGAGAGGGCATTCAAGCAATTAAAGTAGGTGTTCATGACATGACCAGTATTAGTAGTACCAGACTTAGATAAGGAAATGAGAGTAGAGGTAGATGCATCAGAATACATAACAGGAGAAGTGTTATCTATGAAATGTAAGAATGAGAAGTGAAGGCCAGTAGCCTTTATCTCAAAATTGTTAAATGAGGTAGAGAGGAATTACAAAATTCACAATAGAAAGATGTTGGTGATAGTCAGATACTTAGACGAGTGGAGACACCTGCTGGAAAGAGCACAGAACAAATTTGAGATCTGGAGCAATCACAAAAATTTGGAATATTTTATGAGTAGCCAAAAGTTAAATTATAGACAAGCATGATGGGCTCTATACCTGTCTAGATTTGATTTTATGCTCAAACATGTGCCAGGATCCAGTATAGGAAAAGCTAATAGTTTGAGTAGATGACTAGACTGGCAAAAGGGAGTGGAAAAGGACAATGAGAATAGAATGTTGTTAAAAATGGAATAATTAGAAGTAAGAGTAATGCAGGTGATGGAAGTAGTAATAGAGGGAGTAGACTTATTGGAGAAAATAAGAAAATCAAAGGCAAAAAATAATGAAGTGGTAAAGGCAGTAAAAGAAATGAAACAGGCAGGAGTAAAAATGCTAAGGGATAAAGAGTGGAGAGAAGAAAATAGACTCATACTAAGGGACAAAAAGGTGTATGTTCCAAGAGACAAAAAGTTAAGAGCAGAAGTAATCTAGCTACATTATGATATGCTAGTAGAAGGGCATAGAGGACAGTGAAAGACAACAGAGTTGGTCACTAGGAATTTCTAGTAGCCAGGAGTGACAGAAAAAGTCAAGAAGTACATAGAAGGATGCGATGCATGCCAGAGAAATAAGAATCAAACAGAGGCACCTGTAGGGAAACTCATGCCAAACATAGTACCAGAAAAACCCTAGACCCATATTTCAGTAGATTTTATCACAAAGCTACCACTAGCATAGAAATACAACAGTATATTAGTTGTATGCGATAGAATAACAAAAATGACATACTTTGTGCTAACTACAGAAAAGACTTTGGTAGAAGGAGTAGCAAGATTGTTCTGAGATAACATCTGGAAGCTGCACAGCTTGCCAGAAAGTATTATAACAGACAGAGGGGCATAGTTTGCAGTGGAAATGATAAAGGAGTTGAATTGAATGCTGGGAATAGATACAAAGTTGTTAATAGCCTACCACCCACAGATAGATGGCCAAAAAGAAAGGATAAATCAGGACTTAGAGCAATACTTAAGAATGTTCATTGATCATCGACAAGAGCAATGGCCAGATTGGTTAGTGACAGCAGAGTTTGCATATAACAATAAAGTGTAGACTAGTACAAAAGTATCACTGTTCAAAGCAAACAATGGACAAGACCCACACATAGGATTTGAAATAAGGAAGAAAGGAAAGTTTAAAAGAGCAGAAGAATTTGTAATAAGGAAAGAAGTACATGAGAAAGCAGAAGTGGCACTAAGAAAAAGCCAAGAAGAGATGAAGAAATATGCCAACAGAAAGAGAAGTGAGGTAGAAGAGTACCAAGCAGAAGACTGGGTGCTTTTAAGCATAAAAGATCTCAAATACCAGATAAAAGAAAGACAATCAGAAAAGCTTATAGAGCAATTTGTAGGACCTTATCAAGTAAAAGGGATCATTTTGACAAATGCAATAGAACTGTATTTACTAAGTACAATAAAGATATATCCAGTAGTAAACATTAGCAGAGTATGCAGGTATAGAGACCAAGTTGAAGGCTAGAAGAAAAAACAACCAGCACCAGTTGTAATTGAGGGAGAAGAAGAATATGAGGTGGAAAAAATATTGAACAAAAGGAAATTCAGAGGGAAAGATTGGTATCTAGTATGGTGGAAAGGATATATGGTGGAAGAAGACACCTGGAAACCAAGAGAGAACTTAGGAAACATAGAAGAGTTAGTCAAAGAATTTGAGGAAGAATACAGCAAAATTGGAAGGGTAAAGAAAAGAAGGAACAATAAAGAAGATAGAAGAAGAGAACTACCAGGTAGGTATATGGCAAAGATATTGTATGGATGGGATGACAAAAAATTTAATAAAGAATATTAGGGATGATTGGAAAGAAATTGGAGAAAATAGAAGGAAAAAGAAAAGGAGAGATTAAAAAGGATTGATGAAGAAGAAGAGGAAGAAGAAATTGGAGAAGGAAGAATAGAAGAATGGGATAAAGAAAATGAGATGGGAAAAATGGGAGATATATACAACGAGTTATAAGAAATTTTTGGGACGAAAATTCTTAAGAGAGGGGTACTGTTATGAGTTGCCTCGACAATGACTAAGAAATATGACATGGACTGGAATCAAATCCTGGACTAGTAAAGACTTGCAGATTAAATAAGGACAAATGATGCAGAAATGTATAAGTAGTATAGCAGAATGAAGCAAGGACTCTATTGAGTTCTCTTTTAACCCTAAAAAGCTACTTGGACTAAACCCTAGTCTAGGTTCTTAAGTCAGTCACATCTCAAGGTAATCAATATTGGCTGAGATATTAAGCAGATCAACTGGTAACCACTATGTTACCATTTATTAAATTGCTAATATCTCAAAAACTGCTACAATCAATGCTTCAATTCTAGACTCGGCAGAAGCCTTCTTCATAATGCTCAGAATGAGCCTAAAATGACCTCAAGGCAATTAATATTAGTAGAGATATGAAGGCCTCAATATTTGTACATAGACTTTATTAATTACCCATAGATAGTCATCTGTCCTTTTCTTAGAACAAAGAACAGCCTGTTATGAACATCAAGTGGGACTACAACTATTATTAGCCATGGTCTAATAATGAGTGGCTAGTAAACGAGATGTTGGCAATATTAGACAAGGACATTACTATGCAATAATGCATTGAATGTCTGAGGACTCTAAGAGACAATGAACTCACAGAACAGACAGGACTCTTCGGAGAAATCTTGGACTATTCTCTTTCTATCTTTGGACTTGTGCTAAATGGGACAGCATTGGACTAACCCATTATTAGGCACTGACTCAACTTGTTACCTTCATTGCTTCTGTCACTGGACTATCACTTAACTAGTCACCTTTAGTTACAACTAGTGTTACCACATTGTAACATAGTCACAATACCTAGTTAGGATAAATACAGACCAGAAAGAGAAGAGAACAGCAAGTTCTCTCTTTTTGTATTCCTCCTTGTATTCCCATTACTTTAAGGGATTGGTACTCTTACTTGTCTTAGGACAACCTCAAGGGTGCTACTCAAAGTCTTGTTGACATCTCTCCTCCAATACAACTTCACTGAAAACCTTTACTAGATCCTTTAACAAGGAGCATGAAGATATCAAGTGTTAGATATAGGCTTTAAGTTGAAATGTATATTCAACTGTAAGGTCTAGAGTCTTAACACAGCCTCCATAAGGTTAAGTTATCACATTTTTAAGCATAAAGGCACTATCATATGTAGGACAATAGGTAGTAGCATGTGATGATCTGTCCTAGTGCACAGACCATCACTTTTCTGTATTTAAGGACCCATAGTCTGAGGATTAGGCCTCAGACTTAACAACATCTTTTGTCACTTGTCTAACTTCACATTTTTGAACTCTTTAAAGTATCAAAGCACCTATCGCAAATAGTAAGTGACCATTTGTGATACCAATTTTACCTGATGTCATTATCAGTTTCCTAAACTAGTATGTTTTATTTTTGCTAGCCTTCTCCTTATTGACCCTAATTATCAGTGTTCAATGCTTCATTTATCCCTTCATTGTAAGTTGAAATGCTTCTTCCTTGTATCTCTATACTAATTTGTGTGCTTTCTAGGTGTTGCAGTTGATACTCAATTTACTCAAAGCAAATTGTCCTTTGGACAAAAGTATGAATTCCATAATAGTGGAATCCCTCATGTTCTGTCATCTAGAGTCCAATAGGGATACTGAAGGCGATATTTTGCTAGGTGACAGAGGAGCTACCTCCCTGGGTGAAGAAATACTTCAAGAGGCAAGATGATGGATAGAAAATTCAATGTTGTTCATCCCAGTAAATGATGCTGGATGTATATGTTGAAATATCAAACAATACACTAAAATTAGTTTGTTGTTTTCTCGGTTGTCATGTTTTACATGACCCATCATTGTCACAAAAGTCTCCGCTTTGTTTGCAATCTTTGTGTCGCCGCAAAGACCCATGATTTGTTTGTCGTGCACCATCCAACTGACCATCCTCAATAAGGAATCCAAAAAAACCTTGGCATCAGCATCCACACATAAACATAAAACCAACTCGTATCAATCTGGACT
>Ga0153982_1000463_pt1 | contig 11312 bp, 9 predicted proteins | sample TSGA066MetaG_FD_104743 | JGI IMG/M metagenome (GOLD analysis project Ga0153982, IMG submission 104743) | Attine ant fungus gardens microbial communities from Georgia, USA - TSGA066 MetaG | ecosystem: Host-associated > Fungi > Mycelium > Unclassified | place: USA: Georgia, Alexander Wildlife...
AGCACAAACAGCCCGCCATGCGGCGCCATCAGCTTCGCGCCAACCCACATAGAGATTGCGCCAGTCAACGCGCCGCCAACAATGCAGCATGGCAGAACGCGCATCGGGTCACGGGCCGCAAAAGGAATTGCGCCTTCCGAGATAAAGCACAGACCCAGTACCAGCGCCGCTTTACCGCCTTCCTGCTGACCTTTGTTGAATTTCTTACGCGCCACCAGCGTCGCCAGGCCCATTGCCAGCGGCGGTACCATACCGCCAGCCATAATCGCGGCCATCGGGGCATAGGTCTGCGAACTGAGCAGGCCAACACCAAACGCATAGGCGACTTTATTCACCGGGCCGCCCATATCAGTACACATCATGCCGCCCAGAATCGCGCCAAGCAGTACCGCGTTCGCCGTGCCCATGTTTGCCAGCCAGTGGGTCAGGCCAGCCATGATTTTCGCTACCGGGCCGCCCACCACGTAGATCATCAGCAGGCCGGTAATTAAACTGGCAAGCAGCGGAATAATCAAAATGGGTTTTAGCGCCTCCATACTTTGCGGCAGCTTCACCTTTGTACTGATCAGCTTCGCGGCGTAACCGGCGATAAAACCGGCGATAATACCGCCAAGGAAACCTGCATTAATGCTGGTAGCGATCATACCGCCAATTAAACCCGGCGTCAGGCCAGGACGGTCAGCGATGGAGAAGGCAATAAAGCCAGCCAGCACCGGTACCATCAGCGCAAATGCACTGCCGCCACCAATCTGCATCAGCGCGGCCGCCAGCGTGCCCTGCTCTTTAAATGCGGTAATACCAAAAGCGAAGGAGAGCGCGATACTCAGGCCGCCCGCTACGACCATCGGCAGCATATAGGAAACGCCGGTCAGCAGATGACGATAGGCGCCCGCGCCCTCTTTTTTCTCACCCTGTGCCGCAGGCTGGTTGCCGCCCTGCGGCTGATAAGGTTTAGCCTGCGCCAGCGCCTTGTCGAATTCCTGCGCGGTTTTCTTCAGCGCCAGACCAGTAGAAGTACGGTACATCGGTTTACCGGCAAATTTTGCCAGATCCACTTCAATATCCGCCGCAATAATGACCAGGTCGGCTTCAGCGACTTCTTCTGGCGTAATCGCATTGCCTGCGCCCACGGAACCACGGGTTTCTACCTTCACCCACCAGCCGCGTTTTTTCGCTTCGGTATCAATGGCTTCTGCAGCCATGAAGGTATGCGCCACGCCGGTCGGACAGGCGGTGACGGCCACAATACGCTTAGGGCCGCTGGCGACCACATCGGTAGCAGTGGTAACAGCTGCCGGTTTAGCCACGGCGGGTGCCTGCCAGGTTTTGGCATCGGTTTGCGCTTTTGCCAGTTCAGTTTCCGGCTGACGCAGCAGCGATTCGATATCCGTCTGGTAAACGGTTTTGCCATGCAGATCGATACTGGCAGGCAGCGATTTACCCACCACGATGATCTGTTCGGCTTCAGCCAGGTTTTCCGTCAGCGTCAGCCCTTTTGCCGCCGCGCTCGCTTTAAGAATATTTTTTGCCAGATGGCTGGTAGCCAGCCCCAGCGAAGGATCAAATATCAGCAGCGTTTTCATTATGCCTCTCCTGCTGTCAGTTAAAGGGTTTCAGGTCGACGCGCGCCATCATTGCGGCCAACTGGGTACGATCGGTCACGCCCACGTTGCTCTGGCTGACGGCCAGCGCCGCCACGGCCGTGGCAAGACGCAGCGTGTGTTCGCTGGATTCACGCATCAGTAGGCCGTAAATCAGCCCGCCGACCATAGAATCTCCGGCACCCACGGTACTCACCACCTCACAGGCCGGTGGTTTGGCGATCCATTCGCCTGAAGCGTTAACCCACAGCGCGCCTTCTGCACCCAGGGAGATCACCACGTGGGCGATGCCCTGTTCGCGCAGCGCATGCGCGGCTTCAATAACATCCTGCAGAGTCGGTAACTTGCGTCCGGCCCAGATTTCCAGCTCGCGGCGATTAGGCTTGACCAGCCACGGTGCCGCTTTCAGACCGGCAACCAGCGCTTCGCGGCTGCTGTCAAAAATAATGCAGGGACAGTGCGTGCGTAGCGCGCTCATCCATTCGGTAAACGCGTCCGGGTCTACGCCGCTGGGTAAGCTGCCGCTCACGCAGACCATATCGAACTGGCCCAGCCAGGTCAGGGAATCAGTGGTAAAACGCTCCCAGTCCTGCGGCGTGACTTCAAAACCAGAAAAGTTAAGGTCGGTCACTTCACCATCTTTTTCGGTCAGCTTTACGTTGATGCGGGTACGGCCTTCTACCACCTGAAAACGGTTAGCAATACCCAAATCGCTGAACAGATGCTGAAAGCCATCCTGGTTCTCTTTGCCCAGGAAACCGCCAACAGTGACGTCGATGCCTAAATCTTTCAGGACCTTCGCTACGTTAATGCCTTTACCAGCGGCGTGCAGGCCGGTGGTTTTCACCAGGTTAACTTCGCCACGCTCGATTTCCGGCGTATAGCCCACCAGATCGTAGGCCGGATTCAGCGTAATAGTTGCTACGCGTCTGCTCATGCTGCACCCTCGCCCAGACCGGCGCTTATCGCTTCGCCAATCGCGGCCAGTGCCGCGCGTGCATCTTCACCGCTGGCAGTGAAGCGCAGGCGGTGCCCTTTCTTCACGCCAAGCGCGACGACTTTCATCAGGCTGCGGCCGTTGGCAGGCTTGCCGCTGCCGTCCAGGTTAGTGACGGTAACGTCGCAGTTAAACTTCTTGATAACGCTGACCAGCGCCGTGCCCGGACGAGCATGTAAGCCGTGTTCGTTGCGGATGGTAAATTCTTCCGTCAGCACGTCCGCCTGTTCAGAAACTTCGCTGGTCAGCAGCGCCAGAATCCCGGCAGCATCCGCGCTCAGCAGACGTTCCGCCTGCTGCTTGATCAGCAGATCGCTTAAATAGTTCAGCACGTTCAGCGGCTGCTCGTCGACGACGGCAACGGTGACCAGCAGCGCGGCTTTCTCACCTTCCACTTCAAACGGCGTGGCGCTGCGGCTGACCGCGACGGCGCTGCCCAGATTGCCCGTAGCGCTGTCGTTCAGCCAGATACCCTGCCCCAGATTCAGCGGGCGGGAGGCGATAACGTGGCTAACAAAGCCGGCATCTACCGCGCCAGCCTGTTGCAGACGGCCAGCGTTTAACGCCTGTAGCGTCATCAGATCGCTGGCGGCAACGTCAGTGGAAATCAGCGAGGTATCAAATTTAAATTCCGTGCCCTGCTTTTCGCCCATCAACAGAGCGCGCAGCGTTTCTGCGGAATCCGTGGTTTTCAGCTGCTCTGCTACACTGTCATCACTCAGCACGTGCGTTAACTGACGCAGCAGCGCCAGATGCTCGTCCGATTTGGCTGCGATACCGATGACAACATAGGCCGTCTGGTCTTCGCCCCAGGCAATGCCCTGTGGGAACTGATAAACCTGCACGCCGGTTTTCAGTACCAGGTCGCGCGTGTCGGTTGTCCCGTGGGGAATAGCGATGCCGTTGCCAAGATAGGTCGACGTCTGCTGCTCGCGGGCCAGCATACCGTTAACGTAGCCTTCGCCAACGTTACCGGCAGAGGTTAAGGCCGCCGCCACCTGGCGAATGGCCTCTTCTTTGTTCCCGGCCGTGGCACCGGGATGAATGGCGTTCAGTTCAAGCTGGAACATAGTTCTCCTCGCTGCTTCATTTGAATCGTTTCAGCTATCACCGGGAAAAAAGCGGCTCCCCATGACTAACTGCCTGACAGCGCAACGCTGAAACGTTTCAATCAGTTTGAGCTTTGTTGTCCCGATGTTGCAAGTATTACCGTCAACGGCGTAGCAGATTTTTGAAGCGACGCACACTTCACTTCTCTTTGCAGAAAAAAATCTTTTTCTTCGCGGGATATGCTAATACTTGCTGAAGCCTTTTAAGGTGCCGTCTGCTCTTCCAGCAACAGTAACCACGTTATCGCTTCTTCGCGGTTGGTTTTGCACATGTCGGCATCGGGTTTCAAGCTGGCGCAAACCGCTGGTCTTAACGGCGAGGTGAAAATTTTGCAGCGTTGCTGCTCGTCCAGCTGAATACAGGGCGTGTTGGCGGGCTTGCCATGCGGCATACCGGGAATGGGGGTAGAAATAGAGGGCGCGGTACAGCAGGCACCACAGTTCGATCGACACTGCATTACTTATCCTCATATTGAAAGCGCGACAATAGCAGGCGCGTGCGGGGAATACTATGCTTTCAGAGCGCGCCGCTGCTGGCTTTTCGTCACCGTTAAGCACTTGCCTGAAACCGTCGGCAAGAGTAAGTTGTCGCGAGAATTTCCACCGCCCCTTTTATTGAGATAAAAAAATGCCAAGAGCGAATGAAATTAAAAAAGGCATGGCCGTCAGCTATAACGGTAAGCTGCTGTTAGTAAAAGATATTGACGTGCAAAGCCCCAGCGCACGCGGCGCTTCCACGCTGTATAAAATGCGCTTTACGGATATCCGTACCGGCCTGAAAGTCGAAGAACGTTTTAAAGGCGACGATATTATCGACGCTATTTCGCTAAGCCGTCGTCAGGTTACCTTTTCTTATAAGGACGGCGATGAGTATGTCTTTATGGATGACGAAGACTACACGCCTTACGTCTTTAAACAGGAGCAGATTGAAGAAGAGCTGCTGTTTATTCCTGAAGGCGGCATTCCGGGCCTTCAGGTATTGACGATGGATGGCCAGATCCTGGCGCTGGAGCTACCGCAAACGCTGGATATGGAAATTATCGAAACCACGCCCGGTATTAAAGGTGCTTCCGCCAGCGCCAGAACCAAACCCGCTACGATGAGCACGGGTCTGGTGATCCAGGTGCCGGAATATCTCAGCAGCGGCGAACGCATCCGCATTCATATCGCCGAGCGCCGCTATATGGGCCGCGCAGAATAGTTTTCCGATGGCGGTCAACAGATGCACCGCCACAATTGTTATGTTATAACAATTTAACTAGCGATAGTTAACCGTAACAATCCCTTTAGCCTGCCTGCTGTCCAGCCAGCGAACGTCGGTCGTGCCGATGCCGGCCAGGGGTTGACTCCCTGAACGCAGCGAAACGGGCAGAACGATCGTCTGCCCGTTTTGATAGCAAGAAGCGCTGACCTGCGACTGGTTGAGCGACATCCCGCAGCTTTCGCCCATCAGGCTGCCCTGAAAACTAACGGTGCCGGTTGCGCTGGCGGCCAGAACAGGGCTTATCCATGCGGACAGAAACAGGGCAAGGGCAAATTTAACATTGCTCATACATACCTCATTTATTAACTTCAGCCTGTTAACCATAGCCGCCAGCTAATTTTTAGCGGCCTGTCAGCGTAATCAGCCTGGTTTTAAGGAAAAAAATATGACGCGGGTCAATCTCATCACTGGTTTTCTGGGCAGCGGTAAAACCACCACGCTCCTGCATCTGCTGGCACAAAAGCCAGAAGGCGAGAAATGGGCGGTACTGGTCAATGAATTTGGTGAAGTGGGTATTGATGGCGCGCTGCTGGCGGAAAGCGGCGCGGTGTTAAAAGAGATCCCCGGCGGCTGCATGTGCTGCGTTAACGGTCTGCCGATGCAGGTTGGTCTGAATATGCTGCTGAAGCAGGCCAGGCCCGATCGCCTGCTGATTGAACCAACCGGGCTGGGCCATCCTAAACAGATCCTCGATTTGCTGGGCGCAGAAGTTTATCAGCCGTGGCTGTCGCTGGACGCCACGCTTTGCCTGCTCGATCCACGTCAGTTAAATGACGCTCGCGTGGTGGAAAACGAAAACTTCCGCGACCAACTGGCGGCAGCCGATATTATCGTAGCCAATAAAGAAGATCGCTGGGATGAGGCGACGCTTGCTGCCCTACAGCGCTGGCAGTTGCAGGACGACCCGGCGCGTCCGATTATTCCTGCGCGCTTTGGTGAAATTGCCGTTGAGCTGCTGAGCCGTCCCAGAACTAATCTGCGCGCGTTGCCTCGGGCGGCCCATCATCATACCGCACCCGCTTCCCGGCTGGCGGCGCTTGCCCCTGTCCAGAACACCCGCTGGCGGCGTTCGCTTAACCAGGGCCAGGGCTACTTTTCCTGCGGCTGGGTATTTGATGCCGACACCGTGTTCGATACCGTTGGCCTGCTTGAGTGGGCGCGGCTGGCTCCGGTTAGCCGGGTTAAAGGCGTCATGCGTATTCCGGAAGGTTTGCTGAGTGTTAACCGTCAGGGCGAAGATTTTAACATTGAAACGCGGCAGGCAACGCCGCCGGACAGCCGGATTGAAATCATTCATGAAGAAGAGGCTGACTGGAACAGGCTCCAGGCATCTTTGTTGAAGCTTCGTTTAACTAACGCTGTATAATCTACTCCGTTACTTTTTTCTTAACCTAATTTTAATAAAATGCGCGCAAATAATTTAATTTCTATCCTGGTGCTTAACGTGCTGGGCCTTGCATTGTTTTTCTCCTGGTATTTACCTGCGCACCATGGGTTCTGGTTTACGCTGGATAAGACCATTTTTTACTGGTTTAACGAGCGGCTGGTGACCAATAAAGCGCTGCTGTGGCTGGTGGCTATCACCAATTTCCGTCCTTTTGATGCGGTTTCACTGCTGGCAATGGGCGCGCTCTACTATAGCTTCTGGCGCCGGGAGACGCCGCAGGGCCGCAGGCGCATGCTGGCTATCGGCATTGCTATGCTGTTGACGGCTGTCGTGCTGAACCAGCTGGGCCATTTGATTCCGGTCTCGCATCCCAGCCCAACAAAGTTCTTCCCGGACGTTAATCACGTCACTACCTTAACCGGCATTCCAACCAAAGACGCTTCTTCCGATAGCTTCCCGGGCGATCACGGCATGATGCTGATGATTTTTGCCTGCTTTATGCTGCGCTATTTTGGCCGCCGGGCCTTTTTAATTGCGCTGGCCATTGTGCTGATATTTGCCACGCCGCGCATCATGATTGGCGCGCACTGGTTTACAGATGTAATGGTAGGATCGCTTTCTGTGGTGCTGGTGGGCATGAGCTGGTGGTTAATGACGCCAGGCAGCGATTATTTGGTCAATGCTTTATATCGTCATTTGCCGGGTAAATATAAGCCTGCTTAGTAAATAATAAGCTTTGGTCATAATAAAAAGCCATGGATCGCCAAATTACGGCGCGCTTCATGGCTTTTATTTTGAGATCTACATCCCAAAATCCCACGAAAAGCAAAAGAAATTGTGATGTTTAGGGGGTAGCGAAATACTCTGGCTTTGGTAAAGGTTCAGCAGGTTTAAACTGAATCGCAAAAAAAAGGCCATTTTTTATACTGTAGTGCTATTTCAACCCTCATGTTTTTGCCCTTTTGGCCGATAAAGTAGCCATCTTGCGATCTTACTGTTTCCCGTAATAAAAACCCGGAAAAAAGTCGTTAAAACCCCTCGCCAGCCGGCGGTTAATCGGGTAATCTCATTTTCGATTAGGACAAAGCCGTAAAATATTTCCATTATTTACATTTTAAATTGTGCGTTCGAGCACATTTCAGATGCAGGGAAAGGATTTTACCTTAGTGCGCTAATTAATCTCGTTCCGTTTCGCATAGCTAGCGACTTCTGTCGTTAAGGACTTCAAGGGATCACAAACATAATGGTCAAGTCTCAACCGATTCTGAGATATATCTGGCGGGTGTTACCCGCAGTGGCTCTGGCCACGCTGCTTTCAGCCTGTAGCTCGACGAATACCAGTAACAATGCACAAACTGATACGCATGCAGTTAATGGCCATAACGGCTTTTTACTTCAGGCGTCTCAGGATGAATTCGAACAGATGGTTCAGAATGTGGATATTAAATCCCGCCTGATGGATCAATATTCGGACTGGAAGGGCGTTCGTTACCGTCTTGGCGGTACCAGTAAACGCGGCATTGATTGCTCCGCCTTTGTTCAGACCACGTTCCGTGAACAGTTTGGCCTGGATCTGCCCCGCTCCACCTATGAGCAGGAAGATACCGGCAAAAGCATTCAGCGTAACAAGCTGCGTCCGGGTGATTTAGTGCTGTTTCGCGCCGGTTCTACCGGTCGCCACGTCGGCATTTACCTGGGCAACGATAACTTTGTTCATGCATCCACCAGCAGCGGCGTGATGATTTCCAGCCTTAATGATGTTTACTGGAAAAATCGCTACCGCGAAGCGCGACGAGTTCTGAGCCGTACGCAAAGCTGATCGATCCCTGAAGACTGTGCAAAACGAGAAAGAAAGGCGCTTGCCTTTCGCTATGACAAACCCCGTCCTGTACGGGGTTTTTCTTTGTCTGCGGCTTTTTTCGCGCAGAATAAACTCGCTTATTCTCTGTCGGTAAATTATTCGTCTTTCCCTTAACAGGGCGCATAACCGCCTGTGCAGAAACAAACTATTAAAAAACCGAACCTAATCATAATAATATGAAGACAAATGACGCTTTCCCGGTATATCCTGCCATATTGAAACGGGCGTCTGTTGTGCAGGACAGCGCAATAACTAAACGGGCACTCACGGGAGACAAACCCCATGCCACTCTCATCAAGCCTTACGCGGCCCCTTCTCAATCCTCGCAAGATTGCCTGCTTCAGTGCGACCCTTGGCTTACTCTTTTTTCTGTTATCTGCCCTTATCGCTCTGCTGCTTGTTGCCCAGCACCGCGCTAATAATCACGACAAGCTGGCTAAAAGAAGTCAGGACTATGTCCAGAATCTGTTTGATGAGCTAAAACAAAACCTCTTGCCGCTGCAAACGTTGCCCCATCTTTCCTGCGACGCAGTTAAAGACACGCTGACCCGCCATACCGCTGTTAACGAAAATATCCAGACTATCTGGCTGGTAGATAATAATCAGGCCTGGTGTTCTTCTACGACCGATGAGATGCAGCAGGATATCCACCGGCTTTCACCCGAGACGGATACGCGAAAAGCGATTGATATTCGCCTGGTGGCCGCCACGCCGCTGGCCCCCGAAAAACCGGCTCTGGAGCTCTGGCTAAAAGGTGATGAAGCAGGAAAAGGTGTGCTGGTCACGCTGGGTATTAACCTTACGCCCTACCTGCTCTATACCGCCGGACAGCATGAAATAAACGGCATGGCTATTATCACCGGCGATAAAGCGATTACCAGCTGGGAGCAGCGCTTTGTTAGCAGCCATTCGCTGCCTGCCAACCCGCTCAGAACGATTATGCTGCCCGGCTATCCCTTCCAGCTGGCAATCTACGGCGACAGGTTATCCGTCGGCGATATCAATATTGTCCTGCTGGTGGGTCTACTGCTTGGCCTGACGGGCGGTTTCAGTAGCCTGCTGGTTATGACGCAGTACTGGCGGCCAGGCCGGGAAATTTTACAGGGTATCCGGCGCGGCGAGTTTCACGTCGAGTATCAGCCGGTCATCGCGGCGGTCAGCGGCGACGTTTGCGGGCTGGAAGCGCTATTGCGCTGGACGCATCCCGTTGCGGGTGCCATTCCTCCCGATAGCTTTATCCGCTATGCCGAAAATAAAAATTTGATCGTGCCGCTAACTCGCCACCTGTTTGAACTGGTGGCGCGCGACTGCCACGAGCTGCGCCATGAGATCCCAGCCGGAACCGGCCTGAATCTCAATCTTTCACCCGCGCATCTGAGCGATAAAGAGTTTTACCATGACGTTACCCGCTGGCTGGAAGCGATGCCGCAAAATCACTTCAGCTACGTTTTTGAGATTACCGAACGAACCATGGTGGAGACGCGCAACGCCCAGGACATTTTTGACTGGCTGCGCAGCAAAAATATCCGCATTGCGCTGGATGATTTTGGCACCGGCCACAGTGCCCTGATCTATCTCGAAAAATTCCGCTTTGACTATCTTAAAATTGACCGTGGCTTTGTGAAGAACATTGCCAGAGAGTCGTTTACTTCCCCGGTATTGGATGCCGTACTGGCGCTGGCTAAAAAACTCAATCTGCATACCGTGGCGGAAGGGGTGGAAACGGGCGAGCAGGCCCGCTGGCTCCGCCATCGCGGCGTCTGTCATTTCCAGGGTTTTTTGTTCAGCCGACCGCGCACGGTAGCGCAGCTGATTGAGTATTTTCAGCGGCCCCCTGCCCCGGTCGAGAGTTAAAAGATTGCGCTACGCTGCCTGAAAGCGTAAAAAGCCGTTTGGGCGCATTATTTTTGCCGTGCTGCTCCGGGCACGGCGCTGCATTTTGTCTGGAGTAGGTTAACGACATGATTTTCCGCTGCTTTGGTTTGCTACTGTTCTGTTTAACCGCGACGGCGGCACAAGCTGAGAATATTAATGAAAGCTATGCTTTTGCCCAGCTTGGCGAGCCGAAATATGCCGTCAACTTTACGCATTATGATTACGTCAATCCGGCCGCGCCAAAAGGCGGTAACATTACGCTTTCCGCTATCGGCACCTTTGATAATTTCAACCGCTTCGCCTCACGCGGCAATCCCGCCATGGGAACGGATACGCTTTACGACACGCTGTTTGTCAATTCCGACGATGAGGCGGGCAGCTATTACCCGCTGATTGCCGAATTTGCTCGCTATCCGGACAGTTACCGCTGGGTAGAAATCACGCTTAACCCGCAGGCCCGTTTCCAGGATGGCTCGCCGATCGCCGCAGAAGATGTCGCCTTTACCTTTCATAAATTTATGACGGAAGGCGTGCCGCAGTTTCGCGTGTTTTATAAGGGCGTAACGGCAAAGGCTATCTCTCGGCTGACGGTACGCCTTGAACTGCCCGCCAGTAATAAAGACATGATGCTGTCGCTGCTGTCGCTGCCCGTATTCCCAAAGAAGTTCTGGAAAGATCATAACCTTGGTGAACCCCTGGCACAGCCGCCGTTAGGCAGCGGGCCTTACCGCATCAGTGCTTACAAGATGGGCCAGTCCATTACCTGGTCGCGCGTTAAGGATTACTGGGCCGCCAACCTGCCGGTGAACAAAGGGCGTTTTAATTTCGATACGCTGCGTTACGACTATTATCTTGATGACAACGTGGCGTTTGAAGCTTTTAAAGCGGGGTCTTTTGATTTCCGCGCCGAGGGTTCGGCAAAAAAATGGGCCACGCAGTATCGCGGTAAAAACTTTGAAAATCATTATATTGTGAAAGATGAAAAGCCAAACACCGTGGCAACGGCAACCAGCTGGCTCGCTTTCAACGTTCAAAAACCGCAGTTTGCCGATCGGCGAGTGCGTGAAGCGCTGTCGCTGGCGTTCGATTTTGAATGGATGAATAAGGCGCTGTTTTACGGTGCCTACAAGCGAACCCAGAGCTATTTCCAGAATACCGACTATGCGGCAACCGGCTATCCGGATGCGAAAGAGCTGGAGATCCTGGCGCCGTTTAAAG
>Ga0153982_1000469_pt1 | contig 11195 bp, 3 predicted proteins | sample TSGA066MetaG_FD_104743 | JGI IMG/M metagenome (GOLD analysis project Ga0153982, IMG submission 104743) | Attine ant fungus gardens microbial communities from Georgia, USA - TSGA066 MetaG | ecosystem: Host-associated > Fungi > Mycelium > Unclassified | place: USA: Georgia, Alexander Wildlife...
GCATATTCTCTCCTTATTTTATTTTTTCTTTATTTTCCCATCATTTATTTCGTTAAATACATCATCTATTTGAATTTTGTCATATTCTTTAAATAAATATAGAATAGCTTTTTTATTTGTTTTATATTTAATTTTTAATTTGGCAAGTCCTTCTTTTATTATTTGAGCTTCTTCTTCACTGACTCTTATTCCCAAAATAACTCCACTTTTATTTCCACTTCCTAAAGGTCTTCCCCTTTTTTCTACTTTTTCCATATTCTCTCCACCTTTAGTCTTGTAGACTGTCCCTAAAAAGGGACAGTCTACTCAATTTAGAATTTGTAATTAAATCTTACTCCATATTTAATTGATGAATCTTTTCTGTTTCCTTCATCTGCTGCTTCCACTTCAAATGTTACTCCCATGTGGTTAGCTTTTTCTACTGTCAGTCCTATTTTTCCTGTCAGTTTTCCTTCTCTTTCATCTGGAGTAATAAGGCTGTAATATCCTTCTCCTCCATTTTTTAGTCTTGCTTTGTTTCCATCATAGTTATCTCCAAGTTCATATGCATACTTTACATCTGCTGTTACTTTTACTGATACATCATTTCCTGCATAAATTCTCTGCTGAGCTTTTACTCCTGCTCCTAATTGCGCACTTAAGTAGTCATTGTCTTTGATTTGTACTTCAAGTCCACCTTTGCTTCCTGCACTTTCTGTAAAGTCATCTACTTTTCCATATTCTAAATCTAAATCAGCATATACATCTAACTGTCTAGAAAGATCTGTATAGATAACTTTTGTTAATCTGTTATCAAGTGCAACAGAGTAAGTATTGTACTCTCCCTTATTCTCAAATGTTTCCTGAAGATTAAGTTTTCTTTTAGCTATATGTCTGTTATATCCAAGTTCTAATCTTGTAAGCCATGATACTTTATTCTCTTCACTTAGATTTTTAACTCTATGTACTCCTGCTCTCAATGAATATACATCCTCTTTTGAACCACCATCATCAAAGTCAAACTTCGATCCAGTAAATCCTAATGTATATCCATATTTACTTCCATACTCTGTTCCTTCTTTCTCTTTCATATAAAGAACACCCATTACCTTGTAATCATAATCATCTATTCCTAAAGTTGGATCCTTATAGTCTCCATCAGTATAAATTACACTGTATTTACTGCTGTCTTTAGTCAGGTTATATGATGATTCAAGTTCATAAAAAGAGTTATCAAATGCTCTGTTGATATCCTGCATTCTTCCTTGAATAGTTGAATAGATATCCCCTCTAGTCTCTGCAAGTTTTCTAGATGTTTCTCTTTCAAACTGATCTGCTGGAAGTCCTTCAAGATATTGATTTAATCCTTTCAATATTTCTGCATCTTTTCCACTTCCACCACTATTTTTAAGAATATTATCCAAACCTTTATCCAATGCATCAAACTGATCTCCTATTGTCAGATCAGCATATGGTCTTTTAGCAATAACAAGATTTCCTTTATCTGTTACTTTTGCAATAAACAGTGGTGATGTTACTGGTGTAAGTTTATTTCCTGTTATTGTTCCCATTGCTGTATTTATAAATCCTTCTATTTCATAAGAAATTCCATTTCCTGTTGATGCAAAGTTTGGAAGCAGTCTTACCTCTCCACTTACACTATTAGCATTAAACAGTGGTGTTCCTGTTGTTACATCTACATATGCCCCATTTACTACTATGTTTCCTGCTGTTGAAAGTGTTCCTCCAATAGATACATATTTATCATTAATTGTTATTGTTCCATCTGATTCAATTTTTACACTTCCTACTTCAGCATTAGATACTCCTACATTTGCTCCTGGAGTTCCAGTTCCTCCTGGAAGAATAACTATATCTCCATAGTTATTTACAGCTCCTGGACCTTCAATTCCTATTCCATTTTTTAAGTAAATAGTTCCACTGTTATCAAATGTTGCCCCTACTCCTATGAGCATTCCAACACCTTCATTAACAGTTATTGTTCCTGCATTTTCTATTCTTGCACCACTATATGCTACCATTCCTACTGTTGTTGCTGTACAAGGATCTGGAGCTGATGTACTTCCCAAGATGATATTTCCTCCAACAGCATTTACAGCTACTGCTCCATCTCTTACAAGAATTCCTACTCCTCCTCTATCAACATTGATAGTTCCTGTATTTTGAATCTTTGTTTTTGTTCCATCTCCATAAATTCCTACTGAATGATCATAATTTACAGTTATATTTCCAGAATTATTTACAACAGTTCCTGCAGTTGCATATATACCTATTGAGTTAAGGTGGTCTTCTATCTTATCATGATCCCCTTTTACATCTGTTTTTCCTACAACTATATTTCCTGTATTATTAATTATATTTGCTCCACTGGAGAATATTCCCACTGATGACATTCCCAATGTCATATTTGCACTATTATTAACTATTGTTGATTTTCCTTTTAAATAAATTCCATATCCACTATTTCCTACAGTCCAGTTTCCTGCTGATGTAATAGTTGATGATGCTGTTCCTCCAAGTTTGTATATTCCTACAGAACCTGTTTTTGTTTTATCAGCTATTGTCATATTACCTGTATATGTTACATTTCCATTTCCTTCACTTACTATTCCTATACTTGTATCTGTTCCAATAGTCATATTTCCTGTCACTGCTGAGTTTAATCCTTTAGCATATACACCTATAGAATTTTTATCATTCATAGTTATTGTTCCCATTGACAAGTTGATATTTCCGCTTCCTGCTCCATAAATACCAACTCCATTAGTTCCCACATTCATAGTTGTTCCGCTTTGTGAAATTGTTCCACCAGTCATATTTCTTCCATAGATTCCAATGCTGTTATTTCCTGCTGAAACATTCCCTGTAAGTCCTGTGTATGATGAACCTTTATCTAAAAATACCCCTATTGATGAATTTGCCAATGAAGCTACTGGAGCAGCTGATATATTCCCATTAACTGTTATTACACTGTTTTCTCCATATACACCAATATTACTATTTCCTCCTGTTACAGCTACTCCACCTGTCACTGTAAGATTAGAGTTTCCTTTTGCCATTACTCCTACCTGATTACTTCCAGAACTTCCTATAGAAATTCCACCAGTTACAGTTCCTGCTGACTTGTTTAATATTCTTCCTATTGTATAATTTCCTGTTTGTGCAACTGTTGGTATTATTCCTACTGATGCTACACTATCATAATAAATTCCTACAGAATATTTTGCTGGAACAGAACCTGTTTCTGCAATTCCACTTTGAACTGTAATTGTTGTTGTTCCAAGTGTTGGTGCTGCATTTTTTATATATGCTCCTATTCCTCCATTTTTAGCTGTTATACCTGAGCTTCCATTTGCAGTTACACTTCCTCCATCTGCTACTATTCCTATTTGATTATCTGCTGTTATATTTCCTGTGAAAGTTAAAGCAGCGCCCTTAGAATACAGATATATTCCATCTGTTCCTACAGATATATTTCCTACATTTGAAACTGTAACTGCTGTTGGTGCTGTTCCTTTTTTTTCAGCATATACTCCTATTCCACCTTTTCCAGCTGTGATTGATGTTGTACCTGCTAAAGTGACATTAGAACCATCTTTTACTACTACCCCTATAGCACTTTTATTTGTACTTGAAGCTCCTACTTTAATTATTCCATTTATTGCAGAAGATGTCCCTGATGTTGCCATTACTCCTACACTTTCATTTCCTAGAGTGATACTTCCTGCATTGATACTTGAAGTAACTCCCTCAAGAACCACTCCTGTATTTCTTGAACTTGTTGAAGTTATATTATTTGATACAAGTCCAGCTGTAGCATCTTTAAGATATACTCCTATTCCATCTGTTCCTGTCATAGTCATTGTGTCATTTTGTACTGATTTTCCACTGTCAGCACTATAAATTCCTATTCCACCTGCTCCTACATTAATAGTTCCTGTATTTACTACTTCAGCTATATTTGTATAAATTCCAATAGAAGGTGAATGAGTAGTTCCAGTTGATACTCCCTCTGCATTAATTATTCCACTATTATTTATTGTAATTATTCCTGTTGGGGCACTTGTTCCTTTTATAGCTGCAAGACCTATTCCTCCAGTATGAGCACTTATTGTTCCACCATTATTTGTTATATTTTTTGCTGTTGTAGTTCCACTGTCATATGTTCCAAGAAGTCCTGTTCCTTCTTCACCTATACTTAAATTTCCAGAAGAAGTTAAGTCACCATTTGAAGTTGCTGCAAGTGAACCTGAACCTGTTGCAGTTATATTATTTCCAAGAACAAGAGTTCCTCCATTATTATAAACTCCTATTCCTCCGCCAGTTCCAAAATTAAATTTAAGATTTCCTGTTGTTCCAAGATTAGCTGTTCCTCCATCTACATATACTCCAGTTCCTCTATTGATATTTATAACTGATGTCCCTGTTGTCAAAGAAGTTCCATTTTTTACATATATTCCTATTCCATTTTCAGTAGTTATATTTCCATTATGATTAAGAGTCATTCCTGTTCCATTTAAATATATTCCTACTCCATCTTTTGCATTTACACTTACATTATTCATAGTATATGTTCCAGTTATTCCTGTATCAAATAATATTCCTACTGATGTTTTAGTATTATTCGCTCCTGGAGCTGTCTCTGGAATACTTGCTCCTGTTTCTATAACTGCCCCATTAAATGTTACTGTATCATTAAGAAGGAACGCTCCAACAGAACCCTGTCCTGTTTTAATATTTCCTGATATTACTGAAGTTCCTTTAGCTGCAACTCCTACTGCTTCTGCTGAACTTGATGTATTCACTGCAAAATCTATCTTTGCATTTTCTCCAAATACTCCAACTCCTCCTGAAGCTATATTTAAAGTACCTACATTACTTACAGTTCCTGCTGTTGTATCTTTCAAATAAATTCCTACTGCATCTGCTGTAATAGTCCCTCCAGTTCCATTAAAACTATTTCCTGAACCATCTACATATACTCCTGTTCCAGAAGTAGTTATAGTTCCTGTATTCTTTCCTGAACTTGTCCCTATTCCAGCTATATACATTCCAAGATTAGAACCTGCATTTATTGTTCCTGTATTCTCTACTGATGCTATATCTCCTGCTGCATCAGTCTTAGCTACCATTCCTGATGATGTACCTGTTGCTCCACTTATATTAAGAATTCCAGTATTTATTCCCTTCCCTTTTCCTACATATATCCCTATACTATCTGTTCCTGTCATAGTTATATTTCCATTTGAAGTTAGAATTGAATTTCCTCCTACATATGAAGCTATATTATTTGAAGTACTAGACTCTATATTTTTAGTATTAACAAGATTTATTCCATCTGCTGCATATATTCCTATACTTTTAGTTCCTGTAAGTTTAATATCAGCTCTATTTGTTACAGTTCCTGAACCAGTTCCTTTACTGTAATATACTCCTATATTTTCAGTTACTGATGTATTATTTACAGTAATTAATCCTCCAGCTGCATAAGCACCATCAACAAGATACATTCCTGTTCCTTTTCCAGAGTTTGTATTAAGAGTAAGTCCCCCTGCATCTATAGTTACAGCTCTTCCACTTCCATATACTCCTACTGCTCCTGATGTAGATGTTCCTCTTGCTGTTACAGTTCCTGATATAGTTGATTCCCCATCTATGAATACTCCTGTAGTTTTATCTCCAGTTGCTGTTACATTCACATTTAGATTATTATTTCCTTTAGAGTAAATTCCTACTGCCTCATTTAAAACAACAAGATTTCCTGCACCATTAAATGTACTTCCTGTATCAGCATTTTCAAGATATATTCCAACTGTTTTATTTCCTTGTGTTGTTGAAGAACTTCTTCCATCTACTGTTACTGTCTTATTTGTATTTATTCCAACTACTGTATCTTTACCATATACATAGATATTTTTATTCTCATTATCATTTTCAAAAGTCAAATTTTCTTTAAAATCTACTTTTGCATTTTCTGCAAAAACCCCTACACTCGATTTTCCACCAAATGTTATCTCATTTCCAGCATCAAGTTCTGCTATAGCTTCAGATTTTACATAGATAGCAGTAGAATTACCTGTTCTTAAATTAATTGTTCCTTTATTTACAGCTTTGCTACCTGTTCCTTCTGCATACATTCCTATTTGAGTAGAATTACCAACATTGATTATCCCTGTTGTTGCACTAATTGATTCATTGATAAGATTAGTAGACTTGGTATACATACCTACTGCACCAGCTCTGTCTGATCTTAAATTAATAATTCCTTTATTTATTCCTGTATTAACTGAAGTTCCTTTTACAAAAATACCTACTCCTTCTTTTCCTACATTTAAATCTCCCAAAGAAGTAATATTCATGTTTTCTGCATATACTGCGGTTCCTTTTACAAAGTCTGATGCATTTATATTTATATCTATACTTTTAGTGTCAGTTCCAGCTGTTGACCCCTTATAGAAAATACCTGTTTTTCCATTAATATCTGTCCCTACACTAGCTAAAGTAACACTATTAGCTGTAATAGTTGATGTTCCATCAACCATTACTCCTATCCCATCAGAGCCAAGCTTTAAAGTTCCAAGATCTGTAATATTACTATTATTTTCTGCATAGATTGCTACTCCGCCACTTCCTATTGTAATATTCCCCTGATTTGAAATTGTAGCTTTTTTTCCATAGATTCCTATAGCTGCAGCAAAATCATTCGAATTTCCTACTGTTATTGTTCCTGTATTACTTACTTTTGTATCAGTTACTGCTCCACTAGTGTTATTGTTATTTGCATAGATACCTATTGTCCCTGTTCCACCAAGAGCAATATTCCCTGTATTTGCAATAGTTACTTTCCCTTGTTCAGCAAAAATGCCTCCAGTTCCAAACTCATTCACTATTATATTCTTTGAAGAATCTTCTCTGTATGCCATTCCTAAAATACCTATAGATTGATTTCCTCCTACTTCTACATCTCCTGCATTTGACACTGTACTCCCATTTACCGCATAAATTCCTACAGCTCCATCATTTGCTGTGTTTCCTCCAGAAGTTATTTTTTCCACTTCTATTTTAGAACCTGCTTTCAGATTTACTGCTCCAAAGTTCATATACAGCCCTATAGCTCCTGCACCTGCATCTGTCCTGTCTGCTATTACTTTAGAACCTGCTGCAAGATTTATCTGGGCATCTGCTGCACTTACTGCTGATTTACTCGAATTCATTTCAAGTCCTACTACCTGTCCTTTAAAATATGCTGCTGCATCAGAACTATTAATTTCTGATTTTACTTCTATATCAGCTAAAACATTTAGATTAAGTCTTTGTCCTAAAAATCTTCTATAGTAAAAGAACCCTGTTGAACTTGTATTAGTATCTGATTTATCCATATTGGCATTAATATTTAAAGTTCCTCCATCTACAGCTGCTATTTTATATTTATCAAATACTTGAGTTCCATCTGTTCCAGCAACTATATTTACTCCACCTAATTTAGTTTCTATATCTGCTTTAAGTGTTCCTATATTTAAAGCTCCTATATTTTTAAGATTAACTCCTACTGCGTCATTAGACATTACTACAATTTTAGCTCCAGTCAAAATTATTGGATTAGAAGAAGGGTTACTTAAATCTAATTCAAGAGCTGTGGCTTTTCCTCTCAGAATTATTTCTCCATCTGTTAAATCAACAGTTCCTACCCCATCAGAGTAGACTGCATATCCATTTCCTTCATAATCTACAATTCCATTTGTTATATCTACATTAGAATTATTTCCAATAGATGCAATTCCAACAGACCCATCTTTTACTTTTACATATGTGCTTTTAGTATTTATTTTTCCACCATTGTTAGCAAATAATCCTACTCCTTTAACTAAACCTGATACAGTAGTTCCCTTAACATAAATATTTACTGGTGCTGTTGGTTCAATTATTCCACCACCAAATCCAGTTCCTGAATGAATTAATGGACTTCTATTAGCTGTAAATTCTCCACTTGTTGTTGAATAAACACCAATACTATCTCCAGATAAATTTATTTCTAACATATCATTTGCTAAAGTTATTTTTGAACCAATATCTGTCACATAAAAAGGAATTGTGTTATTTATAGCTTTATTAGTAGATATCTTTCCTACACTAACAGTTCCTCCTATTGTTATTGTTTTTCCATTTCTTGCTATTGCAATTCTATTATTTTCTCCACCTTCAATTGATATATTACCTGTAGAAGCTATATTCCCTCCATTAGTAAATAATCCTACATTTTCACTTCCACCATATATTTTAATTTCTCCAGTACCAATAGTTAAAGTTCCTGCATTAGCAGCTACACCTATATTTTGATTTGTTTGCTCTCCAATTAAAATATTATGTTGACCTATTGTTGTATTAGTATCAACAGAATATAATCCCACATTTGCCTTTATTATTCCATCATTTGTATTTCCAGATGCTATAGCAGAGGAAGTTTCTAACATATTTGTATTACTTCCATCTTGATTAACTCCAATATTAACTTTAACAATACTATCATTATTTATATCTGCATTGGCACTTTGAATAGATACTCCAATATTTCCATCTCCATATATTTCAATAGGTTTATCTAAAATAATAGAAGAAGTATTTCTTAAATAACCTTTTAATAAAGCTCCTACATTTCCTCCACCATTTATTACAAGATTTCCATAATTTAGAAAATTAATTTCATGTCTCATTGCTGTTCTCATAGGAACAAACATAGTAGCTTTAGTCCCATTTAAAGTCATTGTTCCGGTATTAACAGTTGATAAAGTATTATCACGACTTCCACCTTCAGGGCCATATCCTGTTAATGCAATAATCGAACTATCTTTCATTGCAGTTATATTTCCAGCATTATGAAAAATGGTAGTTCCAGTATAATATTCATGCCCATCACCCTCATATCCATTTACTTTTGAACCAGAAAGATTCCATATTCCATCATTTTTAGCATACATAATATTAGTTGTTGATGTACTATTATTTGCACTGTGATAGACATATATTTTATCTTTTATAAAATTATATTCGTTTTGCGTTAATACCGTTTTTACGACACTAGCTCCAGAAGAATTTGTTGTTGTATATGATAAGTTAAGAAGAGCATCAAGATTTTTAGGAGCTGTATCTCCATGTATATCATTTTTTAAAAGCCCTCTTGAACTACCAGTTCCATCTCCATGAAAATTAAATGTAGCTCCTGTTCCTATTCTTATTACTGGTGCTGATACCCATTTATATAATCCTACAGATGAAGTTGCTGTAGCAGTTATTGTTTCAGCTCCATTATTCCATGTTGCACTATATCCAGAATTTCCTGTATAATAAGCTGCTGTTCCTGTATAATTACTAACAGTTATATTTTTTATTTCAGAATTTGATGAAGTTGCATTAAATACTCCTGTTTCTATATCTATTTGATTTATTGGCCCTAAATCTCCACCGCTATTCCAAAACCATGCATTGTCTCCAGTTCCTGTAGTTCTAGCTGCTACATCTATTGTGGGTATAGTTGGAATATTTATCACTGGCTGTGATGGAGTCACTGGAGGAACAATTATAGTTGGTTCATACCCTTCTGGTGCTATTGGTGCACTTACTGTTATACTTTTTTCTGCTGGTGTTGCTGGTGTTGTCACTGTTGGTGTACTTACTGTTATTTTATCAACTGCTGATGGAGTTGACACATTTACGCTCAAACTTCCTGGTGCTGTTGGTGGTGTTATTGATGGCGGTGTTACTGCTGATATAGATGGCATTACAGGACTTACTGTTCCTGGTAATGCACCAAGGTTTACCACTGGTGCTGATACATTTACTGATACATTTGGATTGATTATTGGTAATACTGGTTCAACAGGTTTTATATTTGCTCCTACTTCTATTGTTTCTCTAAATACTTCATTATCTACTGCTACTCCATTTCCAGCTATTACCTTATCTTTCCCTATATTTCCTGTAGATTTTAATAAACTGCTGCCATTTGCTGTTCCATAATGTTTATTAACAGCATCAATAGTTCTTGCAAATTCTTTATCTGTTACATCTTTCATTTTTCCATTATCTAAATATTGATAACTAAAAAAAACTTGTGTACTTGGTATTAAAGGTTTAGAATAAAAATCTCCCTTTCTTACAAGTTCTACAAAATCTGAATTATACTCTTTTATAAGTTTTTCATTTTCTGCTATTTTCCTTTTTATTTCTTCACGTTCTGTTTGTATTTTAGTTAAAAGATCCCCTTTAGTTTCTTGTATTTCCTCTGCTGTTATTCCTGCTCCAAAAGATATTCCACCTGTTATCATAAAGGCTATCAAAAGTGACAAAGAATAACTTACTTTTCTCTTTAAAAATCTCTTTAAAGATTTTTCAATATCAATTTTTTTCATGTATCTTCTCCCCTTAGTTTCCTGCTTTTACTTTTTGTTCCATTCTATCCAGTCTACTCAAGTATTCTTTAAGTTTTTGATTTTCAAGCAATAGAAGCTCTACTTCATTATTATTTGAGTTAAACTTATCATTCACTTCATCAAATTTCTGACTTAAAAATACTCTATTCTCATCTGATTCTATTCCTAAAGTTTCTTCAAGTTTAATAATTTCTTCCTCTTCTGCTTTTAGAAATACCATTCTTTCTTTCCCTACTTTAAAAGCTGCTCCTGCTGCTGCTATTCTTGCTTCAGGATTATTTTCACTTCTGAATACCTTTTCTTCAAGAGATTCGTTCATATCTCTTTTGATATCTTCAATTATTTTTTTCCCTTCTTTTTCTCCTTTCTTTTCAGTAGCTATCCTAGTTTTTTCTGCTTCCTTAGCAGCTCTTTCTTTTTCTTTTTCTTCTAATTGAATTTCTTTTCTTATTTGTTCAAGAACTTTCATTCCTTCTTTTTCACTTATTTCCTGTGAATAAAGAGCTGTCCCCAAGTTAGCTAAAAGAAAAATGCTTATAACTATTTTTTTCATAAATCCTCCCTTTTATAATATTAAAGATATAAAAATCTTTATTTTTATTTTAAAATATCTTTAATTCAAAATTTTTATTTCACTGACATAATGATTACATTTGTTTATTCTTGCCATTAAATACCCTCTTTCTTCATCTATAAATATTTTTTCTACTTTACCTTCATATATTTCTCCATTCGTACAAATTTTTAAATTTTTCTTATTTTTTTCAA
>Ga0153982_1000478_pt1 | contig 11082 bp, 7 predicted proteins | sample TSGA066MetaG_FD_104743 | JGI IMG/M metagenome (GOLD analysis project Ga0153982, IMG submission 104743) | Attine ant fungus gardens microbial communities from Georgia, USA - TSGA066 MetaG | ecosystem: Host-associated > Fungi > Mycelium > Unclassified | place: USA: Georgia, Alexander Wildlife...
CACGCCGCCAGCGTGCTTGCCGGCATTGCGGGTCAAGTCTTCTAGCTGCAAGGCCAGATCGATCAAATCGCGGACATCATCCTCGTCCCGATAGCGGGTGATCAGCTCGTCGCTGCGCCATGCTTCGTCCTTGCGCGATTTCTCAGTCCGACCCAACGCGTCGTTCAAGCTGATTCCCAGCGTCATTGGCACCAATTTGGCGATGCCATCGACGAATCCATACGGCAGGCCGAGCACGCGCCCGGCGTCGCGGACCACCGCCTTGGCCGCCATGGTGCCGTAGGTGATGATCTGGCTGACCCGGTCGCGGCCGTACTTGCCTGCGACGTAATCGATCACTTCGTCGCGCCGGTCCATGCAGAAGTCGATATCGAAGTCAGGCATCGACACGCGTTCTGGATTCAAAAAGCGCTCGAACAGCAAATCGTAGGCCAATGGATCCAGGTCGGTGATGCCCAACGCCCAGGCGACCAGCGACCCTGCGCCAGAGCCGCGACCCGGCCCGACTGGGATGCCATGCGCTTTCGCCCAGTTAATGAAGTCGGCCACGATCAAGAAATAGCCGGCGAACCCCATGCGCACGATCACGTCGAGTTCGCGCGCCAACCGTTGTTCGTAGTCGTGACGATCGTGGCCGGTAGCGAGCGGAAGCTTGTCAAGGCGCCGGGCCAGCCCGTCTTGGGCTTCGCTGCGGATCCAGCTCTCCAGTGTGTGCTCGCTCGGCACCGGGAACGCAGGCAGATGATAGGCGCCCAGGTTCAATTCGAAATTGCAACGACGCGCCAGTTCCAGCGTGTTGTCCAATGCGTCTGGGGCGTCATCGAACAGCGCTGCCATGTCCTGGGCATTTTTCAGATGCTGTTCGCGGCTGTAATTGCGTGGTCGACGCTGATCGTCCAGGACCCGACCAGAGGCGATGCAAACCCGTGCTTCGTGTGCTTCGAATCCGTCCGGTTCGAGAAAACGGACATCATTGCTGGCAAGCACCGGAATGGAATGGCTGGCCGATGCATGCAAGGCATAGGTATTGAACGCGTCTTCTCCCGGCAGTCCGCAACGGGTGAGTTCCAGATGCAAGCGATCATCGAACACCGATTGCCACTGACTTAGGACCTGGTAGGCCTGATCATGGCGTCCGCTGGTGGCCAATCGGCCGACTTGGCTGTGACGTCCGGCAAGCGCGAATAGTCCATCGACATTCTCGCGCAGCCAGCATGATTGCAGGACCACGCCGTCGTGGCGATGACCCTCCATCCAGGCGCGACTGAGCAGACGCGACAGCGCGAGATACCCGGTGCGGTCGCGACACAGCACGGTGAGCTGCCAAGGGTCGTCGCTGCCCTCTGCGATGGCAATATCCGCGCCGACGATCGGTTTCACGCCGGCCGTCTCGGCCGCTTTGTAGAACTTGACCAGCGCAAATAAATTGTTGCGATCGGTGACCGCCACCGCCGGCTGACCCAATGCGGCGCAACGCGCGGCCAGATCCGGCAAACGGATGGTCGAATCGATCAGCGAATATTCGCTGCGTAGATGCAGGTGGACGAAGTGGGCGGACATCGGCAATGGCGCAGGCCAAGCTTGCAGGGTAGGCGCGGGCGCATGGCGGGACAAGGCTTGACTTTACTGTGCCTGCGGCTGGAGGGGCGTCGAGTTGGGGCTGCGGACGACCGGATGCGCCTATCCGAAGTGCTCGGCTTCGGTGTGGACATGGCGACTGCGGTGATTTGCCATGATCAAATCGAAGTTCACAGAAAAGCAGATCGCGTTGGCGATGAAGCGGGCCAAGAGCAACGCGACAGTGAAGCCGAGGTTAAGCAGTTCGTTGCACAGATCTGCAACTGTGCTGCCGTACCGGGGAGAAACTGCGTCGGTGCTGTGGACATGGGCCGTGTTCGCGCAAGGCGGCGAGGTGCTGTGGGCTGCCATAGCCTTTGTGCCGGTCGAAGCCGTATTCTGGGTATTGATCATGCAATTCGCGCATGCGGCGGTCGCGGGCGACTTTGGCCAGGATCGATGCGGCCATGATCGCGCGGTCGCTGGCGTCGCCACCGATGATCGCTTCAGCGCGGCAGGAAAGTCCAGGTGGCAGCACATTGCCATCCACCCTGACCAGATCGCAGGCGTGCTGCACGGCTTCAATCGCGCTGCGCATGCCGAGCAAGGTTGCGTGGTAGATATTCAGACGATCGATCAGTGCGACATCGATTGACACCAGATGCCAGGCCAGTGCGCGCTCGATAATGCGCGGATACAGTGCTTCGCGCTGCATAGGCGTCAGACGTTTGGAGTCATCTAACCCATTAATCGGCGTGCGCCGTGCCGGAAACACCACCGCCGCCACCACCACCGGCCCTGCCAATGGCCCACGGCCGGCCTCGTCGACGCCGGCGATGTGCAGCTGGCCCGATTGCGCTGTTTTCGATCTGAGACAATCAGATTCGAGACAATCAGATTCGAGACAGTCATCGGCCAAGTCACAACTCCGCTGTTGCAGTTGATTGCTGCGAATCGCGGCGCTTCAAGCAGTCCAGCACCTCGTCCGCCGCCCGCTCCGATGCATCCCGACGCAATGCCTCGTGGATCGCTCGAAAACGCGGCCGCAACGCGGCCACCGCTTCTGGTGAATCGAACCATTGCAGTACCGCGCTGGCTATGCGTTCTGGCGTGCACTCGTCCTGCAACAGTTCCGGTACCAATGACGTGCCTGCGAGAAGATTGGGCAGGCTGACCCAGCGCGTTTTGAGCAGACCGAGCGCGCGGACCAGACGGTAGCTCGCCGCTGCGATGCGATGACCGACGACCATCGGCCGCTTGCACAACATCGCTTCCAGCGCGGCGGTGCCAGAGGCCAACAGCACCACATCGCTGGCGATCATCGCCTCGCGCGCCTGGCCATCGAGAACCCGCACATCGAGCCCTGACAAGCGACCATTACCGCGCGACTGCTGGAGCAATGCGCTGATCGCCAGTTTGCACTGTGGATCCGCCGCGGGAATCAGCACGATCAATCCCGAGACACGTTGCGCGACCAGGGCAGCGGCGTCGAGGAATATCGGCAACATGCGTGTGATCTCGCCCAATCTGCTACCCGGGAGCAGCGCGAGCAGCGGTGGATGAAATGCCATCCCCAGGCTCCGGCGCGCGCCAGCGCGATCCGGGTCGAGTGCGATCGTGTCGGCCAACGGATGGCCGACGAAGCGCGCATCGACCCCGTACCGGGCGTAGATCTCCGGTTCCATTGGAAACAGGCATAACACCCGGTCGACACTGCGCCCCAATTTCGCCGCGCGGTTTTCGCGCCAAGCCCAGATCGAGGGGCTAACGTAATGCAAGGTGGGTATCGCGTATGTCTTGAGCCAGCGCTCCAGCCCCAGATTGAAATCCGGTGCGTCGATCCCGATGAAAAGATCCGGCTGCCACGCCAACACCTGCTGCCGGAATCCGCGGCGCAAGCGCAGCAATCGCGGTAGATGCGCGACCACTTCACTCAGGCCCATCACCGCTAGCGCCCGTGCATCGTGCCAAGTGTGCATCCCTGCCGCGCGCATCGCTTGGCCGCCAATTCCGACAAATTGTGTTTCAGGCAGACGCCGACGCAGTGCGGCGATCAAGCCGGCGCCAAGTGCGTCGCCTGAGGTTTCGCCAGCGCACAACGCAATGCGGGGGCCGGGTGTGGAGTCCGATACCGAGGACTGTGCGCCAGCCATGCCGGTCGCTTGGGCAGAAGGCACGCGTGTTCCGGTCTCCGATCCTTGGTCCCCGGCGCCAACGCTCATCGCAGCAACGGCCTCTCGCCAGCCTCGATGAAGGTCAGCATCGCGCGCACATCCTCGCTCTCGGTCGCCAGTGCTACCAATTGCGTTTTGGCCTGTTCCAGGCGTTCGCCAGACACGTACAGCACCCGATAGGCGCGCTTGATCGCAGACACGCGCGCATTGTCAAAGCCGCGACGCCTGAGCCCCTCGCTATTGATGCCGCGCGGTTTGCCGTAGTCTTCCTGAGCGATCATCACAAACGGCGGCACGTCGCCGTTGACGAAAGCGCCCATGCCAACAAACGCGTGATCACCGATGCGACAGAACTGGTGCACGCCGACAAATCCGCTCAGGATCACGTGGTCACCGATCTGCACATGACCAGCCAAAGTGGCGTTATTGGAAAACACACAGTGATTTCCGATCATGCAATCGTGCGCGACATGGCTGTAGGCGAGTATCCAGTTGTCATTGCCGATCCTGGTCACACCGCCGCCGCCGGAGGTGCCGCGATTCAGCGTTACAAATTCGCGCACGACATTGCGATCGCCGATTTCCAACCGCGCCTGTTCACCACTGAACTTCTTGTCCTGTGCGTCGCCGCCGATCGCCGCGTGGCCGTGAAAATGGTTGTCACGGCCGATCCTGGCGGGACCGAGAATGCTGCAGTGGCACCCAACTCGGGTCCCGTCGCCGATGTCCACGCCCGCTCCGATCACGCTGTATGCACCAATCTCGACGTTCTTACCCAGACGTGCGCTGGAGTCGATGCAGGCGGTGGGATGAATGCCGGTACTCATGGCCGCATCATGGCCGTACCTGCGCGCACATGATCTGGGCGCAGGCGACTTGCTGCGCATCGACCCGTGCGATTCCGGCATATTGGGTCAGGTTGCGGATTTCGCGCTTGATCACGACGTCCAGTTCCAGCCGATCACCTGGCACGACCATCCGCGAAAATTTTGCGTCGTCAACCTTCACCAGATACGACAGCTCGCGCCCGACCCCGTGGGTGAGATGGCTGAGTATGCCACCGGCTTGCGCCAGCGCCTCGACTACCAACACCCCTGGCATCACCGCCCGGCCGGGGAAGTGACCCTGAAAATAAGCCTCACTGCCGCTGACATTTTTGTAGCAGAGCACGCGCTTGCCGAGTTCGAATTCCTGCACTCGGTCTACTAGCAAAAAAGGATAGCGATGTGGAAGCAGGCGCTGGATGCCTTCTAGATCGATCGGTAAGGTAAGACTGGACGGATCAACGGTCATTCATCATTCCTGTGGCGCGTGCTGTTGCCGCGCGCTATCGCATCGAGCTGTTTGAACCGCGCTGCGCTTTTGCGCCAGCTGCGGTTGGTCATCAACGGAGTGCCGGAAGAATACTCCCCCGGCTCACGGATCGAATGGGTGACCAGGCTCATCGCGGTCACCACTACGTGGTCGCATAACTCCAGATGACCGAGCACTCCAGCACCTCCGCCGATCAGGCAATAACGTCCGATTTTCGCGCTGCCGGCTGCGGCTGCGCAGCCAGCCATCGCGGTATGGGCGCCGATGTGGACGTTGTGGCCGATCTGGATTTGATTGTCCAAGCGCACGTCCTCTTCGAGCACGGTGTCGTCCAAAGCGCCTCGATCGATGGTGGTGTTGGCGCCGATCTCGCAGTCATTGCCGATCACCACGCCGCCTAACTGCGGCACTTTGAGCCAATGACAATCACCCTGAACCGGTTGGTGCATCGCCAATCCAAAACCGTCAGCGCCGAGCACTGCACCTGGATGGATCAGCACACGTTCGCCCAGTCGGACGCGGGTCACCAAGGTGACTCGCGCCACGAGTCGGCTGCCTGCACCGACCACACAGTCCGCGCCGATCACACAGCCAGGACCGATCGTCGCGCCCGCCTCGACGCGACTGCGTGCACCGATGCTGACCAACGGGCCGATCTGAGCCTGCTGGTCGATCTGTGCGGATGGGTCCACCACTGCGCTCGGATGCACACCAGGCTCCGCTGTTGAGGGTGTCTCGAACAGCGCGGCAATACGCGCGAATGCTGCATAGGGATCGTCTGCGATCAAGCCGTTACCGGCGTATGCTTCGGCATCTGCCGCGCGCATGACGACCACCTCCGCCCTGGTCATCTGCAGCTGTGCGCGATAGCGCGGATTGGCGAGAAACCCCAGATCACCCGGGCCGGCTTGGGCCAGGGTGGCAACACCGGAGACTTGCACGGCGCCATCCCCGTGTAATGTCAGGCCGAAACGGTCGGCCAGATCCTGTGCGCTGTAGCGGGGGTGGTGTTTCACTCGAACGTATTTCCGGAGTGAGATGGGTTCTAGTACGCATGAAACCGAGTGTGTGGGAGCTTTGATTATTTGCTGTCAGCAGAACCCCAGGCCGCTGCGCCGATCAAGCGGGTTTAGAATGCGCCGCCAAAGGTAAATTGCAGCCGTTCGATCTCGTCGCCTTCCACCAACAAGGCACCATTCGGGCCACGCAACGCGTCTTGCTTGCGCAGCGGGATCGCATAGCTGATCGAAATCGGCCCGACCGGTGCACGCCACAGTAATGCGACGCCGGCCGAAGCGCGTAACTCGCCTGCGTCGAAGTTATCGGTGCCAGAAAACACATTGCCGAAATCGACAAAGGCCGAAACGCGTGCCGCAGGGGTGTCGAGCAAGGTCGGGAAAATGAACTCCACCGAGCCCACCGTCTTCAACGATCCGCCGATGGGCTGAATCTGCGGACCGCCCGGGTTGATGCTGACCCGACGGCCTAGGGTGTTAGCGCGGAACCCGCGTACCGAACGCACGCCGCCGGCGTAGAAGTTTTCGAAGAAGGGCAGGCCGTCTGCAGTCACTGTCTTGACGTAGTCCGGCGAACCGTTCAGACAGGGCTCGCTCGGTGGCGGCCCGGGTATCCACACCGGTGGTGTTTTCGGATCGTTGTCCGTGTCCTCCAACCTGGGATTGGTGTAACACAGATTGCGCGTCACTGCATCGCCGTAGCTATCGCCGTAACCGAGTTCTGCCCGAGTATTGAGCACCAGGATGCGTCCGATCGGCCAATATCTTGAAAACTCGTAATTGAGTTTGTAGTACTCCACTGTGGAGCCTGGCAGGGCAACTTCGCCAGAGACACGCTGGTACATGCCCCGGGTCGGGGCGAAAAAGTCATTGCGGGTATCGCGCGCCCAGGCCAATTCACCACGCCAAGCATGAAATGTGCGCACCCCTAGTGCATCGATGTAGTCGATGATCTCCCGTGGCGAGCGGCCGGGGCTGGTAAACAGCTGATTGCTGTCGATACCCACCGCAGCCGAGACGGTATCGAATTCGGTGATCGGCAGGCCGGCCACGACCTGGCCGAGGCGGCTGGTCGAGGAGTAGGAGATGGTATTGAAGTTGGAATTATCGAATTCGCGCCACGACAAGTTGTAACCGAGCGACATGCCGTGATCGGTGAAATAGGGATTGAGAAACGAAAACGCGTAACGCTGCAGATACGCATTGCGGCTGGCCTCGACCGAAACCCGATTGCCCCTGCCCAGGAAGTTGTTCTGGGACAGCTGAATCGAAGTTTGAACACCCGCCAGCTGCGAATAACCCAGACCGAATACGAAGCTTCCAGACGTGGTCTCGGTAACGTTGACGGTCAGATCGACTTGATCACTGGTGCCCTGTACCGGCTCGGTCTTAATGTCGACACTGCCGCTCTCGAAGTAACCCAACTGTTGCAGGCGCACTTTGGAGCGATCGATCGCGGCCTGCGAGTACCAACTGCCCTCAAACTGGCGCATTTCGCGCCGCATCACCTCATTGGAGGTGCGGGTATTGCCTTTGAACACGATCCTGCGCACATTCACGCGCGGGCCGGGCACGACTTGGAAGTTGATCCCCACTGTGCGTTTTTCGCGGTCGACGGACGGGATTGGATTCACCTGGGCGAATGCGTAGCCGATGTTCGACAGACTGTTGGTGATCGACTCTGAGGTCATCTCGAGCAGTCGCCGGGAAAAAATCTGATCCTTGCGCACTAGCAGGCGGCGCTCAACGTCCTGCTTAGGCAAAACCGTGTCACCGCTGACCTGAACGTCGGAGATCGTGTATTGCTCACCCTCAGCGATGCCAGCGGTGATGAACATGTCGCGTTTATCCGGGCTGATCGCCACTTGGATACTGTCCTCGGCAAAATCCACATAGCCGCGGTCCAGGTAGAAGTTGCGTAATTTTTCCCGATCGCCTTCGAGTTTCTCGCGCGAATACTGATCGTCACGGCGGTACCAGCTGAGCCAATTGCTCTCGCGCGATTCCCATGAGTCGCGGATGTCCTCTTCTTCGAACTTGTTGTTGCCAATCAGATTGACATGCCTGATTTTCGCGGCCTTGCCCTCTTTAACCGCGATCGTCACATCTACTCGATTGCGGTCAAGGCGGGTAACGGTCGGAGTGATTTCGACGTTGTATTTGCCGCGGTTGTTGTATTGCCGGGTGAGTTCCTGGGTGACGCGATCCAGGCTCAGGCGGTCAAAGGTATTGCCCTCGGCCAAGCCGATGTCCGACAGGCCCTTGGTGAGGTCCTCGGTCTTGATGTCCTTGTTGCCGCTGAGCGTGAGTTTATTGATTGCTGGGCGCTCAACGACGGTGATCACCAGGATGTCGCCCTGTCGATCCAGGCGGACGTCCTCAAAAAAGCCGGTTCGGTACAGGGCGCGGATCGCCTCGCCAGCGCGCGCCTGGTCGACGCTATCGCCGCGCTCGATCGGCAGATAGGTGAACAACGTGCCTGCGCCGATGCGCTGAAGCCCGTCCACCCGGATGTCTCTGGCGACGAAAGCGTCGGCTGCCGGAACTGGTGGGCTCAGCGTAGGCTGGGCTGGAGCGGCGGGGGTGATGCCGAAGGCGGCCTGAGGATCGACTGGCTGTTGTGCGACCGCGGGAACGGTAACAGACGTTGCGATGGCAAGGGCGAGCAATCGGCGGCTGGGGGAGCGCGTCTTCGAGCTGAGGGTCATCAATTCAATCCGGGAAGGTACGGGCCGGGGTCTTGCGTGCCGGTTCTGGTCAGCGGAGTTGGTCGGCGAAAGTCGATGATGCACATCAGGCCATGTGTACATCAGGTCAGGCCATTCTGTTTTCGCAAGTCAGATCGCGCAATGTCCAACCGTGCAACCTCCACCCGAGCAATGTCCAACCGAGCAATCTCCAATCATGCAATGTCCAATCATGCGCTGCCTGATTATCCGCCAAAGTTGAGTGGGTGCCGGGCCGATAGATCCGCGCGCAACCGCGCTAGCGAATGAAGTTGTTCACGATGTCGTTGTAGAACGCCAGACCCATCAGACCTGCCAACAACGCAAGGCCGACATACTGCCCGGCCGCCATCGCACGCTCGCTTAATGGACTGCCTTTGACCAACTCAATAAGGTAATACATCAAGTGACCCCCGTCCAAGAGCGGGATTGGCAGCAAGTTGAGAATGCCAAGGCTCAATGACAGCAGCGCCAACACGGTGAGGTACCAAGCTGGCCCGAGTTGCGCGTAGGCATTGGCGGCGCGCGCAATCGTCACCGGGCCTCCTATGGTGTTTTGCACCGAAACACGTCCGGTAAAGGCCCGCGCGATCATCTCGAACAGTTGACGGGTCTGATACCAACTCTCGCGCAGGGCAGCGGGAACTGCGGCAATCGGGCCGTAACGCTGAAGCGCGTCTTGAGGCGGCGGTTCGGGAAACCCCGCGCTTTGGATGCCAAGGATCAAGCGTGATGGCGCGCCATTTTGCTGGCGCCTGATCGGCGTGATTGACCAGGCATAACGCTGGCCGCTGCGTTCGATGTCGACCATGACTGCAGTGTCAGCCCCCTGCCGCTGAAGCAGCGGTCCGATGTCGTCGTACCACCGCACCGGCGTCCCGTTGATCGCCAGCACCCGGTCTCCAGCCTGTAACACGCCGGCCGCGGGCGTTCCCGGTGCGATCTGACCCACCACCGGTGGCTGCAACTGGTGCTGCCCGATCAACCCGATCTGGCCGAGTAATGTCCGCTCGTCGATGCCCGCAGGAAGTTGCGAAAGGCGCAGGGTTCGCACACGCGGGTTATTGTCCGCATCGCGCACGCGCAAACGGACATCCCGGCGATCCAGCGCGGCCGGTAACAGCGCCATCTGCAGTTCGCTCCAAGTCGGGGTGGCGCGATCGCCAACCGCTTCGATCCGATCCTTACTCGCCAAACCTGCTTGTTGCGCGATTCCCTGCACCGCGCCAACCGTCGGCGCGTAATCCGGTCGGCCCACGACAAACATCGCCCACAGCAGGGCCACGCACAGAATCAAGTTGGCCAGCGGACCTGCGCTCACGATGGCGATTCGTTGCCACACGGTCTTACGATTGAAGGCTTCATCCAGCGCTTCGTCGGGCACCGCAGCCTCGCGCTCGTCGAGCATGCGCACATAACCGCCCAGTGGGATTGCGGCGATCGCATATTCGGTGCCGTCACGACCACGACGCAGCCAAAGCGGCTTGCCGAACCCGATCGAAAAACGCAATACGCGTACCCCACAACGGCGCGCCACCCAGAAGTGGCCAAACTCATGGAAAGTGACCAGCACTGCCAGGCTCACGATCAGCCACCATACCGATCCGATGAATTCAGCCACCACATGCTCCGCTGACGCGTCTAGGGCAAAGCGGCATTATCGGTCAACACGTCATCGGTCAACACGCCATCGGTCAACACGCCGAGTGTAGGCGTCGACCGGCTGTAATCGTGATATCGGTAGCGATACGCCTGGCATGCCTGTCCGCCTCTAGCAGGGCTTCGAGTGACCCGCCCAGGTCGGTAGGAGCGGCTTCCAGGGTCGCCAGCAGCGTCGATGGAATGTCCAAGAACCCAATCTGCCGGCGCAAGAAGGCGTTAACCGCCACTTCATTGGCGGCATTCAGCACCGCAGCCGCGCTGCCACCCAAGCGTAGCGCGTCATAGGCAAGCCCCAAGCAGGGAAAGGTGTCCAGGTCCGGCGGCTCGAAGTCCAGTCGCCCATGCGCGGCCAGATCCAGCCCGGCCACTCCGGAAATACCTCGTTCGGGCCAGAACAGGCCGACCGCCAATGCCGTGCGCATGTCGGGGAGTCCGAGTTGGGCAAGGGTGGAGCCATCGATGAATTCGACCAGCGCGTGCACCAGACTTTGCGGGTGCACCAGTACGTCCAGACGCTCTGCAGGCATATCGAATAGATGATGGGCTTCGATCACCTCCAGTCCCTTGTTCATCAGCGTCGCCGAATCCACGGAAATCTTCGGCCCCATCGACCACTTCGGGTGTGCGATCGCC
>Ga0153982_1000479_pt1 | contig 11079 bp, 11 predicted proteins | sample TSGA066MetaG_FD_104743 | JGI IMG/M metagenome (GOLD analysis project Ga0153982, IMG submission 104743) | Attine ant fungus gardens microbial communities from Georgia, USA - TSGA066 MetaG | ecosystem: Host-associated > Fungi > Mycelium > Unclassified | place: USA: Georgia, Alexander Wildlife...
TACCACTACACCAAAAGGGCGACGTTAGCAAGGCTACTTGCTAACAAGGGTCCAGCTATTTATGTAGTTCATTTGAACAGGTATTTTGTTATACCTCCATGATACTATTTAGTAGTCACTTTTCTGTGACACTTCACATTCTTCCTGGTGAGCACATTTATCGGCCTAGCTACTCAAGTGAAATCTTTAATAAACCTCCTGTAGTAATTTGTAAGGCCTAAAAATTTCCTGACATCTTTTACATTCTTTGGCTCCGGCTAACTTAATACTCCATCCACCTTTTCCTTCTCCATTTCTATCCTATTTGGTCCTATAATAACACCTAAGAATCCTATTTTTCATACTTTCCACACACACTTTTCTGGCTTGATATACAAGTCATTTTCTTCTAATCTCTTCAATATTTCTTCCATAATCTCATTATGTCCCTTCTCTGTTTCTGTTCCTACTAGTATATCATCCACAAATGCTGCAACTTTTCCTTTGTTGATCAAATCCCTTAGAATTTCATTCATCATTGCCTAGAATGTAGCTGGTGAGTTTGTTATTCCAAAGAACATTACTATTGGCTTAAAGAAGCCTACATACATTGTGAACGCTTCTTTTCACTCATTTCCTTCCTTTATCCTTACATTATTGAACCCCCACCTCAGATCCATTTTAGTAAATACTTTCTTACTCCCCATGTTATCAATTAGATCTGTGATCAATGGTAATAGGTAGTTGTTTTTTACTATCTGGTCGTTTAGGTTGCAGTAGTCCATCACTATCTGCTTACTCTTATTCTTTTTGTCTACAAAGAAAACTGGTGATGTTTGAGGGGATTTAGATGGTCTGATATACCCCTTTCTTAGCTGGTCCTCCATGAATTTCTGGACTTCTTTTCTTTTCATTTTAGATAACAGATAAATTCTTCCTTTCCGTGATTTAAACATCTCTTTGAGATCTATAGCATGATCCCAAATTTTCCTGGTTGGCATTCTTTCTAACTCCACCTTCCCAAACACTTTCTTCCACTTCAAAAACCTTTTTGGGACCATTTCCTCAATTTTTCTGTGGTCCTCCTTTATCTCTTCCTCTTTTCCCCAATCTTCTTTATTATTGATTGCCCATCTGACAATTCTCTCTTTCTTTAGGGTTACTATCCTTTTGACCTTTTCTTTTGTCTAACTCCTTCCACTACATAGGGGCAGGCATCTTGTCATCTTGATTTCTTTAGTTTCCCAATTTATCTTGGGGTTGTGTACTGCTAACCATAGTATTCCCAGAATTACTTCTGTCTTTCCTAAGTCGTACACGTCCATTCTCATTCTTTCTACATGGCTTTTGTAGTACACATTGTACTCTACTTGGTGTATAATGGCCCCTTCACTATTATTTGTCCCATCCACGTTTCTGACCATTATTGGTCTTTCTAGTTTCTTTAGCTTGAACCCATGTCTGGCTACTATTCTTTTGTCCATGAACATCCCAGTAGTACTACTGTCTAAGTGCTTTCACAGTTATGCCTTCATGCATATCTAACTTTTCTACTCTAATACTCATCCATACTTCTCTTAGCATTTTGAAGGTTCTCCTAACCTCCCTTTGACTACCCCCCTCTTTGGCTGCGCTTTCCAACTCTCTTGGTCATGCGCCACTTTGCTATGCTTTTCTCTTTATGGGATACACCACTTTTTCTCTACATCTATACCATTTCATCCCTTCTAATTTTCTTCTGGAGATTACTCCCTGTCCCCTATTGTCTTCTATATAACACCCCTGGTTTCCGCATCTCTCACAAGCTAAGTACGAAACTACTACCTCTCTCATACACTATCCTAGATCCCATAATTATGCCTCTTCTAAGATATCTTTTCTATAGTGCTCCTTCACTCTCTTTCTTAGCTCTTCTACTGAGCTTCTCTTCCACTCTTGTTGCACTTCTCGTGGCTTGGCCATGCGCACTGCTCTATCTTCCTCTACTCTTCTTAGTCTCTTTTCTTCTTCTTGTGCCTTTTCCCTGATGGGAGGTGCCAGCCTTCTCTCTTGCTGCGCCTTTTGTGGTGCTGCCACATGTGCTGCCTTCTTCATCTGCTTTCATAGTAGACACTCCCTGCATTTGTGTCCTTCCTCTCCACACTTAAAACACTCAACCTCCACCCTCTCCTGCTTCCTTATCATCCTCTCTTTTACATTATACTACATCACCCTACTTAACAACACTTCAAATTTATTTTTGGGAGTGGCTCTCCTCTTCTCCTTTCTTTCCTTATTCCTGCAATTTCAGACTAGGTGCCCGAACCCTTTGCAACTCCAACATTCTCGTTCCTTTTTTCCTTCTAATTTTGCCCTTAATGAAGTAAGAGCATGCTTTTGTTTGAGCAAGTTATTCATTAATGAATTATATTGTGTTTGAGACATCGTGGTAATGTCTCTGAGAGTACAGATTTAATGGTTGATCTTATATCTGTTGGGGCACAAGATCTTCACCCAACCAGACACCTACTGCCCTACTAACTACTGCCCTAATAGTACTTTGTCTATCACCCAACAGATGAAATCCCTAATCTAGACAGTCCTCTAAAGGTAACTGTCACTCCTCTGTGTGTACTAACTCACAATGGAGTCACAGCACAAGGTTTATACTGAGAAAAAGGGCACAAGTATACTACTTAAATACTACTCATTTGTAAGGTCAGGTCTTAGAAATGATACCCGAGTTTGGTATCACCCTTCTATCTACTGTCCCTAACTGACAGTGAAGTCCCCTTAAGCCAAGGGCCCAGCTATGTATGAAGGTGGCTAGTAATCGTGATGATCACTGGCCGAGGGTTGATTTAGATGAGATAAGAGAGTGAGCAAGGTCCAAGACAGATGGTGCTCTGAAGTGGAATTGAGTTCTAGTATAAGAAAGCTAAACTCCAAGCCAGAATAAAGTCAACTACTTTTTGTTTAGCAATTAACAAAGAGAACTCAATAGAGTTCCTGTTAGATTTTCTATACTACTTATACAACTACTATATGGTCTGTGCACTATCTTCCCATGCCTATTATGTGACTGATCATGTGGCATCATGTGATGTGACACTATGACTTCCTGTCTTGTGATGTGACACTTTCCCACACTTCCTTCTGTGTAGTAAGTCCAAGATAAAAGCAAAAGAAAAGAAAAGAAAAGAAATATAAATAATGACTTAGTTGTTTTGCCAAGTCATGACAGGTGCAAAGATACACGATGCCCTACTAAGGGGAATATTTTTCTAGTAGTAGGAGGACCAATATCATGGGAGAGTAAAAAGCAAGAAACAGTGGCACTTTCAACAGTTGAGGCTGAATATATGGCATTCCCTCAAGCTATAACCCAAGCTCTTTGGATAAGCAAATATCTTCGCAAGATTGGATTGCCACTCTCTAGGCCTATCACTATCTATGCTAACAACAAGGGATTAATCATGCACTGTTTAAATAATAAAAACCACAGATAAACTAAACATATTGATATAAGATACTATTTTGTCAAAGATTAGGTCAAATTCAGAAAGGTTAATTTTGAGTACATACCCACTGCCAACAATATTGCAGACCTTTTCACAGTGAAAGAGTGCAAAAGGGAATTGCATACTGGGACAAACAAAATAATGATGTGCCAGCTCCCAATTGCATGCTAAAGGTCTGAGAGGAGATAATCAAGAATAAAGGTTTATAAATAATTAGAAAAGTAGAATTATACACAGCTCCAATAAAGTATATGTTAGTTGTTGTAAAATGAATGTAAAATCTCTCTAGATTGTTATTGCATAGCCTTCCTAAGGTGTCAACCTTTACACACCATGACTAGACTCAACTAAAAAATACAGTTAGTTGATTACTCATAGACCCTTTACACTCAGTTGCCCCCTTGTCTATACCCCTAACACCAAACCTTATGGGTATGGTGCAATCCAAGTGTGTACCTAGCTAAGCTTTCCCAGCCTACTGTCCTCTCTGAAGCCTGCCTGAGTTGTATCTGCTATTCTTTTCTAGATTGAGTTCTGGGTATATTTAGTGTTCTTCTTAAGATATCCCCCTGGTCCTAGTCTTCTTACTCTCAATAGATCCATATTTGTCATATTCCAGTAATTATGTAATTTATTTTTCCTAATAATTCTTCTAAAATTAATAATAGTAGAATAGCATAGTAGACTACTCTCCTCCTATTCCAGACTTCCTATAAGTACTATGTAGTTACAGTATAATTCCTCAGTCTGTAAATTAACATCATCTGGTTCTAACCCTCTCCCTGTCCACTTTGGATTCCTAGTTCACTTTCTTAGGACCTTTTCTTTAACAACTTCCCTTCACTCCAAAATATGTGACCATCTCACAACTGGAGACCAGGGCACAATATATAAGTTGAAGCTAAGGTTGTTTATTAAGTCGTACTCCACTCCAATATCTTTTACCTTCTGCCAGAGTCTTTCTTTGGAGTTTACACTATTGTTAAGTAATATTACTTTGTTCCAGAGAGTACTTTTATCTATTACTCTGCTCCTTCGTCCCCCATAATTCTGTCCTTGATAGCATTTATGATTCCAGAGGCAGTGTAGATGGAGGTAAGAGTCAAGAGATTCCTCTCCTATCCAACCATACTCTAGATACTATATTAATGTTATTACAAAGCCCTGAAACTCAAGAAATAAAATATAAAAAGGAAACTAGTACTACTTTTAGGATTCTATCAATTCCTTTTTGTCCTAAGGCCTCCCACATAACATGGTCCTCTTCTTTCTTTATAATAACATGTTCTCTCACTAAGTCCTTTCCATCAAAGATGACACATCTTTATCACCACTTCCTTCTAGAATATTCTTCTATCTTCCTCTATCATGCTCTTGATGCTGCTTTGTAATTTGGACTTTGTTGATTACCTGTTAAATAGTTAGCAAGTCCTCACAAATGTCTAGTATCTCCAAGTCACGTCCTAGAGGTCATTTATCTAAATATAATTGATCTGATGCTATCAATGCTTATTTACAAGTACAAAGTCTATTAGTCTAAGTTCATTGTTTGAGTAGTACTGGTTCTAGAGTACAAGTCTACTATCCTTCTGAGTTAGTCTATTCAAAGGTAGATCTAGAGCATAGTCCCTTAGTGACTTTCTTAGTAACCTAATGCCAGTTTATTCTAATTGCCTCTCGAGGTATCAGTATGAGCTCTAGGTCGATTATCACCGGCTCAGTGTCTTTATTATATAGTATTACATTTTGAGGATTATAGAAAGGGTTCTAGAGTGAATTCCAATTAATAATCTGTTATTATAAAGCATATCAAATGTTATCTTTCATGGAAAATTTGCTTGCGGTGTAACAACAAAACCTCTGGTACATGACAAAGTACTATCTTTCACCTTACAGCTCAACTTGCCCTGAGTTTACTGAGTTGATCAGTCCAGAGGGAGTATTGGATAGAACTGATCATGTCATGACATCATATTTCTTTTCTTCTTTTATTATTAATCTGAAACATGTCAGTGTCTAAAGTCCGATGACCAGAATTAAGCCAACTGTCTCTTTGTTCAGAGTTTGACAAAGAGAACTCGATAGAGTTCCCATTGGATTTTCTACTCTACTTATACAAATATCTGACCCTAACCTTACACTAAAGTCCCATGCTTCCGTATGAGTCATTTTTATCTTGCGCATCCATCAATAAAAAAAATAAAAGAAAAGAAAAGGAAAAGAAATATAAATAATGACTTAGTCAATTTGCCAAGTCATGACAAAACACTAGCCTTAGTATAAATACCTAGGTTATTGTAGGCTCACACTTAGTCATCTACTACACTGGGTGATGTCTGAGGTAAGCTTTAGTTCTCTAAATTACATATTGGCTCTTATTACTATATTATAGTTACTTTCTCTATAGATAAATATATTAGTCATCTACCATACTGGGTGACGTCTAAGTTACTTTCTCTATAGAACTTAGGTTTGATTTGTATTTTCTCTAGCAATGACTTATTTGGTGCACTCTCCTAGTTCAGTAAAAGGCATTCAGCAAAAGTCTTTGGTGTTTCTAATAGTGGGTATGGTTTGGAGGCAAAAGTGAGCATAACATCCCTATTTCAGCAGATGAAGTGTGTGGGTAGAAACTACACTATACTACTCTAAAAGTGTTTTTCCAACATCAATAATAGGTCTTGTCTTGAGGGGGAAGAGTTAACATCATATTCAGTCTCTCTTACTGGCTTATAAAGGAGAAATAGGGGTTCTCAGAGTAGTTCTAGCCACTTGCAAGGGTTTTTTAGAAATTTTTATACAAATCTAAAGTCTTTCAGGACCAGCTGTGATGTACAAGCTAGCTTGCTCCTATTATTCTAAGAGACAAACCTTCCCCTTTATGCCTGGGGTCCAGCTTACTATAGAAATAGGTTCTTGACAGAAACCTACTCTGAGCCCTCAGTAAGTCTTTTGTCCTTTTACAAAAATACCCTCATAGCCCCCTAGACTCTTATCTGGAATAAACACAACCCCTAAGTTCTTTATAGAAACAAGGGGGACAGAAAACAGTAGACTTAACAAACTATCACAAATAGTCACCTACCTATTTGTGATTATGGATTCTAGAGCTCAAAGGGTCTTAGAAGCAAAGTTTAGATAGTGACAAAAGATGTTGTTAAGTCTGAGGTCTAATCCTCAGACTATAAGTCCTTAAATACAGAAAAGTGATGGTCTGTGCACTAGAACAGAGCATCACATGCTACTATCTATTGTTCTACATGTGGTAGTACCTTTGTACTTAAAAATGCAATAACTTAACCTTATGGAGGCTGTTCTTTGTTCTAAGAAAAGGACAGATAACTATCTATGGGTAATTAATGAAGTCCATATATAAACATTGAGGTCTTCATATCTTCACTAATGTTAATTGCCTTAAGGTTGTTTTAAGCTCATTCTGAGCATTATAAAGAAGGCTTTTGCTGATTTTAGAACCAAAGCATTGATCATGGCAGTTTCCAAGATATTAGTGATTTAATAAATGGTAACATAGTGGTTACTAGTTTATCTGCTTAATATCTTGGCTATCACTGATTGCCTTGAGACATGACTAGTATAGATCAAAAGGTCTTTTCAAGGGCTTTTGGGTGCCATTAAGACCATGGGAATTGTCAAAGAATTGATGGAGATATAGCTAAATAAAGTTTGTGACAAAAAATTTTAAGTTAAACAGGAAATTAGATATTATACATAGCTTTGAGTAAATAATAATTGGTTGTTAAATAATGAATGGAAGATCTCTCTAGATTGTCATTGCATAGCTTTCCTAAGGTATTAACCTTTACATACTGTGACAAAAGCTCCACTAGAAAATACAATTAGTTGATCACTCATAGATCCTTCATACTCAGTTGTCCCCTTGTTTGTACCCCCAACACCAAACCTTATGGATGTGATGTAATCCAAGTGTGTACCTAGCCAAGCTTTCCTAGTCTACTATTCTCTCCAAAGCTTGCCTGAGTTACATTTACTAGTTCTCTTTAGATCAAGTTCTGGGTATATTCTGTATTCTTTTCAAAACATCCTACTGACTCTGAACTCTTATACTCATTAGATTTGCATTTCACAATTCCAGAGGTAGTAATGATGGAGGTAAGTGCTAAGAGGTTCTTTTTTCATTCTTATTACATGTCACAAACTTCATTTAGACTTATTTCTACTAATTCTTCAACAATTCTCATAGTCTCAATGGCTACAAAAAGCCCTTATAAAGACTTTTTGATAGATACTAGTCACATCTCAAGACAATCAATATTGGACTCTTAGACAATTTTTGGATAATTCTTGGATAGTGATCTAGACACAAATAGCTAAAGACTAAAAGGAGAATCATTGGACTTATTTATTTAGAGACACTAACTCAAGTTGTCACAACTAGTCCAGAAAGATTGAGAATGGGAAGTTTTCTTTTTTTGTGGTTCTTGTGTTAAATCTCTTATTCTTGTAACCCTATACTCTCTTTAGTCCTTGGACTATAGTGCAGAGTGTGACTAAAAGTCTCAATACTCTCACTTATGATATAACTTCACTGAAAACCTTAACTAGATCCCTTGCAAAGGAGTGTGAAGATATTAAGTATTGATATAAGCTTTGAATTGAAATACATATTCAACTTCAAGGTTTAGAGTCTTAACATATTAGACAGATCAGTAGGTAACCACTATAGTACCATTAATTAAATTGCTGATATCTTGAAAACTGTCATAATCAATGCTTTGCTTTTAAGCTCAGAAGAAGCTCTCTTTATAATGCTCAGAATAAGGCTAGAATGATCTCAAAGCAATTAATATCAATGTCAGGATGGACTTCTAGATTTTCTCTATTGGGATTGGTCTCAACTAAAGGTTGTGCCTTCTCCTACACTCTCCCCTTGCAGTATTTCAATGAATAGAATTGAGAGGAACAAATAAAGTAAGGACAGAAGATGAGTTTTCCTAAGAAAGAACAAAACTAACTAACTATAAGGTAATAATGATATTTAAGTATCTCGGAGCAGCTCGGGGAGGTAGAGCTATGACCTAAGCCTTGATTAAGTAAGGCAGGAGTTCAGTGTATGCATTACAAGGTCACAAAGCATAACAATCAATAAAAATATGAAGTTCTCAATATTTGTATATAGACTTAATAATTACCTATAGATAGTCATTTGTCTTTTCTTAGAACAAAGAATAGCCTCCATATGGTTAAGTTATTGTATTTTCAAGTACAAAGGCACTACCATATATAGAACAATAGGTAGTAGCATATGATAGTCTGTCCTAGTACACAAACTATTACTTTCATGTATATAAGAACTCATAGTCTAAGGATTAGACCTCAGACTTAACACCATCTTTTGTTGTTGTCTAACTTTGCTTTTTAAGCCTTTTTGAAGAACTACTTTTCAATCACAAATCAAGTAAGTGACCATTTGTAATAGAACAGAGCAACTTAATAGACAATACTGCTCACTGTCACATGGACTGTAAGACTCTAGCCAAGACAACTTAAGCCTACTCCAAGTCCAGTTGACAAAAAGAACTCAATAGAGTCCTTGTCTATTTTCTGTATACTACTTATACAACTACTATATGGTCTGTGCACTATTTTCCCATGACCATCATGTGACATGACATCCTGGATGTGTGTGATATTTGTCATGTGACACTTTCCTACACTCCTTCCTGTAAGTCCAAAAGAAAAAGAAAAAGAAAAGAAATATAAATAATGACTTAGCTGTTTTGTCAAGTTATGACAGCATGTATCAACTGATTTATAATATGATAAATTTCTACTCTCCATCACCCTCCTTGTCAAAAATCTCTCATGTGCATACTGCAATCATTTCCCGGCTCCAAGCGGCTTTGTTACTATGTTTGCAATCTGTTCTTGTGTAGCCACATGTCGACTCGAGATCGTCCCTTGATCCTCCTGATTGCAGACATGTCTGAATTTAATGTCAATGTGTTTTGTGCAATCGTTGATTTGTCCAGACTTGATGAGATCCACCTTGGTTGTCGATAAGAAGTGGAGTAGGATTTGGCAATGTCATGTTGAGTAAGCTAAATAAAGATCGATGCCAAAGAATTTCCTTGACAGCTGTCGACGCGGCAATGAATTCTGCCCCAACAGTTGACAATGACACTGATGCCTGCTTCAATGTTAGGCAAAAATAGAAGGAAGTTGTCAACATCAACGACAATCACAAAGAGCTTCCCATCGATGATTTTGGTGAAGACTCCATGGTCGGAAGTCCAGCTCCTCTGGCTGTCCCTTTCATGAAAATTGTTCTCAAGGTTCCTATCTAAGAAAGCAGATTTGATATCCATCTGATGAATATCCCAGCGGTAACAATTGGCCAATGCGAGACACGTTCGAAGTGTCTAGTGACGTGTGACCAGTGCAAAGGTCTACCCCAGGGATCTGTGAGAATCCTTGGGCAACCAGTCGTGCCTTGTAGTGCTCGATTTGCCCATTCTCATCAAGTTTTGTTTTGAAAACCCATTTACACCCCTTGTGTCCTGCAGGTTCTGCCTTACAAACTCTTTTAACTTCTCGGCACATATCTTCTTCAATGAATGTTGACATTGCTTCCTCATAGGTGACTGGATCTTTCATCACGAGTGCCATGTTTTGTGGTTCCTCCAACTCTCCAGGTACCTTCTGTCTTGAATAGGACGTCACAGAGTACCGAGGATTTCCGTGATGCCTCCAGCATTGTCATCCTCAGCAACTAGGTTCTCAACCTCACTATCGCTTTCAGGCTTTGTCTCTACATTCATGGAAACCTCCTCAGACTCGGGCACTTCTTCATCAACCTGAATTGTCATGCGTTTGGAGGTCTCTGGAGTCTCAACAAACGTCACATCACGAGAAACATATACCCTCAGTGAGTTCCGACTGTCGCTGACCATGTACCCCTTTCTGTTTTGAGATAAGCCAATGAAACGACCATCTACCGTCTTGGTATCTAACTTCCCTCATTTGTCGTCAGGTACATGCACATTTTCAGATAGTGCTTGTGTAGGTAGTCTGTTCAGAATTTCTTGGGTATATTGTACCACAAATGGCCACAAATTCCTGAGTAAATTTGATTTGTGCATCATGGTTCTCGTCATTTCCTATCGAGACGCTCTGCTACCCCGTTCTCCTGTGGGGTATTTGTGTCTGTCACCTCATGATGCATTCCTCTGGACTTCAACTATTTGAAATTCTGTACCCATGTATTCACCACCTCTGTCAGTTCTCAGAAGATTAGTGTTTTCCCCTGTTTCTATTTCGGAGCGTGTGATCCACTCCTTTTCATGGTGACTGGATTACACAATGACCATTGATGTAACTGCCTTGTACATAGTACTTTCTAGAGTAGGTAGATAGATCTCTTCACAAACGGTAAACTATTCGTTCAAAATAAATGAATTCAAAAAATGAACAAACACTTGCAGTGGCAAGCCTGTAAGTCGACGAATTCGAGTTCATTGTTGACAATAAGTCTAACACAATCTTTGTCACATGGATAGAAATTACAAACGCACTCCCAGCATCCAGGCACTTGACCCACTACCCACCCACTCGGATGACA
>Ga0153982_1000481_pt1 | contig 11049 bp, 8 predicted proteins | sample TSGA066MetaG_FD_104743 | JGI IMG/M metagenome (GOLD analysis project Ga0153982, IMG submission 104743) | Attine ant fungus gardens microbial communities from Georgia, USA - TSGA066 MetaG | ecosystem: Host-associated > Fungi > Mycelium > Unclassified | place: USA: Georgia, Alexander Wildlife...
CAGGCGGTACTCGAATTCGACCGCGATACCGATGTTGGTCGGATTTGGGTCGGCGCGATGCGTGCCGACTTACAGCGATGGCCGGCATTGCTGCGCTATGCAGGTGTGCAGGTGCAGTCTGGCCAGGGACGGATGCAGGGTTGGGCTCGGTTGCAGCAGCGTCGGGTGGTGAAACTGTTGGTGGATCTCGCATTGCAGGATGTGATCGTGCGCGGTGTGATCCCGGCGGGAGCGCCGGCCGACCATTTGGAGCTGCAATTGGCCAAGGTTCGTGGCTTTGTCGCGTGGTCTCATGACGCATCCGGATGGCGATTGGACGTGCCTGAGTTGGACTTGGGTCCCGATGTGCAGGCTGCGAAGATTCGTGGCCTAGTGGTACGCGGCGGCGATCGCTATCTCGGTGTGGCCGAGCGGATCGATACTGCGCCATGGTTAACGCTGGCCGCGCTGAGCGATCGATTGGATCCCAAGTTGCGGCGCTGGATGCTTGCCGCCGCGCCCATGGTTGCCTTGCGCGACGTCAAGATCGGGGGACGGCGTGGCGGTAGCGTCGACGGTCTGCGCGCGTCCGGCCTGCGTCTGCGTGCGCGATTCGAACAGGCTGGCTTCCAGGCTAGCGGGCGCGCTCCCGGCGTGCGCGGGTTGGCTGGCTACCTCGCAAGCGATGGCGCAGGTTTCAGCCTGCACTTTGATCCTGCGGCAGCGGTCACCGTCGAATGGCCATGGGGCTTCGGGGTTGCGCATCGAGTCAGCTTGCGTGGTGCTGCGGCGGGTTGGCGCGATGGCGCTGGCTGGCGGTTGGAAACCCGGTCGCTGGCGCTACATGGCAGCAATTTCAGCGCCACTGCACGCGGCGGGATGTGGTTCCAGGGTGATGGTACCCGTCCAAGGATCGATCTGGCGGCCGAAGTCGGATCAGCGCCGATTACGGCGGCGAAGGGATTCTGGCTGCGTAATTTGATGCCGCCGCCTGCGCTGCGCTGGCTCGATGAGGCATTGGTGGCGGGCAAATTACGCGCGGGCCGCGCGGTGGTGTCTGGCGATTTGGATCAGTGGCCATTTCGTGACCGCAACGGATTGTTCAGTGCCAAGGCGCAGGTCGAAGACGTCACGCTCAAATATCAACGCAACTGGCCGGCACTGGAGCGGTTGAATGGCGAGGTGGATTTCATCGCCGACAGTCTGCGCGCACATGCGCGCAGTGCGCAGATTGCCGGCGTGCAGTTGACGCGCGGCGAGGCCAACATCAATCGGTTTCGTAACGGGGTGCTGACAGTCAATATGGCTGGTGCGGGTGATGCTGCGAACCTGCTGAACCTGTTGCGCGCCAGTCCACTGCGCAACAAGCATGCTGAAACCTTCGCCAATCTCCAAGCGGCAGGCCCGGCCCGGGTGGATTTGGTCTTGAAGTTGCCGTTGCGTCGGGGCAGACCCATGCCTGACCTGCACGGCAACGTGGCATTGGATGGCGTGCGCGCGACTGAAAGGCGCTGGAATCTGGCAGTGGAACAGGTGCGCGGTCGTGCCGTCTTCGTTCGCAATGGCTTTGCGGCCGAACGGTTGGCGGTCATGCGCGAGGGACAGCCAGCGCAGCTGAGCCTGCGCGCGGGTGGCCTCGTGGCTGACCCTCTGCAGATTTTCGAAGCCGAGTTGGACACGCCTCTGCGCGCCGCTGATCTGCTGGCGCGGACACCGGATCTGGCTTGGCTGGGTTCGCACATGATCGGCAGCTCGCCATGGACGCTGACGATAACGGTGCCAAAAGCCGCGGATCAGACCCGTTTCGCCCAACTGCGGCTGCGCTCGAACCTGATCGGCACCCAGTTGGCCCTACCCGAACCCTTGGCCAAGCCTGCGCCGTTGGCGCTGCCGACCTCGATAGCAGTGCAGCTCGCACCAGGCGGTGGCGAAGTGACAGCAGCGTTGGGCGAGCGCATGACGCTACGCGCGCGGCGCGGCGCCAGTGGTAGCGGCGTTCACATCCGACTGGGCGCCGGGCAGGTGGATGCTGCGCCACCGATCACTGGCTGGAATGTGACCGGTCGCAGTGAGCGGATTGATGCGATGGAGTGGGCGGCGTTGGTGCGTCCGGGGGATACCGATCGCCGTGCTCTGCCGCGCGCTACTGTCGATGTCACCGTCGGCGCGCTGCGAGTGGCTGGCGCCACCTTTCCGGAAACCCGAGTGCGTTTCGGCGCGGTGTCCGGAGGCGGTCGGCTGCGCTTGGATGGCCCACATTTGGCCGGCGCCGTGCAGTGGTTTCCTGCCAACGGCGCCACTGTGTCCGGCCGGTTCGAACGCCTGCATTGGCCGGTTGCATGGAAGTCGGTGCCGAATGCAGCACTCGGACCTTCATCCGCTGTCAGCACGCGAGATGGCGGCAGTCTTGGTGCTGTCGCCAATCTAGACCCATCCCGCTTGCCACCTTTGGACTTCACCGTCGCTGATCTGCGCTTGGGCGCGGCGAACTTAGGTAACGCCAGATTGCGTGCGCAGCCGATAGACGCAGGATTGCGCATCGTGGAGTTGCAGTCGAGGGCGCCGCAGCAGACGATCGCCGGCAGCGGCGCTTGGACCCGCAAACCAGACGGCGCGCGCACCCGTTTGGATCTGCGTTTGCACAGCCAGGACCTGGGTGCATTGTTGCAGGGTGTCGGCTTTGCGCGCCAAGTGGCCGGTGGGCAGTCACAAGTCCAGGTGCAGCTGCAATGGCCGGGGAGTCCCACGCAAATGCATATCGCGGAACTGGCCGGCACGCTGTCGTTGCAGGTGCGCGATGGCCAGTTGCTGCAGATCGAACCGGGTGTCGGCAGGATACTGGGTTTGTTCGGCATCGCCCAACTTCCGAGGCGCTTGACCCTAGACTTTCGTGATTTGTTCGATCGAGGATTCGCCTTCGATTCGATTACCGGCAAACTGCGTTTCGATCGTGGTCAGGCGCGCACTGACGGTCTGGTCATCAATGCGCCTGCCGCAGAAATCCGCATCCGCGGCGCGGCGGATCTGCGTCTGCAAACCTATGACCAAAACATCGACGTCTTTCCTCGCGCAGGCAATTTGTTGCCAGTGGCAGGCGCGATTGCCGGTGGTCCGGTCGGGGCAGCGGTCGGCGCAGTGGCCGATGCGGTCCTGCGCAAGCCGTTGAGTCAACTGGCCTCGAAATCGTATCGGGTCACTGGCCCGTGGCGGAATCCTAAGGTCGAAACCGATAATCGCCACAAAAAAAACCGCATGCCTCGGGATTGACCTTGGCCACGACCGCCGCCATTGAATCTGGGTTTGGCGTGTTCAACCCACACCATCCTATTTGCTGACCGGAGACGACCGCTGCCAATGAGCCAGACGTTGCAAGCCCTAGAGATCGCGCAGTCACGCTTGTTACAACCTGCGGGACTGGATACCCGCACGCTTGAGAGCGCCTTCGACGACCTACTTGGCCCCGGTGTCGATTTCGGGGATTTGTACTTTCAGTACGCGCGTCACGAGAGCTGGTCGATGGAGGACGGCATCGTCAAGGACGGTGTGCATTCGATCGAGCAGGGCGTGGGCGTGCGCGCGATCAGTGGCGATAAAACCGGATTCGCCTACTCCGACGAAATCAACGGCGCGGCATTATTGTCAGCGGCGCGCTCGGCGCGTGCGATCGTGCGTGAAGGGCGCTCGCAGCTGGCAGGGCAGTTGATCGCCGGTGCCGGGCATGCCCTGTATCCAGCCCACGATCCGATCGATGCCATGGCCAGCGAAGCCAAGGTCGAGGCGCTACGGCAGATTGACCGCTTGTTGCGCGCGGCTGATCCGCGCGTGCGCCAGGTCGTGGTTGGATTGACAGGAGAAGTGGACACGGTGTTGATTGCGCGCAGCGACGGTGTGCTCGCCGCCGATGTGCGTCCGCTGGTGCGGCTCAATGTGCAGGTCATCGTGGAGCAGAGCGGCCGGCGTGAATCCGGCTATGCCGGCTACGGTGGACGTTATACCTATGCTGAGCTGCTAGGTGCGGGGCAGCCGGAAAAATTCGCGCGCGAAGCGCTGCGTCAAGCTCTGGTCAATCTTGAGGCGATCGACGCGCCCGCGGGCTTGATGCCAGTGGTACTGGGCAGCGGTTGGCCGGGCGTGCTGCTGCATGAAGCGGTCGGCCACGGCTTGGAAGGCGACTTCAATCGCAAGTCCACCTCGACCTATGCCGGGCGCATCGGGCAACGGGTCGCGGCGCCGGGCGTGACTATCGTCGATGACGGCACCCTGGCCGGTCGTCGCGGTTCGCTCACGATTGATGACGAAGGAACTCAGACCCAATGCACCACATTGATCGACGATGGGGTCTTGGTCGGCTACATGCAGGACACGCTCAATGCGCGGCTGATGGGAGTGGCGCCTACCGGTAACGGCCGGCGGGAGTCGTTTGCGCATCTGGTCATGCCGCGGATGACCAATACCTACATGCTGGCCGGCCAGGACGATCCACAGGACATGATCCGGTCGGTCAAGAAGGGCTTGTACGCAGTCAACTTCGGTGGCGGGCAGGTCGATATCACCAATGGCAAATACGTGTTCTCCGCCACCGAGGCTTATCTGATCGAGGATGGCAAGGTCACTGCGCCGGTCAAGGGCGCTACGTTGATCGGCAACGGCCCTGACACCATGCGCCGTGTCCAGCGAATTGGTCATGACATGGCCTTGGACGACGGCGTCGGCATTTGCGGGAAAAACGGGCAAAGCGTGCCAGTGGGCGTGGGACAGCCGTCCTTGCTGATCGACCAACTGACCGTAGGCGGGACCCGGGCGTGAGCGGCGATCAGCGTGTGGTCGCTAGATTCATTACCTTGTGCACTGTGACCTTGTGCACCATGGTCCCGATCGCAGTGGGCGTCAACACTCGGGACCGCAGTACTCGGAACCGCAACACTCGGAACCGCAACACTTGCGCCTGCAACACTGGGGGTTGGTGTTGTCGTATCAAGACTCCTGCGCGTCGTCTGCGCCGATCACCTGACGCACATTCCGGAACAGGTCGCGGTATGCGCGGGGTGGTTTGTGTTTGACGCGCTCATCCAGCGCGTTGCGCACCAGCTGCCGCAGTTGCTGACGCTGGGCGCCGGGATATTGCTGGATCAACGCATCCAGCGCGGCGTCACCTTCGCTGAGCAGCCGTTCGCGCCAGGTTTCAGCGCGGTGCAGCAGCGCGGTCTCGCGGCGCGCGGATTCGCCGCCCGCCTCGAGTGCATCGCGTATCGCGTCCAGGACAGCCTCGTCCGCGTTGCGCAGCTGCTTGGCGATATAGGCCAGCTGGCGTTTGCGCGCGCCGTGAGCGGACATCCGCCGGAGCTCGGTGAAATGCGCCAACCACTCCTGCGCCAATGGCAGCTGGTTCAATTCGGTGCTGCTCATATCGCCCAACCGCTGCGCCAGCGCCAGGACGTCGAGCGCATCGCGCCGCCGCTGCTTGCGGCTTGGGCCAAGATATTCGCCGGTTTCGTTGTCGCGACCACGCATCGCATGAGGATAAGCCATTGAACCTTTCTACCTCAGCAGCCATGCACGAGGACAGCAACGAGCCTATCGAGCAGCTCCAGACTCTGGCCGCGCAATTGCTGGATCGCGCCCGCGTCGCTGGTGCCAGTCAGGCCGAGGTGTCGTGCTCGCAGGAGCGTGGGCTGTCAGTCAACGTCCGCATGGGCGATGTGGAGACGGTGGAAGCCACCCGTGATCGCGGCATCGGGGTCACGGTCTACTTCGGCCAACGCAAAGGCAGTGCCAGCACCGCTGACCTGAGCGCGGACAGTTTGGACGCGACCGTGCACCAGGCCTGTGCAATCGCCAGGTTCACTGAAGCAGATCCTGCCGCGGGTTTGGCCGATCCGGATCTGATGGCGCGCGAGCCCAGGCGATTCGATACCTGGCATCCCTGGAGTTTGGAAGCCGACCGCGCGGTCGATCTGGCCCTGGCATGCGAGGCTGCCGGGCGCGATGCCGATCCGCGCATCGGCAATTCCGATGGCGCATCCGTTTCTAGCGGCCAATCATTGAGTGTCTACGCCAATTCGCATGGGTTCGTTGGCCACGAGCGCGGCACCCGACATGCGATCTCGTGCACGCTGATCGCTGGGCAAGGCGACGCCATGCAGCGCAATGGCTGGTACAGCGTTGCGTTTAAGTTCGATGATCTCGAGTCAGCGTCTTCCGTGGGACGTCGGGCGGCGGAACGGACCGTCGCGCGGCTGGATCCGCGGCGCACGCAAACCGGGCAGATGCCGGTCCTGTTTTCAGCCGAGACCGCGCGCACCCTAATCGGACATTTGCTCGGCGCGATCTCCGGTGGCGCGTTGTACCGCGGTGCGAGTTTTCTGCTGGATAGCCTCGGTCAACGCCTGTTTCCTGACTGGCTGGAGATGATCGAGGATCCACTCATGGAGCGCGGCTGGCGCTCGGCCTGGTTTGACGCAGAAGGCGTTGCCACTCGGCGTAGTGCATTGGTGCAGGAGGGCAAGCTGCAGCGCTATCTGCTTGGCAGCTATTCAGCACGCAAGCTCGGGCTTACCACCACGGCCAATGCTGGCGGTGTGCACAATCTGCTGGTACCCGGCAATGCAGGGACTCAGGCCGAGATCATCGCTGGGATGCTGCACGGTGTGCTGGTGACCGAATTGATGGGGCAGGGCGTGAACACGATCACTGGCGACTACTCGCGCGGCGCTGCTGGATTTTTGATCGAGCACGGCGAAATTGTCGGGCCGGTCGACGAGATCACCATCGCTGGCAATCTGCGCAGCATGTTCGAATCGATCGAGGCGGTCGGCAGTGAGATCGATCCGCGCTCCCATATCGCCATCGGCCCGGTACTGGTCGGCGCGATGACGGTGGCCGGTGGCGAGTGAACGGCCGGCAGATCTCGTCAGCGCATGCCTACCAGAGCATCCCTGTCAGAGCATCCCTACCAGAGCGCCCCTACCAGAGCATCCACGCTCACGCCGCTTGCAGTACAGTGCGCCACATTGACCAGGAGGATTGTTATGAATGATTGGGAGACGGCCACCGCCAAGCCACCTCTACCAGAGGACGCTCCGGATGCGCAGCAGCGCCAGTGGGCAATGTTCGCGCATTTGTCGGCGATATTGGGCGGGCTTTTAACCAGCGGTGGTCTGGCTGGGATCGGCTGTGTCCTGGGCCCGCTGATCATCTGGCAGGTCAAGAAGGACACGATGCCGTTCGTCACCGATCAGGCCAAGGAAGCACTCAATTTCAATATCACCGTGGCGGTGGTGATGTTGGTCTTACTGTTGCTGGGTGTGGGTACCTTCGGTATCGGCTTTATCGTTACTGCCCCGCTGATGTTGGCGGTTGCGGTGGCGGCGCTGGTGTTCATCATCATCGGCGCGATCAAAGCCAATAACGGCGTTGCCTACCGGTATCCGTTTGCATTGCGTTTGGTGAAGTAGGACCTATCTCAGCCCGGAAATACATCGGGACATCGCATTTTCAACTGGTCATCTTCCGCAAATGCGGGAGGCGCTTTTCAACAGCGCGCAGCGCTGGTCATCCAGCGACGTTGGATTTTCAACGATTTAACGTCCATGCGATCGCGCATCGCGCAGACGACGATCTTGATTTTCCATCGGCATTCAATTTCGAGATAGGGTCTAGTCGAGCCTGGCATGGGGACAAGCAGCGATGGATGGCAGGGCTGCCGATTCCCGGTCCAGATCCCCAGGTTTGATTCACACATCACGCAAGCAAGAGCCCACCTATGGCATGCATGGCGCTTGTATTGTCCGCAGGTGCCACCATGTCGCTCATCGCCGGACGGTCTCCGGTGGGAGAGAACCATGGAAAATTCAGCCCAAACCCCAGCCCAAACCCCAGCTCAATCCCCAGTCGGGGACGTTGTTACGCCAAGTTTGATTGATCGCAAATGGGCCACTGCCGCGCATGCCGGCGCCTTGCTGCTTGCGCTGCTGACCAGCTGGGCCGCGGGAATCGCTGGCGCGTTGGTGGCATTCGTGATCTGGATGCTCGTGCGTGATCGTTCCGCATTCGCTGCAGCACACGCCAAGGAAGCGGTGAACTTCAACGTGAGCATGTTCATCTATGCCGTGTTGAGTTTCCTGCTGTTGGTGGTCACGCTGGGCATCGGCATCGTGCTGATATTGCCGTTTTGGATCGTGCTCGGCCTGATGTGGCTGATCTGCAGTGCCATCGCTGCGTTCAAGGCTTGGGACGGTGCCGATTATCGCTATCCAATGACGATCCGATTGTTCCGTTAAACCGAACCATCATTCAGTTAGATAGACGCATGCTCTTGTGGGCATGCACTTATCGGCATGCACTTATCGGCATGCACTCATGAGCATGCTCTTATCGGCATGTGCCTAAACGGCAGTCATATCGTGTATCGCTGCGTGGCTCGGATGCACTGAAGCCGCCGGGTCTGCGCGCCAGTGCGCGCCAGCAGCTGGCAGGTGACTGGTGCATGCACGATTGCCTGCTGTGACACTTAGCGATCACGTTCGACCACCCATTGCGCCAGCGCACGCAGTGGGTTCGCCTGGTCGTCGAAATGACCCAATGCGTCGCGCAGGATGCTGGCCAATTCGTGCAGCCGTGCGCGTGAGGCCTCGATCCCGATCAATGATGGGAATGTCGCCTTAGCCTGCGCCGCGTCTTTGCCTGCGGTCTTGCCAAGAGTAACGCTATCGCCTTCGACGTCGAGCAAGTCGTCACGGATTTGAAAAGCCAATCCCAGTGCGTCGGCGAATGTCTCCAAGTGCGCGCGCAGCGGTGCCTGCGCCGATCCGGCGATCGCGGCCATGCGCACACAGGCGCGTAACAGCGCGCCCGTTTTGAGTGCGTGCAGTTGTTCCAACCGTTGCAGATCGATGGTCGTGGCGGCAGGCCCGGTGGCGTCCATGTCCAGCGCCTGCCCGCCACACATGCCGGAGGACCCCGCCGCGAGTGCCAATTCGGCCAACATCGCCAGATTTTGCGCCGGCGTGTAGGGGGCTGCGGCCAACTGGGCGAATGCCAATGCCTGCAACGCATCGCCGGCCAGGATCGCTGTGGCCTCGTCGTAGGCCACATGCACCGTCGCACGTCCGCGGCGTAGTGCGTCGTCGTCCATTGCCGGCAGGTCGTCATGGACCAGGGAATAGGTATGCATCAGTTCGACTGCGATCGCCGGCTGGTCCAGCGATATTGCGTCAAGGCCGATTGCTGCACCGGTGGCGTAAACCAGCAAAGGACGGATACGCTTGCCGCCCAGCAGCACCGCATGGCGCATCGCGGAATGCAGCCGTTGTGGCGCCACGGTTGGAGCGGGCAATGCCTGGGTCAACGCAGCATCGATGCGTTCGCGCCAAGCGACAAACTGCTGCGCCTGCGCGCTGTCGTGCTCAGGCATCCGTAGGATTGGGATCGCGTTTGGTTAGATCGCGATTGGTTAGATCGCGGCTGTCGGGATCGTGGTTATCGGGATCGCGGCCGGATTGAGCATCGGACCGGCTCTCCTGCTGAAACGTTTCAGCACTCGCCGGATCCACTGGGTCGCTTAGCAGTTTGACGCGCAATTCGGCCTGTTCCAAAGCGGCCTGGCAGCGCCGATACAGGCCTACGCCGCGCTCGTAGGCGGCCAGCGATTGTTCCAAGCCCATTTCGCCGCGTTCCATGTCCTCGACCAGACGTTCCAATGCGTCGAGCGATGCCTCGAAATCGGCGACGGGTGAGGCTTCTGCTTCGGTTCTGCGCGCCATGTGCGCAGTGTACCTTGCCAAGCTTGGGCTGCGACATGCACAGCGGGTCGCGTTTTATTCAGGCACCAGACGATGCAACGGCACCGCTGCCAATAAACGCGGCCAGGGAAACATCGGCCCTGGGTCGCATTTGCGCCGTACCCGAATTGCGGGATCGTCGCTGGCCTCGACTTCAGCGTTATCGAGGTCTTCATGGCCGGCGATCAGATGCAAGTCGGGCAGTTGTCTACACAGTGCATTCAATAGATCTGTCAAGGCTTCCAACTGCGCTTCTGGATAGGGTTCGGCCATCGTCTGATGGCGCGAGTCCAGCCAATGCGGGTAGCGGCCGGTATTGATCAGTTCGATGCCGATCGAGCGCGGATTGTAGCCGCGGGTGTGATGCGCAATACGATCGATCGCGACCCAACCGTGTGCGCTGCCGTCGCGATCGATGTAGAAATGGCCGCTGTTGCCGGTCCCGTCGCCGTCGGAGCGCGTGCGATAGAGCACGCGCTCGCCGTATTCGCGTGCGCTAGCCAGGTCCGGCAGTTCAGTGCAATGGATCACCACCAGATCGATATCGGCCACATTGCGCGCGGCGAGTTCTTGCGCATAGGGCAATGGATCCAGGCGAACATGCATCGCGGGTTTCTGCATGACCGGATGCTAGCATTCGCGCATGATTCACCCGTACATCAACACCTCGTGCATGCCAAATTGGGGCGTGCTCAATTGGGGCGTGCTCAATTGGGGCATGCTCAATTGGGGCATGCCCAATTGGGGCATGCTCCATTGGTGCATGGCCCAGCTAACTGCGAACCCACCACGCGCCCAGCACTTGGGAGGGGTTACGCCTGCGCGGTCGGTCAGCGATTCATGCGACATCTGCCATGCGGCGTCACCATGAGCCGCGGTCATTGCATCCTTGTGCATGGCTTCGAAAGTGGTCCGGACGCGACCAAGGTCACCGCGCTGGCGGCGGTCGCTGAGCGTCTGGGCTGGACTCATGAGCGGCCGGATTTCACTCAATTTGATGCGAGGCGTGACGCCGGTGAACTCGGCGACGTGCCCGCTCGACTGCAGCGACTGCTGGACCTAGCGCGGCCCGCGGAACAGCGCGGGCCGCTGGTCCTGGCCGGTTCCAGTCTGGGCTCGTATATCTGCGCGCAGGCTTCGTTGCAGATACCGGTGCGGGCGCTATTGTTGCTGGCGCCACCGATTGATCTGCCCTCGCAGCCGATGCTGGACGCAGCGCCGGTGCCGTTGAGCATCGTCCACGGTTGGGACGATGAACTCATCCCTGCACAGGCCGTGATCGCCTGGGCGC
>Ga0153982_1000482_pt1 | contig 11043 bp, 9 predicted proteins | sample TSGA066MetaG_FD_104743 | JGI IMG/M metagenome (GOLD analysis project Ga0153982, IMG submission 104743) | Attine ant fungus gardens microbial communities from Georgia, USA - TSGA066 MetaG | ecosystem: Host-associated > Fungi > Mycelium > Unclassified | place: USA: Georgia, Alexander Wildlife...
AAACTGCTGCGCCCTTTCCCGTTCCGGCTGCACGGTAAAAATAACTTCGGCCACGCGCGTGGCAACCTCTTTGAAATCCTGGGATACGCCAGCCAGAATTTGTACCGGCCTGCCCTGCGGCGAAGCGGCTACCGTCAGCGGGCCTTTGATTTGAAAATGTTCACCCGCAAAGCGGGTATAGCTGACCTTATCCGGCCGGGCATAGATGCCACTCTCTTTGTCGGCCACCAGCGCATCCGGCTGCCAGCTGGCCAGCAGCTGGTGAACCGCATCGATAAATTCGCCAGCCCGCTCGTAACGCTCCTGGTGTGCCAGGTGCCGGGTGCGGCTGAAGTTTTTTGCCTCGCCGTCGTTAGTGGACGTCACCGCATTCCAGGCCATGCGTCCGGCGCTGAAATGATCCAGCGTGGCGATGGTACGTGCGGCATGAAAAGGTTCGCCGTAGGTGGTGGAAAGCGTGCCGCCAAGGCCAATACTGTGGGTAAACAGGCTGAGCGCCGTCAGCAGCGCCATCGGCTCCGGCCGCGCATAGCCGGGACGGTACTGTACCGTTGTGGCGATATCGCTGCCGTAAATATCATCGATAGACAGCTTGTCGGCGACGAAAGCAAAATCAAACTTTGCCTCTTCCGCTTTTTTTACCAGCCTGAGCCAGGTATCAAGCGCCATAGGATCGTGATTTTGCGCAGCGGGATGACGCCATCCGCCCGCGTGCAGCCCGGTATCGCTAAGATAAAGCGCCAGATGCATACTACTTCTCCTGCGCCAGGCCAAGGTCGATAAACGTCGTGGCCCGGAGCGGCTGCGGGATCAGGCCGTTTTTAACATACAGATCGGCAGTATTTTGCTGTACGGCTAAGACCTGCTGCTGATTGCTGACCACGGTATTCACCTCCCGTTGCACTTTCGACAGCGCCACCTCCTGCGGAATGCGCAGCAGTTTACCGATCATGGTTGCATAAGCTTGTGGATGCTGTTCTCCCCATGCTCGGGCGCGCGTCAAACGCTGGCTAAAGTCGCGCAGCTCGGCGCTTTTCGCTGCGATAGCCTGATTGCTGGCTATCAAATAGTTCAGCGCCGGATAGTCTTTGCCATCGGCAATAATCTCCGCCCCGGACTGATGGGTAGCGAACGAAACGTAGGGTTCCCAGGTGGAAACCGCATCTACGCCGCCCTGATCGAGTACCAGCGTTGCCTCAGCAGGCGTAGTGAACACAAAGTTGACCTTATCGGCAGCAACGCCCGCCTTCAATAAAGCCTGTAACGCCAGGTTATGGCCGGAGGAGCCTTTCACCGTGGCGATACGTTTTCCAGCCAGGTCGCGAACAGAATGAATCGGGCTGCCTTTTTTAACAATAATGGCGTTACCGGCATACTTTGTGGCCAGAATGCCTTTGGCATCCAGTCCGGCGGCCACCGCAAAGGTTAGCGGCGCATCACCTACCGATCCAGCGTCAATCGATCCGGCGCGCATCGCTTCCAGCAGCGGTGCGGCGTTGGCGAACTCATGCCAGTCCAGCGTATAAGGTAAATTATTCAGTTCACCAGCGGCTTGCAGAATTGCCCTGGCGTTCCCGCGCTGGTCGCCAACGGACAGCGTGTTAGCCGCGAAGACCGAAAAAGAGAACAAGCTTAATAAGGTAAGAGAAGTAAGGCGCAGCATCACAGAGTCCCGAATGATAAAAAATGAGACTAGCATTGCTTTTTTCCGATCCAAATGTCCGTTTTGTACAATGTTTATGCAGAAAAAGACTATTCCCGCCATAGCTGATTTTCAGCTTTGCTCAGCAGATTTATGAATTTCACAGCTAACGTCTCTGAACGTAGGGTTTTCTTCAGCACGCCGGTTTGGCAGCCCTCACTTCGGAGAACTCCCCATGAGCATTCAGTTTCTTGGCATGATTGGTCATCGTCTGGCCTCAGAGATCATTGCGCCCAGCGGTCCCCTTTTTAACAAGCAGTATATTGCTGACTTTGCCCGCGCGCATGAAGATGCCGGCTTCGACCGTATTCTGGTTGGCTATTGGTCGGATCAGCCCGATGGTTTTCTGGTTACCGCACACGCGGCCGCGCATACCTCTAAAGTAAAGTTTTTGCTGGCGCACCGTCCGGGATTTGTTTCACCGACGCTGGCCGCTCGCAAGCTGGCAACGCTGGATCAGCTAACCGATGGTCGACTGGCGGTACATATCATCAGCGGCGGCAATGATGCCGAGCAGCGTCGCGATGGCGATTTTCTGAATAAAGAGGAACGCTATGCGCGTACCGATGAATTTCTGGAAGTATTAAGAACCAGCCTGACGTCCGACCAGCCTTTCGATCATCAGGGCAATCTTTACCAGGCCGAGCAGGCTTTTTCTGCGGTTAAACCGCTACAGGCTCAGCTGCCAATTTATTTTGGCGGTTCATCACCGGAAGCCATCGCCGTGGCGGCTAAACATGCCGACGTTTTTGCCCTGTGGGGAGAACCGCTGGCCGGTGCCGCCGAAACGGTGCGTACCGTGCGTGCCGCCGCCGCGCGCCATGGCCGCCAGATTGGTTTTAATATCTCCTTCCGCCCGATTATCGCCGCCACCGAAAAAGAGGCATGGGAAAAAGCGGAATATATTCGTGAAACGGCGCGCCAGAAGCTGCTGGCCAACGGCCACGACTTTGGCCTGCCAAAACCGCAGAGCGTGGGGGCAGAACGGCTGTTCGCCGCCGCTAATGAAGGCGACAGGCTGGATAAGAACCTCTGGACCGGCATCGCCAAACTGGTTGGCGGCGGCTACAACTCTACCTCGCTGGTCGGCACGCCGGATCAGGTCTCTGATGCGCTGCTGGACTATTACAATCTGGGCATTGAAAGCGTGCTGATCCGCGGTTTCGATCCGCTGAACGACGCGCTGGAGTATGGCAAAGAGCTTATTCCGCTAACGCGCGAAAAAGTTGCGGCCCGCCGTATCGCAAGGAGTGCCTGATGCGTTTGCGTTTGATCGCTGCCGTGCTGCTTTCGGTAATAGCGGGCACCACCTCGGCGGCGGAAAAAGTCACGCTGCGGCTGGGCGATGTTAAAGGGGATCGTTTTATCTCTTTACGCGAGTCCGGCGAGCTGAAAAACTTGCCCTATGATTTGAAACTTACCTCTTTTGATTCCGGCGCACCGGTGCAGGAAGCACTAAACGCTGGCGCGCTGGACGTCGGTTTTACCGGCGACCTGCCGTTTTTATTTGTCTATGCGGCAGGTGCGCCGGTGAAGGCCATCGGTGCGTGGCAAAATAATCCTGACAGTATTGCGCTGCTGACGCGCCCGGACAGCGGTATCCATAGCCTGAAGGATTTAAAGGGTAAGCAGATTGCCGTTAATCGCGGCGGCTGGGGGCATTATCTGGTGCTCGGCCTGCTTGAGCGCGCCGGATTAAAACCTTCCGACGTCACGCTGCGTTTTCTTGGTCCGGTCGACGGTCGTGCGGCGCTGGCCAGCCATGCGGTTGATGCCTGGGCTACCTGGGAGCCTTATGTTTCTTCGGCCGTCATCGTCGATAAAGATATCCTGGTGCCGCAAGGCGGCGGGAAAGGCATTTTGTCTGGCTACTCCTATGCGCTGGCGCGTGAAGAAGCATTAAAGGATCCGGCCAAACGTCAGGCTATTGCCGATTTACAGGCGCGGCTGGCTAAGGCACAGGTGTGGGCGGCACAACATCCGGCAGAGTTTGCCAGCGCGCTCAGCAAGTCGCTGGGCATGCCGCAAAGCATTACGCAGCGCTGGATCGCTAGCGCAGAAATTCGTCCGGTAAACTTTACGCCCGTGCTGGCGACGACGCTCCAGCAGTCCGCTGATTTTTTCTACAGGTACAAAGTGTTGCCCAAAGCGGTAAACGTACATCAGGCGTTTGATTATCGTTTGTCGCAGCAGGCTAACCAGGTCGCCACAGGTCAAACTTTAGCCACAACGGGTAAGCAACAACCATTATCTGGTCAGGAGAGCCCCTATGAGTGAACCGCAACATCATCGCCTGCGTGACTTTGTGGGTAGTCTGGCAGAGCTGCTGGAAACAAAACCAGCGGAGCGCGATCTCCTGCAGCAGGGTAGCCTGCTTCTTAAGCAGCTTATTCGCCATGATGACTGGCTTCCAGAGCCTTTTACCCAGCCCAGCCCGCAGCGCTATCAGCAATATTTACTGCACGCCGACGCGCTCCAGCGCTTTTCGGTGGTCAGCTTTGTCTGGGGAGCAGGACAGTCTACGCCGATCCACGATCATCGCGTCTGGGGCCTGATTGGCATGCTGCGCGGCGCGGAAGTTTCACAGAATTATGAGCGTGATACGCAAGGGCGACTTTATGCCGCAGGCGAGCCCGTCACGCTCAACCCCGGCGATGTGGAAGCCGTCTCGCCTGACGTCGGTGATATTCATCGCGTCAGCAATGCTTTCGCCGATCGGACCTCTGTCAGTATTCACGTTTACGGCGGCAATATTGGGGCGGTAAAGCGCGCCGTATTTGCAGAAGATGGTAGCGAAAAACCGTTTATCTCCGGCTATAACAACGCTTACTTACCAAATATCTGGGATCTCTCACATGGCTGAACACTCATTTTCTCTGCGTCACTATAGCGATATTCGCTATGCCCTGTTACAGCGTCAGGAAATTGCGCTGGTGGATGTGCGGGAAGAGGCTTACTACGCTGAAGGCCATCCGCTGTTTGCCGTCAATATTCCGCTGTCGAAGCTGGAATTCGAAGTATTGAACCGCATTCCGCGCCTGGCTACGCCGGTAACGGTTTATGACAACGGCGAAGGGCTGGCGCAGGTTGCGGCGGCTCGTCTGCAGGCCATTGGCTATAGCAATGTCGCACTGCTGGCCGGTGGTTTGGCAGGCTGGCGTGAAGCGGGCGGCGAAATCTTTATCGATGTGAATTCGCCGAGTAAAGCCTTTGGTGAGCTGGTAGAAGCACGTGCGCATACGCCATCGCTGCCCGCGCAGGAAGCCAACGCGCTGCTGCAAAGCGGCGAGCCGGTTGTGGTGCTGGACAGTCGCCGCTTTGATGAATACCAGACCATGAGCATTCCGGGCAGTATCAGCGTTCCCGGAGCCGAACTGGTGCTGCGCGTCAGGGATCTTGCGCCTTCTCCCGAAACCAAAATCATTGTGAACTGCGCCGGACGTACTCGCAGCATTATCGGCACGCAGTCGCTGGTTAATGCGGGCATCCACAATCCGGTTTATGCGCTCAGAAACGGTACTATCGGCTGGACGCTGGCAGGCCTTGATCTGGAACATCAGCAAAGCCGCCGTTACAAGGAAGTCAGCGAAACCGCGCTGGTGCAGGCCGCCCGCAGCGCCAGAGAGGTTGCCGACCGTGCTGGCGTCAAGCAGATTACCCTTGCTGAACTGCACGCGCTGCAACAGCAACCGCGCACGGTTTATCTTTTTGATGTCCGCGATGCGGAAGAATACGCTCAGGGCCACTTGCCCGGCTCCCGTCACGTTCCCGGTGGGCAACTGGTTCAGGAGACCGATCACTATGCAAGCGTGCGCGGCGCGAAAATAGTGCTGATTGACGATAAAAAAGTGCGTGCCGATATGAGCGCCTCGTGGCTGGCGCAGATGGGCTGGGACGTAGCGGTATTGGACGCCAGCGCAGACGATTTTACCGCCAGCGGCGACTGGGCGCGCGTTGTACCGCCGTTGCCTGCGCAACAGGAAGTCACGCCCGCGCAGCTGGCGGAGTGGCTGAAGGCTGGCGATACGCAGGTGCTGGATTTTACTACCAGCGCGAACTACGTGGCGGCTCACATTCCCGGCGCGGCATGGCTTCAGATCGCCCTGCTCACCTTAACAGGTAAAACGGCGCTGCCGGAAGCGCAACGCTATGTGGTGACCTGCGGCAGCAGCCTGCTGGCCAGCTACGCCGTTGAGGAGCTTTCCGCGCTGACCGGAAAACCGGTGTTCGTTTTAAAAGGCGGCAATACGGCCTGGAAAGCGCTCGGCCTGCCGGTTGAACAGGGTGAAACACGGTTACTGCAGCAAAGAGACGACCGCTACCGACGTCCCTATGAAGGCACCGATAATTCGGCAGAAGCGATGCAGGCTTATCTGGACTGGGAGTATGGCCTTGTCGCCCAGCTGGATCGCGACGGCACCCACGGCTTTAACGTGATTGCGCCTTAACTTTATCGGGCCGTTTTACGACGTAAGTCGGCCCGATCTCTGATAAATCTACCTGCCCATCTTGCAATAAATCTTACTGATTACCCTGCCCGTTTTTTGCTTCTTTCCTTTTTTATCGCGCCTGCTCTGCCTCTGCCGTTGCGTAAACCTCAGCCGAATCGGTTTAGCACTTTGATTTTTTTTAACTATGCTTATTCCTTAACGAGCGGAAATAACCGAGTTCGTAATCAAAATCATCTTTATGCCGTGCGCTTCTGAAAGCTTTTCAGCGCGCGATATCAATTAACTACCGGCATTCTTGCTGGTTCAAGAGGAGAAATCATGTCGACAACTAATCGTCCCCAGCCTCCACTGCCAGAACAACAGCAAACATGGCCAGGCAGCACCAATGAAATGCAGCCCGTACCCGATCATGGCGAAGCCAGCTATCAGGGTTCCGGCCGACTAAAAGGTAAGAAAGCGATTATTACCGGTGGCGATTCCGGCATCGGCCGCGCCGTTGCTATTGCCTACGCTCGCGAAGGCGCAGACGTGCTGATCTCTTATCTGGATGAACACGAAGACGCAAAAGAGACCGCACGCCTGGTTGAAGAGGCCGGACGCAAAGCGGTGCTGGTACCTGGAGACGTCCGCGAGGCGGAGCATTGCCAGGCCATCGTCAGCAAAGCGGTAGAAGCCTTTGGCGAAATCAATATCGTGGTCAACAATGCCGCTTTCCAGATGACCCGTGATTCTCTGGATGAAATCAGCGATGATGAATTTGACCGCACGATGAAAACCAACATTTACGCCATGTTCCGCATCTGTAAAGCCGCGGTTCCGCATATGCCACCGGGCGGCTCTATTATCAACACCGCCTCGGTTAATGCCGATCAGCCTAAGCCGAAGCTGATTGCCTACTCGGCAACCAAAGCGGCCATCGTTAATTTTTCCGGTAGCCTGGCAGCGCTGCTGGCAGATAAAGGGATCCGCGCTAACGCCGTTGCGCCTGGTCCAATCTGGACGCCGCTGATCCCGACCACCATGCCAACCGAGCAGGTGAAGAATTTCGGTAGCGAAGTACCGTTGCAGCGCGCAGGCCAGCCTGCCGAACTGGCTCCGGCTTATGTCATGTTGGCCAGCGATGAAGCCAGCTACATTTCTGGCGCGACTATCGCCGTCACCGGTGGCGTCGCCGTCATCTGATGTCCGGGGCGGTAAATCCGCCTCGTTCCCCCTTCACATCTGCCCAATGAAAGTAACAACAGGCCGCTTCATGCGGCCTGTGGGCAGGCTTTTGTTAAGGAAAAAAAGATGAAAGCTTATCCTTTACGACTAACGTTGCCGATAGCCACGCATATTTTTGGCGGCGAGTTGATTAAAACACGCCTCGGCAAAGCAGATTTACCGGACGGACGTATTGCGGAAACCTGGGAAGTCAGCGACGTGGAAGGCATGCGCGCCACGATTAAAAACGGTGAGTACGCCGGGCTTAGCCTGCATGAATTAACGGAGCGCTACCCCGATGAGCTGGTGGCAAACGGCTGGCGCGGGCCGCATTTTCCACTGTTAACCAAGTTTATCGACGGCAGCGGCATGCTGCCCGTGCATCTGCACGCCAATGATGAAGCCGCGCAGCGTCTGGAACAGCAGCCCAACGGCAAAAGCGAAGCCTGGCATATCTTATGGGCTGCACCGGGCGCGACCTGTCTGGCAGGCATCAAGCCAGGCATCGGTCAGCAGCAGCTACGCGCCGCACTACTGGCCCAGCGATACGACGAAGTGATGCAGCGTTTTCCGGTTAAAACCGGCGATACTTTTTACGTGCCGGGCGGCATGCTGCACTCTTTCGGACCGGATACGCTGATATACGAGATTGAGCAAACCTCCAATATTCAGCAGCACGCTATGCCGTGGCGTATGGAGGACGGTAGCGAAGTGCCGCCGCAGGAACGCGAAAAAAATATCGATGCGCTGTTGGCTGAACTACGGCCAGAGCTGACCTTAACACCACAACCTGGTCTGACGCTGGAAGAAAGTTCACAGATCACCCGCTTGATGTGCTGCGCAGGCCCTTACTTTGCGCTGGAGCGCTGGCGTTTTTCTGCCGGATACGATTACAGCTTCAATCGCACACGCATTATTTCTAACCTGGGCGAACCGTTGCAGATTACAGCGGCAGGTGAAAGCTGGACGCTGGAAAAAGCGGAAACGCTGCTGCTTCCGGCTGCCTTAGGTAGCGTAACCTTTAACGGGCCGGGTGAAATTCTCGTCGGCTATGTTCCCGATCTGGATTCTGAAGTTAATCGGCCTTTACGCGAACGCGGCTACGATGACGCCACCATTGCGCGCCTTGGCGACGTAACAGACCAACTGCGTTAGGAGATTTTATGCTGCCTTATTCTCTACATGGCCAGGCCAGCGACGCGCCGGTTTTTGTTCTGCTGCACTATCTGGGCGGTTCGGGCCATACCTGGTATCCAGCCATCAGCTGGCTGGATGAAAAACATCGCTGCATCACGCTTGATACGCCTGGTTTTGGCGCGGCGGCTGGCGTAAGCGGCTACGATGTTGCAGCGATGGTCGAACAGGTTGATCAAAGTATTCGCGAGCTGAAGCTGGATAACTGTATCGTCGTCGGCCATTCAATGACCGGCAAGGTCGCGCTGGTGCTGGCTTCGCGTCAGCCAGATTATCTGCGAGGATTAATTCTGGTTGCGCCTTCTCCACCTGGCCCACAGCCGATGAGTGATGAAGATCGCCGTAGTCAAATCGACTACAGCGCCAGCCGCGAAGAGGCGGAACAGTTTGTTGATACTGCGGCAAGCGAGCGATTGCCCGACGTAGTGCGAGAAGTTGCTATCCGGGATGCGCAGCGCGCTAATCTTGATGCCTGGCGCGCCTGGCCTGAAAAAGGCAGCCGGGAAGACTGGTCGCAGCGCATCGGCACGGTTAACTGCCCTGCGCTGCTGATAGCCGGTTCGGCTGACGATCAGGTTCCTGCACCCGCTGAACAGCAGCAGCTCACGCTTTCTCATTTGCCGGACAGCCGTCTGGAAGTGATTGAAGGTGCCGGGCACCTGATGCCAATGCAGACGCCACAAAAGCTGGCTGAGCTAATGACGGCATTTGCCGCTGACCTCTGATCTCTCTTTTTTTCTTCCCCTGCCGGAAATAAGGTGACGCTTATTTCCGGTATTGCCTCGCTTTTAGCGCCTCGCCGCTCCAGAAAATCATTAGCGCCCGTTCAGGGAACCGGTTTATATTAATTTTCCAAATCAATCAGTTTGCTGCATCTGGCGCAGCACTCACAGGAGAACTCTGTGGCAATCTCTCTTCCGGAAAACCTGATCCCGTCCGATCCTCGTTTTGGCTGCGGCCCTTCGCTGATCCAGCTGGATGATTTAACACGCTTACAGGAAAAAGGGCCGCATCTGCTGGGTACCAGCCATCGCAAAGAACCGGTGCGGGCGCTGTGCCGGAAAATTCAGCAAAACCTGAAAGACTATTTATCGGTGCCGGACGATTACAGTATCGTTTTGGGCAACGGCGGCGCGACCATTCTGTTCGATATGATCGGGCTTGGGCTGGTCAGAAAGCGTATTGCTCACCACGTTTGCGGCGAGTTTTCCGCTAAGTGGTTTAAAGCTTCCGACCGCATTCCGTGGATTGCGGCAGAGAAAACCACGGTCGATTACGGCCAGCCCAACAGCGTTTTTTTAACGGAAGGTTTTGACGTTGTCGCCTGTACGCTAAATGAAACGTCTACCGGCGTGATGAACACGCGCCTGCCGGAAGTGGGCGAAGATTGTTTGCTGGCCGTGGATGCCACCAGCAGCGCCGGTCAGATTGCCTGCGATCTTTCACGCGTGGACGTGTTCTTCTTCTCCCCACAGAAGGTTTTTGCCAGCGAGGGCGGCCTGTTTGTGGCGATCCTGTCGCCAAAAGCGAAGGCGCGTATTGAGGAAATTGCCGCGCTGGATCGTTATATTCCGGTATTCGCCGACTGGCGGCTGGCGCTCAGCAACAGCGAGCAGCAGCAGACCTACAATACGCCAGCGGTGGTAACGCTGTTTCTGTTTGCCCGTCAGGCGGAACGAATGAACGCGCTCGGTTTTGAAGAAGTGGAACGGCAGGCCGCAGAAAAAGCCGCCTGGCTGTATCAGTGGGCGCAGGAAAAAACTTATCTTTCACCCTTTGTTACCGACCCGGCTGCGCGTTCAACCACCGTTGCTGCGATTGATGTTGCAGACACGATCAATGTCGATAAGCTGACCCGCTATCTGGACGAGCAAGGTTTGGTACACGGTATTGAAGGCTATCGGGCGCTGGGACGTAACCAGCTGCGGATTGCGCTGTTTCACAATATCGCTTTTGAGGATTTGAAAAAGCTGACCGCCCTGATCGACTTTTTGATCGTAAAGGGTGAGTTTAACGTCTGATTCGGCAGCGCTGCTGTTTATCCTTTGATTTCATCAGCCGGAGGCGGCTCTGCCCTTTCGTCTGCCATCAACCTGGCAAGCGGTAGCCAGTTCAATTGGATCAGCAGCGCTTCGTTAAGCACTAAGAGTCAGGCAGGATTCATTCTGTAAATGACAATTTTGTCCGGGAATTTTAGCAAAAGAGAAAAAATGAGGACAGGCGAGCAAAATTAACGAATCACGTTATCGCTAACATACAGAAAAAAGGAAATTTTGCATTGAGCAGAAGGAAATGATTTGAAAAGTATTGGTGGAGATAAGCGGGATCGAACCGCTGACCTCTTGCATGCCATGCAAGCGCTCTCCCAGCTGAGCTATACCCCCACAACAAAAAACCGGTTTTTCGCGCCAAATCGTCTGGTAAAGATTTGGTGGAGATAAGCGGGATCGAACCGCTGACCTCTTGCATGCCATGCAAGCGCTCTCCCAGCTG
>Ga0153982_1000488_pt1 | contig 10944 bp, 8 predicted proteins | sample TSGA066MetaG_FD_104743 | JGI IMG/M metagenome (GOLD analysis project Ga0153982, IMG submission 104743) | Attine ant fungus gardens microbial communities from Georgia, USA - TSGA066 MetaG | ecosystem: Host-associated > Fungi > Mycelium > Unclassified | place: USA: Georgia, Alexander Wildlife...
ACTTCTTTAAAATTACAAACTCAGTACTGTTCAAAGTAGGTACATATTCTACTCATTTCTAAATTTGAAACAAAACAACAAGATATCTAAAATAAGTTTGTGTACCTTAAAGTGAGAGAAAATAAAAATTTCTTTTAATATCTAATTGACAAAGAAATGTAAATATGATATTTTATATATAGGGTATGGGGGTATATACTATATCGAATAAAAAATGACAAAATAATTAATAATATTATGGAGGATAGATATGAAAATAAGAGAATATGTAGTAGATAACCTTGGCTGTGCTGGGTGCGCTGCTAAGATACAACATGAAGGTTCCAAAATGCCTGGTATATTAAACAGCAATCTTGATCTTTATAAGAAAAAAATGATAATTGAAACTGATGATACTTTTGATGAAAAACAATTTTTGTCAGATATCAATAAAATTGCAGATAAACTTGAACCTGGAACTAAGATATATAAAAAAGAAAATGATGAAATCAAAACAAGAGAATATGTAGTAGAAAATTTAGGATGTGCTGGGTGTGCTGCTAAAATACAGCATGAAAGTTCTAAATTAAAAGGAGTTATTAACAGTAATCTTGATCTTTACAAAAAAAATATAACTGTTGAAACTGATTCATCTTTTGATGAAGAAAGCTTCTTAGAACAAGTAAATACAATAGCTGATAAATTAGAGCCTGGAACTTTAATATACAAAGTTGAAACTGAAGATGATAATGATGAAGCTAGAGCTAAGAGAGAAAAAGAATTGGCATTAGAAAAAGCTGAGGAAAAAAGAGAAAAATTACTTCTAATTACTGGAGCTGTTCTATTTATTATTTCTGTTTTTCTTAAACCTTTTCCTATGATAAAGTTGGCTGTATCAATAGCAGCGTACATTATTCTAGGTGGTGATGTAGTTCTCAAATCGTTTAAAAATATTACTAAAGGAAACTTTCTTGATGAAAATTTCTTAATGACTATTGCCACATTTGGTGCCTTTTATCTTGGAGAAACAACTGAAGCTGTTGGAGTAATGCTTTTCTACAAAGTAGGAGAATACTTCCAAGAATCAGCTGTAAGAAATTCAAGAAAATCTATTGAAAAACTTCTAGATATCAGACCTGAATATGCAAATATAAGAGATAATAATGGTGAAGTAATAAAAGTTTCTCCAAAAAAATTAAAAATTGGAGATATCATAATTATAAAATCTGGAGAAAAAGTTCCAGTAGATGGAATTGTTATAAAGGGTGAAAGTGATTTGAATACTGCTGCTCTTACTGGAGAATCTGTTCCAGCAGATGTTACTGTGAACAGTGAGGTTCTAAGTGGAAGCTTAAATGGTGCTGGAGTTCTTGAAGTAAAAGTTACAAAACTTTTCAATGACTCTACAATCAATAAGATAATAGAGATGGTAGAAAATGCAAGCAACAAAAAAGCTGAATCAGAAAAATTCATTACAAAATTTGCTAGATATTATACGCCTATAGTTGTAATAATAGCTTTGATAGTTGGACTTGGATTCCCTGCATTATTTGGTAATTTCAATATGTGGTTTGGAAGAGCGTTAATATTCCTTGTTATATCTTGTCCATGTGCTTTGGTATTATCTGTACCTCTTACTTTCTTCAGCAGTATAGGAAAGGCTTCTAAAAGTGGTATTCTTATCAAAGGTGGAAATTACCTTGAAGCTCTTACTACCATAAGTGCTGTTGTGTTTGATAAAACAGGTACTCTTACTAAAGGTAAGTTTAAAATAGACAAACTTGAAGCTGTAAATGGAAATGAAGATAACCTTTTAAAAACGGCTAAAATAGGTGAATTTTACTCTAATCACCCTATAGGAAAAGCTATTGTAGGTTATGGAAATATACAAGTAAATGAAGAATATATAGAAGGTTACAAAGAGCTTTCTGGATTTGGAGTACTTTCATATTATGAAGGTAAGATGATACTTATTGGAAATTATAAACTTATGAAAGAATATAAGATAGAGGCAGAAGAAAAACATTATGCTGGTACTGTTCTTTATGTAGCAGAAGATAATGTATTCCTAGGATATGTATATATTTCTGATGAAATAAAAGAAGATTCACCAATGACTATAGAGGGACTAAAGAAATCTGGTATTCAAAGTTATATGCTTACTGGAGACAGTGAAAAAATAGGAGCTGTTGTTGGAGAAAAACTTGGATTAAATCCTGAAAATGTATATTCTCAACTACTGCCACAAGATAAAGTAGGCAAACTTGAAGAAATCAAATCTAAAAACACTAAAGGTATTGTTTTTGTGGGAGATGGTGTCAATGATGCTCCAGTATTGTCTTTAGCTGATGTAGGAATAGCTATGGGTGGAGTAGGCAGCGATATTGCTATTGAAGCTGCTGATGTTGTTATAATGAAAGATGAACCTTCTAAAATACTTGAATTATTAAAAATAGCAAAACAAAATAAAAAAGTTGTTATGCAAAATATAATCATGGCTCTTGGAATAAAAGTTATAGTTATGGTACTTGGAGTATTTGGTATAGCAAATATGTGGATGGCTATATTTTCAGATGTTGGAGTTTCTTTACTAGCTGTTCTTAATGCTTCTCAAGGAATAAAAAGAAATTAAATTTAAAGAATGAAAAAGATCAGTCTATCTGGTCTTTTTTATTTATAATACTAAAAATGATTTATTTTAGAAAATAAAATGGTATAATTTAAAATAAAAAGACAATTGGAGGAAAGATAAATGGTAAAAAAAGATATAAAAGAATGTTATGAGAGAGAAAAAGAAAAATATTTTGATTACTTTATTCTTGGAATATCAGGAATTTATCTGCTTATTACAGCAGGAACTTATTGGCTCAGTTTTCTACTTTATCACAATACAAATATTGTTGGTATTATTCTAGGATTTTTCTTTTTAGCTGCATATATTGTGTATTTTAAAATGGATAGGCATTATAAATTTGCGTATTTTCTAGTTTTTCTTGTTTCAACTTGGGTGGCTTCTGCTGCATTATCAGCTATAGTCTCTCTCGTTTTAATTCTGCCAGCACAATATCTAAGATATTATCAGAATTTTAATTTAAAATTAGAATATATACTTATGCTTATTTTAGTTATTAGAGGAGTTATTGGCATGTTCATAAACTCATTTCTATATCAACTTTTCAAAAAACTATCATATAAGCATGTCTATTTAAATCCTGAAAAATATGGAGAAGAAGACAGTGATGATGACGAGGATGAAGAATATTCAGAAGATTTATAGAATAAAACAATAAATATTTCAAATTCTTACAATGACTTATTTATATACCAAAATAAAAGGATGATTTTTAAATAGAAAAAGTAATAAACTTGATCTGTTTCAATCATCCTTTTAATTATTTATTTTTATAAAAACTTATATCTGCTAATGGAAGTTCAGATAAAGCTTCCTGTAAATTAAGAGCAAGTGGTTTCATTGTAATATAAGTAACTATACCTGAAATTATTCCACCTATACAAGGAATAACTTTACTTACTCCTACAGAAAAACTTTGCTGACTGACTCTTATTCCTAAAATAGATGCTGCTTTTTTAATTATTGGATATACAGCACTTCTTGTCAATGCTTTCTGTAATATTTTCTTTTCGATATTTAAAGCAGCACTTTGAGCAAGTTTAACCACAGCATTGTCTGCTAAATCCACTCCAAACATTACTCCCATAAGTAAAGTCATCCGTTCAATAGTATCCTTACTCAATTCTTCATTAGTATCAAACATATCTTTCCATCCATAGAGATAGGCTAATTTTTGAGTTATTCTGATTATATGTCCAAAATATTGAGTAATATCAATAGCAATAGTTCCTGCAATAGCTATTCCTCCTGGAATACCTATAATTGTTGAGATAAGAGTAGATTGTCTTATTTCATATGCAATTACCTTATCTGCTATTTTATTTATTTCAGAAACTTCTATTCCTGCAATAGCTGGGTTATCCTGAATAGCTTTTTTTACAATATCTCCAGAAAAATATTTAGATAATTCTTTATTCAAGAAGTTATTTCTGTTTATTTTCACTCCACGAGTTTTCATTATTTTTTCTAAAATAGTATCAAATTTATTTCTACCCATAACTAACCCCACTTAATTAATATAATCAAAAAGCTGACCCAAGTCATTTGATCAGCTTTTATTTAAAAATTATTTTTTGATTCTTTCTACATATTCATTTGTTCTAGTATCTATTTTAATCCATTCACCTTGTTCAACAAATAGAGGAACTTGAACTTCAAATCCTGTGTTGATTCTAGCTGGTTTCATAACTTTTCCACTAGTATCTCCTCTTAATCCTGGTTCAGTATATTCAATTTGTCTTTCAAGGAAAGTAGGTAACTCTACAGCAACTGGAGTAGATTCATAATATATTACATCTAATTCCATTCCTTCCTCTAAATAATTAATAGCATCTCCTAGATCTTCTTCTTTAAGTTCAACTTGATCCCAAGTTTCTGGATTTGAAAATACATAGAAATTTCCATCATTGTAAGAATAAACAGTTTTAATTTTATCAAGTCTAATATCATCCATTTTTTCATCAGCTTTATAAACAGCATCTGAAATATTTCCATTTAATAGATTTTTCATTTTAAATTTTACCACTGCAGCATTTCTTCCTGATTTGTTATACTCTGATTTTAGAATTACAAATGGATCGTTTCCGATTTTAATTGTACTTCCTGCTCTTAATTCTTGAGCTATTTTCATTTTTGACCTCCTAAAATTTCTCTATAAAATCTTTTATTTTATTTATAAGATTACAGTTTGAGATAAGAAAATCTCTAAATAGAGAATTGCATCTTTCTATCTCCTTCAGATTGTTGAAGAAAAATAAATATTCCTCTTTTCCTTCTTCTAAAGAATTTTCTCTTCTAAAATTGTAATCTTTAAAAAGCTTTTTGTATTCAGATAAATATTTTTCTGAAGTTTTTTCCTTCAACTGCCTTTCATATTTATCTAAAAACCCTTCTATTTTATCCATATGAGCATAGTCTTCTTGACAATAAATATGCCATAGATAAGGTTTTCCAGTAAGTACTGCCCTTATAAAAGAATCCTCTCCTCTTACAAAATTAAAATCTGCCAGATTTATCAACTCTTCATATTCTTCCTGACTTAAAAATTTGTAGAACCATACTTCTATTTTACCATATTTATAAATATTTCCAAGCTTTTCTATAAAATTTTTCTCAAAAAAGCTTTTAAACCCTTTTTGTGTCTTTTCTCCCATAGCTAAAATCACTATTTCTTTATCTAAAGACTTTAAATCTCTAAGTAATGGAGCAACGTTTTTTTCATATGAAAATACTGTTCCTATAATTTTATTATCTATATTTCCTATTTCTGAGAAGAATTTTTTTTGGTAATATTCTTTGTTTTCAATTACTTTTTTTATTCTTTCAAGATAGAGTGAATCAGCTATAACTCCTCCACTTTTTTCAGTGAATCCAGGCATAAAAAATACCTTTTTTAATTTACCTTTACCACTTGGTGATTCTTGTAAATGGCAGCTCTCTATCCAATCTTCTGCTGAAAGATATTCCAGATTTATCAATAGTTCTGAGTGCTCACAAGCTTCATTCATATACTCCTCAGGTATTGTACACCCAAAGGCTTCTATTATAACATTTGCAGTAGAAAAAGTACACATATTTTTCTTAACATATTCATATGTAACATACTGAATTCCATCTATCTCTTGATTTGAAATATTTTTTACATTTGAATTTATATGAATAAATTCATCAAGTCTGTTAAGTATCACTCTTATTTGTACTTCTTCTCCAAATACAGTTCTAAATTCCTTTCCCAGCCTATAAACTACTCCAATATCACCAAAATTATCTATTATCTCACAGAATATATCAAGACTCCTTAATTTCATTTCTCTTTTCATACTCCTTTTTTGCTACTTCTGCCCAATTAGGTTTTGCTATTACAGCTCTTCCTACTGCTACAAAATCTAAAAGTTCATTTTCTATAAGCCAGCTTGCCTCTGTTTCTTTTTTTATTTTTCTTACACCAATTACTGGTATATTTACATGTTTTTTAATCTCTGTTCCCATATATATTACCCAATCCAATGGAAATTCTGTTGGTATTTCTATCTTTCTTTCCTGTTTAAATATAGGATCTGGGACTCCAATTGATACATGAAGTATATCCACTCCAAGTTTTTCCAGATATTTTGCTATTTCTATTCCATCTTTTAGCTCAGGCTCATTTCCTCCCATTCTATAGCCTAAAATAAAATCATTATTAAAAATCTCTCTTGTTTCTTCTATAAGTTTTTTTGAAAAATACATTCTCTTTTCAAAAGTTCCTCCATATTTGTCTTCTCTCAAATTCCATAGCCTAGAATTTAATTGGGATATAAGATAAGTATGAGCTCCATGAATTTCTATTCCATCAAAGCCTGCCTCTCTCGCTCTCATAAAAGCCATTTTAAAGCTTTCCAGTATTTTATCCAGAAGATGCTCAGGTACATCTTTTATTTTCTCTTTAAAGCCTGCATGATGAAGCTGTATAAGGACAGGAACATCATATTCATGACAAGTATCAGCTATTCTTTTAAGTCCAGCTATAAATTTATCATCCCATATCCCCAACTGATTATCTCTCAGTTTTCCATCTTCTGCCACAGCAGAAGCTTCTACTATTACCAGTCCAATTCCACCAGCACAGACATCTTTATACCATTCTACTACTTTGTCTGTAACAAAACCATCCTTTCCCACCATTGAAAATCTTACCAATGGAGGAAGGACTATTCTATTCTTTATTTCTATATTTTTTATATTTATACTATCAAATAATTTTGGCATTTTTCCCTCTCTGAAATTTTGCTTTGATATAATATTATATCATATTTTTAATAACTTCATTCAAATTTTTTTGATTTTTAGAGATAAAGTTTTAAAAAAATAAATAAGTAAATATTTTAATATAACCTAAACTTCTATTGCTAAATTGTCAATAACTATGGTATAATATAATGATTTTTTGAATACAGATAAAAGTAAAATTTATAGGAGGATATATATTAAATGATAGCAACTAGTAATCTTGGAATGAGATTTTCTGGAAGAAAACTATTTGAAGATGTCAATCTTAAATTTACTCCTGGAAACTGTTATGGTCTTATAGGAGCAAATGGTGCTGGAAAATCTACATTTGTTAAAATACTTTCTGGAGATCTTGATCCTACAGAAGGGGAAATAATTTTTGATAAGAAAAATAAAAGAATGGCAGTATTAAAGCAGGATCACTTTGCCCATGAAGAAGATGAAGTTCTTAATGTAGTTCTTATGGGACACAAAAAACTTTGGGATATCATTGTAGAAAAAAATGCTATATATGCAAAAAGCGAATTTACTGATGAAGATGGTTTGAGAGCTGCTGAATTAGAAGGAGAATTTGCTGAATTAAATGGTTGGGAAGCTGAAACAGAAGCTGAAACTCTTTTAATGGGATTAGGAATAGGAATTGAATCACATCACAAGCTTATGAAAGAGCTTACTGAACCTGAAAAAGTTAAAATCCTTTTAGCGCAGGCTTTATTTGGACAGCCAGATGTACTTCTTTTAGACGAACCTACTAATGGACTTGATATCAAAGCTATATCTTGGCTAGAAAACTTCCTTATGGATTTAGATAATACTACTGTTATAGTTGTGTCACATGACAGACACTTTTTAAATAAAGTATGTACTCATATAACTGATATCGACTATGGAAAAGTTAAAATGTATGTAGGAAACTATGATTTCTGGTATGAATCAAATGAGCTTATGGTAAAACTTCTTTCTTCTAAAAATAAAAAAATTGAACAAAAAAGACAAGAATTGCAAGAATTTATTGCCAGATTTAGTGCTAATGCCTCTAAATCTAGACAAGCTACTTCAAGAAAGAAACTTCTTGATAAACTTCAATTAGAAGATATGCAGGTATCAAATAGAAAATATCCATTTATTGAATTCAAACAAGAAAGAGAAGCTGGAAATAATCTTCTTAAAGTTGAAAACCTTACTAAAACTATTGATGGAATTAAAATACTTGACAACCTTACATTCACTATTAATACAGGAGATAAAGTTGTTTTCCTTGCTAAAAATGATATTGTTAAAACAACACTTTTATCTATACTTGCAGGAGAGATGGAAGCTGATTCTGGTTCATATACTTGGGGGGTAACTACAACTCAAGCTTATATGCCTAAAGATAATACTAAATTTTTTGAAAATAAAAACCTTAATCTTATAGATTGGTTAAGACCATATTCACCTGACCAGCATGATGTTTTTGTAAGAGGATTCTTAGGAAGAATGCTTTTCACAGGTGAAGATGCAATGAAAAGTTGTACAGTTCTCTCAGGAGGAGAAAAAGTAAGATGTATGCTTTCTAGAATGATGCTTACAAATGCTAATGTTCTCATGTTTGATAACCCTAATGACCACTTGGATCTAGAATCTATCACATCATTAAATAAAGCTCTTATCAACTTTAAAGGAACTATTTTATTTGGAGCTCATGACCATGAATTTATTCAAACAGTAGCAAATAGAATTATCGAGATAACTCCTAATGGAATCCTTGATAAAATGATGAGCTATGATGAATATCTTGAAGATGAGAATGTACAGCAAAGATTAGAAGAATTATACGCTGAATAAATTAATAACTATCCTGCTTTTATAAAAATATTAGCAGGATTTTTTATTTGTTATAAAAATAAAAAAGATGATTTAAGAAGAGACTGCTGCAAAACAGTAATTTATTTTGCTGATTTTGTAACCTTTTTTCTTTTGCTGTAAAAAAATAGAAATCATTTTATAAATTTTTATTTTAAAAGAAAAAGCTGACTTGAATTTTTTCATGTCAGCTTTTTTAGTAATAGTAATTGAACTATTCTAACCCTTTTAACTAATATTTGTAAAAAATACTATCTCCAATAAATTCTTTAAGTATTGAATCATCTGGAATATACTTTGAATCTATATCAACAAAGCAATATAAGAATTTCATAAGTCTTTTTGCTTCTTCATAATAAGGGCTGTCTATTTTTACTTTTATCAATTCTCTTATAGCATATCTTTTTAATACTCCTAATTCATATACTAGATTAGAATTAAACATTACATCTGCGTCTTCTTGAAATGGAAAAATATATTTTTCCTCCCCTTTTCTTACAGAATTCCACATAGCAATAGTTTCTTCAACAAATGTATCCCTAGCCATACTGTCTCTTACAAGACGTCTTATTTTTCTTACATCACTTGTTGCTATTCTATTATGTCTGTCTATATTTAATTGTGTCAGACAGCTTACATATATTTTAAATTTATTTTTCTTAGGTATAGACACAGTCAGTTTTTCATTGAGTCCATGTATTCCTTCTATGATTATAAGTCCATGTTCAGGAACTTTCATCATTTTTCCTTTTTTCTCTCTTTCTCCACTTATAAAATTATATTCTGGTATCTCTACTTCTTTTCCAGCTACAAGCTCTTTCAGATTTTCATTTAATAATTTCAAATCAAGAGCTTCAATAGTTTCATAATCTTTATTTCCATCTTCATCAAGAGGAACATTTTTTCTTCCAATATAGTAATCATCTAAAGATATTACTATTGGAGTTATTTCATTAGCTCTTAAATGAAGATATAATCTCTTACTAAAAGTTGTTTTCCCAGAAGAAGAAGGCCCAGCAATAGTTACTAATTTTATATCTTTATTTTCTGTTATCTGATCAGCTATTTTACTAATATTCTTATGATGAAGAGCCTCATTTATTCTTATTAACTCTGGAATTTTCCCCATTAATATCTTTTCATTTAATGTTCCAATAGTAGATACATCTAAGATACAATTCCATTGCCCTGTTTCCTGAAATACTTTTGCCATTTTAGGATTATCTATATATGGTGGAAGTTCATCAGGAGTTTTTGTTGGATACTTTATTAAAAAACCACCATTATATACAGAAATTTCATATAATTTCACACTTCCAGTTGAAGGATATGGCTCTTCATAAATAAAATCAAAATATCCATCTATTTCATATTCCATCATTCCTGTCCATCCAGAATTCTCAAGCAATATTCTTATATCTTCTCTTAGTATACTAGTGCTTTTACTTTTCAAAGTATCATTGTCTTGACATACTAATAATATTGGATAGTCTTTCTTTATTATTTCCTGCATTTTTATATCTATTTTTTTAATATCTTCTTTAGTTATTTTTTCCCCTTTTGTTACAGCTCCATATGTTCCATTATTTAAAGAATGTTCTATTTCTACTTCAATATCTGGAAAAATTTCATATACTGCTTTTAGAAAAACAAGTTTTAATGTTACTGCATACTTTTTAGGATCAAACTCTACCATAAAAACACCTCATTTTTTTCATATTTTAGGTTTTTAACAATTTTTTAACAACATTATTAAAGACTTGTTTATATTATAGCAGATATTTTAAAAAAATTTCTGTTTTTTAAATAAAAAAAGAATGATTTTATACAGAAATATAATTTTAAAACTTCTCTAATACAAATACTTACTATTTATTATCAAGTTTTTTAAAATTTAATTCTGTATTTTAACCATTCTCAATTACTTTTTATTTTATCTAAATAATAAATTGCAAATCCATACCGATGTCAATAAACCAGCCACATCAGCTAAAAGTCCTGCTGCTACTGCATGTCTTGTCTTTCTTATACTTACTGCTCCAAAATATACTGCCAGTACATAGAATGTTGTTTCTGTTGATCCCATCATTGTTGAGGCTATTCTTCCTATTAATGAATCTGCTCCATATGTCAGCATAAGGTCATTCATTATTCCTGTTGCTCCTCCTCCTGACAATGGTCTCATTATTGCCATTGGCAATACTTCTCCTGGCATTCCT
>Ga0153982_1000489_pt1 | contig 10932 bp, 15 predicted proteins | sample TSGA066MetaG_FD_104743 | JGI IMG/M metagenome (GOLD analysis project Ga0153982, IMG submission 104743) | Attine ant fungus gardens microbial communities from Georgia, USA - TSGA066 MetaG | ecosystem: Host-associated > Fungi > Mycelium > Unclassified | place: USA: Georgia, Alexander Wildlife...
AATAGGTAGTAGCATGTGATGATCTGTCCTAGTGCACAGACCATCACTTTTCTGTATATAAGGACTCATAGTCTGAGGATTAGACCTCAGACTTAACAACATTTTTTGTCACTTGTCTAACTTTGCATTTTTGAACTCTTTAAAGTATCAAAGCACCCATCACAAATAGTAAGTGATTATTTGTGATACACTTTCTCTACTATCTCTTCTACTACAGATCAAGATGAGTGTGCTAGACATAGCAGCCTTGACTCTCAGGCACTTGGGATAATGAACTCATCCCTAGCTCATAATATCCTTATGTATGAAAAAGAGAATACAAAGTCTCTCTGGAACTATTTGTGTGATAAGTATAGCTCCCCTGGGCTTGCTTCTGTTTTTGCAGACTATTAGTGTACTAGACACTTCCAGATTTCTGGAAATAGCAACCCTGCTCCCTAGATTGCAGAACTCAATACACTCTATACTAGGCTAGAGGGAAACAAATGTAATGTCCTCTCCCTTGTTTGTACAATGACACTTCTATCTGTTATCCCTCAATCTTGGAATAACTTAGCTACCTTTATCCTCACTTCCCAGACCATACTTACCCAGTTGACTTGGGATTTTGTGAGCTCAGCTATTCAGTCTGAGTTCTCCTGAAGATCAACCAGTGCTCATATTGCTTGTCACTCAGGTATTCCTAGAGGAAATTGTCCCCCCTCTTGGAAGAAAAATCCCCAGGATAAGTAGCAGCAGTATCCTTAGGGGCAGTAGCAGCAGTTACAAGAGAATTCCTCCTAGCAACAAAAGAAAAAGTATTGAAAGGGTGCAAAAGGGAATTGCATACTGGGACAAACAAGATAATGATGTGCTAGCTCCCAATTGCATGCTAAAGGTCCGAGAGGAGATAATCAAAGTTGAAGGTTTATAAATAATTAGAGAAATAAGAATTATATGCAGCTCTAGTAAAATATATGTTGGTGGTTATAAAAAGGATTGCAAGATCTCTCTAGATCGTCATCACATAGCCTTCCTAAGGTGTTAACCTTTACATACCATGATAAAAGCTTCTCTGGAAAATACAGTTAGTTGATCACTTATGGACTCTCTACACTCAGTTGTCCCCTTGTTTGCATCTCCAACACTGAACCTTACAGGTGTGATGCAATCCAAGTGTATACCTAGCCAAGCTTTCCCAGCTTGCTATCCTCTCTAAAGCCTGCCCGAGTTATATCTGCATCTTCTCTCTAGATTGAGTTCTGGGTATATTCTGTGTTCTTCTCAATACATTCCCCTAGTCCCAGTCTTCTTACTCTCAATAGATCTGCATTCACAATTCCAGAGGCAGTGTAGATAGAGATAGGAGTCAAGAGGTTCTTCCCCAATCCAACTGCACTCTGGATACTATATTAAAGATATTACAAAGCCCTGAAACTCAAGAAATCAAATATAAAAGGAAAACTATCACTACTTTTAGGATTTTATCAACTTTTTTTTGTTCTAAGGCCTTTCAAAATCCCACTGATGACGCTGTTATGCCATTAGAGAATTTTCTACAGAAAAGTAGCATAGGATAAAAATTATAACCCTGGATTTCACTATTGGAACCCACTTTAGAGACCTCCTACAAGCCCTAGACATAATCTAGACCCAAGACTGGGTACTTCTATTAGGTAGTGACCAAGCTATCATATGCCAGGAAAACATATACCTCGGGAGGCAAGACTAATGAGCTAGCATTAGGTTTCTCAGATATAGACTATCAATGTTGAAGCTCTAGAAGTCAGAGGCTCAGGGGTATTCTTGGAATGCAAGATAATTTTGATCTAGAGCAGACTTAGACTAATATGATACCAAGACAGCAGATCAAAAGTCTATCAGTGACTAGTGATCCCATCACTGCTGGACTCAGTCAAGAAATAGACACACCACCAGATGACAATTGTATTGCAGACACTTGAACACACTGTCATGTGTTTCTAGACTATATTTGGAGTAGAAGAAAGCTAGTTCAGGGTTTGGAAAACAATGGGCAGGAGTGAAGTATGGAGATAGAGCAGGATCACATGGTCATGTCCAGGAGGTATGGAGGACAGGAAGGTAACAGCTGTCATAGCTGCATGGTAGTGTCATAGAGAAGAGACGTGAGGGAGAGTGGTAGAATGAAGAGTTTCCTTTTCTATTTCTTTTTAATTGAGTCTCTAACATTTGTAATATTCTAATATATTTCTCAGAGTGGAGATTGATGGGAAAGCCTCCTTGGCCCTTGCCTTCATCTCAGAAGCTCTTGAGGTTGTAAATGCAATTCTCTTGAGTATGTAAGGGGTGATCTTAGTGAGAGGTTGAAGAGTTGGTGAATGTTCTCTATCATATACCCTATTCTTTCTGGAGCCAAGACACAGTGGTCGCTCGGGCAACCTTCTATGGAATAGCAGGCCTGAAAAGCCTAGCTAATCATCGACTTAGATCGTATCATATCCATAAGGTTTGGTGTGGGGTGTGGATGAGGGCTTGATTAAGTGTAGTAAGGCCCATGAGTGGTTTACTGACTATTCTATTAGTGAGCTTGTTACGGTATGTAAAGGTGGACACCTTAGGGACACCATGTGAGACGGATTTAGATTGAACCTACCATCATTTCAACTATTTTTACATTACAAATAAGCTGCACTTCATATTTTAATTTCTTTCTGATACCCCCACTTTCTCCTTCTCCCCATGAACCCTTTAGCATGCAATTGGGAACTGTCACCGCCTCCTTTTCTACTTGCTAGTCACAGCTAAAATCCCTTTTGCCCCTTTCAATGCCCTTCTCAAATTGGTCCAATTCATGGTCCATTGGCATGTACACAAGATAGAGCATTAAAACTATATAATAAGCACTTGACTAGGAAATTCCCTGATCCTACTCTTGTTGAGATATCTGCCTCCAAAATTACTGAGCCTTCCTTAAAGGCTCCTTTCCCTCAGATTCAAAGTAGTCTATTCAAAATGGATGTTGATCCATCTTCAGTGATAAACACATCTATTTTAGGGAAGTCAGCTAATGCTGATGATGTAGTATCCTTGGAAAGCTCTGAGGATTGGGGCTTGAATAATCAAATTTCTGGATATGACCTGTATATACATTCCCCCACTGCCTTTTACCATTCTCTAACTATCTTGGCTCAGTCCCTCGTAACCTATGCCAATGTAATGGCTGCAACTAGGAACTCTGTAACATCGAGTAGTATAGTCTATATAGCTCAATGTAACAATAAATTTGTGTTGTCTGCATCACCTATAGCTGAGAATTTACAAAGATGTGATAGAGCACTATGCACTACATGCAAGGATAAAGAAGCGCCATATAGCCGCTCTTATAATGATGAATGGTTCTTGAACTCTGGTGCCTCTGCTCATTTTACTCCTTTTGAGTTTGACTTTGTTTCTATGACTCAAGGAAATTATGGTCGCATTGAGACAGCCAATTCTAAAGCATCTCTTTTTATGGTTGCTGTAAGAACTGTCCTTATAGAACATGAAATCATTGACCCTAAAAACAGGACAACCAGAACTGCTATCTCTAAACTATGGCCAGTATACTATGTTCCTGGTATGATTATGTGCCTCCTCTCCACTGGACAGCTACTCCAATCTGGATTGAGTATAGAAGGCACAATGGATAGTTCAACCTTTTGTGATTTATTTGGTGATGCTGTTCTCTCTGCCCTACCTAATCTTTAGGGGAGCATCTAGGTTGTGAGAACATGTATTATTAAGAACAATGTTCCTAATCCTGTGAGCCTTGTTACAAGGCACCCAGATTATGAGACAATCCATTGTCAACTTGGGCACATCTCTGATGAAGCCATGAGACATATTTCAGACAATATTGAAGATATTGAAAAGATCTTGTCACAAACTTCATTTGGCCATATCTCCATCAATTCTTCAATGATTCTCATGGTCTTAAGGGCTACGGAAAGCCCTCAAAAAGACCTTTCAATCAATACCAGTCACATCTCGAGGAAATCAATAATGGCCGAGATATTAAGCAGATCAACTGGTAACCACCATGTTACTATTTATTAAACTGCTAATATCTCGGAAACTGCCATGATCGATGCTTTGGTTCTAGGCTCAGCAGAAGCCTTCTTCATAATGCTCAGAATGAGTCTAGAACAATCTCAAGGCAATTAATATTAGTGGAGATATGAAGGCCTCAATGTTTGTACATGAACTTTATTAATTACCCATAGATAGTTATCTGCCTTTAATTAGAACAAAGGACAGCCTCCATATGGTTAAGTTATCACTATTTCTAGCACAAAGGCACTACCATATGTAGAACAATAGGTAGTAGCATGTAATGATCTGTTCTAGTGCACAGACCATCACTTTTCTGCATATAAAGACTCATAGTCTAAGGATTAGACCTCAGACTTAACAACATCTTTTGTCACTTGTCTAACTTTGTATTTTTGAACTCTTTAAAGTATCAAAGCACCCATCACAAATAGTAAGTGACCATTTGTGATATAAGGCCTTTGACATTACATAGAATCTATAGCTTAAGAATTTAAGTGTCCTATACATCAGTGTCATAGACACATACTGAGAAGACTACTAGCCAGGTGAACAGTACCAGTGACTAAGGAGATATACTGAATATAGTATACAATTCCAGTTGAGTCTATTAAGAAGGTCCTAAAGAGTTCTTTACTGTCCTTGAAAAGTACAAGTCCTTTATTAAAGCTTTGAATGCTTCTTGATAGTAAAGAACACCAAGACTAACAAGATTAGTGCCTAGGTGGGAAATATGAAAAACATCTCAAAGAGTAATGCTCAACCAATCACTGGGGAGCTTTGTAGAGAAAAGAATTGAACCTTGACCAGCTACAAGGACTTTGTTATAGCCACCAACAATGACAAATTCATTGGAGAATTCTGCATAAGTAATGAAATGCTCTTTGCTAGTAAACATGTGTGATATAGCACTACAATCTAGGAGGATATTAGTGCTTGAAATGATATTAGTAAATGCCATGAGCATTTTGCTGACTATATATACTCCTGGGGACTATAGCTATTTAATAGCTAGATTAGCAAATACTCCAGGCTAAGATAGGTCCTTGTTAGTTCTAGAAGTGTACTTGGGAGCCCAATACCTCTCTTGGCCACAAATATGACATTTAGTGTCTATAGGTCAAGTTTGAGTTTTCTTTTCTTTTCTTTGTCAAAGTATTTTGCTTTCTTCTTTTTTTTTCTAGAGTTATTTGAAGATGACAAAGGCTTAGTGAAGAGAGCTATTTGGTCAGATTTGGCCTTTTTATCCTTTTTATCAGCAAAACAATCATATCCAAAGTAGTCATAAATAGATATGAGTTCCACAGCAAGAATATCCAAAGTGTTATGACTTGGCAAAACAGCTAAGTTATTATTTATATTTCTTTTAGATTATTACCAAGGTGAAGCATGGGAAATATCACATGACTAGTCACAAAGTCACAAATGGTCACGTCACAGTCACAGCATGTGACAAAGAAGTCAGCTGATGGACATGAGGACTGTGGGAGATAAGATGTATAGTCACAACAGTAATTGTATATATAGTGTAGTAAATCTAATGGGAACTCTATCGAGTTTTCTTTGTCAATCGCTGAACAAAGAGCAGTTGGCTTTATTCTGGCTTGGAGTTTAGCTTTCTTATACTAGAACTTGATTCATATCTGAGCACTATCTACCTTGGACCTTGCTCAATCTCTTATCTCATTTCAAATCAACTCTCAACTACTGATCATCACGATCAGTAGCTACCTTCATACATAGCTGGGCCCTTGGCTTAAGAGGACTTGTCAATCAGTTAGGGATTGATGGTGAAAGAGTGGTACCAAACTCAGGTATCATTTCTAAGACCTGACCTTAGAAACAAGCAGTGTCTAAGTAGTATACTTGTAATCTTTTCTCAGTATAAACCTTGTGCTGCAACTCCATTGTAAGTTGGTACATGTAAAGGAGTGATGGTTACCTCTAGAGAGCCATCTAGATTAGGGATCCTATCTGTTGGGTAATAGACAAAGTACTATTAGGGCAGTAGCCAGTAGGGCAGTAGGTGTCTGGTTGGGTGAAGATCTTATGCCCCAACAGACATAACAGTAGTAAGACCAACTATTAAATCTGTACCCTTGCAGAGATATAACACCATGTCTTTATAACAATACAATTCATTAATGAGCACAATACTTAGAGAAAAATGTGCCCTCGTCAAACTAAGGAAAGAACTTGAGGAGAGGAGAGAAAAGCTGTGTTTTGGTTATAAAAGATTCAGGTACCTAGCCCAAAATTGCAGAAAGCAGAAAGAGGAAGGAAAGAGGATAGTAGTTCCCCAAAATAAGTTTGAAGTATTGAGAAGTAGAATAATGCAGTGTGGGGTGGAAGAAAGGACGATAAGGAGAATAGAAGTAGTAGAGGTCGAGTGTTTCAAGTGTGGAGAGAAGGAACACAAATGTAAGGAGTGTTCATTATGGGTGAGAAAGAAGAAAGTGACATGTGTGGCAAGACTACAAAAGGCATAGCAAAAGGAAAGGCCAGTGTGCCCTATAAGGGGAGAAGTACAGGAAAGGAAGTTAAGGAAGGTAGAAAAGGAGAAGGCAGTACGCGTGGCCAAGCCACGAGAAGTGTAGCAAGAATGGAAGAGGAGTTCAATGGAAGAATTGAGGAAGAGAGCGGAAGAACATTGTGGCAAAGGAGTGCCAGGGGAAGCATGCCTACTGGAGTTAGGATGGTGCATAGAGGAGGTAATAGTGACATATGTGCAGTGTGAAAGGTGTGGAGAGAAGAGATACCATATGGAAAAGAACAGGAGATAAGGGGTAATTAAGAATAGGCAGAGATGGTATGAATGTCAAAAAAAGAAGGAAAAGAAAGCGGCACACCCCACAGAGGAAAAAGCACAGCAAAGTAGCACATCCCACAGAGGGAAAAGCATAGCAAAGCAGTGTATGACCAAGAGAGTCGAAAAGCGCAGCCAAAGAGAGGGGTAGTCAAAGGGAGGTCAGGAGAGCCTTTAAAATGCTAAGAGAAGTATAGATGAGCATTGGAGTAGAAAAGTTGGATATGCATGAAGGCATAATTGTAAAAGCACTCTTGGATAGTGGTGCCATGGGGATATTTATGGACAAAAGGATGACAGCTAGGCATGGGTTCAAACTGCAAAAGTTAGAAAGACCAATAATGGTCAGGAATGTGGACAGAATGAATAACAGTAGAGAGGCTATTACACATCAAGTAGAGTGCAATGTGTACTACAAAGGCCATGTAGAAAGAATGAGGATAGATGTGTGCAATTTGGGAAAGACAGAAGTAATTCTAGGAATGCCATGGTTGACAGTACATAACCTAGAGATAAATTAGGAGACTGGGGAAGTCAAAATGATGAGATGCCTACCCTTGTGTGGTGGAAGGAGTCAAAAGAAAGAGAAAGTCAAGAGGGTGGCAACCCTAAAGGAAGAGAAAATCATCAGATGGGCAATAGATGACAAAAAAGATTGGGGAAAAGAAAAAGAGATAGAGGAAGATTATAGAAAAATCAAGGAAATGGTCCCAAAAAGGTTTTTAAAGTAGAAGAAGGTGTTTGGAAAGGTAGAGTCAGAGAGGATGCTGACCAGGAAAATTTGGGATCATGCTATAGATCTCAAGGAGACGTTCAAACTATGAAAGGAAAGGATTTACCTATTATTCAAAAACAAGAGAGAGGAAGTCCAGAACTTTGTGGAAGACCAACTGAGAAAAGGGTATATCAGACCATCAAAATCTCCTCAAATGTTGCCAGTTTTCTTTGTAGGCAAAAAGAATGGAAGTAAGAGAATGGTAATGGACTACCATAACCTGAATGACCAGACAATAAAGAACAACTACCTGCTCCCATTAATTACTGAGTTAATCGACAACATAGAGAGTAAGAAAGTGTTTACTAAAATGGATCTTAGGTGGGGGTTCAACAACATGAGGATAAAAGAAGGAGATGAGTGAAAGGGAGCATTTACAATGTACATTGGTTCCTTTGAACCAACGGTTATGTTTTTCGGAATGACAAACTCACCAGCAACATTCCAAGCAATGATAAACAAAATTCTAAGAGATCTGATAAATGAAGGAAAAGTAGCAGCATTTGTAGATAACATATTGGTGGGGACAGAAATGGAGAACAGTTATGATGAAATTGTGAAAGAAATATTGAAGAGATTGGAAACGAACAACTTGTATGTCAAGCCAGAGAAGTGTTTGTAGAAGGCCAAGAAAATAAGGTTCTTAAGAGTTGTTATTGGACCTAATGGAATAGAGATGGAAGCAGAAAAGGTGGATGGGGTACTCAGTTGGCCAGAACCAAAAAATGTGAAAGACATCAGAAAGTTTTTAGGCCTTGCAAATTATTACAGAAGGTTTATCAAAGACTTCACTCAAGTAGCAAGACCAATAAATGTGCTAACGAGGAAAGATGAGAAGTGGTAGTGGGGAGAAGAACAACAGAAAGCATTTGATGAGCTGAAGCAAGTTTTCACAACAAAGCCAGTATTAGTGGCACTGGACTTAGATAAAGAGTTCAGAGTAGAAGCTGATGCATCAAACTATGCTACTGGAGGAGTGCTGTCAATGAGGTACTCAGACAAAAAGTGGAGACCAGTTGCTTTCATTTCCAAGTTTCTTAGTGAAACAGAACGAAACTATAAAATACATAACAAGGAGATGCTAGTAGTTGCCAGGTGTTTAGAAGCATGGAGACATTTCCTGGAAGGAGCAATAGAAAAATTCAAGATTTGGACAGATCATAAGAACCTTGAATATTTTATGAAAGTGCAAAAGTTGAATAGGAGACAAGCAAGATGGGCCCTATATCTATTTTGCTTCAATTTCACTTTGAAGCATGTTCTAGGGAGTAAAATGGGGAAAGCAGACAGTCTGAGTAGGAGACCAGACTAGGAGGTAGAAGTAGAAAAGGACAATGAGGATGAGACGTTAGTAAAACCAAAGTGGTTGGAAGTAAGAAGAACAGAGACAGTAGAAGTAATAGTAGATGGGGTAGATCTACTAGAGGAAGTAAGAAAATCAAAAGTAAAAGACAATGAGGTGGTAAAGGCAGTAGAAGAAATGAAACAAGCAGGGGTAAAAATGTTAAGAGATGAGGAATAGAGAGAAGTAAATGATGTAATGTACAAAGAGAGAAAGGTGTATGTGCCAAAAGACAATAAATTGAGAACAGAAATTATCAGGCTACATCACAACATGCCAATCGAGGGCCATGGGGGACAGTGGAAGACGGTAGAATTGGTCACCAGGAACTTCTGGTGGCCCAGAGTGACTAAAGAGATGAAGCAATATGTGGAGGGATGCGATGCTTGCCAATGCAACAAAAACCACATAGAACAGCCAGCAGGAAAGTTAATGCTGAACTCAGTTCCAGAAAAACCTTGGGTGCATATATTGGCAGACTTCATCACAAAGCTGCCTTTAGCCCAGGGATACAACTCAATCTTAGTAGTAGTTGATAGATTAACAAAAATGGTATATTTTATACCTACTATAGAGAAAACATCAGCAGAAGGATTGGCAAGACTGTTCAGAGATAACGTATGAAAATTGCATGGGTTACCAGAAAGCATTATTTCAGATAGAGGACTCCAATTTGTGGCAGGACTGATGAGAGAGTTGAACGAGATGCTAGGGATAAAGAGTAAATTGTCGACAGTATTCCATTCTCAAACAGACAGACAAACAAAGAGGGTCAATCAAGAGTTAGAACAGTACCTCAGAATGTTTATTGACCATAAACAGGAGCAATGGCCTGAATGGTTAGAAACAACAGAGTTTGCATATAACAACAAAGCACACTCAAGTATACAAACATTACCTTTCAAGGCAAATTACGGACAAGATCCCAGAATGAGGTTTAAGGGAAGAAAGAAGAGGAAGTACCAAGGGACAGAAAAGTTTATTGAAAAAATAAAGGAGATACAGGAGAAAGCCAAAGCAGCACTAAGAAAAGTGCAAGAAGAGATGAAAAAGTATGCAGACAAAAAGAGAGCAGAGGTTGACGATTATAAAGTAGGAGACTTGGTAATGTTAAGTACTAAGGATCTGAAATATCAGATGGTCAGGAGGAAGACAAAGAAGTTAATGGAAAGATTTGTAGGCCCTTACAAGATTAAGAAGATTGTATCACCAAATGCAGTGGAATTAGAACTACCTAGTACAGTAAAGATATACCCAGTAGTAAATATTAGTAGAATACATAAATATATAGGGCAAGTGGAAGGGCAGAAGAAGGAGCAACCAGCTCCAGTAATAATCAAAGGGGAAGAAGAATGGGAGATGAAGAGGATTCTGAATAAGCGACACATTAGAGGAAAGGACAAATACTTGGTGCACTAGAAAGGATTTACAGCAGAGTCAGACATATGAGAAAAAAGAGAGAACTTAAAGAACGCAAAAGAAGCAATTGAAGAGTTCAAAAAGGAATATCGACAAGATAGGGAAGACATAGCAAGACAAGAATGCAAAGAAGAAACGTTCAGAAGAGAAGAACTGCTAAAAAGATTTATGGCAAGAAAACTGTTTGGATGGTCAGATAAAAGGTATGATCAAGAATATTGGGGAAGATTGGAAAGGAATTAGAGACGATGGAAAGGAAGGTGATCGGGGGAAAGAAAAATAGAGGCAATCACTAAGGAAGAGGAGAAGGAAAAATCAGGAATTAGAGAATGGACAGAAGAAGATGACAACAAGATGGGTAACATGGTTGACCCATACTACAAGTTGTAGGAAAATTCCTCGGGACAAGGAAACTTAAGAGAGGGGTAGTGTTATGACTTGGCAAAATAGCTAAGTCATTATTTAATATTTCTTTTCCTTTTCTTTTATTACTAAGGTGGAGCATGGGAAATATCACATGACAAGTCACAGAGTCACAAA
>Ga0153982_1000490_pt1 | contig 10925 bp, 13 predicted proteins | sample TSGA066MetaG_FD_104743 | JGI IMG/M metagenome (GOLD analysis project Ga0153982, IMG submission 104743) | Attine ant fungus gardens microbial communities from Georgia, USA - TSGA066 MetaG | ecosystem: Host-associated > Fungi > Mycelium > Unclassified | place: USA: Georgia, Alexander Wildlife...
CGCCGATCGGCGACGATGAAGATTCGCATCTGGGTGATTTCATCGAGGATACCACCCTCGAGCTGCCGCTGGATTCTGCCACCACCGAGAGCCTGCGTGCCGCAACGCACGACGTTCTGGCAGGCCTTACCGCCCGTGAAGCGAAAGTTCTGCGTATGCGTTTCGGTATCGATATGAATACCGACCATACGCTGGAAGAAGTCGGTAAACAGTTCGACGTTACCCGCGAACGTATCCGTCAGATCGAAGCGAAAGCGCTGCGTAAACTGCGCCACCCGAGCCGCTCTGAAGTGCTGCGTAGCTTCCTCGACGATTAATCTCGCCGCATAAGCATAAACGCCACCGCAAGGTGGCGTTATTCTTTATAGCCCTCGCCTGACGAGGGCATCATTCACTTCCCGATATGCCTCCACCAGTTTATCCAGTGTGATCCGGCTTAACCCGCTGGGGTTCGGCAATACCCATATTTGCGTCGCGCCAATAGTCAGCGTTTGTTTTCCCCACTGCGCCCCACGCTGGCTGAGGCCCTGCTCAAATGCCTGCTTCCCGAGGATTGCGAGTACGGCGGGCTGATACTCTTCTATTTTCTCAACGAGTTTGCGGCCGCCGTTGCGCATCTCCTGTAGCTTCACTTCATTGGCTTGCACCGTCGGCCTGTCGACAAATTTAGTTACGCCGCAACGGAAGTCCAGCAGGTGTTGTGCCTCTTCGGGTTTGAGCTGGCGATCGGTATATCCCGCCTGATGGATGACCTTCCAGAAGCGATTAGCGGGATGTGCAAAGGGGAATCCTGTACCTGCGGAAGACAACCCCGGATTGATGCCGCAAAACACCACCCGCAGCCCTAGCGCCAGTATGTCCTTAACCATAGTTACTCCCATCAATACATCAGAGCAACAAGTATAACCGACTGAAAATACATTGTTTATAAAAACAGCATTCGTACGGTTATGTCTGGATTGCAACACGGAGTTACTTTATAATCCACCACCACGGCCCCTTAGCTCAGTGGTTAGAGCAGGCGACTCATAATCGCTTGGTCGTTGGTTCAAACCCAACAGGGGCCACCAAATAAAACAAGGAGTTAGATGAGAAATCGTCTGACTCCTTTTTCATTTTATACGAATCGGGTCAGGTAATGGGTCAGGTAAGGAATTGCCTCCCTGCCATCTTCATCTCGCTGCATGCATCCCCCGATAGTGATAAAAGCCAGTAATACCGCCCGTAATATTCACGATACAGCATTATTACGGCTCAGTCGCAGCAAGCCAGTTGCTTGTCGTGCTCGTAGAATATCTACAGCCCGAAGATAAGGCGATTGTTCCTGCCAGCTAAATCCTTTGCGATCTATTCGAACCAGTTCGTATTTCTCCACCAGAAAGTTAACGGCATCAGCCAGCGTGATACCGGCATCAATGTGTTCCTGAATTACGGTTTCATCACTGAACGGCGTGTCGTTCAGTGTCAGGCCATAGTGCTGTCCAAGCAGGCGTGTCAGTAACATTTGCCAGACAGCTACTGGCGACAGACAGGGCTTCGCCGCCCGCGAAATTGTAGCAGGTAGAGTTTTCATGCTTGCTCTCGTGAAATTAGTTAGCGTTGAGTGGGATAAATGGCGATGTATACGTAGCCGCAACTACCAAGAGTATCGGCTTCGCAGGTAAAACCGTTGTGGTGCAGGGTAACGCAGTGGGCATGACGGGGATTCAGTTCGCTAGTGGTCAGCATCGACTCTATCTGACTGATAAAATGTGGAAATACCACATCCAGCTTAATACATTGAGCATCACTAAACTTACCGGTGATACTGGCCCGGTCAGCCAGATAGTGCAGCCGGTTGCCATCCTGCACCAGACGTGCTCCCAGGCGCGGCGTGATATCCCGCTTCAGGCCCCATGTGGTGTTGCTCATTTATAACCTCTTTATTGTCAGTTCAGGGTGATACTCATCAGGCAGGCATACGGTCCGCAGCGGTCCTGGCGGCGTTCGGCGTATACCGCCAGCACGCCGGGAATGTCAGGAACTACCTTACCGGTGTAATGACAGACACTGCCATGCCACTGGTATCTGCCGGTGCAGTATCGAAAAATGCGGGAGGCCGGATGCTGACGGTAAATCGTCATCGCCCGGCGTTTACTGATAATTCTCATGTCATACCTCAAAGCAGACCGTGTTCAGCGAACGACAATATCTGCGTACCACCGACGATAAGGTGGTCAGGCACACGGATATCAACGAGCTGAAGCGCCTGCACCAGACGCTGCGTGATGGTCTTATCTGCCTGGCTGGGCGTGGTGTCGCCGGAGGGGTGGTTATGCGCCAGTATCACTGCTGCAGCATTGAAATGCAGGGCGCGTTTGACCACCTCACGGGGATGTGCCTCCGTGCTGCTGATGGAACCGGTAAACAGGGTTTCGTGGGCAATCAACTGGTTTTGCTGGTTCAGGTACAGCACCATAAACTCTTCGCGCTCCAGTCCCGCCATTTTCAGTTTCAGCCAGTCACGGGCAGCCTGAGTGGAAGTGAATGCCACGCCTGTTTCGCGCAGGTGTCGGTCAAGCAGCGTTAAGGCGCGTTTTACCGTGCGTTGTGCGGTTAGTGGTAGTGCCGGAGTCAGTGGGATAAGTGACTGTTCCATCATAAGTATCCTTAATCAATAATGCGCAGAATGGCGCTGGATTCAGGGTGCTGCAGGGCGTAATCCCGCAGGCGGTAATAGTGCTCCGTCATGGCATCGCATTCGGTGCGACAGGCGTGATGGCTGTATTCAATCAGGCAGACCGCGATACCTGCGGCTTCCGCGCTCATTTCCGCACCATTGCCGTTCATGCCGTTGAACAGATGCCATTTATCGTCACCTTCAGCATCAGGAGCCATAAACGCGCCGCCATTGCTGAGCGTATAAAAGGACCAGATACCACCGCTGTACTCATCACAAAAGCGCTCCATCCAGGCGAAAATACGCGGTTCCAGCGTTATCCATTGCGGGATAGCGCCAAAGTACAGCGGCCAGAAATCGAGGCGCTGTTCGTCAGGTACTGGTGTTGCAGTGAGGTCAAATTGAGGTTCATTAGCGGACATCAATTCGCATTGAGTTTGTGTCGTCATGGATATTCTCCGTCAATAAAAACGCCAGCAACGATGGCTGGTTTATGGGAAATAAAGGACATACAGGGATGATGAATGGGTGTGGTCAGGAGGAGGAGGCTCTGAGGATGCCTGACTTGTGGATATAACGGTTAAGCCCTTCACCGGCATCCGGTTCAAAGCACCACGCCCGCCAGATCATTCGACCTTCAGAGTCGCGAACCACCAGGCGGAAGTGGCTGCGCTGGTCATCTTCAATAGCGATGTTTTGATACCGGCGGGTAACCGCTTCGGCCTGCTGTCGGGTAAAAGGTCCCGGTGGCAGCATGTGAGATTCAGGCATTCGGTGTACCTTAAAAGCAAAAGCCCCTGACGCAGACGCGTCAGGGGCTATGGGAGTATGCAGGTATGGGGTGATTATCAGTAACCGGTTTGTACTTTATACAACCGCAGGGTTTTACTGCCCCGGACAATTTTCACATACAGGGCATTATCTTTCGTGCCTCGCACAAAACCGGCCTGCACATCGCCCTTACAGTCACCACCGTCGTAAGGAATGTTGACGCCGGTCTGACGCACCAGATCGATAACCCCGAAGCTTAAGTCCTCACAGGCCGGGCCCGGCAGGTCCTGAATCAGGGCAAATTTATGGTCGTCGCTGACACCGGTCAGTGAGCACATGGAGGTGTTGATATCGTTTCCCTGGCACCAGTACTCCTGGCCGGGATTGTCTTTATCCATAAGGCTAGCCGGAAGCTGAGCGGCACCGGCACTGAATGCGGCAAGTGACAGAATGAGGGCGGGTACAGCAGAGGTCATTATTTTCAGCATGGTTTTCTTCCTGAATTAATCCAGCCCGCTGTCGGGCAAAATAAGGGAGGTTGATATCGGGGGTTATCAGAAGCGCCGGTAACGAAACAGCTCTTTGCCCTGGTAAAGTGCTACCAGATCGTCATATTCAGGCTTCTTCTGGTTGGGCTTAAAGGTCACTACCGTACCCGGACGGCACAGGTCTTTTACGGTGAGACCGAATTTCTTGTCCGGAGTAATGGTGAATCCCTTCGACACATCGTTGTGCATGATAGTTATCCAGCCCCACAGGCCGCCTTCGCAGTCTTTAAAGGGTGCGGAACGCACCGTGACCATCCCGCCCAGGCGGTCAACAGACATGGCTTCGCATTTTCCAGTAACCTGACGATGCGCATCGCACCAGAAAATGTTCCCGTTGTTGTCATTAACTACAGCAGGTAGGGTCCGGTTATAAGGCTGAGCCTGAGCGCCCGCACAGAGCAGAAGGCTGCCGGTAATACCCAGTACTTTAATCAGTGTTTTCATTATGTTGGTCCTTAACAGAGAAAGAATCAGGTAGCGGTCATTTAGGCCCAGACGGTCAGGCACAGCATCAAAAGCCATACCCAGAAGTAAGCCGGTTTCTGACCGAGGGTTTTCGCCCGCCGCCACAGATAGAACGGCACCAGCCAGGCCAGTTTGCCGAACGTGGTGGTGTCCACTCCGGCCTTACGCAGGCGTCGTTCATCGAGATACCCCAGAGCAATATTGAGCAGCAGCGTGATAAACCAGTACTGCCCACCCGAGACGGCAACATATGCCTCGTCAAATGACATCCCGCTCAATCCTGCAGTCCACAACTCCAGCGCGTAGCCAATGAAGGGAGCAAATGCCAGCGTCCACACAACGCCACCTGGAATGCGGTTCCCCGGCAGCGCTGGTGGTGTGGTGCTCCGGAGCAGCGCCGAAGCCAGCGGAGTAGCGCAGACCGGCTGCCACTCTGCCATTCCCTGTCGCCACACCAGAGTGGATGCAGTCAGTTCACCGCGCATAATCAGGCTGGTGATGTCGTCTTCGGTCACATTGTCGTGACGTATGCCATTTTTCTCGTAATGCCAGGTCATTGTTTTTCCTTCTTAACAGAGGTAATTAAATCAGTGTGTTGCCCGGCTCCTCCTCAGAGGGCCCAGGAGACAGGACTTCGCGAATACAGCTGAAGTGTGGAAGAGCCCGGATAAAGCCCGCCTGTGTGGTTAACTGGCTGAGACGTTTTCGCAGGGTAAAAGTGGTGTTGAGGACTGTCACCGCATGGATGGTCGCCAGAGGGTGCACAGTGATATGTCCGTTAAGTTCACCGGTGAGGTACCAGCAGCCGTCGAGTGATATCAGGCGGTACGGGGCCAGCCCGTCACAGCGCTCTCCATCGGCCAGCAGCAGTACCCGCTGGCAGGCGGTAATGGCACTGACAAGACGGTAGAACACCAGTGAGCTGGCCGGTGACACAGACTGTGGCGGCTGCCATACCAGACACGGCATCCCTCCTGCAGTAAGCAGCATGCCCGCCAGACGCCGGTCCAGCCCCGGAAAAATATCGGCCAGTCCGGCCCGGTGCGCGAAGGTCAGCGCATCCAGCTCCCCCTGTACGCCCCCACCGGTGCTGCGCAGGCGGCATTGCCCCCGTCGATACTCAAGGTCGAGGTACATCAGCCGTTCGCGAAAATCCCGTCGCAGGGTACGGACTGACACACCAAACTCTGCAGCTAGCCGCGCCATGTTCAGCGTTTCACCTGCAACCAGGCGGCTGATTATCAGTGACAGCCTGACAGCCAGCCGATCATGACGGTGCTCTGCCTGTGCCATCTTAAATCTCCGTAATAGTTAACTGACTGAATATGAAATGATTCTAAAGAGGGGGGTGGACAGGGTATGGACATGGAATGAACTATTTTTTATCTGCCTCCGGAAGCAGGCCCGACGCGGCACTCCGTGAAATGCGATGAAAAAATACTCAATATAATGGAGGCAAAACGGACAGGGAGTGTCCTTTCCTAACATGCTGATAACAAGCCCAGGACTGAAACCCACCCAGCATCGCTTCAGCCATCACCCAGAGAGCCCGGTTGAGCTTCACATCTCCGTCGATACCACGCACGGCGCGGGTATGCGTTCGCCCGCCTTTTGCACTCCGACCACTGAGCCCGCCCTTAATCAGGTTCTCCTGAATACGCTGGTATGTGGTCCACAGATCATTACTCTCATCCTGCCAGCGGCGTGGGGAGAGTATCTGAGGTGCTGTCACCGGCTGGTGGTCCTCACCAAAACGGTACGTCAGTGCAGCCTGTGCCAGAGCCTGTTGTGCAGGTGGCGGCAGCATCAGCGACTGCATGGCATCCCGCTTATCTTCCACACGGTCAAAAATACCCAGCACTTCATACGCCCCCTCAATCACCTGACTCACGACATCTCCTTTGTGCGGCACCCGCACCTCGCCAAACGACTCACCGCAGACGAGTCCGTTCTGGCATACGGCACGGAATAATCCCGGCAACATCTGATACGAGCTGGAGCCATCATGAGAGTTGAGCAGAATAATTTCCGGGACCTGTTTGCCGGTAATTTGCCCCTCCCTACGCAGGCGCAGCATGTGCTTTGTATGCTCGCGACGCCCAGGGTCACGAACACGGGTCTGGCAGGCAAAGAAAGGCTGAAAGCCCTCGCGCTGCAGACTGTTCAGCAGAGAGATGGTGGGTATATATGTGTATCGTTCACTGCGGGATTCGTGTTTGTCCTCACTGAAGATACTGGGTACCACGCGAAACAGCTCTTCACGGGTTAACGGACGGTCACGACGGATAAGATTTGCTGCGCCAAAGCGCGAAGCCAGACGGGTCATAAGCAGACTCCTCAAGATGGATTAATAAAAGCAAAAAAGCCCTGCCGCAAAATAGCGGCAGGGCTCAGGAAACTACGGGTTAGAAGGACGAATGTTCAGAAGAAAAAATTCCAGACTGCACGAGCGACTGATACGACGATGTCGCGTACAGACAGGATGACTGTCCGAACCGGGGCCGGTATCAGGGGCATGGAACTTACTGTGTCCAGTACCGAGCCGACCGTTTCACCAAAATCGTCACGGGCTTTTTTATTAACGGCATCGGTACGAAGTGGAGCACTAAGCTGTACCGCCACCGGACTACTGGCCTCCCGTGGCAGGCAACGAATCATCCGTTCAGCCATCACCCGCAGCCCCCACTGCAAACGTACCGACACCGCACAGACAGGGTTTACAGGTTGGAACAGCTCATGCAGCAGACAGATTTTGCGGCTGATATTTTGTTTCTGCTCTCTAGACAGCTTTTCACCACCGCAAGTGGGTTCAATCTTGTCGGACTGGCTGATAACAAACAACACCTTATGCCAGTATTCTTCACCAACCACCTGCCGGTAAAAATGTTCATCCACCGCCAGCGCCCGGTCATCGGCCTTAATCAGCCACAGCACCAGGTCCAGCCGGGGAAGCTGTTGCTGATAAAGCGCAGCATACTCGGTATCGCGGGCACTGCTTTCTCCTACACCTGGAAGGTCAACGATCGTCATATAACGCTCGCCGACCTGCAAACGAAAGCGTAGTGGTTCTCGGGTACAGGCAGTAACATCACTGACTGATGAGACTTCTCCGGCAAATAAGGCATTACACAGACTGCTCTTACCTGCTCCAGTTTTCCCCATAATGCCGATCACAGGTTCATATTTAGTAAGCGAGTGTATGTGTTTTAGGATCGTATCAGACAGTCGTGTAGGCAGCGCGGCCATCGCCTTGTTGATGGTATTGATACCCTCTTGTTTACTCATGATTTTTCCAGACAGAAAATAAAATAACAACGGCGAACCCGCAGGTTCGCCGTATGGATGGTTGTGTTCAGAGAAATGATATATGTCTGAAAATATTTGGATTATCTGGTGCCACTTAGATAGTGAAAACTTGGCTACAGGCATGTCAGGAATAACCTACATCTCTCGGTTTAAGGATCGCTGAAGTCGTTGATTAGTGTTAATATTACCGCCAATTTTTCAGCGTTCTGATTCCACCAATAAATCAAGATATTGGGCTCTCCTGAGAACCAAACGTTCAGAACCTGCAATGCTCAGAATTGATAAGAAAAAAGGAACTTATGTCTAGGCTGACTGATTTAATTGCTAAAGCGAAGGCCAAAGACCCACAGTTGGGTGCTGACCTTGATCGAGAAATCAAGATCCTGTCATCACGACTTCCCTTCGGACTGAATTTCGAACGACATAGCCCTGAAGTTGTAGAATTGCCATTGCGGCCTATTCGCAAGGGAGACAAGGTACGCATTCTGCCAGAGCGAGGCTCCCCTAAGAAAGGCGATCAGCGGCTGTGGCAGGTGAAATCCATCCACAAGGTGAAAAAGGCCGCTGATCTGGAATTGCTGGGCGCGGCTGATGTCGAGACTCAGACTGTAGCGCTGAGCGACCTTGTGGTTATAGCTGAATTTCGTGACACGATCTGGCCGGGTATGGTCAGCACGGGAAAAGTACAGCGCGGTGGTGACAAGCCTTTTCACTCAGTCATCAATGGCGAGAACTACCATGTGTTGAAAGCGCTGACCTACACGCATAGAGGCAAGGTCGACGCCATCTATATCGACCCGCCCTATAACACGGGGGCGAAGGACTGGAAATACAATAACGATTACGTCGAAGGTGACGACATCTATCGACACAGCAAATGGCTGGCGATGATGGAACGTCGCTTGCTGGTAGCGAAGGAGTTGTTGAACCCGACAGATTCGGTGCTGATCGTCAGCATTGACGAGAAGGAATATCTACGGCTGGGATTGCTGTTGGAGCAGTTATTCCCAGAAGCTCGTATTCAAATGGTTTCATCAGTCATCAAGCCGGAAGGAACAAACCGGCCTGCAGAGTTCTCGCGTACAAACGAGTTCTTGTTTTTTGTGATGTTCTCTGACGCGAGGGTAATACCAACTAACGACGACATGTCTGGACGCCGAGCTCCGGCAACAGAAGTTCCAATTGAGTGGCGAAATCTCAGACGTAGAGAGAACTCTAGCGTCCGTGCTGCGCGACCAAATCAATTCTACGCAGTGTTTGTTAACGAACACACTTGTAGTATCCACTCTGTCGGCGAGCCACTCCCTCCAGACGTTGATCGTCAGAGTGTGGTGCCACCAACTGGTTGTGTCGCTGTGTTTCCGCTCAAGCCTGATGGAACGGAGATGCTTTGGGGGCTAACACCAGGCGCGCTACGGAGCTTAGTTTCTAATGGCTTCGCTAGAGTGGCAAACTCCGGTCGGGGCGCTTCGAGCATGACAATTCAGTACCTCGCCAAAGGGACCATTACAGCCATTCATTCAGGTGACGTTACAATTACAGGAAAAGATGATCAAGGCGCTGTTCAGGGCTTCTACAGTGAGAAATCATCTATGCCCAAGACAACTTGGAGCAAGGACTCCCACAACGCTCAGACTTCGGGGACACTCATCCTTACCACTCTCTTACCGGGTAGACGATTCCCCTTCCCCAAATCACTATATGCCGTCGAAGATTCCCTTCGCTTCTTCGTGAAAAACAAACCAGAGGCTGTCATTCTTGACTTCTTTTCCGGCTCCGGTACAACCGCCCATGCCGTAATGCGCTTGAATAAGCAGGACGGTGGGCGTCGCCAATGTATCTCCGTCACTAACAACGAAGTTGCTGCCGATGAACAGAAAAAATTGCGCGAACAAGGCTTACGCCCCGGCGATCTCGAATGGGAAAAATGGGGCATCTGCGACTATATTACAAAGCCGCGTGTGCAAGCCGCCATCACAGGCAAGACCCCTGAAGGTGAACTGATTAAAGGCGACTACAAGTTTACCGACGAATTCCCGATGTCAGAAGGCTTTGAGGAAAATGCCGAGTTTTTCACCCTGACCTACGAAGCTGAGAAGTCGGTTAGCCATAACCTAGCCTATGCCAGGATTGCGCCGTTGCTATGGTTACGCGCGGGTGCACGCGGCAAACGTATTGACAAACTGCCTACTAAAGGATGGGAGATGACTGATACGTACGGTCTACTGTTAGCTGTGGACCAAGCAACACCTTTCATTGAAGCCATTAACCTCTCCAGTGACGTGCGTGTTGCCTTCATCGTCACTGATGATGATCGTCACTTCCAGTCTGTCACCAAACGTCTGCCAAAAGGTGTTGAGCCAGTACGTCTGTACGAATCGTACCTGACCAATTTCAGCTTCACCAGTGGGGAATTAACCGAATGAAGTTCACTCTCAAGGACTACCAGCGCGATGCCGTGAGTGATTCGCTGATGAATCTCAGGAAGGCTCGCCGTTACTGGCATAATGAGAACGACAAGAGCGCCTTCTCTTTAACAGCTGCGACCGGTGCGGGTAAGACCGTCATGGCTGCGGCTGCGTTTGAAGCATTATTTCATGGCGACGACGAATTTAATTTCGATGCCGATCCTGGCGCAGTCGTGATCTGGTTCAGTGACGACCCTGCACTGAACGAGCAAACTCGTTTTCGCTTGATGGAGGCTAGTGACCGTATCAACTACAACGATATGGTGGTGGTTGAACACCCTTTCAGTCGGCGCAAGTTTCAGGCCGGGAAAATCTATTTCCTTAACACGCAGAAGTTTGGCAAAAATAGTCTGTTGGTGCGCGGGTTTGATGATAAAGGCGGGCTTTTCGAGGCAGCCCCTGATGCACAAGCTTATACGCTGTGGGATACTATTCAAAACACCATCGAAGACCCAGATCTGACCCTTTACTTAGTGCTAGATGAAGCGCACAGGGGGATGGGGTCGTCAACGACTTCCAGCGAAGCAGCTAAAAGTACCATTGTGCAACGGCTCATCAACGGTTCGGCTGGGGTGAAGGGTATTCCTGTGGTATGGGGTATTTCCGCCACAGTTGAACGTTTCGACAAAGCCATTGCCAATGCTGGTCATCATGTCAAACTGCCGAATGTGGAAGATGACCGGGGACAAGGAGTAGTCCCCTATTGGA
>Ga0153982_1000492_pt1 | contig 10870 bp, 12 predicted proteins | sample TSGA066MetaG_FD_104743 | JGI IMG/M metagenome (GOLD analysis project Ga0153982, IMG submission 104743) | Attine ant fungus gardens microbial communities from Georgia, USA - TSGA066 MetaG | ecosystem: Host-associated > Fungi > Mycelium > Unclassified | place: USA: Georgia, Alexander Wildlife...
AAGACACCGTTGGCAGTGTTACGCACGCGCTTGGATAGCGATACCAGCGAAGCGGAATTGCGCGATGACTTGGATACCCAGCTGCAGCGTATGAACGACCTGGTGGGCTATCAACTCAGCCGCGCCGCATCGGCCGGGCACAAATTGTTCGCGGCACCGATCACCATCGAACCGCATGCTGAGCAGATCGTGCAGGGGTTGGAAAAGATCCATGCCGGTAACGGCATACTGTGCGAATTCGAGATCGATGCAGAAGCGCGGTTCCACGGCGAACCGGGTGACCTGCAGGAGCTGCTGGGCAATCTGCTGGAAAACGCCTTCAAATGGGCGCGTTCGCGGGTATTGTTGACGGTCAGTCCCGGTGCGATCGCCCCTAACCAGCGTCCGGGTTTGCGCATCGTGGTGGAGGACGATGGCCCAGGCATTCCGCCAGAGCGCATCAGCCATGTTCTGCAACGTGGCGTGCGCGGCGACGAGCGCGTGCAGGGGCACGGAATCGGTCTTGCGATCGTGCAGGACGTCGTGCGCAGCTATCGTGGCGAGTTGCAGGTCGGCGCATCGCATGAATTGGGTGGCGCGCGTTTCGAAGTGGTGCTACCGCCTGGCTTATAAAACGCCCGAAGCGGCAGGGGGCGAGTGGATTGGACGGTAACGAGTGCAATAGAGCGGATTGCGGTGATTGGTTACCGTTCGGCCTTCACCTATCAGTCTTCATGTATCGGTCTTCACGCGGCGGCGCAGCTGGCTGAGAATCCGGCGCAGGGCCATAAAAGCGTGCAAGATGAGTGGCCACCTCTGGCAAGGTGTTGCGCAAGGTGTTTGGCGCGCTGAAATGATATTCGCTGCATACCGCGAAAAATTCCTCGGGCGCCTCGGCGGCGTAAGGATCCAGTGCGCTGTCTTGGTCGGCATCGATCAAGCGCACGAACTGGTCATAGGCGCGCTGAAAATCGTTAGCCCACGCACGCTGCCATTGTCGCGGTAATGGTGGAGTGCCATCGAGCAGGCCATCGAGCGCATCGAGCTTATGCGCCATCTCGTGCACTGCCACGCAGTAGCCAGCGTCGGGTGTGGCCAAGTCGGCCTGCACGTCGGCCCATGACAGGACGAGCGGTCCCGATTCCCAGGCTTCGCCGATCAATTCATCTTCCCATTCGTGCGTCACGCCGGCGGCATCGATCTGGCTGCGTTGGGAGCGAAACGCACCGGGATAGACCAAGACCTGCGACCAGCCATGCAAGCCCTCTGCGCCGAATTCCAGCAGCGGCAGGCAGCACAACGCCGCCAGAACCACGCGATCGCGATCTGACAGCTCCAATCCATCCAAGGGCGTGATCGTTTTGCGATCGAGAAACAGCGCGGTCAGATCCAGCAGACGACTCGACCGTTTGGCATCCAGCGCCGAAATCCATCGCACGCAGGCGCTGGCTGACCGCCACAATGCAGGATCGATGGGACGGGGCCGGCGCTTCAAAAAGCGCATCAGCGCTCGCCGCGCAGCGCTGCCGCTTTAACGGAACATCCCGGGCAAAATGCTATGCCAACGCGGCCGCGTTGCGTCGTCCTGGCCAGCGCCGCGCAGGATCGGCGCTTCGCCAGCCGCATCGCGGGTCGGACTGCGCCTGACAGAAGAGGAACCGGAAGTGGGCACTGCGCTGGATTCGAGCACGCCGTCTGTGCAGCCGCTGTTCGCGTTGTGGATACGCAGCTCGCGCGCGCCGGCCATGTATGGCGCTGCGAGCAGTAGTAGAAATGCAGACGCGCCAGCGGCGGCACGCAAGACAGCCTTGGATTGGTTCATCTTGAATCGGCTCACCTTGATTCGGCTCACGTAAATCGGCTCATGTAGACGAACTCAGGCAATATAACTTGGATGGACAGGTCATGCAGGGCGCATCGGTTCGCGTTCGAGGCAATCGACATGAGGGCCGCTCCGCGAGAGGACGGATGGGTCGCGAACAACACCGCAACCGCATTGAGTCGACGTTGATCGGAGTGGATCCCTGCACATGATGCGTCCTCGCAAATGGAGTGAAGCCCCGGCCAGGCCGGGGCTTCAGCGGGTCTACGGACGATCGACGAGGAGTGGAGCGCAGACCCGGGCCTGGATTGACCGCTGCTCGCGCGAAAGGTTCCGTGCCAGGGCCGGCATCGGACATGTTGGCGTTGCCGGAGATTTTTACTGCCTGCTATACTCTCGCGGCTGTGCTGGGCAGGCATTGGATTTGGCACGATTTCACGGCGAAATTTCACTGGTTTCAGTCATTGGTTTTATTCATTGATTTCAGCGTGAACGTCGCCGTGAATATTGGTCGTGATCCGAGCCGGTGCCATTTGCGGCGTATTTGTGTGGCGCGATCGTTAGTGCGGTCCTAGCTGCGAGACTGGACCTCGCTGCGACATCGGACTGCGCCTGGCAGCGTCGCGTTACGCGAGGCAGGTCATCGTGTCGAGTCACCAGTTTCACATGCACGATCCTGTCGCTGCTGGCCGCCGTTTGGCGCTGCAGGCGGTCGGGGTGCAAGCCGTTGTGGCGGCGGCATTGGTCGCGATGGCTTTCCCATTGCTGGGAACCGCGGTAGCGCTGTCGTGTGCGGTGGGCGCCGCCGCGATGGTCGCCGGCAATGGTCTAGCGGCCTGGGTGTCGCTGCGCAGGATAGGGCCGGCGCGAGCGGCATTGGCGCAGGTGCTTGCAGGGACGCTGGTGAAATGGTGCATGGTCGTGGCTGCCTTGGTGGTCACCCAGGAAGTCTGGCGTACGGCGCCGCTTCCAATGCTATGCGGGTTGGCGTTGGGCGTGGTAGTTCACGCGCTGGCCAGCCATCGATTGTGGACTGGTCGCGGCGCCGCGCGCCGCAGAGTAACGAAGGGTTGATTGCGTGATCGCAGCCAGCAATGCCGCCGCAGATATGGTCAATGCGGCCAACAGCGCCGCCGGGGGAGGCGATGCCAATGAGGCCACCCGGTACATCCAGCATCATCTGCACCATCTGCAGTGGCAGATCGGCGAGAGCAAATTTCTCACCCTCAATTTGGACAGTATTTTCTTCACGCTGGTGATGGCGGTGCTGTTTCTGTGCTGTTTTCTGCTTACCGCGCGCCGCGCGACCGCAGGAGTGCCTGGCAAGTTTCAGGCATTCGTGGAAATGCTGGTCACCTTTGTCGATGGCATGGTCCGCGAGACCTTCCATGGTCGCAGCAAGTTGATCGCGCCTTTGGCGCTGACGATCTTCTGCATGGTGTTTTTAATGAACTTTATGGACATGATCCCAGTTGATTGGCTGCCGGCCACCTGGATGAAGCTCAACGAAGTATTTGCCGGCAAGGATCCCAACAAAGTCTATTTGCGCGCGGTGCCGACCGCTGACATCAATACCACGCTCGGCCTGTCGCTGATGGTGTTCATTCTGATTCAGGTCTTCGGCATCAGCCACAAAGGCCTGGGCAAATTCACCTCAGAGGCATTCACCGCACCGTTTCATGCCAGTGGTGCGATTGGCAAAGTCCTGTTGGCGCCGTTCAATCTGCTGCTGCGCGTGATCGAAGAATTGGTGCGGCCACTGAGTCTGACTCTGCGATTGTTCGGCAACATGTACGCGGGCGAGCTGATTTTCATCTTGATCGCCTTGATGACGTTTAACGCGGCTTTCGATAGCGGCATGACCTACATCATGGCGCCGCTTCAATTCGTGTCCGGATTTGTCTGGACCGCGTTCCACATCCTGGTCATTACCCTACAGGCGTTTATTTTCATGATGCTGACCATCGTCTACTTAAGCATGGCGGCTGAGAACCACTAGCACGCGCACCGCGCGCATTCGCACTATCCCTCACGTTCTACTATCGTCGTTCTATCTACGGAGTCCACAATGGAAAACGCAGCCCTACTTGCCGAAGTGATGAAGTTCACCGTCATCGCCGCTGGCCTTTTGATCGGTCTTGGCGCACTCGGCACCGCGATCGGTTTTGCCATCCTCGGAGGCAAGTTTCTTGAAGGTTCTGCGCGGCAGCCGGAGTTGACCCCGATGCTGCAGACCAAGATGTTTATCGTCGCCGGTTTGCTCGATGCGGTCCCGATCATTGGCGTTGCGATCGCCCTGCTGCTGATCTTCGCTAATCCATTCCTGTCACAGCTTGCCGGCTGATCTTCAGCGCCGCAGCCGGGTATTCGCCGGCCGCGTCTGGTTGCTGGCGAACTAGGAGCAAGCAATGGATATCAATCTGACATTCATCGTCCAAGGCGTGGCGTTTTTCGCGGTCGCTTGGCTGGTGATGAAATATGGCTGGCCGCACATCATGGCCGCCATTGAAGAGCGGCAACAGAAGATCGCGGAAGGGCTGGCTGCCGCTGACAACGCGCAGAAAAATCTCGCGCAAGCGGAAGAAAAAGTCGCAGATGAACTCAAGGCGGCCCGCGCCAAGGCTAACGAGATCATCGATCAAGCGCACCAGCGCGCCAATCAGATTATCGATGCGGCCAAGGCCGAGGCGATTGTTGAAGGCAAGCGTCAGAAGGAACTGGCGCAAAGCGAGATCGATGCCGTCGCCAACCGCGCGCGCGAGGATTTGCGCAAACAGGTCTCCGCACTGGCGGTGACCGGCGCGGAAAAACTGTTGCGGCGCGAAATCAACCCGGCCGCGCACAAGGCACTGCTCGACGAATTGGCTGCGGAGATTTAACAATGCGTGTTAGGCCAAAGCGTGGCATAGATAGTCGCATGAGCCAGCTTCGCATGAGCCAGTACTTATGAGCCAATCTTTGACACTTGCCCGTCCCTACGCGCGCGCTGCGTTTTCGCTCGCGCGTGACCAGGGTCAGCTCGCGCAATGGTCCGATGCGCTCGGTTTCGCTGCGCAGTTGGCGGCCGATCCGAGAATCATGGCGCTGTTGGGCAATCCGAAGTTGACGGTCGCTGACGCGATCGCGCTGCTCGCGCCAGACGACGCTGCGCCAGCGATTGCGGATTTTATCGGGCTACTGGCCGCGAACCGGCGCATGGTGTTGCTGCCGGAGATCGCCGGACTGTACGAACAAGCCCGTGCGGACGCCGAGAAAGTAGTCCGCGCCAAGGTGACTTCTGCGCTCGCGTTGCCGGCGGACGAACTGGAAAATATTACTGCTGCGCTCAAGCGTCGTTTCGGTCGCGAGGTAGAAGTTCAGACCGATATCGATCCCACTTTGATCGGCGGTGCACTGATCGATGCCGGCGATGTGGTGATCGACGGCTCGTTACGCGGCAAGTTACAGCGGCTGCAGTCGGCATTGGCCAACTAATTCACAGATACAGGGCAGGCTAGACCCGTCCCGTAAGGAAACCATGCAATGGCAACCACGACGCTCAATCCATCCGAAATCAGCGAACTGATTAAGACCCGCATCGAAAAGGTCAAATTGGCCGCGGAGGCGCGCAACGAGGGCACCGTGACCAATGTCTCGGATGGCATCGTGCGTATCTTCGGCCTAGCCGATGTGATGCAAGGTGAGATGATCGAGCTGCCGCCGGCAGGCGAAGGCACGCCGAGTTACGCGCTGGCGTTGAATCTTGAGCGCGATTCGGTCGGCGCAGTGGTTCTGGGCGATTACGAACACCTGCGTGAAGGTGATACTGCCAAGACCACCGGCAAGATTCTTTCGGTGCCAACTGGACCAAACTTGCTCGGGCGCGTGGTCAATGCCCTGGGCGAGGCGATTGATGGCAAGGGTGCGATCAGTTCTGAAACCAATGCGCCGGTCGAGGCCATCGCCCCTGGTGTGATCTGGCGTCAGTCGGTGAGCCAGCCAGTGCAGACCGGTTACAAATCGGTCGACAGCATGATCCCGATCGGTCGCGGCCAGCGCGAACTGATCATCGGCGATCGCCAAACCGGTAAGACCGCATTGGCGATCGATGCGATCATCAATCAGAAAGACAGCGGCATCAAATGCATCTATGTCGCCATTGGACAGAAAAACAGCACCATCGCCAATATCGTGCGCAAGCTTGAAGAATTCGGCGCGATGGCCTACACCACGGTGGTGGCGGCCTCGGCGTCGGAATCCGCCGCGATGCAGTACATCGCCGCTTATTCCGGCTGCACCATGGGCGAGTACTTCCGCGATCGCGGTGAAGATGCGTTGATCATCTATGACGACCTGTCCAAACAGGCTGTGGCCTACCGCCAGATTTCCCTGTTGCTGCGCCGCCCACCCGGCCGCGAAGCGTATCCTGGCGACGTGTTCTATCTGCACAGCCGCCTGCTGGAACGCGCCGCACGCGTGAACGAGGAATACGTTGAGAAGTTCACTGAGGGCAAGGTCAAGGGCAAGACTGGCAGTCTGACCGCGCTGCCCATCATCGAAACCCAGGCTGGTGACGTGTCCGCGTTCGTGCCGACCAATGTGATTTCGATTACCGATGGACAGATCTTTTTGGAGACCGATCTGTTCAACTCCGGTATCCGTCCTGCAGTGAACGCTGGCATCTCGGTATCGCGCGTGGGCGGTGCCGCGCAGACCAAGATCATGAAAAAGCTGTCAGGCGGCATTCGCATCGCACTTGCCCAATACCGTGAGTTGGCTGCGTTTGCTCAGTTTGCTTCGGATCTGGACGACGCCACGCGCAAGCAGCTTGAACGTGGTCAGCGTGTGACCGAGCTGATGAAGCAGAAGCAGTACGCGCCGATGTCAGTGGCGCAGCAAGCGTTGTCTATCTATGCGGTGGATAAAGGCTATATGGACGATGTGCCGGTCGCCAAGACTGCTGCGTTCGAAGAAGGGTTGCAGGCGCATTTCGCTAATACCGCCGGTGATCTGATTCAGAACATCGACCGCTCCGGCGATTGGAGCGACGAGATTGAAGCGGCGTTCAAAAAAGGTATCGAGGAATTCAAGGCGACGAGTAGTTGGTAACGAGAGCCGGGATTCGGGATTCGGGGTCCGGGAGTCGCGCAGGCGCGAACCCGCCACCGCAGACTCAAATCCCGGGACGGCAACAACGGCGGTTCGTGAACGGGCTTTTCTGAGCCTGAGTCTCGAGTCCCGCGTACCGGACTAAGCAGATGGCAAGCGGTAGAGAAATCAAGACCAAGATCAAGAGTGTGCAAAACACCCGCAAGGTGACGCGTGCGCTGGAGATGGTCTCGGCCTCGAAGATCCGTAAGGCGCAGGAGCGAATGAAGGCTTCGCGCCCGTACGCGCGAGCCATGCGCCAGGTGATCGGCCATTTGGCGCAGGCGAACTCGGAATTTCGACATCCCTATCTGGTCGAGCGCGATACTATCCGGCGTGTCGGCTACATCGTGATTTCCTCCGACCGCGGTCTGGCGGGCGGGTTGAACAACAATCTGTTCCGTAAGTTATTGACCGAGATTCGTACGCAGCAAGAAGCGGGGATCGAGGTAGATGTGGTAACGATTGGCCAGAAGGCTTCGGTGTTTTTCCGCAGGATCAAGGTCGACATGCTGGGGTCGGTTAGTCATCTGGGCGATACGCCTCAGATCGAGCAGCTGGTCGGCATAATCAAAGTGATGCTGGAGGCTTACAGCAGCGGTAAGGTCGACAAGGTATATCTTTGCTACAACGATTTCGTAAACACCATGACCCAGCGCGCCAGCTTCGACCAGCTGCTGCCACTGCCTGCGTCGGATGAGAGTGTCGCCGCGCACAATTGGGACTATCTCTATGAGCCCGATGCCGAGACCGTGCTGGCGCATGTGCTGACGCGTTACATCGAGTCATTGGTGTACCAGGCGGTGATGGAGAATGTGGCCTCCGAGCATGCTGCGCGCATGGTTGCGATGAAAGCTGCCAGCGACAACGCGAGCAAGCTGATCGACACCTTGAACCTGGTCTACAACAAAGCCAGGCAGGCGGCGATCACCCAGGAAATTTCCGAGATCGTGGGCGGAGCCGCCGCGGTTTGATCAAGAGTCAAGTCTCTGAGTCGCTAATCGCGCATGTCGGCCTGAGGTGGCTGCAGTGATGAAAGAACAATCCACCGCACGATGAGAATGATGAAGTAGACGAACTATTGGGCCTACCAGATTCATCACTAAGATTCATCACTAAAGGATACTGCGCTATGAACAAACTCTTGATCGCCCTGACCCTATGCATCGCGCTGACAGCATGCAAACAGCAGAACGCCGCTGACGCCACGCCGGCCGCTCAGTCACCCGCCGCTACGCCACCGGCAGCAGATTCGACTAACAATCAGGCCGCCACAACTGGCAATGCCGACTTGCCGAAGGAGTGTCAGGATTTTCTTGACCGCGCCAAGACCTGCTTATCGAGAGGAAACGCCGCGCTGGCTGCACAGTTCCAGGCGAGTATTGATGCGTATAAGGAGAAGTGGCAGAGCAGCACCGATCACGCGACGCTGGCTCCTCAGTGTGTCAAGGCCAATACCAATTTTGATAGCACTGCTGCGGCGTTGAAGTGCGAGTGAGACAGAGCGCCCTTTAGAACATCCCTTGCTAGAGCAGCTTGATTAGAGCAGCACGATTAGAACAGCTTAATTAAAGCAGCTTAATTAAAGCAGCTTGATCAGAGCAACTTGATCCATCTTCGCAAAATCGAATGAGTGAATCGCAATGAACATTGCCGACAGCAGCACCGACAACAGCAGCACCGCTAACCGCAGCAGCGCGAATGGCGGCGCAACCTCCCATGGCAAGGTCGTCCAGATCATCGGTGCCGTGGTCGACGTCGAGTTTCCGCGTCAGAGTGTGCCCAAGGTGTACGACGCGCTGAAGGTGCAGAACACTGCGATCACGCTGGAAGTGCAACAGCAGCTCGGCGACGGCGTGGTCCGCGCAATCGCGCTAGGCTCCACCGACGGCCTGAAGCGTAACCTGATTGCGGAGAACACCGGTAAGGCGGTGGCGGTGCCCGTTGGTGCCGCCACCTTGGGCCGCATCATGAATGTGCTTGGCGAGCCGATCGACGAAGTCGGTCCGATCGATGCCAGGGAGCACTGGGAAATCCATCGCACCGCGCCGACCTACGAAGAGCAGGCAGCGACCAGCGACCTGCTCGAGACCGGCATCAAAGTGATCGATCTGATGTGCCCGTTCGCCAAGGGCGGTAAGGTCGGTCTGTTCGGAGGCGCCGGCGTTGGCAAGACCGTGAACATGCTCGAGTTGATCAACAACATCGCGACCCAGCATTCGGGTCTGTCGGTTTTCGCTGGCGTGGGCGAGCGCACCCGTGAGGGCAACGATTTCTATCACGAGATGATCGAAGCCAAGGTCGTGCGTCCTGACAACTTTCCGGAATCGAAAGTGGCGATGGTCTACGGTCAGATGAACGAGCCGCCGGGCAATCGCCTGCGTGTCGCGCTGACCGGCTTGACCATGGCCGAATATTTCCGTGACGAGAAGGATGCCTCTGGCAAGGGCCGCGACGTGCTGTTCTTTGTCGACAATATTTACCGCTATACCTTGGCCGGCACCGAAGTATCAGCGCTGTTGGGCCGGATGCCGTCGGCGGTGGGTTACCAGCCCACATTGGCCGAGGAAATGGGCGTGCTGCAAGAGCGCATCACATCGACCAAGACCGGTTCGATCACCTCGATCCAGGCCGTGTACGTGCCAGCCGATGACCTGACCGACCCGTCTCCGGCGACCACTTTCGCGCATTTGGACGCGACCGTGGTGCTCAGCCGCAATATCGCCGCGCTGGGCATCTATCCGGCGGTGGATCCGCTGGATTCGACCAGCCGTCAGCTCGATCCGAACGTGATCGGCAACGAGCATTACGAGACCGCGCGTCGGGTCCAGGCCACGCTGCAAAAATACAAGGAGCTTAAGGACATCATCGCGATCTTGGGCATGGACGAATTGTCAGAAGAAGACAAGCTGGCTGTGGCCCGCGCGCGCAAGATCGAGCGCTTCTTCTCGCAACCATTTCACGTGGCTGAAGTGTTCACTGGCTCACCTGGCAAGTATGTCGCGCTGAAGGAAACCATCCGCGGCTTCAAGGGCATCGTCGACGGCGAATACGATCATCTACCCGAGCAGGCGTTCTACATGGTCGGCGGGATCGAAGAAGCGGTCGAAAAGGCCAAGAAGATTTCCGCGTAAACGGGAGTGGGCTAAAGGATCAGGGCCCGGGAGCAGCGGTCAAAAAGGCAAAAGCGGTGCGTCGTTTTTAGCGTTCCCCATTCCTTATTCCCCATTCCCCGCAACAAGCGAAATGAGACAGACGAAATGAGACAGATATGAGCAGTACCATCCGTTGCGACATCGTCAGCGCAGAAGCCGAGATTTTTCAGGGCGAAGCCACTCTGGTCGTTGTGACCGGCGATGCTGGTGAACTGGGCATTGCGCCACGCCATGCGCCGTTGATCACCCGGCTCAAACCCGGCAAGGTTGTGGTGACTCAACCCGATGGCAGTCAACTCGACTTCGCGATAGGCGGCGGCATACTCGAAGTCCAGCCGCAGGTCGTGACGGTTCTAGCCGATACAGCGATCCGCGCAGACGATATCGATGAAGCGGCGGTCCGCGCGGCCAAGGAAGAAGCGGAGCGCGTCTTGGCCGGTCGCGGCGAAGCGATGGATGTTGCAGAGGCTCAAACCAAACTGGCCGAGGTCAACGCGCAATTGCAGGCACTCGAACGCCTGCGCAAAAATCTCAAGCATTAGGCGACGCACGCAAGCGAACGTTTTAGCCTCGGGCGAGGACAGCGCTCCGACGCATGACGCATTGCCGAGCACTCAGCCCTGTTTCTTGTAGATCCAGTGACGCGAAGCCAAAAAGCCGATCGCGCCCAAGACTACCTCCAATCCCGGCTTGGCTAGCCAGGCCCATTTCAATCCAAACCAATCGTCGATACTGCCGATCGTCCAAGTGCTGATGGTGGTGGTGCACAGCCATATCAACAAGAAAC